>Ga0307513_10010154_pt1 | contig 11838 bp, 11 predicted proteins | sample 15_EM_MG_FD_202174 | JGI IMG/M metagenome (GOLD analysis project Ga0307513, IMG submission 202174) | Populus trichocarpa ectomycorrhiza microbial communities from riparian zone in the Pacific Northwest, United States - 15_EM | ecosystem: Host-associated > Plants > Roots > Unclassified | place... | reverse complement strand
TTCATTTGCGATCAACCATTGTTTTGAAGTCACCCTGACTTGATTCCTGTCTTCGTCTTTATGTACTTAATACAATGCCCTCGCTGCACGTCCCGGGCTGTGCCGCCTGTCGGCCCTACGCCTTATTTGGTAGGGCCGACCCGTTGGTACCGATCTCGGACATCGTCGACAAAACTCAGGCAACCCGCTTCGTCTACCTGGCTGTTACCGTGTTCGTGGTATTCATCTCGACATTGGCGGGGTGGTGGATGGACCGCTATGTTCGAGCTACACCGAGGGACGACGGGCGGGAGGTCAAGTTCATGAGACTTAAGAAGTGGAGATCCCAATCGGTCCTGGCGTATTTGTTCATATCGGATTTTGGTCTCGTTCTTTTCGGCGCTGCCCTTAACATCTATATCTCTTGGGCCTAGGTGTCTGTATTGACGTCCGACGGAGGAGAGTGGAACGCTGCTTCCCCAACCGGCACCTCGCCTCCCCCCTCACGCCCAAACACCCTATTCAGTGTTCCCGAGTTATCATGGCACCCCGCCTTCCGTCATCGACATTCTGTGCCAGTTTTTCTCCCGCTCACCACATCCGTTATACACGAGGGCGTCTTTTGTCTCTTGGTCCTTTTATTGTTGTTCCTGTCTATGGTTGAGCTCGATGGTCAATATACACTGTCAGTGTGGTCTATGATCGCCATTGGAGGACATTTAGTGCCGCAAAGTGCGGTCGTGAGGTCCGCCCTCCCGAGCGGCTCCTTCACGCTCCGCGTCCGACCGGGCGGGCGCTCGGTTCATCCCCAGCTGACTGTGTGCTACGTTACTACAGGCCAAAGGTGTCTCGAATCGACGTTGGATCATCGGAAGTCAGACCCATCAACAGATTCTCTGGGCTGAGGTTGGAGGCGCGAACTTTTTCATTGCGGGAAAACGGGAAGATGGAAACGGTGCATGTGTATTCTGTTGCATTCATCTCGTCTGGGCTTTTGTCATGCCACACCTCCACCGGATGGTACCACTCTCAGTTCGGGGGTGACTCGAGAACTTTTGTACACCGCGCTCCTTTGATCCTATCCACCCGATTCATCTTTGGACTCTCAAACTGGGGTGTCGCGCCATACACATCCACGAAACACCGTTCATAGTAAGGGACGCGTGCGGGCGGTTCCCGGGAAGTCGCCTGTTCGAGGCGTTCGGCGTCGGAGCCGCTGTCATTATGTCGGGAGCCGGTGCCATTGGTCATCCGGACACCGAAATACTTGAGCGTCTTACGACAGGGTCGCCCACACGCAGGGTGGAGATCGAGTCTGGGATCTGGAGCTACTTAAATTTATGCGAAACTGTCCCAATGTCGATGTCACCCATGTTGTAGAATTGGTCATCTTTGTTTTGGCTCCAGTTTCGTCTAGTATGAGAAGGTGTTATTATTCGGCTGTAGACTAAACATTCCATGTTATGTAGCGAAGAGTGTTTGGGTGAAAACCCGAAGGGTTTTCCGACACAAAGAGTGGCACCGAGAGAAGAAGGTCAGCGGCGATGGGTGGGTGGGTTCTCAACACGCGCATCGCTTCTTCTTCTACTGTGCGACCCTTTGGTCCGTACGTTGCGTGTGTGCCTGCTGTTTGCATGTGAGAGAATGTGTTGCACTTTATTTTGTTTTGTTCGTTACTGGTTTATCACTTTGTCTTGTCTCGCGGGTTTCGCCGCGATCAGTGTTATTCTCTTACATGTGAACTACATTTGAGAGTGGTGGGTGGGTGAGTTTAGACTGGAGGACGGAAGACGGAAGGACGGAAGGCGGAAGGATCGTGGAGGTAGCGGTGAGAGCCGCGTGCTGATCGATCCTTCCGCCGGTTACAAAGACACTACTCTTTCTACTTCGGTCATTCCTCCCTCGTGTCAGAGTCTCAAATACGGAACCGTTGTCCGAGACCCAACATGTCAACATGTTCTCAATGATCTATGCCCACGCTATTATACGTCTTTCGATAAACCGAGGTCACTGCTCGGCCATGTACCCCCCTGGAGCCCACGGATTCTCCCCCGCACCAGTACCCCTGGAAAGTTCTTCAAATTCAACCGCGCGGGTGTTAGATGCGAGAAGACGATGATCGCCACCTCCTATTGGCGCTCGACACTCGGGACATGTTGAAGCCTGCATTGCACCACCACACTGCGAAAACAAGGTTGATGCGACGTCTGGCATCGGAAAACTCATTGCGTACCTCAGTGATGACGAATGTGTGTCCGTTCTCGCAATTGTAGAAATGTCCGGCGTGACCTGTACACATTTCGTGAGTTGTGGAAACACGGATGGTATCTCCATGTAACATACCAAAGCTAAGAGCTTTGACGATGTCCTGCTTCTCTTGTAACGACACAGATTGGTAGAACACCTCCGCCTTGAGAACCTGCTCCCGAAGATCTTTATATGCAGAGAAGATTTTTTCGGCCCTGGAGACATAATTCTCTCCGAACCAGGTAATCTCTTCATTCATCTCTTCCCGTGAATTGACCGGCCGATTCTGGAGATACCTCGTTCTTGCTTCCAGAAGTTCTTGCTGAGCCGCCGCCCTTTGTTGCGATACACGGGTACCCAAGTTAGCCCTCATGCGCAGTTGATCATCCCCACTCCTGTTCGAGGTCTGGATCCCGCGGCGTTGTTCAAGAGCATCAAACCGGAACTTCTCGAAGCTGCAACGGAGGTTCACCAAGCTGATCCGAGCTTCTTGTCTGGTAGCAGAACACGAACGGGCAAGGTAGATTGCCTTCGCGCAGTCTTCGATGCAAGAATCGTAGAGGAATTCGGTGAAGGTGATCCAGATCTTTCGGTGTCGAGGGTGATTGGGGTCGTTAGAGGTGAGGGGGAGTTCTGCAACACGGGCGGAGGCGATCTGACTGAGCATGAGGCGCAGCTCAATAGTCAGTAGGAAGGCTTCAATGTGGTATTTCCGATCCGCTTTGTGGGGGGGTTGTCCGATCTTGGCATTCACAGCAGCGAACGCGGCCTCGTGCTGCGTCTTTCCGTCAGCTTTGGAGGGATCCAAAGCGACAGCATCCATCTCGAGCTTGAACAATGTGGTCATGGCTGCCTCGTAAGCCCCGACATGAGCTGAACGCGCGGACGCAACGCCGGCGATGGCGTCGTAGACCCGGTTGATTTCCTTTGCAATCTTCTTCCACTCGTCCGCTTCCTTCTTGGAAAACCCGTGGCGGGCCTTGAGTTCTCTCAACATGTTGACAGGGAGAGGTTCATCGGGTTTTCCGAATAACTCCTTTCGCTTTGCGCAGATCTCAGCGAAATCATCTTCCGACGCGAAATCGTCCCCGTTGGCAATAGCCTTGGCCGCAGTTTCTGATGCCTCGAGGCCAGCAGAAATGGCTTCCAGGGTTGGACTATGTTTCTCCAGTCGCTTTGACATATTGCTGGCAACGTTCTGCTCGAGGATGTCCAGGTTTGCGCGCTTCGTGACACGACCGTACCGAGGAGAAGTGATGGGACCTCTGCAGGTGGGACAGGCTGGGGGTGTCTGGTACTTGACGGGTGGAGCCTTCATCGCAAGGAAAGAACCAGTCATCGGGTCAATTACGTAGTACTCGGACATCGAGCAATGTCCGTCTAACGTTTCGACCGTGAAGATGTGTCCACACCCGAGGGTTATCAACTTCTCGCCGACGTCGTCCGAGGTTGTGTCAATATCAGAAATGGTTCGCTGCATAATGAGATCTACGACGTCAGTCTTTGCGTCATCGCTCATGCAAACAACACATTTCTGGATCGCACAAGGTTCACCGCAGACTTCATGCCAGATTCAACAAGATTGTATAAGCTGAGAAATCTAAACAACTCACCAGAAGGACATGGATGACCACATTCGAGTGCCTTGGTGCACGGTTCGTCGCACGGGAGTCGAGCGCAGATCTGAAGATATATTTCAGTGATAATGGATCTCAGAGCAGTCGTCGAGCCAACGTACCGATCCACAGGCCACTGGACATTCATGATGGGCGCACTTCCACGGACACGCATCCAAACACGGGGCGCAGGTGACGGAGCAATGTTTGGGACACGTGTGATGAATGCAACGCTGACGACAGGATTGCTTGCACTCGGTGTTGCATCCTTGGTCTTTGGGGTGGCACGGGCGTCCGCAAAGGTGTTGGCAATATAACGGACGCTCGCAAGGGTGCTGGGTGTGGTTTACGCGTTTTATCGGTCCCGAGCGAACCTTGTTGACGTTCAAATTCAGCTTCTGACACTCCCCACATCGTCCCTTGCACTTCTTAGAGCAACAGCTCGTCGGTTTGTCACACAACTCGATGCAAGTGGCAGAAGCTGGGTCCTTGTAACAAGCAACTTGTTTCGAATGTTCGCAGAACGGGAGCTTCTTCAAGACCATTTTCTGACACTTGACGGTCTTCAAATCCTCAAGCTGGTGGCTGGGAGTGACGAGAGTTTACATTTATGTCACCAGAGAAAATAAACTCCCAAGCTCACCATGGGACCTGCTTCTCTACGTGACCACAGGGTAGGATCACATTAGAAATTGGGAACCCGCAGTTTCCGCAGGATTCATGACAGAGTCTGACGCAGGGATGCAGACGTATGCAGGCCAAGCGCGCACACTTTTGGTAACACAGCGTACTCTTGTGGTTATCAAGGTCCGCATGGCACTGAATGGTTGTTGGAAAGGTGAGGAAGTGCACTGTAGCGGTGGGAGAGGTTCCTCACCAAGGATGAGCAAATGTGTCCACAGGAAAGCTTGAACTCGCATGGAAGTGTGCAGCCACCTGTCGAAGTATGAGTAAGGTGTCGACGACACGAGTTCCGCCCATACCCAAAGGTGCGATCTTCGCCAGTTGCCCAGGCTCAGAGATGGCCTTAACTTGTTCCGGATGCCGCGCGCAAACGATAGGGAAACCGAAGCCGATCTGGCCCTCCTTCTCCATCTCATCGAGGATCGTGGACCAAGTGGGATTCTTCCGCAAGTTTGAAGCGTTTCCCATGATATAGAGACCGTGTTTGGCTCGTGATAGAGCGACGTTGATCCGGTTCTCTGACTAACTCAAAGTCAGAAATCTCGTTCAAGCGACATCACGATGCAGTCGTCACCTTCAAAAATCCAATCGTTGCATTATCAGTATCGAAATCTCCCGAATTCCTCACGAGTGAAACGATGACAATCTTTGCCTCTTGTCCTTGGAAGATGTCGACGGTACCGAGTCGGACCTGGGATCATGGTGTAAGTTAGATCGGGTATTGATTGTTCGCCACGACCGACGTACGTGTCTCGCAACGGCAACCTCTTCGATTAACGGGGTCTCATCCTCATCCTGGAGTCCTTGCCTCACAAGTTGGGTTTCGTCACGCTCGTCGACTGCAACCGTAACCTTCAGCGACCGGAGCTCCGCGCGCACTTTCTGTAACTGTCCCAAGTAGGCGCAGAGGACGGCGATATCACCCTGATTGTTGTATACCCCTTGGCGCAGGAAGTACATGACCATATCCACGATCATTTTTACCTGAGGGAAGCCAATGTTATGGTCCTGCAGATCCCTCTAGGGTGAACGCGTACCTCGAACGAGTTGACTTTCGATACTGACTCCTGGCCACCATCCTCCTTATGCTTATGCGTGAAGAACACGACATTTTCGCTCATTCCCTTCACATCCGGGTAGTGCTTCACAATCTCGTTATCTTCCAGCTTCGGATACAGGATTGTTCTGTGAGAGAAATTATAAGTGACTGTGTCTCTCTCGCTGAAAGAAACCCATACCGGATATGGTGAGAGATCGTTGGACGCATGCGGCGTTGGACATTGATCTGCGACATCGGGAAACCGTTATCCGCGAGTCGCTCCATGAGGGAACGATCGAACTTGAACAAATCCTTGCCACGAACGCTATCCATGGATAAAGCTATATTGGAGAAAGTGAGCACCCACAGAAGTACATCGATACAGAAACCACCAACAATATGTCGCCAGGTTTGGTCTCAGTTGCTTTGGATCCCCGATACAAACGAGATGTTGGACTAGGTTTTATCGGTGAGAGGCCCACGGGAAAGAAATACAGAAACCAGACGGACCGGAATCGACTAGGGAAGCAAGTATGTGTGCCTCAAGCACCTGGCCGGCTTCTTCAACTACGAGTACCCTCGGTTGGATGCTCTGTGAGTAGATCAGCTAAACCGTGCCTCACTCTGCGGCCGATTTTTACTTACCGTGAGAAGCGAAGTGAGCCTCGCAGCACCTGTATATTTTGGCGATCAATGTAGGGATGAGCACAGCCAACCTTGCTCACCAGTGGTCGTGCACCCGATTAGGTCGACATCTTTCAACAGACGGCGCTTCCTCTGCAAGGAACGTTAGTGGGATAACATTCGAGAATAGATTAGACCCTTACTTCGTCGGAGACAGCCTCGTACTTTTCGCACGCATCCTCGTACAGGTCCCGTAACCTCTCGTACTCCCCGAGATAATTGTTGTACGCAAGCCGCCGCATTTCCTCCTCCCAGTGTTCCGCTAGCCTCTGTCGCTCTTCCAAGCTCATCCCCCACACAGCGGTTGAATCCTGAAGCTGAACGAATGGTCTGTTGCCGGCGGGAACTGGAGGAATCAAGTCGCCAAAACCAAGATTAGAGAAGAACTCGAACATCCGCTCCTGGTACTTTTCCTGATCTTGTTGGGCAGGCGGGACCAGGATGATATTGGGCTTGACACCTTTCTTCCTCTGGGTCTTCGATAACTCGGCTTCGACAAACTGAGGGCGAGGTGGTTGGATAAAGGCGATGTCAAGGCCACGCTTCCAGAGCCCATAGTAGGTCCGAGCCATGAGATGGCTTTGCTCCTTCCCCTTCCCCTTCCCCTTCTTCTCTGGGACATCCTTCCACCCACCCCCCTCACTGTCCGGCTCCCACAAACGAGCGGCGTACTCCGCGATCCAAAATGGTGGCTCGTACATCATCGATAGGTGTTCTCCCCAGTACATTTCTAGGTATTCTTTGATTTGGTCCTCAGTTGGCTCGGGGATCTGGATGTCCTCCATCACCTTGCGCATTTCTTCTGCTAACTTTTTCTTGATAGCGTATTCTCTCCCGAGTTGGCGATTCATAGAAGCATCGGTAAAAGTCTTTTCAAGGTTCATGAGACTATACTCCGCGATCCTTTCGTCGGTTGACCTGGACCCCAACCTAACAAACTTCTTGGTGATCTTGGCATCGAGAATGGAGTTCAACATGTGGTCCAGCGCGTGGTTTGTGAAAGCAATGAGGACAATCGGTTTGATCTTGTTGTCAAAAAATATCCGGAAGAGTTCCTTCCCCGTGTAGCTCTAGGGTCATAGTCTCAGTATACGCCAACGTAATACTCAAGCAAACTCACCTTCCCAGTCCCGGGTGGTCTAATATAGTCATCAGCAAGATCTCCAGATAAAGCGTGGAAAGACTTACCCTTGAATCAGCGACACTTCTCTGGTCAGAGAATCCACGACGCTATCTGCCTGGCTGGGGTCCAGGACACTGAATTGTCGTAGTTGGTCTCGGGCACGAGCAATGGACGCGGGGTTGTTGACATCAAGCGGGTGGATTGTTTGACCCGGTTGTGCCACACTCTGCAGCTTGAAGCGGAATCCAGGGGCAGTAGAATATTTTGGTGGACGGACCTCAATGTTATTGAGCGGAGCCTGTGCGCAGATGTACCTGCTAAAAGGAATTGAGGTGGAGTCGATCGTGCTAAGGGTCTTGAGGAACGGGCGGACTGATTCAAACATGACCCCATTGTCGACCAGGATCGCGAAGGTGTTCGTGTCGATGGTAATCTTCTCCTTTCTCAACGCCTGGATCTCAACTTCCGGGTCGAAGAATGTCGCCTTGATCTGGATATATTCTTCTGAATGCTTGGCGGATTCTGCGATGTCGTCCGCGGATGATACAAGGTTTGCCAAGTGAACCATAGAAGTGCCTCTAGACACGAGGACCAACGCAACGAGGGAACCAGAAGACAATTTTTTGCTTCCAGCGTGCTTCCAGTAGTCAACCCGTTTCTTCGAGTCAGGGTCTCTGCCGGGTCCTGATGGGGATCTAACTGTGAGTCCAATTACAAATCCCTGGCCTCTTGTGCTCAATTGAGCGAAGTGTACGTCGGTGTAGACATTGAACATGACTGAGTTCTTGCCAGATGATCTGTAAAGACCACCACCCTTCTCCAGCAGCTTCTCGAATTCCGTCAGTTCACGTTTCCTCCCGTATGACTGAGTCCACATGGCGTCCAAGTCTTCTTGCAACACGTTCAGGGACTCGCGGATCGGGAACCTATCGCTAGTTAATGAAGAATTCAAAACCCGTGAGAAGACCTTACGTCAGATCCTCACGTAACAGCCGGAACTGTGTGTCAAGATGTCTCTCCATCGAGCCCGCGGGGAGGTGGTGAGGAGCTCCAGGAACTGTTACCGGAAGGTGTGGGGCCACTGGACACATGAGTTCATCACTGGTGGGGCAGATGCGGATTTCCACGATGTTGGTAAAATCATTGTCGTGCCTCGGTCCATCTGGACGTAAGTTACCGGGAGGATCATAAGCTTGCTCCAGTCGCGTCAACAGGGCTTGAGTCCTTTCTGCCTCGCTGAGGACGACTTTCTTTGTGATGATTCTCCTTGATTCAGTGGCATGATGTTCGCGTCCGATGATGGTACGGAGCCTCTCAAGTGTCTCGCCAAGGGTCTGGACCGTAAACCTACGGGTTTCTGGATCGGATGTGACGGGGTCCTGAAATGTTGGGGGAGAGGATAGGACGCCAGTTTTCCAGATGTCGAACCATTCAGTGAGGCGCTCGACAAGCCCATTGAGTTGTGGATATGTCTCCAGCGCGGTTTTAAAGCGGTTGAATACCCTACTCGATCTGTGAGTAGACGTCAATTGGCAGAGCAAGGCTTTAGCGTACTGGATTACAAGATCTGATATGGTCTTGAACACTACAATCCCAGTAAGCTTTCCTTGGAGATTTTCAGGGAGTCCGGGAGTTGGATCGTTCCAGGTCCGATTCGAAATCATGGATTTCAAGGAATATTCGATGATGGTGGAGACGGTCCCCCAGTGTTCATATAACACCGCATATAGTGCACTTTGTAGAGTTAGAGGTACGGTCACAAAAGTAGAGAAAGCGGAGGATACTTGATGTTGTGGTGCAACGTCGACTTCAGCACAAGATCCGATGTGAAGTACTAGAGAAAGTTTTAGTTGGGTGGCCATGCGAATAGACGAAATTGGAACCTCGAGAACTGGAAAATAATCGAGCTGAAATGACAAGAGCGTGAACCCCGTTGCGGCCTTCGGGCTGACGTTGGGAAACTTGAGGATGTCGCCGATGCAGCTGAGCAGTTTGTCGCTCTAAAACAGGGATCGTCAATTACAGGGGAACTGCCAATAACTCGGGAGAACCAACTCGAATAATCATGTCCAAGAATTCCTAGAGCCATCACTCAGCAAAGGATTCTCGCAAATCACGATCGGGCATTACCTGGGCCTTATCCGCCGTCTGTAACAGAGTAAGCATCCATCTAGTGTAAGCGATGAACCAGACATACCCAAGAGTGATTCCTTCGGTTAACGCTCGCCAAAATGGAGATGAGCGGTTTCATTTCGGCAGGAGTGTTCAAGGATCCTCCTCCAAGATATCGTTTAATCGAATTGTGGGCGTTCTCTGGCGTACCCTCTTGGGTACTGTGCAGCCCAACCCCAGCCATCTGTGTCAAATTGTCCATCGTGAAAAATTCCAGAGCTGCGTTTGCAACGTCTTCTTCGACTCCGTCGGTAACGTTGGCGCCGCCAGATTGTGGATTGGTGTTCCTCTGGTGTTTAAATGTGCAGTCAAACCCACGGTTGCACTGACCAGTATTCCAATAGAAGTCGCAGACATTCCTTGGTGTAGCGTTACCGCTCCTTCCCGACCGGTTCCTGGATGAGGTAGGGGTAGGGGTAGGTGAAGGTGATGCGCTGTGTTGGGAGGACCGTGGGGTTCTTGTTCCAGATGTTGAACCGAGATCGTGAGAAAATTTGCATCTCTTCCCGAAACGACATCCCTCCTTGGATCTGAAGAGGCGACAAGGATCTTTTGGTGCGGGAGCAGCCATTTCTGAATAAGCGAGGCGATGGAAAGAGAAAGGCGAGGGGGAATGGCCGCGTCAAGACAGAACATTTGCACGTGACCCGCCACACATTTTCGACCAATAGTGAAGGACCTGGAGGCGAGTGAAGTAATGTGATATGGGGGAAACGCCCTGATTAGGCGCACAAGGCCCGTCAGACAGGGAACATAAACGTACACGATGGACATACTCGTCGATCGTCGAGGTCATGCACTTGAAGCCACCCAGATAGCTGTTCCCAGGAATGAATTAACTTACCAAATCATCAGGTTGCTAAGTAAGGTTCACGACAGACATCGAGTTGCGTGGGTGTCAAGGGCGACCAGCGGAGTGAACACTCAGAACTGCGTCGATTAACATAAGAGCACATCGGTGGTGACAGTCGATTCATGAGGGCTTTGGCAACTTAATCTGGAATGTACCTATTAGAAGGTTGGAAACGGTTCATCATAAGTGCATAGGAAAAGGAACAGAGGGTGCGTACATTGAGGTACGTTGTTCACTTCTGGTACTACTACACCGATCAATCCTAGCCTCGACAAAGCTCCTCTCACAATTCCCGCAGGCATCATAACATACTAGATAGCAAGGTTCGTGAGCATATAGCATGGGAGTCCCAAGGCTCATCGTACCACTTTGGCTCGCTTGATCGCGTCCTGGCGGCCGTCCCATGAAGATAATCGAGCAATTGGTTTAAATGAATTATCTTGTAACACATAAACGCCCTGAACCAAAATGAGAGTTGAAGGAGAAACTGAAAACGGCAGGGGCTGACCCGGTGATTCGTTCGGAGGTTATCTACCTGCTTATCCCAGCACGTTGTCCAGAGATCTTTGCAAACAAACTTGATGCTCTCGAGTGTCTCGGTAAAGTATGGTTTTCCGTGGCACAATCTACAAGAAATGCCACAGTGATATGAGAAGGGCATGACTGCAATGGATGTACATACTTTTCGGTGATATTCGCGCCAACGTGCATTCCAATTGCTTCTAGTCGAAGCCTCAACCCCTCCTCATCATCATCCGCTTTCGTAGTCGCCTTTGAGGTCAAACTCGTCGCTGAGTCTCTATGTTCCTTGCGTATGGCCGGGGAGGGTAATGGAGCAGGGAGTAGACCAGCATCGATCATCTCTTGCTCGACCTTACGAGCCCGCGCTTGCGCGTGTGCAGATGACATTCGGAGAGTATTGACCATTTCAATTAGGAAAAAATCAAAAGCTGCACCGTCCATAAACCGTACCGGAGCGTCGGACATGGCGGTGACGAGGGGTGAAGAGAGCGAACCGGTCAGCGCTGGGGCCGTCATTGGCGTCACGGGCGGAGAGGATGAGTGAACTCCTCTCGATCACTGCCGTATGATCCCCCCTGCCACTCAACCACGACGAAGCCGGCGACAGGTTAAGCAAAGCCGAATTAACGACGAAAGGTATGTACCCCCTTGCGGATTCTCTCATCGATTCGTTCACATCGATTCGTTCACACCAAACTCGTAATCCCAGGAATCCGAACAACCACCACACTTACGAATCAACATATCGACTACGATCCCTCTCCCACCCGCACCCCCACATCTCTCTCCTAAAACCTCGACATATATAGTTCGCCACAATGTCAACATTCTCGTCGTTCCTGCCCTCAAAGTTGCTCAACATCAACAACCGTGATCGGTCGTCGGACCCATTATCTCGCCTTCGATTTGCCCTTGAGAC
>Ga0307513_10010153_pt1 | contig 11840 bp, 10 predicted proteins | sample 15_EM_MG_FD_202174 | JGI IMG/M metagenome (GOLD analysis project Ga0307513, IMG submission 202174) | Populus trichocarpa ectomycorrhiza microbial communities from riparian zone in the Pacific Northwest, United States - 15_EM | ecosystem: Host-associated > Plants > Roots > Unclassified | place... | reverse complement strand
ACGTCGAGGACGACCAGGTCGGGTTCCTGGTGCCGGACCGTCTCGAGAGCGGTCCGGCCGTCCTCGACGACCGTGACGGTGTGACCCTCGTGCTCCAGATAGCGGCGCACCAGTTCGGCCTGCTTCGCGTCGTCTTCGGCGACCACAATGTTTGCGCACACGCCCGCGATCGTAGCGAGCGTGTGCGCGGGCAGGGCGGTAAGTGGCCTTACCGTGAGGGCCGTTCGGTCGCGGTCAGCCGGGGGTGCAGGCGCGCGGTCGACCGTCCGGTGAGGTCGAGGAGCAGCTCGGCGAAGAGGGCGTCGCCCCAGCCGAACCAGGGGCGGGTGAACGTCGCGGGGTCGTCGACGTGGAAGCTCTCGTGCATGGAGCCGGTGCCCGCGTCGGTGCGCAGCAGCAGCTCGGCGAGGCGGACCCGTTCGGCCTCGTCGTCGCTGGTCAGCGCCTGCATGGTGAGGGAGAGCGGCCAGACGTGGCCGGGCGGGGTGTGCGGGCTGCCGATCCCTGAAGCCGAACCGCCCGCGTAATAGAAGGGGTTGGCGTCGCTGAGGACGAACTCGCGGGTGCGCAGGTAGAGCTGGTCGCCCGGGTCGCACCAGCCGAGGTAGGGCAGCGAGAGCAGGCTCGGGATGTTGGCGTCGTCCATCAGCAACTGCCCGCCGAGACCGTCGACTTCGTACGCGTACACCGCCAGGTCTGCCCCTGAGGTCACCCCGTGCGTACGTACGCCGGTGGCGATCTCGCCGGAGAGGAGCGTGGCGTCGGCGGCCAGGCCGTGGTCACCGATCGCCGTCGCGAGTTCGGCGAGGCCGCTCAGCGCCACGGCCGCCATGGCGTTGGACGGGACCAGATAGCCGTACTGACAGCGGTCGTCGCTGGGGCGGAAGCCGGACCAGGTCATCCCGGTGGGCGCGGTCGGTGCGCCCCGGCCGTCGCGGGCCAGCGTGTCGTACTCCCAGTCGCCCTCGCGCCGGAACTCGTACGGCGAGCTGTTCTCGTGGTCCTGCTCGACCCGCCACAGGGCGATGATCCGGCGGGCGGCGCGGACGAAGCGGTCGTCGGCGGTGAGGTGGCCGAGGCTGCCGGTGGCCCGCCAGATGCCGTACGCCAGGTGGAGCGGGGCGCACAGCGAGTCGATCTCGTACTTCTGCTCCCAGACCAGCGGGTCGGGGACCGGATCGTCGACGTACCCGGCGCCGGAGCCGTCGGGTTCGGCGTTGAAGGCGTTGGCGTACGGGTCGGCGAGGACGTACCGCAGCTGGCGGCGCAGCACGCCGGTGAGCGCGGCGGCGACGGCCGGGTCGTCGGCGGCGAGGAGGTAGGGGCGGACCTGGGCGGTGCTGTCGCGCAGCCACATCGCGGGGATGTCGCCGGTCAGGACGAAGACCTCGCCGTCGGGGAGCGGGCGCATGGCCCGGCCCCAGGTGCCGGCGAGCAGGGCCGTGAAGCGGTCGGCGGCGCTCGGGTCGAGGGTGCGCAGCTCGCGGTGGACGTCGGCGCTCAGGGCGCGGAGGCCTTCCGGCAGCTCGTCGACGGGCCTCATGATCATCCTCCGGTGCGCTGAGACAACGTTGTTTCCAAACAACGTTGTCGGACCCTACGTACTGACCAGCGGATCGCGCAATACGTGCAAAATCCCTGTTCCATTCCATTGACAACGTTGTTTCGTGGAGGTTTGCTGTCCGGCACATCGAGACCCACTGGGAGTGATGCCGGACATGCGAACGCCCACCATGCGGGAGGTCGCCGCCCTCGCCGGGGTGTCGATCAAGACCGTCTCCCGGTTCGTCAACGGTGACGAGACGGTCTCCCCCGCGATCGCGGAGCGGGTGCGCGCTGCCATAGACGAGACCGGTTACCGGCGCAACGACCTCGCCCGGAGTCTGCGTCCCGGCCAGCGCAGCACCACGCTCGCGCTGCTGGTCGGCGATCTGACCAACCCGTTCTACGGCTCGATCGCGAACGGCGTCATGGGCGTGGCCCGTGCCCACGGCCACAACGTCGTGCTGGCCAGCTCCGACGAGGACCCCGAGGCCGAGCGCCGGGGCATCGACGACTTGCTCGGACAGCGCGTCGCCGGGCTGCTGATCGTGCCCGGCGCCATGGACTACGGCTATCTCGGCCGCGAGGTCGCCCAGGGCACCCCGGTCGTCTTCGTGGACCGGCCCGCGCTGGGCCTGGACGCGGACACCGTGCTGCTGGACAACCACGGGGGCGCCCGTAAGGCCACCGAACATCTGATCGCCGCCGGTCACCGGCGGATCGGTGTCGTCGTGGCCGCCAGCCACTACACCACCGGGCGTCGGCTCGACGGCTATCTGGACGCGATGCGCGCCGCCTTCGGCGAGGTCGACGAGGCCCTGGTCGCGCGCCTGGAGCACGGCACCCGGGAGGAGGCCGAGCAGGCCGCCGCCGAACTCCTTGCACTACCCCCGGACCGGCGCCCCACCGCCCTGTTCACCACCACCAACTTCCTGACCCACGGCGCCCTGCGCGCCATGGGCCCGGGGCAGGACACGGCGCTGGTCGGCTTCGACGACTTCCCGTTCGCCGATCTGCTGCCCACCCCGGTGACGGTCGTGTCCGGGGACGCCGACGAGATGGGCCGCGAGGCCACCCGACTGCTGCTGGCCCGGATCGCGGGCCAGAGCGGACCACCCCGCCGGGTCCAGCTCGGCACCGTACTGATCCCCCGTGGAAGCGGAGAGCAGAAGCCATGAGCACGCCCACTCCCGCCGGCCCCACTCCCGCCGGTCCGGCTCCGGCCGGCCCGGCCCCGCACGGGGCCACCGCCCTCGCCACCCCGGTCCTCGAACTGTCCGGCATCGTCAAGAGCTACGGCCAGGTCCAGGCGCTGCGCGGGGCCGCGCTCACCGTCTACCCGGGCGAGGTGGTCGCGCTGGTCGGCGACAACGGCGCCGGCAAGAGCACCACCGTCAAGGTCATCTCCGGGGTGATCCAGCCCGACGCGGGCGAGATACGGGTCGACGGCAGGCCCGTCACCATCCCGGACCCGATCGCCGCCCGCCGCCTGGGCATCGAGACCGTCTACCAGGATCTGGCGCTCGCCCCCGACCTGGATCCCGCCGAGAACCTGTTCCTCGGCCGCGAGATCATGCGCCCCGGCCTGCTCGGGAAGCTCGGCTTCCTGGACCGGAAGGCCATGCGGGCCAAGGCCGACGAGGCGTTCGGCTCGCTCGGTGTCGGCATCCAGGACACCGCCGCGCAGGTCGTCACGATGTCCGGCGGCCAGCGCCAGGGCATCGCGGTCGGCCGGGCGGTCAACTGGGCGGACCGGGTGCTGCTGATGGACGAACCGACGGCCGCACTGGGCATCGTACAGACGGAACGGGCCCGGCTGTCCGGTGCGACGGCGACCAGCGAGAACGTGCTCGGCGCCATGACGGGCGCGCTGACCTTCGAAGACGCGTCCGATCCCGCCCTCGATCCGGCAGACAGCGAGGACCAGTCATGACGACCCCCACCACGAAGGCGAAGTCCGCCGCCGCCGGACCGGACGAGGACACCTCCCCTCCCCTGCGCTCGGTGGCCCTCGCCGCCGCCTGGCGCAACATGAAGGGCACCCGGAGCCTGGCGCTTGTCGTCCTGCTGATCCTGCTGGCGGTGTTCGGCGCGGCCTACCCCGACAACTTCCTCACCGCGTACAACCTGCGCAGCGTCGCCATCGAGGCCGCCTCCTACTGCGTCCTGGCCATCGGGATGACGTTCGTGATGACCACCGGGGGCATCGACCTGTCGGTCGGCTCGGTGCTGATCTTCTCCGGGGTCGTGGGCGTGAAGGTGATGTCGGCGCTGGGCGGCGGCGGCCCGCTGACCCTGCTGGCCGGTCTGGTGACAACGATGGCAACGGGCCTGGCCTGGGGAGTTCTCAACGGCCTCCTGGTCACGAAGGCCAAACTCCCGCCGCTGATCGCCACGTTGGCGACCCTCTCGGCGGCGGGCGGCGGCGCCCTGGTGCTGACCAACGGCCTGGATCTGCGCGGCGTCCCCGACTCCCTGGTCAACGGCCTCGGCTTCGGCCGCTTCCTGGGCATCCCGTACACGGTCTGGCTGGCCATCGGCCTCACCGTCGTCGGCGCGATCGTCCTGGGCCTGACCCGCTTCGGCACCTACACCCGCACGATCGGCTCCAACGTCGAGGCCGCCCGTCGCGCCGGAGTGGCCGTCGACCGCCACCTCATCAAGGTGTACGCGCTCTGCGGACTCCTCGCCGGAATCGCCGCGTACGTCAACCTGGCCCGCTTCTCCACCACCACCGTCGGCGGCCACACCGGCGACAACCTCCAGGCGATCGTCGCCACCGTGCTCGGCGGCACCAGCCTCTTCGGCGGGGTGGGCAGCGTCCTGGGCACCGCCTTCGGCTCCCTCATCCCGGCCGTGCTGAGCAACGGCCTGGTCATCATCGGCCTCCAGCCGTTCTGGCAGCAGGTGGCGGTCGGCGCGGTCCTGGCGGGGGTCGTGTACGTCGACCACGTCAACCGGCGCCGCCGCACGCTCCGTTAGCCCCCATTGCTGGTCCCCCTTGCTGGTCCTCGCTCAACGCCCCGTGCTCAACGCCCCGTCGCACCAATGGAGTTGCACCATGAAGACCGCCCACCTCCCCCTCAGAGGCGCCGCCCTCGCGACCGCCGTCCTCGTCGGCGCCACCGCCTGCGGGTCCGGCGATTCCTCCTCGACCGCCAACCCCAAGGTGACCGTGATCCTCGGCACCGCGTCCGACTCCTTCTACAACACCCTGGGTTGCGGCGCGAAGGCCGAGGGCAAGAAGCTCGGCGCGACGGTGGACGTCCAGGGCGCGACGACCTTCGACCCGGCGACCCAGACGCCGATCCTCACCAGCACGGTCGCGAAGAAGCCGAACGCCATCGTCATCGCGCCGACCGACTCCAAGGCGCTGGGTACGCCGCTGAAGCAGGCCAACGAGGCCGGGATCAAGATCGTGACGGCTGACACGGGCCTCGACGACACGAGCTTCGTCTCCTCCGCCGTCTCCTCCAACAACGAGGAGGGCGGCGCCGAGGCGGCCCGTACCCTGGCCAAGCTCGTCGGGGAGAAGGGCAAGGTCGTCATCATCGGCGGCACCCCGGGGGTCACCACGGCCGACCAGCGGATCAAGGGCTTCGAGACCGAGATCAAGAAGTACCCGGACATCACTTTCGTGGGCGTCCAGCCCTCCACACCCAGCGGTGGCGTGGTCGAGGCCGCCCGCCTGACCGCCGCGTCCTTGTCCAAGGACCCCGACCTGGCGGGCATCTTCTCCATCAGCACCCCGGCGAGCGACGGCGCCAACAACGCCATCAAGGACGCCGGAAAGGTCGGCAAGGTCAAGGTCGTCGGCTTCGACGCGGGCCCCGCGCAGGTCGAGCAGCTGAAGAAGGGCACGGTCCAGGCGCTGATCGCCCAGAAGGCCGAGGAGATCGGCGCCCAGGCGGTCCGGCAGGCCGTGAACGCGGTGCAGGGCAAGAAGGTGACGAAGACGATCGGGACGTCGTTCGTGTCGATCACGGCGGACAACCTGGGCGACGCGAACGTGAGCAAGTACGTGTACCGGTCGACCTGCTGACATCCCGTCAGGTCCTTGTCGGGTTCCTCTCCGGCGACAACTCCCGGGTGACTCCGTCCCGTTACCGGGGCGGAGTCACTGCGTCGCCCGCAGGTTGTCCCAGGTCGCCCGCTTGACGATGCCGTTCACGACCAGTCCCTTGTCGATCTGGAAGTTCTTCATCGCGGTCTCCAGCCCCTCCCCGAACACGCCGTCCACGCCGGTGCCGCCGATGTCGTACCCGCGCAGCATGAGGATGCACTGGACCTGTTTGACGCGCTTCCCGGTGTTGCCGATCGCCGTGCGGACCTTGCCCGCGTAGTACGTGCAGTCGGTGACCCAGGGTGCGGTGTTCGCGGGCTCGGTCGTGGAGGCGACCGGGGACGGCGTGGGGGTGGCGGAGGTGCCGGTGCCGCCGTCCGAACCACCGTCGGTGCCGGTGTCGGTACCGGTGCCCGTGCCCGTGTCCGGGGTGGGGTCCGTGGCGGTGTCGGGGGTCGTGGGGTCGCCCTCGCCGTCGTCACCGCCTCCTCCGGCGCCGGAGACCTGTGACGGTACGGCGGGACCGTCGGCGGTCTCGGTGCCGCTGCCGGACGTGGTCGGGGCCGACTTCCCGTCCGGGCGCTCCCGCGTCGGCGAGGAGGCACCGGCTTCGACCGCCGTACCGGCGGAGGCGGTCACGACGGTCTCCGGGGCCGCGGCGGCCGTACGGTCCGACGGACGGGCGAGTACGACGACCAGCGCGGCCACCGCACACAGGGCGAGGGCGGCCACCGCGGCCGGTACGGGTCTTCTGCGGACCCAGGCGACCACTCCCGCCGGCCGCCGCTGCCCCGGGGACGTCTCGGCGGACGACACGGCCGGAGCCGCCGAGTCCGCCGATGAGACAGGCGCCGCGTCCTTCGCCCGCACGGGCAGCGCCGGGTTCGGACGGTGCCCCGGGGACCGCAGCTCCGCCGCCCGTGCGACGGGAACGCGATACAGCACGTCGTACGCCCGCTGCCGCTCCAGCACCCTGCCGAGCAGCGGCTCGGGCCAGGGGGACACGGCTGCCGCCGAGATACCGGCAGCCACACCCGCAGCCGCGCTTCGGGCAATCGCAGCCGCAGCCGCCGCGATCAGCGCCGCAGGCGTCGGTCGTCGTTCGGGGTCCTTGGCGAGGCAGGCTGCCAGCAGGGCGCCGAGGGCCGGGTCGGCCGCCGTGATCTCGGCGATCACCTCGGCGGCGGGCTCCTCGAAGGCGACCCGGTGCATCACGTCGACGCCGGTGCCGTCGCCGAAGGGGGCCCGGCCTGCCGCCGCGTAGATCAGTGTCCCGGCGAGCGAGAACACGTCGGAGGCCGCGTCGCAGTGGCCGGTCCGCAGATACTCCGGGGACATGTAGGCGGGCGTGCCGACCCGGTTGCCGGTGCCGGTGATCGAACTCGCGTCGGCGGCCTTGGAGATGCCGAAGTCGATGACATGGGCGCCACTGACGGACAGCAGGACGTTGGACGGCTTCAGGTCCCGGTGGACGATCCCCGTGGCCGAGAGGTCGGCGAGCGCCTGCCCCAGCTCCGCCACCAACCGCCAGACGGCGCCCGGCTCCAGGGCACCGCCCTCCCGTACGGCGTCCGAGAGATCGAGCGCGGCGAGATACTCCGTGGCCATCCACAGCAGCTCGTCCTGGAACCCCGTACCGCACAGCCTCGGCGCACGCGGGGTGCGGACCCGGCCGTGCACCAGGGCCTCGTGTTCGAAGCGGCGCCGGAAGGTGGGGTCCTCGGCGTACTCCGGGCGGATCACCTTGACCGCGAAGAGGCCGGGGCCGTCGTCCGAGGGGCGGGCGAGATAGACCCGTCCCATGCCACCGCTGCCGAGCAGCGCCAACGGGACGTAGGGGCCGACGCGTTCGGGGTCGGCGGGGCGCAGCGGCGCGGCGCCGGTCTGCCGCAGTGCGGCAGCTTCGTCCGTCACGGAACCCCCGAAGTAATGTGCTGCGTAAGCCAGTTCGCCCAGCTGCCCAGCTGGAAGAACGAGGCTAGCCGAGACTCTGCGTACGCACAGGGTTTCGATCAGTTCCGAACGGCGGCCACGAAGGAGGCCCAGGCCGGGACGGGGAATATGAGGGCGGGAATGTCCGGCTTCTTGGAGTCACGGACCGGTACGACGGGGAGGTCGTCGGCGACCTCGAGACACTGGCCGCCTTCGGAGTTGCTGTAGCTGCTCCGGCGCCACGTCGCAGCCTTCAGGTCGATGGAACGCACGGTACTTCCTCCAGCAGCTGCCCGATGTACGTGCGCGACCCGGCGGGGGACAGAGCCAGGTCGCGCAGCGCATCGTATGCGTGCTGCAGCCGTTCGACCGGGGCGTGTTCCTGGACGAGTTCGCCCCAGTGGGCGGTCTCCACGTAGGCGACCGTGCGGCCGTCCGGCAGCTTCAGGAACATCACGTCGGTGCTGTCCAGACTGCACGGCCCCGCGCTGAACGGGAGCACCTGGATCGTGACGTAAGGAAGCTCGGAGACCTTCAGCAGATGCTCCAACTGCTCGCGCCACGCGCCCCGTTCACGCAGCGCCACGCGCAGGACGGCCTCGTAGAGGATGGTCCGGAAGTGCGGGCCCCCGCCCTCCCCGGTGAGCAGTTCGGCCCGGCCGAGCCGTGCCTCGACCTGCTGGACGAGTTCCTCGCCCCGGATGTCGCCCGCCTCAAGAACTTCGGTCGCGTAGCCACGGGTCTGGAGCACGCCCGGAATCCGGGTGACGCCGTAGTGCCACAGGCTCACCGCCTCGGACTCCAGCTGCATGTACTCGCGGTACTGCTCCTTGAACTCGGACTTGTCCCCGAGCGCCAGTTCCCACAGCGCCACCAGGAACCCGTCCGCCCCGAAGTACTGGTCCAGCGCCAGCACCACGTCCGCGCTGCCCAGCGTGTGGCCGTGCTCCATCTTCCCGAAGAGCGAGAAGTCCCAGCCCACCTTGTCGCCCAGCTGTCGCAGGCTGTCCCCGCTCTTCTCCCGCAGCGCCTTCAGCTCCTCGGCGAACCGCGCCCGCGGCTCCTGACTGCGACTCGTCACTGTACGTCGCTGTGGTCGCTGTGACATCGCACCCTTCCCTGCGGCACCCATGGAGTATCACGCACGGTAATTCAATGGATGCGCAGGGCACAGGAAAATCTCAGGACACCCCCTCTGTGGGTGATCCCGCTTCTTAGGGTGGCCTTCTCTCAGATTCTCAGGGTGGCCTTCTCTCAGAGCCGCTGGATGATCGTCCCCGTGGCGAGCGCCCCGCCCGCGCACATGGTGATCAGCGCGAACTCCTTGTCCACGCGCTCCAGTTCATGCAGCGCCGTGGCGATCAGCCGCGCGCCGGTCGCCCCGACCGGATGCCCGAGGGCGATGGCCCCGCCGTTCACGTTCACCTTGTCCAGGTCCTGTCCGAAGACCTGCGACCAGCTCAGTACGACGGAGGCGAACGCCTCGTTGATCTCGATCAGGTCGATGTCCTTCAGGGTCATGCCCGCCTTGCCCAGCACCGCGCGCGTGGCGTCGATGGGACCGTCCAGATGGAAGTGCGGGTCGGCGCCCACCAGCGCCTGGGCGACCACCCGCGCCCTGGGCCGCAGCTTCAGCGCCCGGGCCATCCGCTTCGACGCCCACAGCAGCGCGGCCGAACCGTCGCTGATCTGGGAGGAGTTGCCCGCCGTGTGCACGGCCGTCGGCATGATCGGCTTGAGCCGGGCCAGCCCCTCGGCCGTGGTGTCCCGCAACCCCTCGTCCCGGTCGACGAGCCGCCACATGCCCTGCCCGGCGCCCTGCTCCTCCTCCGTGGTGGGCACCTGGACGGCGAACGTCTCCCGCTTGAACCGCTCCTCCGCCCACGCGACGGCCGCCCGCTCCTGCGACATGAGTCCCAGCGCGTCCACGTTCTCCCGGGTCAGCCCACGCCGCCGGGCGATCCGCTCGGCCGCCTCGAACTGGTTGGGCAGATCCACGTTCCACTCCTCCGGGAACGGCTTCCCGGGCCCGTGCTTGGACGCCGCTCCCAGCGGCACCCGCGACATCGACTCCACCCCGCAGCTGATGCCGACGTCGATGACGCCCGCCGCGATCATGTTGGCGACCATGTGCGAGGCCTGCTGGGAGGAGCCGCACTGGGCGTTGACCGTCGTCGCGGCCGTCTCGTACGGCAGGCCCATGGTCAGCCAGGCCGTGCGGGTGGGGTTGGCGGACTGTTCGCCGGCCTGGGTGACCGCGCCGCCGACGATCTGTTCGACGCAGTCGGCGGGGATGCCGGTGCGGCCCAGGATCTCGCGGTAGGTCTCGCCCAGCAGATAGGCGGGGTGCAGGTTGGCGAGCGCGCCGCCGCGCCTGCCGATGGGGGTGCGTACGGCTTCGACGATCACGGGTTCCGCGGCCATGATGGGGAGTTCCTCTCCTCAGGTCACCCGCGCGGCGCGGGCGTCCCGGCCACCCGCCACGCAGAACTAGTACGCGTTCTAGTTCTGCTTGCAGTCTGCTGACGGGCCGTCCGACATCGCAACCCCCTTGCAGCGCCCGATACCACAAGCGGTGCCCGGAATTGGGGCCGTCGCGCCCCTTGCCTCTTCTGGAACCCGTTACTACCTTCACGACACCACTATTCCTGATGGACCGTCAGATACTGTTCAGGTGACGGGAGTTTCCGATGGCGCACTGCCCCGCGCTGCCCGCAGGGTTCGACTTCACCGACCCCGATGTGCTCCAACACCGCGTGCCCCTCCCGGAGTTCGCCGAGCTGCGCGCCACCGAACCGGTCCACTGGGTGCCCCAGCACCCCGGTGTCGCGGGCTTCGCCGACGACGGCTACTGGGCGGTGACCCGGCACGCGGACGTCAAGTACGTGTCCACGCACCCGGAGTTGTTCTCGTCCACCACCAACACGGCGATCATCCGCTTCAACGAGCACATCGAGCGGGACGCGATCGACGCCCAGCGGCTGATCCTGCTCAACATGGACCCGCCCGAGCACACCCGCGTGCGCCAGATCGTGCAGCGCGGCTTCACCCCGCGCGCGATCCGCGCCCTGGAGGACAACCTCCGGAGCCGCGCGCTCGCGATAGCGGCGAACGCCGCCGCCCGCACGGGCCCCTTCGACTTCGTCACGGAGGTGGCCTGCGAACTGCCCCTCCAGGCCATCGCCGAGCTGATCGGCATCCCACAGGAGGACCGCCTCCGGATCTTCGAGTGGTCCAACAAGATGATCTCGTACGACGATCCGGAGTACGCGATCACCGAGGAGGTCGGCCAGGAGTCGGCCATGGAACTCATCGCGTACGCCATGAACATGTCCGCCGACCGCAAGCAGTGCCCGGCGAAGGACATCGTCACCACGCTGGTGGCGGCGGAGGACGAGGGCAACCTGGCCTCGGACGAGTTCGGCTTCTTCGTCCTGATGCTGGCCGTGGCGGGCAACGAAACAACCCGCAACGCGATCACCCACGGCATGCACGCCTTCCTCACCCACCCCGACCAGTGGGAGCTGTACAAACGCGAACGCCCGTCCACCACCGCCGAGGAGATCGTCCGCTGGGCGAGCCCGATCGTCTCCTTCCAGCGAACGGCCACCCAGGACACGGAGTTGGGCGGCCAGAAGATCAAGGAGGGCGACCGGGTGGGCCTGTTCTACTCCTCCGCCAACCGCGACCCCGAGGTCTTCGACTCCCCGGACGTCTTCGACATCACCCGCGACCCCAATCCGCACCTCGGTTTCGGCGGCGGAGGCCCGCACTTCTGCCTCGGCAAGTCCCTGGCCGCCCTGGAGATCGACCTGATCTTCAACGCGCTCGCCGACGCGATGCCGGGCCTCACCCTGGTGGGAGACCCGCGCCGACTGCGCTCGGCGTGGATCAACGGCATCAAGGAACTCCAGGTGAGCGCCGGCTGACCCCCGACGCCCACAGACTCGGGCCGGCGGCCTCCCGGCGCCGCCGGCCCGTCCCCACGTGAGGCAGGGGCTGGGCCTGTCCGGCGGATCAGGTCGCAGAAAATCAGCGGCGCCACGTCAACGCCGGTGAGCGGGGTGTGGTGCGTGCAGCTGCACGGCGGAGGAGGGCGTCGAAGCGGAGCTTCGGCACCCGACGACAACGCCGCAGATGTGCGTGCCACACCCCGCGTCTGCGGCATGATCCGCCGGGCAGGCCCCAACCCCTACGCCCCGCCCCTGCCTCCGCCCAGCACCCGCCGTAGACTTCACGTGCAATTGCAACTACGACGGTGAGGCGTGCCGGTGCGATCCTGGCAGCGTTGTCTGGACGCGGC
>Ga0307513_10010152_pt1 | contig 11840 bp, 15 predicted proteins | sample 15_EM_MG_FD_202174 | JGI IMG/M metagenome (GOLD analysis project Ga0307513, IMG submission 202174) | Populus trichocarpa ectomycorrhiza microbial communities from riparian zone in the Pacific Northwest, United States - 15_EM | ecosystem: Host-associated > Plants > Roots > Unclassified | place... | reverse complement strand
CTGACCCATCGCGACCTGCGTGAGCCCAAGCACAAAGCGAAGCGCTTCCAATTAAGTGAGAAGCAGAAGCTGGGCTGCGTATCGGTTAACCCACGGGACGGCTGGTCCTTGCTGGCTTCTTGCAATGACAGGTCACTAAAGTGCGTGCGTAGTACAGCGAGGGCGCTTAAGCGCTCTACTCGGATCCCCCGTTTTTACGCAAGTCAGAGCTGACCATTAGGGTGGCAATTCAGATTGTGGGATTCGCGGCAGCTCCTTCAAATTCCCGGGGATACACTTAGTGTAGCCGATGCTTCCGAGAATGATGACCCTGTGGTCGAACCGATTGAAGTCGATTACGACGCCGTGAGTTCGTGGATGGGCGCTTCGAAGGTCAAGGGGAGGCCGGGAACCCTACGGGGTTCTTGGACACATGGATATTCGTAAGTCAATTCCTGGGTTTTCTCCAATTCCACCGTCCCCTTTTTGTCCCGTGAACGGGGTTCACTGTCTTGGACCGAAGGGAACCTGACACGTCATCGATCTGTCACCAGTGTCAGTAGTGCATACTGGGACCCTTCTGGAAGTCGAATTGTTTCAACTTCGTATGACAATCGACTCAGAGGTGCGTCACTTTGATCGGCTATGATGCGACTGAGTACGGCACTCAACCCTAGTCCGGTCGTAGTTTGGGACATTCCGCCTAAGTACCTGGCACCGGAAGAGCCATTGAAGAGCTTCCGCCCTCGTGTGACAGTTGAGCACGATTGTCAGACTGTGAGTTGCGGCCGTGTGCCGCCCGAGAACCGAGAAGCAGGCCATTGAAGGTGTCACACCTAGGGACAATGGCTCAGCGTATTCAAGGCTCAATGGCGGCCCAACGCTGATATGTATCCACACTTCTCGGTACGCAACTTGTCATTTCCGCCGATTGGACCCCTAACTCATTTGCTTCTAAAATGTAGATTGGAGACATGGGACATGCACTCAAGATATTTTCCGCTGACGGTGATGTTTTGGCGAGCCTGAGTGACAAGACGAGGTGTGTATTGGCCGGCCGTCGGAGACCGGAGAGAGACAAAGCTAGGCACAGATATCATATGGCCATAACTGACATCTATGTGGTAGGATAACGGCTGTCCAAGCTGTGACCGCACTCCATCCAAACGTGGTTGGCCGGGCGGCGACTGGGAACGCGAGTGGGCGGTGTGTGCTCTGGAGTTCGGGCTAGGTCGGGCTAGGGAAAGAGCGGGGGCGGCGATGAGGACTCTGAAAAGTGCGTGTGCCTGGCTAGGGTTTGGGGAAAGGAGGAGAAATGTGGCGTGTACGATAGAAAACTGCATGGCGCCCAGTTGACAATCTTATCGAAAGGATCTAAATTATTTATTTGACGTTGGGATCGTTTGTTCTCGCGGTGCCGTAGACCCTGGCATTTGATGGGACGAGTCACTCGTCAGCGATCAGTGCGACATGCATGCGTGGCGACGCTCCTGCCTGCTGCTGCTGCTCGCTCCCTCTATATATACAACACCCGCCCCGTCCAGGCCTTCCCTTCCACTCCCCTTCGCCACCATCCCCTCCCATCCTCTCTTATACCCCCACTCTCCCAACTATGGACTACCACACTCCTATGGCGTCCTCGAATCCGTCAAGGCCGGACCAATTTGGCGCCTATACAGGAAATCCGGTCAATAATCGCCGCGCGCACGCAGGGCCTTTCGCAGATCCAGCCGCCCTCCTAGGTAGACATTTAGATTGTCTTGCGAACACCGCCAATTTCACTGGTACCAATGGATCCCACCCTCCAAACCACTCCGTTGACGAGACGCTCGACATTCTCGATGGACTCAACTGCGAGGTGAACAGTGGTACTCTCTCAACCACTGTCGAACCCAACCAACTAACCCCTTGGAATCCTTGCCAGATTGGTCTCAACACGTCCAGAAACATTTCCTTACAAGAGGAGGTTATGCACCTCGCAAGCACCTATAAATGCGATCCTCAGCACCTCTCTCTGGAACTCTTGTCGCCTGATCTTTTGGCTGCTGGCCTGCATCGCCTGGCGTGGCCCGCTACTCTTCCTCCCGTCGACACCGTAAACGAAGAGGCCGCACATACCCCTTCGACTCTCCAACCGTTCCCCTCACTATTCACTCCCTTTGGCCAAGACCTATTTCACGGGGCTTTCTTGCCTACTCCAACCTGGACTCCGCACCTCAACGAGGCAATCTTCGATCGACCAATCACCGCGACAGAGTGCCCTCCTCTGTTTGACTTTTCCGATCAGCCACGTCCAGGTCCAACAGAGGCTGGTCCCTCCAAGGCCCCAGTGACAGCCCTACCCTCTCCTGCTCTTACGGAACGTTCGCTAGCCACAGATAATGGACTTGCTGATTCACCCGTCCCACCTCCCTCGTCTCCAGTTTCGCATGCTCCTGAGTGTGGACCCCAGTCTCCACCCTTTCCCTCGATTAGCAGGCCTCTGACTGAAGACGGTGACTACTACGAGGACAACGAAGTGGAGGATGTTGGACCAGTTACGGCCAAAGCAAGCAAGAAGAATCCTAAAAAGGCTGCTCTACGCCCCTATGACCGTCCACAACCCAAGAAGAATAAAGCTAGCGTTATTCCCGTCGTCCCAGTACCTTGCACCTACACTAGCCCATATGACGGTTACCGATGCCCCCAGATCGTCTCTCGTCCTTATGATGTCCCTAGGCATCGCGAAGTCCATGTCCGTGAGGAGTACGACCTCGTTCTCAAGGGCATGCTTGCATTCGCAGACGCAACGCTTCTTAGCACCGATACGTCGCCTCAATATCTGTGCCCGGTGTGCAAGGCATCGTTCTCTAGGAGCGACGCCTTACAGCGTCATCTCAAGGATCGCGCGAAGGAGCGACGCGCGACTCACGAGCAAAAGGGCCGGTCGAACATCCCTGTCCGTAAGCGCGGACTCATGGCGCCGCTGAAACCGCATCCTGCAACCGTGGATGGGGGTTTCCTTGCAAGGCACAGGGCGGCTCTGGAACGCATGCAGGAAGTGGCTGGCGAAGAGTGGGATATTGACGAAATGATGCGCGAAATCGAAGAGACTGCTGCTCAAGCCTAATCGGTTCTTTACATTCTTTACTCACCATGGGTTGGAACGTCGTCTCGCGATTGTCGAAGAAAAGTCAACCACGCAAAGCCGAAACGTGTTGTGCGTAGGACAGGGACAAATAGCCCACAAGGGAATCCATAGGTGTATTTCGGTCTTCGGATGTTTGATTTGTATTTGTATTTTATTCCCCTTCACTGGTTTCCATTTCGTCTCCCCAAAACTCCCCTGTCTTGAATGCCTATATGCCCCCTTGAATGCACTTATCCCTGTTCAGATTTTTCTGGAAGTTGTCGGCTCTGTGAATGTCGGAATATACAACTTGGACTCGTCCTTGTCGTCGTCATTAACTCGGAACGTTTGTGTTCAACATGATGAGAGCGCACTAACAGTCGCCCAGCCGAGAGTAAAGCTCCTGTCCTAAATGACTGGCAAAGCGCCGAAAATGGTCGACCTCGTTCTTTGTCGCACTAGCCCTTGCATCTCATAACCCCGTGCTATGTGTCCTATCGTTTGGACGTCTGGTTTGTTAAGCAGAGACTTCATTCTGTGCAAGGCAGTGCTCGAGGTAGGTAGGACGGACCGGGCCGCCTCAGCTTCCTATTGTGACTAAAGGGTCAGTCGTATGGGAGCTCATACGAGCCAACGTTAACGCAAATTGGGACCTCGTCTATCTAGGATGATGTACTGCTCTCGTTCATGTGGTCATCTTCCTCCTGTGCCGGTCTCCTGCACTGAGACTTTACCTCAACGAGAGCGTCCCTGCCGGTCGATTACTGAGGACGTGTTACACGGACCACGCTTTGTTTCACCGCGTCGCTCTAAATTCCTTCCAGAACTCATACGGCGCCACTCCAGCGGTACACACAAAAAATTTCATCAGTACCAGGGCCTCTACTGTAACCATGACCAAGTGGAAACCTTCCCAAGAGCCTTTCCTTCGACTTCTTGCTTGCCACCAATCTATCTGGCCAATCCCTGTTCCACAAGTGGTAGTACTGCGTATTCAGGTACCAGTTTCTCGAATTATTCCTCTCTTGCGAGCGACAAAGAACCAAGCACAAGCGCCACCCCTTTGGGTTAGTACTTCCCTTTCCTTACAATGGATTAACGCTGATAGTCAACCAGGAAGAGCCGCAGTCTCTAATGGTCTACTTCCGATGAGCAAGGAAGCGTTTTGCGGATGCCTTTGATGCCCCTTCGAAGGTCTCTCCGTTGAGGTCATGGTAAGTTCCGGCTGTAGTGGTATCATGTGTGGATTATTTATTTGGATATAGGCTCTGTGGCCCTCACTATGGCTTGCTCCAATTATCTGTCCGTACTCCAGTCACACTTAAACCCCACTATGATTCCAGGTGGCTCACCTCCATCTCCGGGCATGGCGCCTGCTCCTAAGCCACATATCATACCTCTAAATGCACTTAACTCGAAATCCGAGTTCATAGTGCAGACGTCTGCAACGACCCATGCACCCCCTGCCCTCATTCACGGAGTTTGGAACACTCTGAGCGTCCTTACGTCCCGATCTACCAGTCTTTCATATGCACCCACCCATTGTACCCTCGTTGCGAGCGGTGATGGAAACAAGGCCGAACTCGCGAGCCACACGCTGAGTTTCCTCGAAGAGACCACCAGAGCGTCATTCGAAGTGGCCAGCACGCTTCTGTGCGGCTCGGTACTGGCAGGCAAGACCAGTGAAAGTGATGAGTATGGAGACGTCGGTTTGTGGATCGGAGATCTCAAACATGGGACTGCGACGGATGTTTTGAAGCGGCTCGGATTAGATTCTTGGTTGAAACAAGGTGCAAAGGTCGGTCCAGGCTCGCCTTCGCTCTGTACTTCCTCTGTACTTCCTCTGTATAACTAGTACTGTTCTAGATCGTGTCAAGCCCTGCTGTGCCATCTCCCCTCCCTGCGGCTGTCACCTCCATTCAGGGATACGTCTCTTCACCCTCCGAAACGTCACAAATACATCTAGAAGCGCTCTCCCAGCTGCTCTCAAACCTCGAGTCGCCATTTGAATTCCGAGTAGAGGGGCTGAGTGGTGGCTATGTCATTTACTTCCTGTGTGGCCAGCTGAGCCACGCTCGCGGTGGCTTCGCACAGGATGAGGGGTATGCGGGTCTCGTAGGGGTTGGAGTCTCGGCCGATTTGGACGAGTGATCATGTCTCATTTCACGGACTACGAGTATTACACGATATAATGCACAAAAAGCGTACATGTCTCCTGTTTGGTTAATACTCGGCCTCTTGGTCGTCGAATATGACGGGTTCTCCACCCCCAAGGCCGAAGCCGCTTGCATAGCGAGCTACGATGTCACCAAGCAACTCAGGAGCGTTCTGGTATTCAGCGCTACGCAATGTCAATGCGTAGTTGGCTGCCGAGGTGTGAGTATCTGTGTGTCTTTCCCTCCAAGGTCCACTTGCCTTCTTCTATTTTGCGCAAAGACTGCCCCGTTACCCACTGCTTCTTCGGGAGATCACGGATATACGGAGTCAGGCCCTCAAAGTCTAAAACGAGCTGGTTAAGACCACATGGATACGCAATGACCTTCTCACCAGCCTTAACACCGCGAACGAAATCGCAGACGGGTTGCGCCCGACCTTTCCCGCCTCTTGTGGCCACCGAAGTAATGGCAAAACGCATCAGTTCCCCCGTGAGATCTGATAACCCAAGAATAAATTCTGAGTACGGTAGGTGGATCCACTGCACAGACTCCATCAGAGGATGTCTGATTGATGAAAATAGATTGATACCAGTGTACCATCATCGTCACTCAACCATTTGACCATCTCCTTGTAGGTGATCAACTGTTCGGTGGAGAGGTAGTGTGCGTAGGAAACTGCTTCGATGTATTCTTGCACTCCGGGGCTTATCGACCGCTGATTGAGCCAGTAATCACTCTCCCCGGGAACCTCTTTAGTGAATTGGAAGACCAGGTTCTTGCGTATCTGGTGCAACGATTGAAAGCCTCTCTCTGCAACTTTCCGCAGCTGATCTTCCCTGGCGCTTCCTTGACCATCATTGATACCTCGATGGAGGGCAAATATCGCGCGCTTCGATAGCATCGTGATCTCGCGCGAAAGCTAGCTAGCCACTCACATCAGCCTAGTGATACAAATGCCGACACTTGACTTACTTTGATTAGTCGTTCTCGTTTATCATTTTGTTCATCTATCTCCTTTCTAAACTCCTCAAATTGTTCTAGAATCTCGTCCCGGTTCAGTACCATGATTGGGGCGAGGCGAAAGGGGCATCTTTTGGCCACCACATGCCACCAGCAGGTTTGTCCGATTCTGCCCGAACCTGTCTGCGCTACAGTAAAAACCCATCTACCGGGGGCGTCCGTGTGAAGTCCATGGACGGTACATGGACAGCGCGACGTACATCGTCCAGCCGGATGTGCTCCAGCAATGCTGTTCGCGTCATCAACAATAGCACTAGAGCCAGTGTATATACTACCAATTGGTGGGCTTCGCGAGGTCCAGTCGATTTGAATGGTTGGATGTACCTAAGACCAGAGATTATGCGCGTGCCATAAATCCAGAATACACTAGAATCTGCGATAGTTAGGCATTACATAATCCAGTATCTTGATGCATTAGTACTACACTTTACCATAATTTTACCCATTTGCCCAGTTCTTAAGGTTTGGAAAATCCTAACGAATGTTTTGCGGGAGATCGTCCTCACTGAAGGAGCCAGAAGCCACAAGGGGTTGATATTCTAGCTACCCCAGTTCATCTTCACTGCATATACCCATCCATCCTGATGTGTAGTTGAAGAATTCCCAATTGTATTAGAGTACGGCCATGGTCGAGAGGAGTGTGTAGTAACATGACTAATCTAGGATGTACAAACTATCGTTTGGACCTGATATGTGGGTTTTATTATATTTTGAACATGTATTTGGCTCGCAGTTTGGAGATGGGACAGAATCTGACTCAGAGAATAATTCCCAGTAGCTTGTTGTGTGGTCAAGAGATGTAAGGTAGTAAGTTATGGTCTTGGTTCTGATTTATCATACTCTTATAATGCCGGCGACCATGTTTTGAGCCCCTTGGACAGAAGCCCCGGGTTCCTCCACCATGCCTAGCAAGGCATGAGTGGCCTCGGAGAAATGGAAATGAATGCCCGATGTGCCGAGGTGATGACGGTTGCATTCATGACGTCGCACAGTGGAGGACATGTCAAAATCCTGTGTAATATATTACTGATATATTACTAATATATTCTTGATGGAATATATACAATTTCTAACTTCCCTGTTGCAGGGTTATGCCGTGAGTACCTCGTCATCAGAAGACGCGCGCCGCGCTGTCAAAGGTCATACAAACTACAAGCTGCGTGGAAGATGCATGCGTTGCTCGGGTATCGATGGATTCCACGGACGCCCCCACAGCCGGAAGAAGTACACTATAACAGGCAGATTCTGAACGTCTACTGGCATCATGGGCTATCATGCCGTGTCCACCCGGTAACACGCCGTGGGAAAGAATTGGTTCGCGCGTGCGCGTACTGTCAGTGCCCTGCCGTCGGTATCGGACCCTCGTTTCTTCTTAAAGAGCCACCATGCAGGTCGGGAATCCGCACCTGTGAGTACTTGGACTCCTCACTTGGACTCCTCCATACCAGTGCAATTCGCGGGGTTCCTGCTTTTCGTCCTCTGGTCTTTCGCTACTGGCACTCCAGCGCCTAAGGATTTGATCAATACACCTTTCCGTGGTTCGTTCTAACGCTCGAACAATTGGTCTTATCCACAAATCGTGCTTTCTTCATTCGTCATTCGCTCTTCCCCGAAGTCTCTAGCAGAGATGAACCTCGTAGTTTTTGGGCTGTTGGGACCTCCTGTTTTCTACGTCTTTTGCAAAGTATCTTCGAGGTACTTGGAGAGGAGGGCATTTACCAATGAAACAGCCGTCGATGAGCTGTCCGTCCTTGGCAAGCCCCACAATGGCAAGAAAATTCGTGGTTGTGCGGTGATCGTTGGTGGAAGGTATGCAATATCGTTAAATCAATAGCCCAATCAACTTACACATCCATAGCGTCGCGGGGTTAATGACCGCGTTGGCGTGTTCCAATCATTTCGACGATGTTAGTCCGCAAGCACTTGGAATCTTGCACGTATCATCCTGATAAATCTGGATTCTCTAGGTCGTCATTATCGAACCGGACGAGGGAGCAGATGAAAACAGTCCGATGGCGGGCGTCAAGCAGCTTCCAAATGGGTTGAAGTCGCATCAAACCAGGCGCACCCGGCTAATCCAGTCTTTGTAAAGTACTCCATTTGATTGGTAAAACAATTGCCTGACTGTCCTGTCTTAGTGCCCTGCACCGTAAGCGGCAACTTAAATTCCTTTCACTTTCTGACCATATCACGCAGAGTTCCAACCCTTCCTCCTTCTCGCACTTAGAAAGTGGTTCCAAGACTTTGACAAACACGCTATTGCTGCCGGTGCACGCATCAGCCAGTACGATTTGAGTTGGAGGTACTCGGGAAGAACCATTCATCCCCCTGCTATTCTCTACCCCGGTGCAAAGGGCATTCCCAGGCATCCTAACCTGCAGGTCGAGATTCCGCCTGAAGGACTGTGGATTGGTCGGATGACCCTTGAGCCCCTTGTCCGTCGGTTGACTTTGGAGAAGTACAAGAACATTCGGGTCATCCAGGCGCTAGCTACTGGGTTTGTTCTCAACGATAAGAAGACGAAAATTACGGCGGTCGCTTACACTCCGAAGGGAGGCAAGCCGGAGCAGATCGAAGCTGCTTTCGTGGCCGGTACGTATCTTGACCCGTACACTCTCGTCTCGGAGAGTTGACTTATGTGTGCAGACTGCAGTGGTCCCGCAATTGTCGGTACTAAATGGCTTCCTAGAGCAGGTGTGCCTGCGCCGAAGGTCATTCACTTCAACCCCAATGTACGATACGGATGTGGTGTGTACTTGATTACGACCTTGTCTTTTCTTGCCGCCTTCAATTTTTATATTTTTTTTAGTTACTTACCACGTCCCTGAAGAGAAGAAATCGAAGCTTACAATGCTGCCCAACGGCTGGTACGGCTCTGGTATGTGTTTCGGATTGCACTGCTACCTCTACACTCATGTCTATTGTAGAATGGTTTTGGACTGGTCCCGCGAATCCACGACATGGTGCGACCGCCACACTCGGCACTAGGCTCGACGGAGATAGAGTTATCATTGGCTTCGGAGGATGGGGCATTAAAGAAGAGGATCTACCGTGCTCTCCTGAAGAGATCAAGGACTTCCATCGTGCTGTCCCTTTCGCACCAGGTGGCAAGCCTGCCCCGGAATGGTACTGCGAGCTTGTGGATACGCTTTCTGCTGACGGTGGATGGGAGGCCAGCAAGTATGAGACTTATCACATCAGTGGGTGCAGTCCCTGGTTCTTCGATCCGCTTTCCTTCAGCATCTCACCCAGCTCCTTAAAGACTCTTGCACGCTCGTCGAGTACCATAAAACCAAGAACCTACCTCAGAACTTTGTTGCTATTGGCGATTCTATCATGAGGTCGAGCCCCGTGTATGGTCTCGGAGTGGGGAAGGCTTGTGTCGGTGCGGCGAAACTCGAAGGCATGCTCGCCGCAACACAAGGACCCGATCTCTCTGAGAATTTTTCGAAGACTTTCTTCCAGCGCCAGCACTCGTGTACTGCTTGGTCGTGGTAAGTTGTTCGTGCTGATAAACCTGTTTCCGCCGAATGATAACGGCCCTCCAGGGATTCGTCCAAGGACAGTGATTACATGTTCCCTACGACAGAGCCGGTGTCGGGAGAGAAACTCAAGACTGGCTCGTTTGCAAGCAAGCTAATGGCCAAGTTTGTAGACCTTTGCGACGAGGTAGGCAAGATGCGTTTATGCATCTCCCTTACTACTTCTGAGATGCTATTGTTTAGGAACCTGAAACAGCGGCACAGTTCTACCACGCCAGGATGTGGATGTACCCCGAAAGTGTCATTATGACAAAGAGCACATTGATGAGGGCGTTCTGGAGAGCGCTTACAGAGAAGGATGCATAGACACGACAGGTCTAGGGTGCACCTGGGTGTAGACCTCGCTTCGTCTCGTCAGTCGCACTGGATTCCTATTCAGGAACATCTAGACTCTCGGAATGGCCATTTGTGATTTATTTATGATATTTTCCCGGGTGTGACTCACTGCAAAGAACGTTTGTTTGGCGCACAAATACAGCTTAATTCCTGGGTTGCCACTTCCGGCAGATTCGAAGACGCCTGCGAACTGGACCGAAGTCTGTTGATAGCTACGTTCAGGACATCGTTACAGTCTACCCAGTAATTGTGCGTCTCAGCAAGTCAAAAGCCAAACCCACACCTCTTTGACCCGGCCCAACCCTCACATGGAAAACCGCAACGGCCATACAGGACACTCTCTGCAGCAAATACAGCACGAATCAAGGACCATGCACCACTCGCACGCACTAGCAACATCGCCGAGGGCGAACTCGGACGAGGTCTTGTCCACATCCCGCAAACGGCCGCGGCCAGACGATGAACCAGATGAAACGTGAGCTCATTTCTCTTTCCCGAGGCATTACCAAAGCTTTGTGCTGGATCCTACTGTTTGTGGACGGCTGGGATAACATGATGTTCATTAGGATGATCCTGCCCTCTGGCGACAGAAATGAATGGTACTACCCAAGCCGCCCGTACGATAGCGACGACGATGAGCTCCAAGCTGGTACTCCCATGGGCAACTGGGGACGCAAACACCTTAAGAGTGCGCGTTTCGTGCGAAAAGGCAAGATGGCTCCCTGGGGTCCAGGACGTGAAGAATATGATGTGCGTCTGATAATCCTACTCGAATCGATTTCTGCTCATCCTGATTGCTCTCTTTTTGTTTCCCGTAGATCGAAGAACGCGCTCGGACCCGGCTACGCCACATCCTCCCCGAATTTACAGGCCAAGAAATACCTCGCGATCCCATTCTCCCCCACCTTCGCTCTCCCTCTCCGCCCCTCGTGGGTCCATATCTCCCAGCCCCGCTGCACCAATCTTCGTTCACGGCCTCTATCTTCGATCCCAATGTCAGCGGGTCCTTCCGCTCTCCCCTGATCGGTAGCCTAGAGAAGAGCGCCTCTGAACTCTTACAGAGCGAAATTGCTCTTAACCGTGCTCTAGGGAGGTTCTGGGCCGTTCTCACTGACTATGACGCACGAACTCAGAAAGAGGACCGAACAGACCGAACAAATGGTGCCACCAACACCGTTGTCAACGGGACCAACCCGAACGCTATTCCAGCTGATCCACATAACCTGGGATCCACTTCTATGCGGCTAAACCTCGCGCGCGTGTTCACACAAAAATCGACGATGCAGTTGGACTTTACACCCCCCGGTCACCCACCACAATCCGTCACCATAGCCCAACCCCACCAACTCGATTTAATGACCAAGTCGATAGCGCTCATACGGGAGCTGCAGGAGGATAGCCGAGAATGTCAGGAGCGGCTTGAGGAAATTACGGAGACCCTTGGCAAGGTCAAACATTTGCGAGACCAGGTGTGGACGGTGATGAGGGCGCGTGCTATTGAGGAGATGGAAGCTGAACGAGAGCCAGAAGAGTGAGGGTCCCTGGTTTGCGGGTTCGGGGAACATTTGCGATCATCTTCTGTAGTGTGTATGTGCTTGTTATCTTACAACATTTTCTGTATTCAAACTATTATAGGATGTTTATGGTGCAACATTGGTGACCGCCATCAAGACATAGATACCCACGTCGATTCAGCGA
>Ga0307513_10010151_pt1 | contig 11840 bp, 18 predicted proteins | sample 15_EM_MG_FD_202174 | JGI IMG/M metagenome (GOLD analysis project Ga0307513, IMG submission 202174) | Populus trichocarpa ectomycorrhiza microbial communities from riparian zone in the Pacific Northwest, United States - 15_EM | ecosystem: Host-associated > Plants > Roots > Unclassified | place... | reverse complement strand
AGACATGGTTGGAAGGTGAGCGGAGTCAATACGGGGTGTCCGGGGGTCAATGTCCGGGATGTCACGGATGGAGTGGGCCAGTGACCGTTCGTGTCATCCGTTTCATCTCCATCCGTTTCGTCTACCACCCAAATACTCAGTTTTTGGCCTCTCGTCTCAATACCTCAGTACGATGGCGCCAGTCAGACGCAAAGTTGTCCTTGTTGGTTACGGCGCATGTGGTATTCCCCTTCGGTGGATTCGTGAACTATGTTTCAACGCTGATTTGAATTTTCCAGGAAAAACATGTCTCATATCTGCCTTTGTCAAAGGAAAATTCCCAGAGATGTATGTACCAACTGTATTCGAAGAGTTTATTGGGGACGTCGGGTTAGATGGCCGGCTGGTCGAACTATCTATATGGGACCTTAACGGTTTAAGCGAGTATGAAGGCCTCCGCTCTCTTTTCTACCCTGGTTCCCATGTCATCCTCGTATGCTACTCGATCGACATCCCGGGTAGCCTCGACGATGTGGTAAAGACGGTATGAACGGCCAAAAAGAATGCGGCATACAAACTGACCGGTTTCGATTTATATTAGTGGCTCCCCAAAGTCATGCCATTTTGTCCTGGGGTGCCTATTGTGCTCGTTGGTTGCAGTGACCCCAATTACCGTAATTGGCGAGGCGAGAGCCTTGTGACGCTTGAACAGGTACGTCCTTGCTTATTACATACTCTTCAAGCATTGCGATTCAACGCACCTTACACCCTCCATTAATTTCTGTCCTATTGCCCTCCACGATCGAGTCCACTGGCTGATTTACTCGCAGGGTCAGGAAGTTGCGGATAAGATTGGGGCGCACTCGTTCTATGAATGCTCTGCTCTCACGGGCGAGGGCGTCAAAGAGGTATTCGAAGGTGCGGCTCGCGCTGCCCTCAACTTGAAGCCCAATAATACGGGGACGGGGAAACGAATATTGAACCCTTTTGTATTGCGCTGAAAGTTGGGACAACCTATATAGTAACCGACAAGTGAAGCACATACGAAACGGATGTAAACGGCGGGAAAAACTAGGGCCCACAAATCCATAATGTAAGTCCGAGACCTGATGCAGGTACCGCGGGCATGGAAGACGAAATGGGCCCTCGAAGGTCCAATCTCTGACACCCAGAGACGAACGATCTGTGTCACTGCTTAAGGTAATGGATTAGCAGAAGTGAAGGAAGGGACATTGTGTTGGTACAACCTTCCAAACTTTTCATTTGGCAACCCTCGAGTCCTGGGTCCCTACAGTTATTTTCAATAGACTATCATATGCAGATAGGACATGAAGGAGTCTTTGAGCATTTGTCCCTGTACTACTGCTAGCAGTCGATGGTGGAGGCAGCCTGTCGTGAGCTGTCTAACAGAAGCAGAACTTTTGTGTCGCTGTCCGTCGCTCCACCAATGGTGCGTTTCAAAAAAGGGCCCAATCAAAACCAGGTCTTCAGCATCTACTAAAATGACTGGACCAGGATTCGAACCCGGGACTACCCGATCACTAGAAGGGTGCTTTTACCACTAAGCTACCCAGCCGAGAAGTGACAGTGGATTCATATTTCAACAGCACCGTGTTTAGATAATAGTTCACCACAAGAGGTGGAGTTCCAGCCATGATATCCATATGTGTCGGAGACCATTGCAAGCTATTGGCGATTGCCCCGTGTGACCTGGGTTCTGCCACAACAACATATACATGGGGCACCGGCCCAAGGTAGTGTCTTTTGACGTTCGCTTCCATCAGTAGTGTACATGTAGCTAGCTATTGCGATGCCTTTGTCTCTTCCCTATTAGCCGGTCTACTGCCCTGTTGCAGCGCGCCGTATAAATAGAACAATATTACGGCTCTCTCCTGTCCTCCTCTGCGCAACAAACAGTGGAGATCGTGGGGAGGCCATCAGGTGCACTTTGGACGGAGCGGCGAATTGGAATTTCGCGAAGGACCATGGGCATCGACGGGTAAATTAGAAGCGGTCATGACTTGGGTAATAACACACAAGACAATAGCAGTACATGATAGCGTTATCTATGAGCCATTTCCACCTATCACTGTGACCCGGTCGACTAACCCCTGAGTCTGCCTGGGCTCGGAGCGAGAATGGTTTGGCGACGTGCAAGTTGAGAAGGGGACCATTATCGCGTTTAGGATTTGCTCTCAGAAACTGCCTCTTGGGGTTTGAATCGGTGAATAGCTAGGGGTGCAAGTGGGCATAGAAGCCGCCACGGCGCACGATATCTACTAATAAAACCCACACCCGCTCGTGACTGTTTGAGTATAAACACTCCAAAGCCATTTTTAGGATCCCCACTGGCGTTCCTGAATATAATAGGTCCCGCTTTTTTTCCTTCCACTTCGCATAATGACTTGCAGTTGTTTGCAACTGACCATCCGCATAGCCATGGCGCCTGTGTATGCGGCGACGCGTATCATGTTACCCGCTTCAATTCCGTTGGTAAAAGGTCGAGCTGCACCTGAAGCCAACCACCCAAATACCCAGTTTTTTTGGCCTCTCATCTCGATACCTCAGTACGATGGCGGCATTCAGACGCAAAGTTGTCGTTGTTGGTGACGGCGCATGTGGTATTCACCTTCTGTGGAACTATGTTTCAACTCTGATTGGAATTTTCCAGGAAAAACATGTCTCATATCTGTCTTTACCGGAGGAGAATTCCCAACGACGTTGGAACCAACTATACACGATTCCTATCTTGCGAACGTCGAGTTAGATGGCCAGCTGGTCGGACTGGCTCTTGAGGACACTAGCGGTGTGGACGCGTATGATGGCCTCCGCCCTCAAATCTACCCTGATTCCCATGTCATCATCATATGCTACTCGATCGACTCACCGGATAGCCTCCACGCTGTGGGAGTGAAGGTATGAACGGCCAAAAGAATGCGGCATACACACTGACCGGTTTCTATTTATATTAGTATCTCCCTGAAGTCATGACCTATTGTCCTGGGGTGCCTATTGTATTCGTTGCTTGCAAGAAGGATCTTCGCGATGACCGCCGGGGAATTGATGCGCTTCGTCGGCGAGGCGAGAGCGTTGTGACGCTTGAACAGGTACGATCTTGCTTCATACATATTCTTCAAGTGTTGTGATTCAATTCACCTTACACCCCCCATTGATTCCTGTCCTGTTGACCTTCATGATCGAATCCATTGGCTAATTTACTCGCAGGGTCAGGCGGTGGCGGAGAAGATCGGGGCGCACTCGTTTTATGAATGCTCTGGTCTCACGAGCGAGGGCGTCAACGAAGTATTCGAAGGTGCGGCTCGTGCTGCCCTCGTCAATACGGGGACAGGGGAACGAATATTGAACCCTTTTGCATTACGCTGGAAGCTGGGACAACCTATATAGTAACCGACAAGTGAAACGCATACGAAACGGATGTGAGACGGCGGGAGACCACAAATCCATAATGTAGGTCTGAGACCTGATGCAGGTACCGCAGGACGAACGAAATGGGCCCTCAAAGTCCAATGTCCGATACCCGGAGACGAACGACCTGTGTCATTACTTAAGGTAATGGATTAGCAGAAGTGAAGGAAGGGTCATTATGTTGACCCTTCCAAACTTTTCATTCGGAAACCCTCTAGTCCTGGGTCCCTACAGTTATTCTCAATAGACTATCATATGCAAATAGGACATGAAGGATCCTTTGAACATTTGTCCCTACTGCTAGCAGTAGCCTGCTGTGAGCTGCCTAACCAGAGCAGAACTTTTCCGTCGCTCCACCAATGGCGCGAAATGGGTTGCTTGTTGCTTGGTGTCTGGTCTATTTACGAATCCAGGGCAGTAGAATTACATCGTGAGGTATCAGGAATTAATTTATGGGTGCGCACTGTATTCCGTTCAGGTTCCGTTTACCAAGGTTGGGGCTGTACTATATACGTCGTGAGGGTATCGCACACGTTTTCTCAAAAGCGCCAGCACCGCACCGGAGCCCTCTTTATTACCCGCGCTCTACCGGGTTGGGAATGCAATGGCCGACCGCCGACAGAAACTTGTGGCCATTGGCGACTTTGGATGCGGTGCGTATCCTGGTGTGTTCTGCGCTCATGTAATCAGCTCGGCGCAGTATCTCCTTCATTCCTCCTTGGAAGTCAAAAAAATTCTAGAGCTGACGGACGTTACAAAGGGAAAACGTCCCTTTTATGTGTATTTGCGACCGGAGAGCCCCCAAACGAGTTTGTTTCGCCTGTATTTCAATCCTACGTGGCGGACGTGGAGTTGGACGGCCGTCGACGAGTCGAGATTGCCCTCTGGGACACCGTGGACCTTGAGGATTACGACCGCCTTCGGCCCTTGTCGTACTCTAATTCTCATGTTATTCTCATATGTTACGCCATCGACACGCCCGAGTCCTTGAAAAGCGTAATGGAAAGGGCAAGTACATGATCGCTTCGTTACCTGCTACAGTTTGAGGCTGATATTTAGTCTTGGCAGTGGATCGTTGAGGCTCGCTATTTTAGCCCTGAGGCGCCTGTGCTACTCGTTGGTTGCAAGAAAGACCTTCGCTATAATCATAGTGTTATCGAGTGGCTTGCGCGGGAGAACCAGTCACCCTTGTCATACGAGCAGGTATGCAGCCCACAGACTCATTTTCATCCTGATGGATATTTTCTTTACGTGGGACGAAGTCTGTTTCTTTTCTATGTTTTTCCTTTCTTCCTACTCTCTGGTCATTTGAGTAACCCGCTGATACCTTCGATAGGGTCAAGCTGTCGCTAGTAACATTGGCGCTCGGTCCTTTCATGAATGCTCTGCTCTTACCCGCGAAGGGGTTCAAGAGGTCTTCAAATACGCAGCACGTGCCGCATTGTCTAAGCGTATGCCCGCAAGAGGTAAATGCGTCATTGCGTAGGGTTACCGAGCCGGTCTAGTTCATCCTAAGCATGCGCTGTCCAGTAATCGGGAATAGAGAACCGCTAACGATCTCTCGAATCCGCGTAGTCGACGATTGCATGGCAGAACGGCGAAGGCGATCGTGCGTACTATAGCCGCCCGTCTTTGAATAAGCATGTGGCCTGCTCTCAACTGTTCGTCATGCTCTCACACACTTTCAAATGAAATATGCCATTATCACATTATTGGCGTTCGTATCTCTTTCCAGTAGTTCATTCCTCTGGGACCACAAGCTCGACGCTTTAGAGGCAACCAGTGAGGAAAGAACCGTCAAGTTCATTCTTCCACCCAATAATGCAGTTAATCCGACGAAATCGCGTCTATGTGGTCATTACTGGACAATCGGTAATATAAAGTCGTCGGAGAAATGTCATGACGGAGGGTGGCTATCGAACAGCAAATGCGAATAAGGTCTAAAGGGGCTATTACAAACTTGGTGTACACAATGTTTGGAGTGCAGGAGTGTACAGGAGTGACGGGAGCCTTGGCGCTCCTCGATTTGATTTGATTTCCATGTTGAGATGACAGGGTGACTCGTAGCGCGAGCGTGGTGGGACCAAATCCGGTTGCCGTGGCGAATACCGTCCAAACATCCAAAGCTGGGCATCCTCCGTCGTCATCGTTGTCGTCGTCGGCGCTTTTTCGGAATTTCACGACCACGTGCGCCAGGCGACCACGACATTGCATCGGGGACGGCTGCAATTTCGGTGTCCGCTCGAGTTCCGTCGTTGCTGAAACAGACGCCCGCACAGCCTCTGGTGTCGCTTAAACCCCACCTCGCTTGGCTTTATATGCGCCATCCTCTCTAGAATCCTGGTCCCAACCAAGTAGAGAGATATCCCCATCCCTGATCAAATTACCGACGCCGATTCTCGCAGAAAGGTCATTATGGCAGAACTTCGACGTAAACTTGTCGTTGTCGGCGACGGAGCCTGTGGTATGTATTTATATCTATTCTCCCATTATTCCATAGGCCCATCTGTGGTCGTTTTATTTACGCCCAGTCACCTGCCACTGTCTGACCCACGCGCCCTTAGGGAAAACCTGTCTTATGATCGTATTTTCGAAGGGGAAATTCCCAGTAGAGTATATTCCGACTGTATTTGAAGCCTATGTCGCGCCGGTTGAGGTCGATGGCAAGCATGTTGAACTCGCCCTTTGGGATACCGCAGGCCAGGAGGAGTACGATCGCCTTCGGCCGCTCTCGTATCCCGACACCCACGTCGTTATCATATGTTATGCCATCGATCTCCCCGACTCCCTCGAAAATGTAACGGAGAAGGTATGAGGCGTCGTATTCCCCAAACAAAGTGCACAATATTTATACAATTGCCCTCATTTAGTGGGTCGGTGAAGTCAACCACTTTTGCCGCGGGATACCAGTGATCCTTGTGGGGTGTAAGAAGGACCTTCGGCATGATGCGCAGACGATCGAGCTGCTCCGCAGGCAAAACCAGCAGCCAGTTACAACCGCTCAGGTCAGTACGGAAATATATGTCCACTTCTACTGTATATTTCTTGGTCAGCCAGGGTTTCATTAGTCGACCCTCCCCGTCTTGGTACTTACATGTTCTTGCCCTTAACTTCTGCCGTCGACTCCTATTTCTCTTCATACTGACACTAATTATGCATCATAGGGCCAAGCCGTAGCTCAGAAGGTCAGCGCTCGCTACTTCCTCGAATGTTCAGCGCGCACTGGAGAAGGGGTGCGTGAGGTCTTCCAGCACGCGACACGCGCCGCTCTCTTCAAGCAAAAGCCCCCAAGGAAGGGTATCTGTGTAGTCGTTTAAGATCCGCGGGACGGTGATGACTGGCAACTTGCTCGAGTAAACCGGCAACGCTGGGACATCATGGATGCAGGATGCGCTTATCCGCATGAATATGGTTTGTTCCTTGACATGTCTTGGTAATTGGTCTCACGATCACGACTTTTGTTACGTACCCCTGTTTTCAGTATACAGTCACGCTTGATCCTGAATACCTTTCCATTAGAACTACATTTCCGGTCAGCACAAAAGGACCATCGCGCTCAAAGGTCCAACGGTAGGGTTATTAGATCACTGCGGCGGGCCAAAGCACGGCCTGTGTCTGAATAATGATATGGTGTGTGGATATGGGTTGGCTTTTGTGAACCCTAACCACCAAGGAGCTCCACCAAGGAAAATGGTCTGGACTACTCCAAGGATTCCCAAGGATTCCCAAGGATTAAAGAGTTAATACATTGTAGCTATCATGACAGCCTCCTCCTCGTCGCCGTTGTCGTTGTCGTCGTCGTCGTCGTCGTCTTCCATACGCACAGACACTGAGCAGCACAGCCCCAGCTCACTCCTTGAATCGACCCACGTCGGTCTCAAATCTCGCCACCGCAGCCCAGCCTCTCGTCAACGAGGCGATTTCTCACACGAGCTCTGCAGTTTGTTCGACCCCGAGTTTGGGAGATAACACGTCATGTCTGAACTCCGACGCAAACTCGTCATCGTCGGCGACGGTGCTTGCGGTACGTCCTTTTTCCGCCTTTCTTACCCCTATATTCTACCCATTCATCCTCTCCGAGCCGCCTTGGAATACCTCTCACACCCCTCGCCCGCCTGTGTTCTCCGCTTTGCGCGCTAATTTGCTTGCTTTTAGGCAAAACCTGCTTATTGATCGTCTTCTCAAAGGGGACATTCCCAGAGGACTATGTTCCAACTGTCTTCGAGAACTACGTTGCAGATGTCGAAGTCGATGGCCGTCGGGTTGAACTCGCACTCTGGGATACCGCCGGACAGGAGGACTATGACCGTCTCAGGCCGCTCTCCTATCCCGATTCGCATGTCGTTCTTATCTGCTTTGCTATCGATTTGCCCGACTCGCTCGAGAACGTACAGGAAAAGGTTAGATACTGCCCATTAGTGCAGCCGCCAAGGCTGACAGGCATGTCCAATGTAGTGGATAGGAGAAGTCATGCATTTCTGCCCAAAGGTGCCAGTAATGCTCGTTGGATGCAAGAAGGACCTTCGCCGTGACCACCAAACCAACGAAACCCTCCGCAAACAGAACCAGCGACCGGTCGCACCGGAACAGGTTAGTCTTTTCGGTCCACCTCCAATTCCCTTGGCTCCTGCTTCCACTTTGACCCGAGTCTCACATGTGATACTCCGGGCTTATCGCGCCTTCATTTCCCACATACTAAAACGGTCCTTCCTTGCCTCGTTTAGGGCCAAGCCGTCGCACAGAAAATTGGCGCCCGGATGTACCTCGAGTGCTCGGCCCGCACCGGTGAAGGTGTCCGCGAAGTCTTCCAACACGCCACTCGTGCCGCTCTCCTCAAACCGAAGCACAAGAGGGGTATTTGTGTCATCGTATAAGATTGAATTAGTGGTGACGGATGGCATTAACCGATCTCGTCATGTTTCGCTTCTTAGCTCAGACAGCTTCATTCTAAGGAGGATGAGCGTGAGGGATGGATCAGGTTTAATGAAAGGCATAAACATTGGCTGCTGCGTTGGGGAATGATACTAGTGCTCGATTCGTCTGTTCTCAGTTCCTTTGCAATCTATCTCTCCATCACGACCTCTGGTGTACGTACATATTTCATGACGCGTTTCACCTTCACCTGCTCTTGGCCAGTCCCTTATAATTATGCGGTCTGCCTTTAGCCATGCTCAACGGAAATGCTGATCGGTGGGTGAGGACTATACACTCCGTGCTCCCAGCCTATATTTCTCCATTGATCCATAGCTGGGCCTAATTGCTTCCTTTCTACCCATAGCTTCGAGGTAGTCCAATGGCAAGCAAATAGAACGCGCTCAAATGGCCCAAAGTACGTGATTTTGAGACATAGGACCGCTAGCATTCAATGTGTGCAGTACTCTGACACGTTTGGACTGCTGACTTAACTCTGCTCCTTCTTTTGGGTGAACTGCTACTAAACTGCTCCGTAGCAGAGGGCCCTCTTCACTTAACCACTGGAGGTATTTCTCACCAAAGTGACATATTCCATATGACCTGAGTTCCTTGTGTGCCGTGAACCACGTCCGTGGTATGCGCTTGCGAATACCAACCTGAAAAGAAGGATGCAAATATTTGCCATCGCTGGAAAGGATAATCACAACGAGCTACTTCGCATTTAACCAATAGATTAATATTACCTCCTTGACAAGACCAAGCTGCTTCCGTTGAACTCCTCAAGATATACAGGCGTTCGAGGACCCCGAGTTTAGGGTCAACTCTGTAACAAATATTCAAAGCCTTATTCAGGTCCTATTTGTCTATACTCGACTAGCTAACCCAGGACTAGAGGCTTGTCAAATCAAGAGTGTGTAAGGATACACTAGCGTGGTGGCCACTCACTTCTGATATCATATTCTCTTAGGTGGTGACACAGACTGTTCACCTCGGGGCACTGAGAACCACACATTCGAATACGTCTTCGAGGCCCTTGCTCGAGAGAGCGGAGCATCCGTAGAACAAGTATACTCCAATAATCTCTGCCACTCAACCAATGGGTTCGGTCATGAAGGGCAACGGGACGCAAATGAATAGCGGATGTAAGATGAATTAAATCGAAACACTTGCAGAGTACGTGTTAAACAGCGACATACCTGTTCAGACGTCACAAGGGTCTGAATAACCCGATAAAGTACACTAATGCTCCGGGGGACATTGTGAAGATCCTTCTTGCATCCAATAAGTATAACACATGCCCTAGGACTCAAAAAGAATGTCTTTAGGGAGCCACTTGAATAGAAATTTGTCAGGTTTGTTCGTCGCAGCTTTCGGGCGGCCGTTTGTACCTTCTGTGCCACAATTTCGAAGGAGTTCTAGAAGTCGATGCCATGGCATATGAGGATAACATGGGAACCAAGGTAGGTAAGAGGGCGAAGGCGCTCATACTCCTCTGGAAGGCGTTTTCCCAAAGAGCTACTTCGATTGTGGGCCCATCTAAGTACCATGAGATTCAAGTACAGTCTGATTAAACATTGCGGAGAGTTTTTCTCGGGTTAGGGACATAGAGAAGGGACGTCTTGTATGGAAAAGCCAAGTTAGAGCTGAAGTATAGTTTAAGGACCTACAGAAAGTGAATAATGTACGCACCGCACCAACAATGGCAAGTTTGCGCCGTACCCACCGCTATACTCTTGTTTCTATACTGGCGAATCGGTTGCTGCCATTGTGTGAAGCGGGGAGGAAAATAGCGGACCATAATATATATTCAGGAACACAATGGAGCGGAGTGCGAGTACTTAAATGGACTATGAACCGGCCAGATTGAAACAATCAGGAGCTGGTGTTTTATTAGTGGATATTGGACTCGTTAATGGCTCTTACCCCTTGACTATCCACCGATTATTGCTCCGGCTTGGGGCCAGCAGAGACGAGAGTCAAATTTAATCATAGGGGAAAATTATTCGTAGTTTACTCGATAATACATTACTATTGTGATACATGTCACCCTACCAGTCATGTCATTAGAAGCTATCGATCAATGGGGGGGGTTTTTTTTTTGGTATTCCAATTGTTACGTTGGACGCAGTATATCTGAGGACAAACCACAATCCTTGTTACTGACCCGTATGTGTCGTCTGGCCTCTGGCAAGGGTTACGGAATGTTGTGATGTGTGATTAACTGATGAGGGGGGAGGTGTTCTCTCTAGCTGCCTGAAGGCAGAGCACGATGCGTTTACAGCTCGGTTGTCTCTCTTAATCCGGTGCTATGTCTCCATAGATGTGTTTGAATCTTCCGGTGCTGTTGAGGTGAGTGAGTGTGTGTGGGATCGTTTTCTCATTGGCGAAGAGTTTAGTCGAGGTGAAAGATTTCCTGCCGATGCTTCGGATGAGGTGATATCTTGCTTGAACATAGCGCGGGCACGTGAATGGCTGGTTCTTATAATGAGGTCCTCTACTGTCCTATGTTCCCATTATCATGCTCCTGGCAAGTTTCGTGTTATGTTTACAGTTGCTGCGTAGCGAGTAAGAGGGAGCACAGCCGTAACGGCAACGGTCTTCTCAACAGATAAGTTACAAGTACACCACAATAGTCGGACACACGTATAACCGTGGAAGACGAACTTCAAAGAATATAACACTAACTCGTTGACCTCGGTGGATGTACCATGGCCATATTGCGGCGGCAGAAGACCGCGCACAGACAAAGACAAATCATTAATCATGTTGAAAATTGGGATTCTAACCCCAATGCGAATATACACGAACCAGCCAATGTCTTTACTTGGTGCTCCTCCCCGGCATAGTATGCTGGAATGCCTAGGAATATAATGAAAACATATCGGTGTAAGGTGGCGTCGCAGCTTTCTGGGCTTAGGTTCGGGGTTCATCATCATCACGCTGAGAAGGCTGTCGGTTGCGGTGGGAAGTCCTAGACTGCAGCTAGGATTAGGAGGCCTTTCATGTAAAGACCAATTCACTGGTGCAGGTAAACGTTCAATGAGAGAATGGCGATCGTATGATCACAACTCTCACTTGACTCACATATCATACGTAATTTGAGTACGCAGAAGACGTCACCTGGTTGGTGTGTATATCGAGTCTCAATTGCTTGAGGTTGATGAAGTGCAGAGGGAAGGAAGTGGCCCTCCCTTGTACATAAACGTAGGCAGCTGTATAGGTATATCCCCGAATGTGATGTTCCGTGTTCTTGCCACGAAATATCAGCCTGGGCTGATGGGCATTCAACGGCTAAAATGTCTTCACCCCTTTTTTTTTTTTTTTGTAATCCAATTTTACGTGCTAAGAACTAGTCTACGTTACACGATTCGTCGGATGAGTTGTATCTATGCGTCTAGCGGGCCCACGTTGCTCCCTGTTGGAAGGAATTAGACGCGGTCAGCTAGGGCATTCATGGAGGGAGTGCTATCGTTATTATGTGTTGACTACAGTTGCTCGAAAAGCAAGGCGCGAAGCGCTAA
>Ga0307513_10010150_pt1 | contig 11841 bp, 6 predicted proteins | sample 15_EM_MG_FD_202174 | JGI IMG/M metagenome (GOLD analysis project Ga0307513, IMG submission 202174) | Populus trichocarpa ectomycorrhiza microbial communities from riparian zone in the Pacific Northwest, United States - 15_EM | ecosystem: Host-associated > Plants > Roots > Unclassified | place... | reverse complement strand
AGGGTATGGTTGTGTAGGTGTGGGTATGGGTCATGCGGGATTTTTGGGCAAGTGGGGTGGAGAGAGAGAGGGGAAGAATAGCGGGAAAATTTTTCAAAACTCTCCTTCTCCCCTGTCTCTGCATTTGCAGGGGAGAAGAAGCTGCACAGTGCCGTTCAAAACGGCACCGTGCAGTTTTTTTTTTTTTTTTGAAGAAAAGGAAAAAAAAATTGGGAGTGACCCAAAATTGGGTTATGACAACCTTGCCTAATACCTCGCCCCACTTTGAACTCTGGGGAAGGAGAGTCATTAACTAAGACTGAAAACTGACTAGTAAACAAGCAGGAGGAAATCCACCCTCTCCATTTAGCACCAAAACCCATGTAAGTCATCACCTCATCAATGTAATCCCATCAATGTAATCCCATAGAACTGAATCAAAAGCTTTTTGGAAATCAACCTTGAATATGAGACCTGATCAAAAGCTACAGGACCCATCTCTACTTTCTTCCCAATTGGAGCTTTATACAGATTGTAAAAATAATCAACAGTAGCGGATTTGATTTCTGGTAAAGATCGAAGTTTAGCCCCCTTATGATTGATCATCATAATTTGAGATTTGGCTTTTCTGAAGTTAGCTATCAAATGAAAAAACCTAGTATTACGATCCCCTAGCTTGCACGACAACTATCTAGATCTCTACCTCCACTTGCATTCAACTCTATTACTGTAGGTCCATTTATCCCTTATAAGAGATTCAAGCTTGAGGTGATCTGAGGGACATAGAGGACCAGCCTCCTGTTTTCTCTCTAGATCATCAATTTGGGAAATCACAACCTGAAGCTTGTGCTCCTGATCACCAAAATCATCTTTGTTCCATCGCCGAAGTTGAGCTGCTACAAAGCTAAGCTTCTTAATAAATCCGAAGCGTCCTGGGAGTGCAGTACACCCGTCAAACCAAAAGCCTCTAATAATGTTTTTGAAGTTAGGAAATTGAAGCCAACAGTCCAAAAATTTAAAAGGAAGATAACCATTCTCTAGGAGGCAATCAGACACAAGCAAGGGGCAATGGTCTGACATTTCTCTAGGTAAATGATGGAGCATTACATTGGAGAACTGAAGAAGAAAGGATTCATCTGAGAAAGCATGGTCTAGTTTGCTCATCAAGCAATTCCTGAACCAAGTGAAGTAACCTCCAACCAGTTGATACTCAATAAGGTGACAAGAATCCAGAAAATTCCTAAAAGCTGAAAAGCCCCTGATATGAAGATAACCATTGCTTCTATCAGTCTAATTTAAAGTCTCATTAAAATCTCCCACCATCAACCATGGAATAGGGAAGGCATGTCTGAGGACACACAAGTTCTTCCAAAGATCCCATTTTTCTAACAAAGAACAAGGAGCATAAACACCAACAACAGCACAGATAAAACCACTTTGCATATGCTGACCGTACAGACCAATCCACCCATAACCATATTCAACAGAAGAAACCTGAAATTTTGTATCATCCCAAAGAGCAATCATACCCCCTCTACTTCCTTCAGCCTCATTACAAGCCCAGTTAACATTGTTATTGTTCCAAACATGAAAAATGAAAGAGTCTGTGCAAGTCTTAATTTTTGTTTCTAGAAGAAAGCACACATCAATATTATGAATATCAATAAGCCTACCTAAAACCCATAATTTTCCAGTCCTACCCAGTCCACATAAGTTCCTTCAGAAATTAGTGGTTATTCCTTCGGTAATCTCTCTTTTATTCCCTTCCGCCTTGTAGTGATGTGTCTGGTAGCTGTTAGAATCCTGGTGTTTTGTTTAAGAATAAACTCCTATCTTTCAGGAGCCAGCAATACATTTTTGTTAGAGTTGATTAAGTCAAATAATGACTTAGTCATTATTTCTGTTTCTGTTACCACAGTCTTCGGGATATGAAGATGTGGGTTGTTTTCTTTGATTCCAAGTTGTAATGGCTATTTAAGCCAAAGGCATTCTATTAAATAAGACGACTACACAATTAAAGGTGTGCAAGATCATTGGTATTATAACAGTAGCGGCATCCAATATCTTTTTTTTTATTAATGTGGGTGTCCGGACCAGCCTGCGCATACCTCGACTAATCTCACGGACCCTAAAGTTTACGACCATGTAATCCTCCAGTAACTCTGAGGTTTGTGGAACTCGAACTGGTGACCTCTAGAGAACAGACTCAGGATCTGACCAGTTGAAATACACCTCTCAAGTTGGCATCCAATACTTTTTATAGCTAGCAATAGCCAGCAAACGGGGTTGTCAGTCCAATCATAAACTATAGATTATTTTCCACTCTAGTCTTTTTCCCAGTGGCTCCAAAACACCTGCTTTTTCTTTTCATGCTATGTTATTATTCCTCGATATAATATCATGATATAAAAAATATTCATGAACCAAAAGCACCTACTAAATGCTCTACTGTATGCTTTTATTATTTGTTGATCTTATCATGGCTCAACTTTGATGGAGTTTTACATATGTCTATGTTTACACTTTTCTTTTAGAATTATGTGTTCTTTTTTAATTATGATCATATGTTGGTTATAATGAATTCATGTATCTCTACTTGATGAACCAAGTTTTTATCAGTATATTTTTATTAAAAAAATATCAGATCAAGAAGATTTATGAGTATAAGTTTTCTATAACACAACCATGCCTTAGTGAAGGCGCCCAACTACGATTGGACTTGATAGTGTGCTAAGCCCCGAACATGCTGGGCCTGCAGTGTGCCAAGCCCTGGGCATGCTAAAAGAATGATCATCCTCTATGGATACGCCCAAGGGAATGACCAGACCCTCCTCCCTTGGACACGCCTAGAAAAATAACTCAACCTCTCTTGGACTCACCCAAGGGATAAATCTAGCCTCTTTTAAGCTCACCAAAGGAATGACCCATCTCCCTTGGATCTCGCCTAGAGAAAGAGCTCAACCTCCATGACCTCAGTTACATTTGACGTCTTGGACTCTAATTTCCCTACACTTTTTAGGTATATAAAAGTCCTCTAGAGGCCCACTATATTTCCATCAAACATTAATACAAATGTAAGTGATATTTATCTCTTATTAAATACCATTAGGGTAAAATTATACTTCATACTCTTCTATTTACAAAAGGACAAGACTCATGGGCTATAAATACACCATGAGACTTTCAGAACAAAGGTACATAATCTTCATTCTCTATTCCATATATATTTTCAAAGTATCTATCTCTAGAATATTATTGTCTTTTTAAAAAGATACTTATTTAAGTATCAGAGAGTCCTCACCTTCACCAAATGATACCTTTTGCAAGTATTAGTCACAAGTCATCTTAGCCTACAAAGCATCAAATATAAGTTATCAACTATTTTATTTAGGGAGAATGAATGAGATTTCTAGAATTAATTAATTAACCGAATCTTTAATCCAAAAACCTTGAAATTTTTAGGGTACTTGAATTTCTGAAACATCATCAATTCCTATTACCGTCTTAAGAATATTAATTTTTTCTGCCTTTAAGGATTTATTTTTCCTTTTGCCTCGTTCCAATGCTATTGCGTGTCTTGCAGCTACCCACGCGATCACATGGCTAGTTATAATTAAAATTCAAATTGAACAGAAAAATAATTAGGTGTCAAGTATTTTTATATACATGGAGAAAAGATTTGAAATAACTTCGAGATAGTATCGACACCTTTGCATCTAACTAGAAGTTCATATAATATTGGAAAAATAATAAAATCTCTCCTTAATTTCAATATCTCAATAATAACCCGTTTATTTTATAAAGATAAAGTCGCATTATCACTATGAATTAAGGACCATTTCTTTCTTGATTTTGACCCCTCGAATGCAACAATTAAAATATAATTCTTTATAATAAATGATATTTTGAGATTAATTTGTTGATGAATTAAGATTAAATATATTTTTTGCACTATGATTCAAGGACCATTTCTTTTTTAATCTCAGGACCAGATTTTGACCCCTCAAAAGCAACAATTAAAATATCATTTTTTTTATATAATAAATGTTATTTTCAGATTAATTTGTTTATCAATTAAGATTAAATAGTTTTTTTTTAATGGCCTTACATATGCATTGTATATCTTCATATTGATTTGATATGTTAAAAATAATATTTTTTTCAATGCTGGTTTCAAAATGTCGTTGATAAATGGATGGAACCTCGTATAAGGAGACACGAGGTATTTGTACTAAGGAGTGTGTTTGATACTGAAAGAAAATATATCTCCTTCCAATGTCTCAATAATTACCCATCTATAGTTTTAAGAATTTGTTTGCCAATGTGATGATTAGCCGTGTGTTCATAAAAAAAATTGATTTATTTTATTTAAAATTAACTTTTTAATTGTTTTAATTTATTAATATTAAAAATAAATTATTTTAATATATTTTCAAATAAAACACTTCTAGCTGTTACATACTTTATTTGTTAAATATACATCGTAATCATGATAGTATCTTATATTTGTTATTTAATTGGGACATCATCAAATGTGATTACGAGGATAATAGTAACTGATTAACCGTCCAACATTTGATTCTAGTTTTTCCTTTCCAGACAATTAGATACGACAAAAGATATCAAATTACCTTAATTGGGTTTTTTTAAAAAAAAAAATTATTATGATGGAATGATGTGAGGGGTTGCTCTCCATTACTTGCCTGTCTAGCAAAACCTGGATTGCTAATAGTCAATCTCGTAAAAGGACAACGCCTCACCATTATTTGGTTGCCCCCTTGTCTAGATTGGGTAGACCGACCTAACCATTAAGTATTAAATATTAAATATTATTAAATTATATATATATATATATATATATAAAGCTTAAAGGAGTGAGGTGAGAAAACGCTAATTCGCCGCTCCTATTAAATGCTCATTTCATACTGTGGTTGCGGCAGCAGTAGGAAGCAAACACTAAATTAAAATGTTTGGTTAATACTAATCATATTTTTTTAACATGGATCCTACTTAAAAACTGAGATCAAACCTCAGTTTATAAGAAGCAATTTTTATCTGCTTATCCTTCTCTTCTGCATGGAGAGTGTCTCAACTGTTTACGTGAACAGTTGAGCTGTCTCTACTGTGCCAGCTGGATCAGGTCCAGTCCAAAGTTAAATACATTGAACCGTGTCTGACCTAGTAAAATAAAATAAAAATTAAATTTTATTTTTAATTATGTTTTATTCGAAAAACTAGTATTTCACATTATTCAATGACATTATATAAATTAGAAGAAGATCGCTTAATGATGTAACATTTGTAAAATTTGATCACAACCCCAATTTTATTCCTGATGATATTTTACCTGATGTTGTTGCGCGCTTACAAAACTAATAAAACTGTAGTCCTTGTCAGATGTATTTCATACGTGATGGAATGGTAAATAGTTTAATGAAATAATAAAAAATATTTTATATTAAGTATTATTCATTTCATGATGTAATAGCAGCAGTTAAATCTATAATATTTAAATTAAAAACCATCAATATTAATATTTTTTTAAATTAAGTTTTAACCTCAATTTGAAAAGCATTCTTAACGAAACACATTAAACTACTTTTTGTTCAACCTCAATTTCAACCACAGTTTTAACCAAACATATATAAATATCAAACCAACTTCAACCAAAAATACTTTTATAAAAACAATTTTTTTCAAACCACAGCCACAACAGCTACCACAATACCAAACACACTTGCTCAAAATTACAATAGTAATCAATTTTTCTTTCATTTTGACTTTTTTTTTCCTATGGTTATTGAATTTTTCTTTTTTAATTTAGTCCTTATATGATTTGTTTAAGGGAATTTATATAATTTATTTTAATTTGTCTTTTATATGGTTATCGAGGTATTAAAAAAATATCTCAGCATCGGGTTGGTATCAAAAAAATATTTCATCATCACAGTATGATCTATTTTTAAAAACGTTTAGTTAAATAAAAAATGATTTTAAAAAAACTAGGTTATTAAATTTTATGGAATCAATAACCTGGTTTGCGAGATTGACGAGGTAACCCCAGTTGCCCTGATTTGTTGTTTTAGCAGGGTACCCTTATTTCTAATTAAAGTATAAAGCTAAATGACTGTTTGGGAATGCGGTAAAAACCGCATTTTTCAAAAAATCAAATTTTTTTACTTAAAATTAATTTTATTTTTTTATGTTTTTGAATTATTTTGAAGTGTTGATGTTAAAAATAATTTTTAAAAAATATTATTTTGATGTATTTTCAAGCAAAAAACACTTTGAAAATCAAACCGCTACCACACTTTCAAACGCCCCTTAAAAAACGTGGGGAAAATAATGTTTCCCCACACTCATTAGCATTGTGGATTCAATAGCAATCCACTGTGGATTTTTTTTTTTTTGCTTTGGTTATTGATTTTTTTTTATTAAGTCCTTATATGATGGGTTAATGGGATTTAGAGTTGATAATTTATTTTAATTTGTCTTTTATATGGTTATCGTGGTATCATAAAAATATCATAGCATTATAGTATGGTCTATTTTTTAAAAAAATAGTTAAATAAAAAATGATTTCGAAAAAAACTAGGTTATTAAACTTCATGTAGTCAATGACCTAGTTTGCGAGTTTGACGAGTTAACCCTGGTTGATCACAGGTTTAACGGGGTACCTTTCTTTCTTTCTTTGTTTTTTTTTCAATTGAACTCGATTATGTGATTGTGTATTTTTTTTATCATATAGTTAAAAAAATAGTTTTAAAAGAAAAACATGTTATTAAATTTTAGAAAGTCCATGGTCTTGTTCACGGATGTGGCGAGTTTAACTTTTTTTTCTTTATTCATTTTTTTAATTTCATCCTTTGATATTGGGCTGATTGAGTATTGATCTTCATAATGTGTTTCATTTTGCTTTCTATGAGGTTATCGTAGTCTTAAAAAAAATCTTAGTATTGGTTTGACACTCGATTTTTCAATTGTCTATTTTTTATCATATAGTTAAATAGATAATAGTTTCAGAAAAAAACAAATTATTAATTTCAATGGAGTCCATTGCCCGGTTTGTGGGTTTTACATGTTGACCTGGATTACCTGATTCATGGGTTTAGCGGGTTTACCCATTAAACCTGATATGCTATTTTTTTAGTTTTTGATCCTTGAATTTTTCTAATTGTTTTTTTTTTATTTCACTCTTCTGCAATATTGGATTGGTTGGGAAATATAATTTGTGGTTTATTTTTTTCTACTTTTTATAGGGTTATCATGATCTCAAATAAATATTTTTTTTAGGGTTGATACTCGATTTTACAAGCATTTAATTTTATAATAAAATTAAATAAAAATAATATATAAATAAAAAAGTTATTAAACTCGTTGAAGTCCATGACCCAGGTCAAAGAATAACCGAGGTTGATCCAATCTGGCATCGTATCAATATTAAAAAAAATTGTCATCTTAAATTTTTTTTTAAAAAGTTTATATCATGTTTTTACTGATCATCAAAGTTATATTTTGACCCATTAAATTAAATGATTCACTTTAGGTCAGCTCCCACATAATTTAATTCAAAATACGAGTTAGGAAACGAGCCAAGTTGGTAGGTTTTAAGATCAAACTGTTTGATTGAATTTAATAATATTATTAAAAAAATCTACATACTCTTAACATGTTTTTTAAGCTTAAAAAAAGAATAATCCAACTCGAGCAATGTGAGGATGAATGTACAAGCATCTATTATAATATGTTAACAAAAGCTAATCAAATAAGGAAAAACAAAAATTTATTTACATTGTTTATTAAAATAGTTTAATGGAACAAATTGTAAATACATAATCATTTGTGTAGTTCACCTTAACAAAAAAATGATGTCTTTTCCCTTAAAAATATAAATAATGAAATGTCTTACTGCTGGGAGTATTAATGTTTTTTCTTAGAATCCATTAGTAATTAAAGAATCTACCAGGAATATATGTATATATTTTTTTTTCTTTTAAGAATAGTAAAATGATTCAATTCCTCTCAAAGTAAAAAATTTTAAAATTGATAAACAATGGTATTTATATCTTTTCACTTTTTAAAATAATAAAATGACAACTTTACCCTTGAAATAAAAAAAAGAAAACATGCATTCAAGGGTCTTTTAATCTTTTCACTACAATCTTTTTTTTATTAATAGTTTCATGAAGGACAATTTGATCTTTTTGCATAGATTAAATATTATTTCAATAGAAAAAGGTGTTGGTGGGTGAAGAGCAAGCGTCAATGCTTCGGAGGCACCCGTGAACTTTGAGTGGGGCGTGCAGCACCTCCCAATGACTAGAAATGATTTTCTATTGTGTTGTTAGAATTATCGTCGTGTTCTCTTCCTGTTAGAGTCACGCATATAGGCTGTGGTAGGACGATTTTTCACTAGTGGGGCTTTTTTTTTCTTTCTCCTCCCTAAAAAATTATAACTTGATCCTTTTTGTTGTTAATATTTCAAATTTTGTTCTTATTTTTCTGATTTTTAATTTTTAATATTGGTCTTTTTTTCGAAGTCTTATTTATTTTTAATTTCATCCTTCAATTTCAATTTATCATAATTTTTTCCTCCAACTTGGTCCTCTTTATTTGGATTTTTTTAGGCCCTTTATTTTCTCTAATTATAGTTTTATTTTTGTCATTAGAACTGTTGTTACCCATTTTTGGGTTCCCCACAAAAAATGAAAAAAATACAAAAAAAATACACATAAAAAAATATATATTCGGAAGGGATAAAAAAATAGGAGTGAGAAAAGGATGCTGGAACTACCATAAAATGGCTAGGAATTGGTTGAGGAGGTTCAGAAATACAAGAATTGAAATTTGACAGTAAGAACCCTGTTGATAAGGAAAATTTAATTTGAGGAAGAAAAGTTCAAAATCAGATGTTTATGGACTCAATTAAATTTTATCCAAGGTTTAATTGAATTTATGGAGGGTTTAATTGCAAAAAAATTGATTTTTTAAGTCAATTTAGGCTTTTATTGGAAGAAATTAAAGTTATGAGGTCCAATTATAATTTTGAAGAGTTGATTTGGTCAAATCAGGGGCTTAATTGCATAATTATTGAAGTTTGATGGCCAATTAAGGACTTAATTGAAACAATCCAAAACCAAGGACTAAATCGGAAAAGGCGCTAAAATCAAGGGGTCTAATTATAATTTATCCGGGGGGCTTGATTACAAAAAATACAAAACTCCAATGACCAAATCGAAAATATACATTTTGAATAAGAAAACGGTGCCGTTTCATAGGCACTATTCATTCTCTTCTTAAGGAGCCGTTTCAACAGACAGAGGATTTGATTCAGCAACAAAAGCCGCAGATTGCTTCAGTTATGGGGAGCGTTTCACAGCTAATGCACGCCGGCCGTTACTATTTTCACGCAATAACGCATGCATCCTCTGGCTATAAAAGCCAGAGGAGAGACCGAGCAGAGAGGACCCCGGGGGGGAAGTGGAGAAATGGAGAAAGCATAAGGAAAACAGAGGGAGGGAAAAAGATTTAAAAATACACAGAAAACAAAAAAACAGAGAGAGGGAAGAATAGAGGAAGAACTGAAGAAGAGAGAGCTTCGACCTATCAACGTCACCATCGTCTTCGTCCCCAAGCAACAGCTTCACCTCCAGCTGCACCAGAGAAACAGAGGAGGAAAGCAACGAGACAGCAGGAAAAAGGGGAAGAAGAGAAAGAAAGGAGAGAAACAGAGAGAGTGAACGTGGGTGGAGAAGAGAAAAAGAAAAAAACAGAGGGAGAGGGGAAGCAGCACGAGAGGGAGACAGAAACGAGCAGAAGGAAAGAATGTAAGCATAGGAAATCGTAGAGACCAAACCAGTGCTGTCATCGTCTTCATCAGAACCAGTTACTACTGATCGTGAGCCAAAGTTTTAGCACCGTCAGTTCCGTTGGTCTCAGTTACCAGGTAAGCTTCTCTTACTTTGCATTTTGATTACAGCATACAGTTTTGTTTTCATTGTTGTTGTTTACTGTTCAAGTGAATTATAATTCACTTGAACAGTAAAAAGGGGATTGCATGCGTGATTTCTTGCCCAGCCGGGTCACTGGTTTGGGCCAGCGACCCGGCTAGGCCTGCTGGGTCCAGCCCAGCCACATGGGCCGGGCTGGGCCCAGCTCGAAAAAAAATTTCAAAAATTATTTCAAAAAAATTTGTGATTTTCCGCAAATGTTTTACTTCATTTTGATCAATATTTCTTTGTATTTTTATACTGTAAAGATGCAAATCCGGTATTGAAATACCTGGTTTTCGCCAAAATATTGAAAAAAACAAAAACATATTTTTATGCATATGGCCAAGTCTCTCTAAAAACAAATTAAAAAAAATCATATTTTATCTTCATAAAAAAAAAAAGGTTTTAGCATGCATTTTGGCTTTAATAACCAGTTTATTAAAGTCACGAGAACTGATCAATATTTTAAAAATTCCATAAAAATTATTTTGTTTTTTCTTTTAATATCTGGGGTTATGACCTTATACGTAAGACGTATTCCGGATATAAAATTCTTTTATTGACGTTAGAACAGTTAGGTTTTACCCGATAAGACAAGGACCTCCTTACCGAGGAGGACTTTTCTTAAAATATAGACGGACCAACAACTAGAAAACATGACAAGACCTTAGATTTTATCAGACAATAAAACAATGCAGCCTACCTTAGGTAGGACGTATTTGGGGTGCTAATACCTTCCCTTTACGCAACCAGTCCCCGTAGCCGATCTCTGAGACCAGTTAGGGTTCCTAGTGACCAAAATACTAGGTGGCGACTCTCATTCCATTTTTCCACTAATAAAAGATAAGAATTTCTTGTCTCCCCACATTTGCCACATTAATACCAAATTTTAAGGGTGAATGTTTTCGCCGCGACGCCGCACACGTGCGACAAGAACCGTTCCCCCTTCCTTTGACACAAGTGTGCACTGGTTTTTATAGCCAGTGCACCTCCTAATGCAAGCCCACTTTCCTTTTTTATTTTTTATTTTTTTTTTTTTTTTATAAAGCATTAGATAGAAAATAAAATCAGTATTAAAATGACCCATTTTGGCCGCTGAAAATCAATTATAGCTCCAGAAAAATGTTTTGACCACCAAAAAATGTTTTGACTGTCAAATTATGAATTTGACCCTAGGAAATCATTTTGTTTTACCAATTTTCACAAGGTAAATTCGATTTTGACCGGAAAATTATGGTTTTGGCCAATTTTGATGGAAAGTCAGTTTTAACCAAGAAATGACGGGTTTGACCTCAACAACCTTAGTTGGACCAAAAAATGATGATTTTGACCAAAAAAGACGAGTTTGATCTTGGGAACTTCATTTTGGGCTAGAAAAATCATTTTTCGTCTTTTTTTTATTTTCTTTCAGATGGTGGATTATCAGGTTCTTCTAGGTCATATACTTAAAGTACATATACTTCTCTCCCTTTGGGGGAACCAATTGGTGTCTGGTTTGCCTTTTTTTATCAATAATATTTCATTTGCATTTTTTAATTTCAGTCAATCAACACACACACACTAGGGTAAAGTCACCACTTGGTTCTTATAATTTATTAAAAATTAATTTTTATTTTGCATTATTTTCTTTAATGTTTAGAAAAATTATGGATGATATCTTCAACAAAATTCCTCGGCATTCTATATATTGAACTGATTTGGGATCAGGATAATGAAGTTAGCAAGCGGATACTTCAATTGATCAATAATGTCATCCAAACAAGAAATAATATAGCCATGGTTAGAATCCATAATGTTGGTGTAAAATATCTTGGCTAAGTAGAAGCAGTTATTTTGAATAATATATATTTTGAATAATATATAATAATAT
>Ga0307513_10010149_pt1 | contig 11842 bp, 7 predicted proteins | sample 15_EM_MG_FD_202174 | JGI IMG/M metagenome (GOLD analysis project Ga0307513, IMG submission 202174) | Populus trichocarpa ectomycorrhiza microbial communities from riparian zone in the Pacific Northwest, United States - 15_EM | ecosystem: Host-associated > Plants > Roots > Unclassified | place... | reverse complement strand
ACAGCCAGGGCGAGCAGACCACCGGCCGGGGCGCGATCATCGCGTGCGTGGACACCTCGCACTCCATGTACGAGGCGGGGCCCGGCGGAATCACCCGGGAGGCGTGGTCCAAGGCGTGCGCCCTGGCGCTCCTCGACCAGGCCCGGCACGCGGGGCGTGACTTCGTCGGCATCCTGTTCTCCGCCGCCGACAAGCTCAAGGTCTTCCGCTTCCCGGCCGACCGGCCCGCCGACGTCGCCCACGTCCTCGACTTCGCGGAGACCTTCCTCGGCGGCGGCACCAGCTACCAGAGGCCGCTGTCGGCGGCCGGTGCCTTGCTGGAGGAGGAGTTCAACGATGCCGCCCGGATGCGCGGCGACATCGTGATGCTCACCGACGACGACTGCGGCGTCACCGAGGAATGGATGCGCGGCTGGAACGACGCCAAGCACCGGCTGGGCTTCCGAGTCTTCGGCGTGGCCATCGGCGCCCCGCGCGTCGCGGAGGCCGACTCGGTCCTGGACGCCCTGTGCGACAACCTCCGCGCCATCGAGGACCTCACCGACGTCCACACCGCCGCCGACCTCTTCCGGGTGATCTGACCCAGGCCTCACCCCGTACCCGCGCTTGCCCGGACTGCGACCCGCGCGGGACCGGTTTGTTGACGGCCTGAACGCACGCAGTCGTGACTTGGAGCGCAGTAACGATTCAGCAAAGATCGATGCCGGGATATCGCCATAGCTGAACGAAACGGATCTTTCCTCCCTTGATCTTTTGATGGTGGACACATCAAATTTCCTTCACAAGTTGTGCGCTGAGTGACCAGCTATGCGCACGGTGTGTAGGGGGCGGGGGAATTGCTGAGTTCTGTGTCTGCGCGTGTGCGCGTGCTGATCGTGGCGTTGGTGCTGTCCGTGGTCGCGGGCGGCGGCTGGCTGATCAGGGTCACGGTCGACGAGTCGGGCGGGTCGAGTGGGGCGGAGAGCGAGGCCTACCGGGGTCCTCAACCTGCCGCGCGGCAGGAAGCGGTATCGCCCAAGGAGCGCCGGGAGCAGACCAAGGACCTCGCCAAGGCGACCAAGCCGCACGGCCTGCCCACGACGCGCAGCAAGCCGGCCACGGCCGCGCAGATCGAGCTGCACGAGCAGAACCAACAGCCGAAGGCAGCTGGCCCCAAGTCCGAGCCCAAGTCCAGGGGCGCGGCCGCCCGCCCCGGCGGCGGCATCCGTCCGATCTCCTACCTGGGCAGCGCGGCCGCGGCTTCTTACTCCAGTGGCGCCCTGTGGCAGGTGACGGCCGACCCGTTCGGAAACACGGCTGCTCAGTCGGGTGGCTTCCTGGCGGCGCTGGGCAATCACATCGGTGCCGCGGTTCCGGGGGAGCCTCTGCAGCTGTCCGCTTCGATCTACCAGACCGGTGGCGCCATTGATGAGGTGCACCCGGTCAAGGTGCGCTGGCAGCTTGAGGACTACTGCGCCGGAACGCCGGATCAGTTCTTCGACTTCGGGCAGACCGTGCAGGCACCCACGCTGAACACCGGGGTTGAACTGCCGGTGGTGAACGCCTCGATCACACTCCCCGCAGCCAAGTGCACGAACACCCTGTCGCAGTACTTCATCTACGTCTGCACGACGGTGACGGACGACCCCACGGATGTCGAGTCCTGCGGCTCGCAGAACTCGTACTACATCGTTCCGGAGCTACCGGAGGGCGCGGCGTGCGCTGCGGTGTGCGGCGACGCGAGCGGCTCGGTGGGCACGACGGTGATGCGCGCGGACCCGGTGAACACGGCGACGGGCGCGTTCACCGAGGCGTTCACCGACGCCCAGGTCGCCGCGCCGGGTGTGCCGTTGACGGTCGGGCGGGTGTACTCCTCGGACAACACGCTGACCGGCGCGCTGGGCAAGGGCTGGCAGCTGCCCTGGGAGGCGCGGCTGCAGTTCGAGGCGGACGGTGACGCTGTCCTGGTCGGCGAGGGCGGTACCCGGCACACCTTCACCAAGACGTCCGGCGGGGCCTTCACAACTCCTGGGGAGTCCCGTTCCAAACTGGCTGCGGACGGCAGCGGTTTCAAGGTCACAACCGCTGGTTTTTCGACCTACGGGTTCAACGCCTCGGGTCAGCTGACCGCTGTGAAGGACCGTACGGGCCGGGGTTTGACGCTGACGTACACCGGCGGTCGTCCCACGGAGATCACGGATGCGGTCGGGCGGAAGGCCTCTCTTGCCTACGTCGGTGACCGGCTGGACACGGTGACGCTGGCCGACGGCCGGTTCGTCGACTACGCCTACACCGGTGACCGGTTGACGGGTGCGACCGCGTTGGACGGCAAGGCGGAGACCTACGGCTACAACGCCTCCGGCTCCCTGGACAAGGTCACGAACGCGCGGGGCAAGGCTGTCACGTCGAACATCTACGACGCGCAGGGCCGGGTCACGTCCCAGACCGATGCGATTGGTCATACGACCAGGTTCGCGTACTCGAAGAACGGCGAGTTCGACCAGGTCGACGTCACGGCCCCGGACCAGGGCGTGTGGACGGACGTCTATTACAAGAACGTCCTCTTCACGCAGCTCGACCCGCTCAACAACAAGAGCTATTACCGCTACGACAAGTTCTTCAACCGCACGAGCGAGGTCGACGCGGAGATCCGCGAGACCCAGTGGGACTTCGACACGTCCGGCCGGATGAAGCGCCGGGCCAACGGCGCGTCGGACGAGTACTGGACGTACGACGCCAAGGGCAATGTCGCAAAGTACGAGGACGGCGAGTCCAACGACACCGTCTTCGGCTACAACGCCAACAACCAGCTGATCTCGGTCAAGGACGCGCTGGGCAAGACGACGACGTACGGCTACAACGCCGCCACCGGCCTGCTGGAGACGTCCACCACGGCACGCGGCAAGACCACCACCTACGGCTATGACACCAGCGGCAACCTGGCGTCGGTCACCACGCCGAAGGGCAACAAAACCACCTACACCTATGACGTGTCGGGCCGGGTGAAGACGGTCGTCGACCCGCGCGGCAACGTCAGTGACGCGGATCCGGCGAAGTACACGACGGCGTTCACGTACGACGACGCCGACCGCACCAAGTCGGTCACCGACGCCCGCGGCAGTACCACCGCCTACGGCTACGACGAGGTCGGCAACCTCACCACGGTCACCGACGCCGCCCGGCGCGCCACCACCTACGCCTACAACGACGCCAACCAGCTGTACCTGGTCACGGATCCGGTGCAGAAGCAGACCAGCCTCGGCTACGACCCGGCGGGCCGCCTGAAAGAGGAGACCAACCGGCGGGGCGCGAAGGTCACCTACCAGTACGACAAGGCCGGCAACCAGATCCAGGTCGTGAGCGCCCGGGGCAACGCCGCCGGGGCCGACGCGGCGCAGTACACCTGGGCGATCGGCTACGACAAGGCCGGCAACCGTAAGACGGTCACCGACCCGCTGGGCAAGACCACGGCGTTCACCTGGGACGCGGACAACCGGCCGGTGTCCACCACGGACCCGCTGAACCACACCCGGCGCGTCGTCTACGACGACAACGGCAACGTCATCGAGACCTACGACGGTCTCAACCACGGCATGAAATTGGTCTATGACGACAACGACCGCCTCCTGTCGTCGAAGACCTGGGCCGGCTACCTCACCACCTACGAGTACGACGACGACGGCAACCTGACCGCCGAGGTCTCCCCGGAGGCGGAGCGCGCCACGCGGGGCTACGACGACGACGGCAACCTGGCCAGCACGGTCGACCCGCGCGGTAACGTCACCGGCGCCGACCCGGCGAAGTACACCTGGAACTACGGCTACGACGTGGCGGGCCATCCCACCTCGGTCACCGACCCACTGGGCCACCAGACAAAGACCGGCTATGACGCCGTGGGCAACATCGCCTCGGTCACCGACGCCCGCAGCAAGCAGACCGTCTACGAGTACGACGAACTGGGGCGTCCGAAGAAGATCACCGCGCCGGACACCGGCACCACCAGCCTCACCTACGATGCCGCCGGTTTCCTGGACACCAGCACCGACGCCAACACGAACACCACCACCTACGGCCACAACGCCGAAGGCCAACTGACCTCGGTCAAGAACCCGCTGGCCAAGACCGTCGCCTACGAGTACGACCTCGACGGCAACCGCACCAAGGTCACCAACGCCCGCGCACAGACCATCACCACCACCGTCGACGCCCGCAACCTGCCCAGGCAGATCAGCTACTCCGACGGCACACCGACGCAGACGTACGTCTACGACGACGCGAGCCGCATCACCAATGTCACGGACGCGACCGGCTCCCGCACGCTGACCTACGACAACGACGACAAGATCCAGTCGATCACGTCCCCTGGCGCGGCCAAGCCCTTCAGCTACGTCTGGAACACCGACGACACCCTCAAGTCGCGTACGTATCCGGACAACCGGGCCACCAGCTACACGTACGACAAGGTCGGCCGGATCAAGAGCCAGACCACCAACAGCAAGGCCATCAGCTACGTCTACGACAAGGCGGGCAACCTCACCACCACGACGCTGCCCACCACCACGGCACGCGGCGAAACCCGCACCTACGACGAGATCGGCCGCCTGGCCTCGCTGACCACGCCGACCGGCACCAACAGCTACACCTACGACGAGAACAACCGCCTCACCCAGGACAAGTCCGGCACCGGCAACCCGACCCGCTACGCGTACGACGACGCGGGCCGCATCACCAGATCGTGCACCGACACCTCGGCCACGTCCTGTCTGACTGGCACCACCGGGGACACCCAGACCTACGACAAGGTCGGCAACCTCAAGACCTCGGTCACCTCCGGCACCACCACGACGTACCAGTACGACGCAGGCGACCAGCTGTCCTCGACCACCGCCGGATCCGCGACCACGAGCTACACCTACGACGCGGACGGCAACCAGACCAAGGACGACGACGGCACCTACGCCTACGACCCGGCCGGCCGGGTCAAGTCCGCGACCATCGGCAGCGACAGCTTCTCGTTCCTGTACGACGCGGACGGCAACCGCACCGTCGCCAACAAGAACAACGCGCTGATACGCACCTCGCGCTGGGACATCACAGGCGACCTCCCGCAGATCGCCACGGACACCGACGCCTCCGGCGCGTTGATCGCCGACTACCACTTCGACCCCGACGGCACGGCCCGCTCTATGGACCGCACAGCCGGCACCTACTACTTCACCCAGGACCGCCAGAACTCCGTCAGCACCGTTTTCGATGCGGCGGGCGTCGACAACTACCGCTACAAATACGGCTCCTGGGGCACCTCCACCGGCACTGCCACCATCACCGGCGGCCAGTCCAGCGTCTACGGCTACACCGGCCAGTACAAAGACCAGTACCTGCCCGACCGTCTCCAACTGCGCGCCCGCTCCTACGACACGACCCAGCAGCGGTTCACCACGCAGGACCCGGTCTCGGCCACCGCGGACAATCCCAACCAGTCGTCCTACAACTACGCGGACAACGACCCCGCCAACCTCGCCGACCCCTCCGGCAACTGCCCGACATGCATCGGCGCAGGCATCGGAGCCGTCATCAGCGGCGGCATCTACGCCTTCCAGCACCAGGACGACTTCGACTGGGGCGACTTCGCCGTCGCCACCGGCAAGGGCGCACTCATCGGCGCGGGCGCCGGCTTCCTCGCCCCGGCAGGCATGGGCCTCGCGGGCTCACTCGGCCTCTCCGGCGGCCGAGCCCTCGGCGTCGCCGTGGTCACCGACGCAGCCATCGGCATGGGCTACACGTGGGCCATCAACACCGCCCAATGCCAGCCCACCACCCCCACCGACCTCCTCTTCGGAGCACTCGGCGGCGCACTAGGTCCTTTGATAGGACCCGCCTGGCGATGGGGCAAGGGTCTCTTCGGCAAGGGTGCCGCAACTCCAACTCGTTTTGGGCCCGGCGCTGCGCGTTCGGGTGATCCAGCGTTGTTGCCGAAGGGGGAGAAAGCCAACCCCTTTGCCCTTCGGGCTGATGCGGAAGCCGCGGCCTTCGACCTGGCGGGGGTGCCCTACGGGACGCTGCCGGACGCCGCATGGATCGTGACAGGAAATGTCAAGCTCTCCTACATGCCCGGATACCTGTACTCGAGCAACCAGACTCACTGGGGCCGCTTTAGGCAGTTCGAAACCGCACAAGGGTCGCGAGTCATCGTGGAGCATACTTTCGATAGAGCAGGTCCACACTTCCACGCAGGGCAGCCGAAACTTGTCCCCGGCAGGACAGGCGTAAACTTCGGCTGGGACAACTCTCCTGGCGTCGGGCGGCGCTACAAAGACTATGCAAGGTACGGAAAAATGGACAAGCCCGGGGGAGACCATCACTTCTTCTATGAGAATGGCTGGGGAACGTGGAATTGACACAGCCGAGGTAGAGGGAGGCGGTAAGGCCATGGGGTCGGTTTCGAGCAAAATCCGTTCGGTTTTGACTTCAAGCGGTCTCCAACTCTTCGAGGGGCAAATGCCTCCGGTCGAGTTCACGGCGCTGGACGCTCTTGAAGTGGTGGAGAGTGCCTATTCGGAGCCAGTATTCTCCGTAGTGAAATCCCTTGCAGGCGCAGTGGAGCAACTGGGCCGAGAATGGCACAGTGAGGCAGAGCGGGTACAACTGTCCGAAACGGATGGGAAGTTCTTCGTGCTGCTGGCCGGCGATGATATTGGCGACATTGAATGGCTGTGCGTGAAAGACCTGGTCGGTGTAAACCTGCCCGGGCGACTGCTTTCACAAAATGGGTCCATTGAATTTATCGCCATGTCCGGGAACGGGACGCAGATCTGTGCTGCAGTGGATGAGGGAGACGAGTACTGGGTGCTCGTTGAAGAGGTTCCGAGAGGAAGGTAGGAGAATGTCGAACATAAGGCGAGGTGTCACCCTTGTTCTTGCTGCAGCGGCGATAACAGCGTCGGCGCCCGCGTTTGCGATCAACGCCTCGACTGACGGCGCGTATGCCTACACGTCCGGGTCCGATCACTACGCCAACATCAAGGACACCAAGAAGGACGGACACCCGGTCAAGGCTCAGTACTCACGAAACTTCCCGGATGACCACGTATACACCCTGTGGGAGAAGGCCGGGTACGGGAATACCGCCACTAGTGGGTACGGCGGGACGGTCTATCAGATTCGGGCCTGCGAGTACATCAATAACTGGCCCGATGACTGCAGCGCCTGGGATGTCGACTGACGCAGTCCGGGGAGGTCTGTGTCTTTCGTGGAAATTACGTTGCGCACTTGAGGAATCGAGTGCAGGGGAGGGAATCGATGAGGATAAAGAAAGCGGCCGCGGGCCTGATCGCGGCAGCCGCGATCACTGCGAGCACGCCGGCGTTCGCCGGGGAGATCACCGAAATGACTGACGGTGCTTCCGCTTCGACGTCGGGTGGACGGCATTACGCGAACATCGCCGACATAAAGGCGGACGGGCACCCTGTAAAGGCCCAGTACAGCTACCCTTATTTCTCCGACGACGTCTACAACTTGTGGGAGAAGCGGGGTAAGGGCTACGCGAACAAGAGCGCGTACAAGAGCAGCGAAATCTGGCGCATAAAGGCCTGCGAGTACATCAACAACTGGCCGGATGACTGCAGTGCCTGGGATTCTGACTGATTTTCGGTAGATTTCTGCAGAGTCGCACGAAGGGCGTGTTTCACAACCCCATCGTGCGACTCTTCTCTCTGTACGGAAGCAAGCGGGGAAAGCGGACGCAATGAACGCGATAGGTGAGGTTGTACTGGAGATGTCTGATCTCCAGTACAAGGTAGGCGACCGGCTGATATTTGAGGGCGTTGACTTGAAGGTCAGGCCGGGAGAATCTGTCGCAATATCTGGTCCGAGTGGCAGTGGGAAATCGACTCTTCTCATGTGCGTCATGGGGATGATCAGACCGGACAGCGGGTCGGTGGTGCTGTGCGGCAAGCAGTTGGAGCGGCTGTCCGGCCGTAGCATGCTCCGGCACCGTCGCGAATCGGTGGGCATGGTCTTCCAGGCGGGCGAACTGCTGCCGGAACTCACCCCCGTGGAGAACGTCGCAATCGCGGGGCTGCTCGCTGGCCTGCCACGATCGGAGGCATTCTCCCGAGCAGCGGAACTCCTGGACGAGCTGAACGTCAGGGGCACCGCCGCAGATACGGAGTCGCTGTCCGGCGGCGAAAGGCAACGTGTCGCGGTGGCTCGCGCACTGATCAACCGTCCCGCCTTGCTGCTCGCGGATGAGCCGACCGGTGCCCTGGACTCAGCCAATCGGCAGACCGTTGCCGAGCTGCTGTACAGCCTCCCGGAACGTAGGCAGTGCGGACTTGTCGTCGTGACACACGACAGCTCCGTTGCCGCACGGGCGCAGAGACAGCTGATTCTTCAGGACGGAGCGCTCACGCCGATCCCCAGCGCGGTCCCGGCTAGGGGAGTTTCCGCGTGAAGCGCCGGGCTCTCACCCTTCAGCTGCTGAGTGCCGGGCGCACAACGGCGTTGTCCACCGAAGGCGGGCGAATCCGATTCTGGGGACTCTTCTTGGCCGCTGGCTTGATGATGCTCGGACTGAGCGGACTTGCCCTGGCGGACGCGACGTACGAGGGCCGAGATGTCCGAGGGGCCTCCCGCACTCCGCAAATCCTTCAACAGGGCTCGGCCGACAGGGCTGTGGCGCTGTGGGCCTGGGGCAACGATGACGTCGCAGGACGCCAGCACTCTGTCACGTATATCGAACCGCTTGTTCAGAACGCTCCGTTGCCGCCCGGCCTGAGCAAGTGGCCCGAGCCGGGAGAGGCCGTGCTTTCACCCGCTCTCATCAGAGCGGGTGCGCAGGAGGGGATCGAGTCCCGGTACGGGAAGCTCGCGGGCACCATCGGGAAGGAGGGACTGCAGGCTCCAGAAGAACGCTTTGCCTATGTGCGTCCTCGTGCGAATCTGCTCGACAAGCACGACATGTACCCACTCAAGGGGTTCGGGGTGCCCGCAGGGTCGGCCGCCGGCGTCGGCGAGAGCATGTCGATTCCGGATCTCTCGGTTCTCGCGGCCGGAGTCGCCGGGTTCGTTCTGCTGCCGACGGGTGCGCTGGTCCTGGTGAGTGCCTGTGCGGGCTCAACGGCTCGCGAGCGCAGACTGGCACTCTTCGAAGCGCTGGGCGCGAGCCGCGGAGCGAGAGGAATCTTCACCCTGGGGGAAGCGGCAGTTCCCACGATCCTCGGAGCGGCCGCTGCGGCTTGCGTGCTGCTCCCCGCATTCATGCTCGACATCCCGTTCCCTCTGGTGGACTTCACGCTCAGTGCGGAAGACGTGCGCCGTTCCGTGGCGTGGCTCGTGGTGGCCGGAGTCACCGCGGTTCTTGCAGTGCTGACTGCTGCCGTGCTGCTCCACTCCAAGAGGCGGAAGTCGGCCCAGGCTGTGAGGCCAACAGCCGGATCTCAGCGTCTGCGGGCATGGTCGCCCTGGATGTTTCCCTTCGCCCTGCTTTTCGCCGTACGAGGACCGGAATTGGCCGGTGATGATTTGCGGCTGCCGGTCTATGCGGTCGGCGTGGCAGCTGTGCTGGTGACGCTGCCCGCCGTCGTCGGCGCGCTCTGTGCCTGGCTCGGCATTCGGTTTGCCATCGTGGGCGGCCGGTTGGGAATGCCGGGCCTGCTGATCGCAGGCCGGAGGATATCTGCGAAACCTCGCGGTACGGCACGTTTCGTGACCGCGTTGATCGTCATGATCGGGCTGGTCGCCCAAGTACAGCTGTGGACCGGATTGTTGGGTGAGAACGCGACGCTCGCGAAGCAGACACAGGACCGGATCGGGTCAACCCTGCTCACCGTCTCTCCCTACGCCGACGCAGACCGAGTACAGGACTTCGCCGCGGCGATGCCGGCCGAGACCGAGTTGCTCCTCGTGCGGCAGGCCCCGCCGACTGGTGTGTCACCGGGAAGGATCACTCTCAGTGGGACCTGCGCTGCCCTTCGCGCACTGGACCTGCCCTGCGAGACATCCCGGTTCAGCGCCGCACGCAGTGGCCTCGATCCCAGAGTCGGGGAACTCGCTCGATGGAGCCTGGCCGGGGGCGACAGCATAGTGACCGTCGCTCGGGGACCAGTGCATGGAGCGAAGGTGCGAGGAGAGGAGTCCCTCTCGCTCGTCGCGGTCGCCAAGTCCGGAAAGGCTCTGTCGCTGCCCCTCCTTCGGGAGGTGGCGCGAACGCACCTGGCCGCGCGTGCCAGTGTCGATCCACTTGGTCAGGGCTGGTTGCTCGGCTCCAACGACCTTGCCGCCGCGGCTGCCTGGGTCCGGCTGCTCGGCCTGATCGGAGCCTGTCTGACCGTGCTGGCCATCGGTCTCGGCGCGCTGGCCGAGTTCCTGCGGTTCGGCCGTGACATGGCCCCCCTGTCAGTCCTGACAGGGAGCACCAGAGTCAACGGCTCCGTCGTCGCCTGGTCTCTTCTGTTCCCCGCGCTGCTGGCCGCAGCGCTGGGCAGCATCGTCTCGATGTGGCTCACCACGCCCATATCCGTCGATGGCGGGGCGCCGGTTCCAGGGGCCACGTACGTCCTACTTGGTGTCGGAGCCGGAGTTTGTGCCGCCACACTGTGTGCTTGGGGTTGGCGATCCACGAACAGAGCCGCGCTGCGCTGGAGACCGACGCTGGACTGAGACGCCTCCGCTCACACCCCGCTCCCCACGAGAGGCGCCACAGGTCAGAGCGCCGGAAGCGGCTTGCCCCTGCGTGGCTCGCGCTTCTCGGTCAGCCAGAACAAGTAGCCGCGCAGATAGTCCTCCAGCCCGTCGTCCAGGTAGGTGGCGTACCTCCGCAGTGCCTCCCGCGCATTCTGGGCGCCCCCGAGTTCGGAGGCGATCCACGCGCGGATCGCCTCGCGCCGAGCCCACCACCCCCTCACCTCGTACGGGGTCCAGCGGTCGTCGCCGTCCCAGGCGTAACCGCCCATCGGCTCCTCGCAGGCGATCTCCACCAGCCCTGCCACCTCACGGGGTTGGCCGACTGCCGGTGGACGAACCATCGTCGCGGTGAGCCGACGGGCAGTGGGAACCGGATCCCAGTCGCCAACTCCTGCCAGCGCCCCTCCGTCGGGTACCACATGAGCCGGGCCCGCCTGCGCATGGCGGCCTGCTCAAGCTCGCGCTCGAAGGCGGTTACTGCTGATTCCAGCCGGGTGCAGGGAAGTTGTCATCCGCGAGGTGCTGCTGGTCATGTGATATCGGTGAGGTGTCTCCGGGTCTTTGGGTGCGCGACGAAAGGCGCGTGCCGACGCGCGCATGGACGCTCTGGGGCATGGCGCGCGCTTGGACGGCGCGCCTGCTGCAAAGACACGGAGAAACGGCGGGGCCCTGGCCCGCCTCGCGCTCACGCCGAGGCCGGGAACCCCACTCGTGCGTGGCCCAAGGCCGACCCGGCAGTCACCCGGGCGACTTTGGTGCGGGGCCCGGGCCGGGGCAACGCGGTTCTCGGCCGAGCCCCGGAAGGCTCCCACCTCTTGCCGCGCCGCCCCGCTCCACGACCGCGATGTCAGTTCACGGACGCCGGGCCGGCGTCAGTTCACCGACACCGCAGACCAGGCCGCCCCCACCGCCCGGTACTCCGCGCTCCCCGCCCCGTACAGGTCCTTCGCCGCGCTCAGCGTGGCGGTCCGCGCGCCCGCGTACTTCGTCGACGACGTCATGTAGACCGTCAGCGCCCGGTACCAGATCGCGCCGAGCTTGGCCTTGCCGATGCCGGTCACCTTCGCGCCGTTGCAGGTCGTGCCGTTGTGGGCGACGCCGCCGATGGTCTTCGGGCCGCTGCCCTCCGCGAGCAGGTACGCGAAGTGGTTGGCGACGCCCGAGGAGTAGTGGACGTCCA
>Ga0307513_10010147_pt1 | contig 11844 bp, 15 predicted proteins | sample 15_EM_MG_FD_202174 | JGI IMG/M metagenome (GOLD analysis project Ga0307513, IMG submission 202174) | Populus trichocarpa ectomycorrhiza microbial communities from riparian zone in the Pacific Northwest, United States - 15_EM | ecosystem: Host-associated > Plants > Roots > Unclassified | place... | reverse complement strand
GAGACCAAAATTCCAAGATGGCCTTGAAAAGGGCGGAAAAACGGAGACCAGGCGGCAGTCGCGGCCTACGTCAAGTGGAAAGAGTCCTTAAGACCTTCTAGACCACAAAACGCAAGAGAATGAAGGGGTGATGGATGTCCAATGGACGGATATGCAGAGTTGCGTGGTGGTTAGACGACAACCAACAATGCCCTGCCTCGTTTTCGACTCCGCTGTAAGTCGGCTCCGGTCACACGTTACGTTGAGTCACTCTCCTCAACCACAACCAATAAACGTCTCAACAACATTCTTGACCGTCTACTACAACTCTGAACTACCCCGTTTCGTACTCAAAATTCTTGTGCAGAGACTCAAGCGTGCCGAATTTTTGGCCTCAGAAGATTTCTCGATCGACGTCGAGCGTAATATCCTTCGACTCGAACACCATAGTTCAGGCATCTTTGGTTCCATGCCGTGGTCTCTGGCATGGTTGGTTGCGATGTTTGCATTTCTCCCTCCTCTGTTGTCTCTCCCTGCTTTGGATATTCCTGCCTTGTACCCGGCGCTCTTGCTTACTATCTGCCATTTTACCACTCCGTTCCGCTCACACCTCAAGGCTTGACAAGCACAGGGCGATCTCCTGCAGCAAAGCCCGGGATTAACTTCAAAGGTCGTTAGGTCGCATCACGGAGGTTGAATTCAGCCAATGCCATTTCGAGACTTAAGAGACATCATGTTTTGAACTGTGCCCTGCAATTTGCATCTTTATGGTTCTCGTAGATTTTAATTCCCTCCTGCCTTGTCGCTCGTGTCTGCTTTGTCCCACTTGTCTCCTCTTTTTATCCTGAGACTACTCGCAACTTGTTGAGGAAAGCTCACGCTATCACGATTGCCATTTAAACTCGTGTCGGAAGGGCTCTTGTTGAGATCGAACACAACATGATGTTTCGCTTCCTTGTAAATATCCAAATTTTTTGTGACGGAATTTAGAAACTAAATAAATCTCCGGTGATGCTTTGTTCTCCTCCAGGCGGTATATAATTATCGGTGAGGTGACTGCCGCCTCTTTGGGACAACTCCCAAAAGCTCTTATCTTTTTGAAGTTACTTATAAGACTCACAATCACATCCGAGAACAAAAGGCTCCACACAACCAAACACACGTTGTCAAGGCCCCTTTTGATACAAGGAGCGCGGCGACTTCGTGAAAGTGATCCATTTCCATTTTGTTTTTATCGTTCCCACTTCGTGACGAAGCTGTTGCGTCGCCTCTGTGGGCGCCCAATGGCGAATATAATTTAACTCCAGACAATGGACCTCACCCTCTACTCTCCAACGATCAGCCGATCTACCGACCATCCAAACACTGGAACTGCCTCCCTTGAATATCTGCCAATGGCTACCCTGGTCCATACCCCGGGTTCTATCGAAATCAGTGCTGAAAGGCCCGTGCCTGTGCAAACGAGAGACGTCAAATCACCCTCTGGCGATGTCGAATCGTCTGTCACCAATCCACTGACCTGTTCAGAAGAATTACCTTCTGTGGAGATTTATGTAGAAATTCTGGGAGATTCTGACGACGACGATTCTGAGGACGGTTCAGACGATGAAGAAGTCAAAAACTTCCTTGTTAGAATCATTAAAATGACGCTTGCATCCGAGAAACAGGCTGAAGATCCTGATTTACCCCAAGCGCCAGCGGAAAATCAACAGGTAGGCACCATGACCTCATTACCCCCATACAGTCTACTGATGCTCATTCTTCTACCAATGCAGTCTGAAGGGGGCATGTCTTTTTTAGTGATGCTGGCTCCATGCGGCGATACAGATACGCTCGACGAGGACTCTGGAGAACCAGTCAGTACTCTGAATGAAATGCCGCAGGACCGCGTCGCCAGAGTGAGCCAATTAATTGCGCATCGTTCCTAGAGCTAGAGCTCTGACCCGGGTCTTAGCAAAGCTCGGTAAACAAGTCGTCTGCCACTGAATCGAATGAAGGTTGCGCAGCCCCTCCTTCTACTGCGATTCCGGCTGGAGGATTCTGAGTAATCCACGGAAACCATCGTTCTCGATATCTGTTCAGTGCTCGTTTCTCCCTGATTCCCTGCCCTCTCTAGTACTTGTATTACTTACATCGTTCGACCGCGCATTAATCACAATTGTCTCACTATCAAGATTACTTATGACTGGCTGCGCTGGATTGAGAAAGATAAACGATATTTCATTGGAACCTCTGAAAATATTCGTGGGCTTCATTCTACTTGGAAATAGCGATTCAGACAGGCAATCACAATCCGCTGCTTCGGTATTCCATGCATATTATTGTTTTCCTTACAACTGGTACAATGTTCGCAGGATCCTTTCACCAACGAATCACAATTCTCAAACTGGTGATCTTTTAATAAATCACATGTATTATGTCAACATACAATTACCCTTCCCACGATATGTCGCCCCACTTGGTTGCCCACAGAAACTTGACAAGAAACATATGAAGCTGTCACAAGAACAAGGCAATCTCGCCGGTCCGTCGCTCAGTGTGCAGGTAATCCATTTTTTTACCACTATGCTTGTTGTTCTCTCCTAACGACGAAGAACCTGCCCAGAGCATGTCGGCGCTTAATGGCGAATATAATTACTTACAGCCTCGGTCAAAGGGATCAAAACTTTTACCACCGCCAAGGAATCGGACAATAATCCCCCCATCGCCCAACCTCTTGTTCTTGCTATCCCTTTGATATACTCCGACTATGTCTCCCCCGATCCATACATTGCTAGATGGCATGAAGATCGACGCCAAAAAGTCCGAGTCTGCTCGTGATGCCGAATCCCTGGCCCACTCCAACGACGCCAACATTCACTGGGCGGCCGTCGCCGATCCTCTTCCACTTTCAGAAGACCCTTGGATCCACTCGGAAGATGATTCATCACATTCTGAAGAGGATTCCGTAGACGGCAAAGAGCTGGAAACCTTCTCGCCCATACTGGCTCCTATACCTATATATACGGATGCAGAGGAGTCCGTAATGCGTCGTGCCCGGATTCTGGTTCAACAGGTAAGATCGTTGGCAGAGGAGCAGGCTTTAGGCGCTCGGAGTTTTATCGCTCATTAACATTTTTATTCCCCACTAGGCTTGGTCCATGAACTGGGAACTCCCTGACATTAGTAGCGACGACGAATTTGAGGTTTTCCTTGAAAGGATGGAAGAGCCGCCTCCCTTGATGGAATGCACAGAATTGGGCGAAGAAGAGGTCACCTCTGAGAGCTCGGACAGAGTGGGCGAAATGCTCGAAAATCATGATGATTCAAACACCGCCCAAAGGTAAACGCAGAAAGTGTTCGAATAGAGGCAAGTAATGCTCTTCATTTATACATTTCGATCTAATTTCAAAAACTAGAGCGGTCAATGGGCGCTCGCAAAATTGGATATCTCCGCTAAACCCTCCCATTCCGTCGCGAGAGTGCGCCAGGCTCTGAAGTTCTCCACCTTTCGTTGATGGGTTCTAAATATTTTCTCCGCTTGTCTGGTTCTCATACCCTGTAATTTTACTCTTATTTTAAACCTGCGTATTTTCTGTTAATCCCAATTGACCCATTTGACGCTGTTGATCGTTTTGCAAATCTTGAACAATTGTTAATCGTTGCACTTTTTCAGCCGAGGAGACTTCACCTTCTTGTGTCGCTTCCAGTCCTGGTTCTGGCAGTCTGCACTAAAGCAAGCCGCAAAAGATCACATACTATTCAAATTCAAGGGCCGAGGACAACGCACCCGCAATAACTAAATTCATCTGAGCACCTCCCATGGCAATGCATAAATGTAACTCACCGAACCAGCTTACAGCCACCACACCGCGCAGACGTGGACTTAACGCTCTCGTCGGTTCTACAGTTACAACAGCTCGAAGACAGGGGATATTCCATACCACCCGGCTTCTCCAACTGTGGAGGCGTTGGGGGGATATTTCCTGTCATCGCTGTCATCGCCCTCATCTGGGCACTGATAGCTTGATGACATGTGTTTTTCCCCGCCTCGCAAAGGTGATGAATCTACGGTGCGGCTCTGAGTTGAACAAAGGAATGGGTGTACTGAAGGACATACATATATGACGACTCGAGGTTGAGGTAGATGGATCCACGATGCCATATCGTACAAGGTTTCTCTCGTGGGCTCTCCTGTAATACATAGAAGAGAAGCACCGTCTGAGCTCTAACACCTAGAAAGAGCAGACCAAAAGTATCGACGTACCACAACCAGCACATCCCCACGAATTGGTGTGCTTCAGGTCGTAGGCCATCGTCATGGAGAGTGCTTTCACCCATGAACTCAGAAGATGATTGTCAGCGCGAAACGCGTCTGGAATGGTTGGACGCAGTTCGATCTCGGCTCGACGCTCGTTTCTTTGAAGGATTGTCAGAGGAAATTACTGGATCATTCCAAGAAGAAAATGAACTCAACGAGCCATATGTAAAGATTGTAAGCTCCAGTTTCGACATTTGTTTCCTTCAGACGACCATAGCCAACCCAAGAGGAAGTCCGATGAGTCGCGATGGATGGAGGCCTAATTATAAACGATGATTATCGGTTATTATCTTAGTCTAGCGGGCCGCACCTGTATATCACGTGATAGTCGAAGTTCAACTCGGACATTCGTACACATATGTGCCTAAGAGTGCCTTGTATTCGCGAGTTTCTCTTTCACCCTTTGGACAGTCAATACTCCAAGGACCCTAAAAAACAGACTCAAGACATGCTATCCGATGGCGATCTGTTTGAAAAACAACTACCCCAGACATTTCGTTTCAACCTGACTGCAAGCCGCCGCATAAGCCCAAAGGATTGCAAACCCCATCATCCAGTCTCCTTTTACGACCGACATTTGGACGCGAACATGGTTCTTCAACGCGTCGAAATCAATCACTCCATCCCAAATTTCCTATACCAGCTCTACAAGAAGGCATTTAAGGGCTTTCTCGATGCGGGACATTCCCTCACAGAAGATAACGTCAGTCCATTCAGGCCTTTTCGGCTCGAAGATGGTTTCGAATCTACAGAAATTGGATTCCGCTATGAGGCAAATGTGGCCCTTTGCTGCTATTCCATTGCCTCCAGGATATTCTTTCATCCCAGTTATCCTTCTCGTGAATCCGTATTTTATTTCGCTGTTAAATCAGTGCAAGGACCCGGCACTAAATTTCTCGCAGAGGGATCGTTGACTGTAGATAATCGCGTGACAAACCCCCCGGACGAGGCGGTACCCGACCCTTTCCTTGATGAATCCGCGATATCAAGGCTGAAAGATCTCGAAATGCAGAGCGCTGGATTGGCTAGTTGGGAAATGTATGCCATGACTTCTCCAGCCCATAAACTTCTCAAATCCATGCAGACTTCGGATTTCATCTGGGATAAACCCCACATGAGAGGCGTCCCACTGGGCCATCAGTGCTTACCAGTTCCTCCAGATGCGAATACTGAATTTTTGAGCAAAATTCGTCATGGTCAACGGTCGAAACAGAAGATGGCAGTCAAGAAACGCCCCGCCCATAATTTTCCTGTCAGCACATCTCGCGTTAAAACTGCTCCAGCCCTACCACACCACGCCAACACGAAGGGACGACCCTATCGTCCTGATCCTTCCCATTATTTACAACGGGCGAGTACCGCTTCTTGATCCCCGGCGTGGCTCATATATAATCACACAGGCATGGGCTCGAGCTGTAGTAAATGATGCAACTTTCATCATCTTCCATTGTGGGGATCGCGAAAGAATTGGGATACGACACCGCGAGTCTCAAACGCTCTATCTCTCTGGTTTGATCGACACGACGGCCTGCAAAGACCCTACATATGGAGAGATTCAGGCTGGCCTTTTCATCGCAATCATTCAGGACGCTCTCCAGCGACAGAAGCAACGGTCTTCCGAGTATCCTAGTTCATCGAGTAAGAAACGACCAGCGGAAGGCCGCCAATCTTGTGTGCCCGAGCCCAAAAGACAAAAGACTGAGGTTGTTGAACACACCAGTGGACAAGAGACTGGGCCGTCAGATATTCAACAGGTAAAGTTGACTTCGGTCTAGTCATTTGTGGGACTTACCTGTTCGTTAGATTCAGGCCGCGTTGAGTTCTAGGGCTCTCGCCCTCTTGAGTCTTAGCTACGGGACATATCATTCACCCGTTCCTTCATCATTTATTCGGGTCGGAACATCTTGCGTACATGGATACCACGACACACCATTCAAGGAGCCCAGTCGCAAAGCAAATTACAACTCTTCTCAATACTTTTCTTTGACTCTTTCAGAACCGATAGCATCAGGAGCAATTGGCGTTGTGCATCGAGCTTTGGCCGAAATTGAATTGGAGTCTGGTTTGAAGGTCCAACATCGTTTGGCAGTCAAATTGGTATTCTCAAATTATTTCGGGTCTCAGAGGAAGTTGCGCAAAGAACACTCTATATACCACCATCTTGCATCGAAGCATGATGTCGAAGGTCTGCTACCTGTCTATGGCTTGTTTGAAGATACCGAAACTGGGACTCTTGCCCTCATCATGGATGATGGTGGCTCGAGCATTCAAAGTGGTGTCACTGTTCCCGAAGAACAACGGTACGTTCCTGAATCATACATTTTCTCAGTCACTTACCTTGAGTGACTATACTTCTAATGTAGGATATCCTTTAACCGTGCAATGGCAAGCATACATCGAGCAGGAATTCGACATTTTGACCTTCGACCTGCTAATCTTCTGATAAATGAGAAGGGCGAAACTTATATCATCGATTTTGATCGTGCTCAGCTGAATCCTCGACCCCAGGCCATTTCCCGCGAGATGGCATGTCTAAAGCACGCCCTAGAAGGAAAAGAAGATGAAGATTTTTATTCCCCCCCACCGAATTCTTATGATTCTGATTCTGATTAAATGCTCGATTTCATGTGTCGTTACTTAGTGCTCCTGTATACCAAGTATTTTTCAAGTAAAAGCTCATTTTAATCCCCGGCTCTAGTGACATCTTTTCCAAATCTTTTCCGACTATTGTACAGTATTCATGACCACCAGTGAGATTAATTGGAACGTGCTGACGCTTTAAGATGCCAACTGCTATCTATGGTGTACAGTATTCCTCTGTCGCCTCCTTTTAGACGTTTGATGAGGCGGGAGGTTTTGTGCGTATCCTCCTTGTCGCCCTCTTCTTTGAATTCCACATGCTGGAACGCGGAAAGACTGATGAAACGTATTTGAATGTTCTTCGAACGTTTGGCTTCTTCAAATAGTATGTGGGCCGAAGTTAGGTCGTTGTGGAAGTTGTACTCTTCATGGAATTCTTTAATAGCCTCCTGAACGGCATTCCTACACAGGGGTGGAATTTAAAAAATCAGAATGATTAAATTGGAAAACTGGGAAGTCAAATTCCTACCGGACACGCTCTTTCCTTTCTCGAGATGTTGGTAGTCTCAAGCAGTCATCAAGAGACGACCCCCCAGCTGCCATGATGAGAACCTCATACGCAGTTTTCGAGTACTTTCGAAATCTCGAGGTGAACAGACCATAGATTTCGACGATGTAAGAACTTGAATTCTTTTCTTGAGCGAGTTGTGAGTAAGCAGCGAACTCATTTCGAAGACTTGTTTTGCGGTCTCTCGTGATTGCCAGCTTGATGACAAGCTCCCCCGAATATTGGACCACAGTCGAGCCCTTAGCCAGTGAGATTGTACCACGGTAGACATGGTTGCCTCCCAACTTCTTTTGTATCTCGAGCTTCAGTATCCCTGCGCTACTAGGCTGAGCACAATCCATCAAAACATCGGAGAAATCTTCGTCATCGGTGTCAAACATAAGGATGTCGTTATTCTCCACGTCCGAACTATCGATATCGTGAGGCGGATCGGCTGCGAAGGTGACTACTTGATCTCCAGATGTGGAATTCTCGTCGTCTGTGTCAAACATAAGGGTGTCGTTGTTCTCTACATCCAAGCTACCGATATCATGAGGCGGTTCGGCTGCAACGGTGACTCCAAATGTGGACTGGGGTGCAGCTCCGGGGACAGAAGGGAAATTCTTTCTGCGAAAATGATGGAACTCATGGTCCGCTAAATCTCCAGCGTGGAAGCGTAAGGATATTCTGGAAGCTATCTTCAATTCTGAGAGCAGTTGCTGGAAATCGTCTTGAATTTCTGGTATGACTGAACCGCGTAGAGTGTACTCACTTCGTCAATGCATTTCACTTCTTTCAATGCATCCTTCTTCACTCTCTTCCGCTGGGGTTTGACGTACTTTGAGCTATCCCGGTCGTACCCGCGCAGGTAGCAAGGAAGCCATTGCTCTTCCGGGATCTGCAGCATCTCATTTAATTGCATAGCTCGATTCTCGGCGTCCAGGTAGGAGATAACGTAGAGCCCAGTATGAAGCTTGTAGTGCGCTGGGTTGTCTTCTGCAAAGGAGTGGATTACAGGCGAGATATATAAAGTTTGTGATTCCCGGTGTCTTCGGACAAAAATTTCGTAGTTCCCCGAAGAGATGACGCCAAAGGTTGCGTCGAACCGCACTAGCTCGGCCCACACCTAAAAACAAGTTAATAATGATATGAGGTGAGCACTGAGTTCAAGAGTATTCGCTTACTTGCTGAAGTATATCACATGCGTGGACAGGTTCTGTTTGTGGCTCACCTTCAGGAATATCCTCCTTCAGAGGGTCCTGATTACGGTCGGGGACATTTATTTCACCTTCGGGTCCTCCAGTAATATCCCCATGATCCCGAGGTAATATGTCGATCTGCAGGCTGGCGGGCGCTTGAATCTGTTCAAGCGCGCAACCCGCCACAACCTGTTCTTCATTAACTTCATGTGGAACTTCCTGTTTACCTTCGTGCCGAGGCACAGGAATGAGTTCCACTCCCTCGTTGGCTGCAGTGCTTCGCACATGCGCCGAGGGTGAAAGTGAGGCGATTGTCTCGGTCTCGTCGCTCACCAGTGTGACAGTACTCGATGTGTCGACCTCAGGATCCAGGTCCTGGATTGAATCCCTGCGCCTTTTGCCAGGTATATGAGGCTTGATCCACCATTCTTGCGTCGCATCATACCCAGTCTTTCGACCAGTAACAGAGAAAATGCCTTTGGTTTTATGCCTTTTAACCCCGCAATCGTGTACTCGATTGAGATGATCAGTTGATCCGCAAGTCATCCAGCTGAATTCGCCAGCTGAATTGACGATCTCTGTCATCTTTCGCAAACCGCCCGCCCTAAGACTTTTGAATTCAAAGAGGGCTAGGCGGTGGAGGAGATGGGTTCGAAGAGAATTCAAAATTGCAATCTGCTCCTGGCAAAGATGTGCATCCGGTTTTTCCTTCAATGTCACATATCCATCAGGCAAGGCTTGTTCTGCGGTCCGGTCAGTTTTCTCCCAGGTAAGAACATCAGGCATCTCGAGTCCGAAAAGTAATTTGGACGCAACCTCAGTGCAGAACGCTGCAGTTCTTGTCGAGTGATCCCCAACTATGCATGTTTCGGAGTTGACCACGACTTTTTTTTTGCTGATAGCCTCCGCTGCAGTTAACACTGGAAAGATGACAGACGCAGACCCGGGAGCATTGATAACTTTCGCATCGAAAGCCCGGACCTTTTGATCACATATGGATGAAAATCGTTGGGTAAGTTCCTCGGAGACGACAACCGTTTTGAGTTGCAGGGGTTCGTGTAAGTGTAAATCGAAAAACTTGGGCGGTCTTGTCGATTTCGATTTGCTGGCGTTTTCTCCCTCCACGTAGGGCACTGGCTTCAGTTGAAAGAAAGCAGAGAGGCCATCAGCAGCACTAGGAGTCGAGTCAAGTTTTCCAGATGCAAAATTCTGAGTTCCAGACGCAGAATTCTGAGTAGGAGATGGTGGGCCTATCTTGGAGGCTTGTGAGGAGGTTTCGGCGGCCATGAGGGGGTATGCGTAGATAAAATGGTGAAGGGGCAGGGTGTGTTGGTTTGACCTTTACCGACGCAGTCGATAGTTTTATAGGCATTGTGAGTCTGCATACACAACCTTGTTGGAATAATTGGAGCGCACAGCCTAGGGCGTGTTGAATACAAAAGTACGTCCGCACTTTGCACAACCTCGTTGTCCCCCCAACAGACAGTAGTTGACCAAAATAAAAACATTGAAGGGTCAACTTGAAGAACAAGACCAACAAATCAGGGAGCACTCGACGTTGACAACGTTGACAGGTTGACGCCCCAGGCTCTATCTCGTTCCAGAAATAAAGAATCGATTTTCCTAATCAGAAGTCAGCAACTGTCGAAACTCATTATACTAATGACACACCATGGCAACCCAAGACTTGTAAGAGTGGGTCATTCTCATTGTCAGCACTGAGAAAAAAGATGTGGATTTACGTAATCTATCATGATGTACATAAATATCTTGATCACTGATGTACCTTATGTAGTTATGCGCGGGAGCCTCCGAAATCGATGGACTCCTGCAGCCTCTAAAAAGGTCCAGTCGGTCAGTACCCGTTACGAGTTCATGATGGGAGCCAACGATGCAAGAACCAGTGACTCTGCGAACACCAAGCAGACTCTACTTCCAGGTTGTGGTCGACCTTTAAACTATATTCCACAGCAGTCCGACCCGGATTACATCGGAGAACTCTTCAAGAATGCCTTGAGTGGCGTGGACATCGAGGGACACGAAGTCGCGTACGTTTTTCTGCACTTCATTGGATACGCCTTTGAGCGGAGCGTTTTTGGTTTAGGATGTCTATGACGACGCTTCGCGAATTCGCAATGCTTCAGTTCATGAATAGTGTAACAGATAAACCGGATTGGCATATCAAGGTGGGTTGCCGGCTTTGTCCAGTCGTTCCTTGGCCAACGTGCCAAAACCGCCTGATAGGTCAATAATCCCGAAATCGCGGCCAGGTGGAAAAACGAAGTTCTTGGTTCCGATGACCTCGATTTTACCGACTCGATGGCAGATTGGTGTATTGAAGAGCTGCGATACAAGGCTACTTTGGTTCCAGAGGCCCCTGCCACCCCACCGCCTCTCGTGGTGTACAATGGAGACGTCGTCAAATCGGACACTGCTGTTTCCCCAGAATTAAAGACCGCCCTGCAGGATGCTGTTAAGGTTTTCCAGGACAAAATACCAGAGAGGCTGAAGGATTGGCATCCAGGATCCAACGAGAAAGTTTGGGACTTGGTTCATCCATCTCTCTTCTCACTGATTTACGGACGCACCCGTGTTCTCGCCAATGGTGAGACGACCACGTTGGAAGACTGTATCGAACGATGTGGGCAGGGAGAAATCGCTGAGGTTCCACCAGAGGAACAAACGGCCGAGGCAAGAGTAAGCGCCAAGAGTGCATATACATGGCAAGCCCATTTCCGCCCCAAAAAGCCCTTCAGTGCGAAATTCCAATGGCTCCCTTGCGAAGTTGATATTTCTAGCGATGAGGCAAAGTGTGTTCACAATCCCTCCATGACTGCTTTCTAAGAAGCGCTGACATTCCATTAATAGGATAACAAGCTACATTAACAACCTCCATCCTGCACAGGAAAAGCCTCTCTACGATCTTGTTGCCAAACTCATCACATCCTCCATTCCACTTTGGAACTTAAGTCTTGCTCCCCTTGCAGACCCTGAGTTTCAGCATGGACAACGCATCGGGTATACATGCGAATATGATCCTGATCCGGAGAATGGTCCCGACACCGATGGTCCACAGCAGGAACCCGGCGAGGATGAGGACGACTACTGGGAAAGAAGAGCGGAATGGTGCCAGGAAACTCGCCGGGTTGTCCTCCCAGAGCCCAGTAATCCTTTCTCTCCCCTTCCTGAACCACCCAAGTTTGATTTGAAAGCTCGTTATGCCGAACGGGGTTTACAAG
>Ga0307513_10010146_pt1 | contig 11847 bp, 10 predicted proteins | sample 15_EM_MG_FD_202174 | JGI IMG/M metagenome (GOLD analysis project Ga0307513, IMG submission 202174) | Populus trichocarpa ectomycorrhiza microbial communities from riparian zone in the Pacific Northwest, United States - 15_EM | ecosystem: Host-associated > Plants > Roots > Unclassified | place... | reverse complement strand
AGAGAGGTCAACGGACAAGTACAAAGCCAAAGAAGACGACAAATTCCTTCTTGGTCGCTCGAAGCGGGAGCCCATACGTGCCCATCTTGTATGCGATGTTCAAAGACGAAGATCTACACACGAACATATGGATCCTCTGCGCCGCATGTAATTGGGGGCAAACATGGCTCATACGATTGAGAAAATGGAGCCAGCATGCAGCGCTTACATGGAGAGGACTGATTGTCCTGTAAGGAAAACCTCACGCAGTTTTCAATCGTTGTTGTACGCGAGGTTGACTTCAGCTGCCAAACGTACCGAGATGACTAGTCCAGTTCGCCCGATCTCTTTGTCTCATGCACCCCATACAGTGTTGAAGTTTTTAGGTTTTCATATCCTCCCTTCACGACATTTTGGGTTGATCCACCATTCTCATTTCACTTTAGATGTCTACAATATTTTTCTGGGATTTCATCATCAGAGGTCTAACCAGCAATAAACTTGACCTAACCTCAACCACATCGAGTGACGCCACGAACTACAACCCTGGGTGGCTAACACGGATGGTAAGCCCTTGTAGCTGTAAGGTAAATGTCAACCACTGACCGACCTTGATCAATAGTAGGACGCTGAATGAAATCCAACACATGAGGTATCCTGCACGATCACCTGTATCGATCAGGTTGGGCCTTTTGTCTTGCAAATGGCCGGGTCATGACTCTCGAATGACCAGTCATCAAAGTCATGACTGCTAACTCGTGGAGGCTCTCACGGTACCGCCACTGATAATCAATCAAATCTAAACTCGCCGTCAGAGCTATGTATCGCCGTGCTTAGCTACTTTGGGCTATCCACAACGATCACGGAGTCCTGCAACGGACCGCTAATGCGAGTCATGACTAGTCATGACTCGTTACTGGTCATGACCCGCATCAAAAAGTCATGACCGCACAACGCTGGCGGATGGTACGCGCTTTTGAATCGCCTAAATATCTTCCTCACTAATTCATAATTACAGCACTAAAAACTCGAATTAATGCCACTGCTCCTGTGCTCATAATTACTGCGGATTGTGAGTGCCCTGATCGTTATGAATTTCCTATCTGTACCGTCGCTCTTTGCTTTCCCGATGCCTTGTTGTCGCTCGGTAGATTGTACTTGAGGATTCAACCAGTTGCAGCCTCAATGAAATATCTCATTCATTTTACGCTGCATGACCAACCATGAGTTTCTTCCAGCGCGGAATCGTGGCGGTGTTCCTGCAACTTATTTGTAATTTACGCTGTAACCAGCCACGTGCGGAGTCGTGGCGGTACTCCTGCACCTTATTTATAACACAGCTATGGACAAACCTGTCAAACCCTCGCTCTTCCCGATAACCCTATCGCCAGCAATCTCTGAGGGAATGAGACGATTCCATTGATCCCCAATTCCAAAACGGTGGTTGGCATTCCTGAGGGTGTCCATCATGTTTACAAATGCGAAGCACACGGTTATCAATGGAGGGAACTTCGTGGTCAACGATGGCAGGAGATGTGAGGCTATTATATCCCAACCGTAAAAATACTGATAACAATTCATAGTGATGGAACTCCTACAACAACATATTGCTCCGGGTGCACTTCACAATTCGGAGGAACGTTATGACCCACCCAAGTGCCATCCACACACACGGAGAGCGGTTTTGAAGAAGATCGAGGATTGGGTAAAGGATGCGGATAAAGTTGCGCTGTTTCTTTGGTTATACGGTCCTGCGGGGACTGGAAAATCAGCGATCGCGCAAACGATCGCAGAGCTCCTTGCGAAAGAAGGGCTTCTTGCCGCTGCCTTCTTTTTCTCCAGGAATGCAGCTAAGCGCAACGACAAGACACCATTGGTCGCAACTCTCGTTTACCAACTCGTCAAATCCATACCAGAAATCCGTGCTCATGTTCTTGAGGCAATGGAGCAGGACCCGGCCCTCTTCTCATGCTCGATTGAAGCACAGATTCAAGCGCTCATCATCAAACCATTGAACGCTGCCGCGAACAACGAGACACTTGCACAGACCCTCCTTTCTCGTCCAAGGTTGGTTATCCTGGATGGCCTAGACGAATGCCGCACCACCTCAACGCAAACCGACATTTTGAACGCCCTTTCCACAGCCGTAAAGCATCTCCACATCCCGCTTTGCTTCTTCATCGCGAGTCGACCAGAGCAAGATATCCGCCAAGTGTTCAATGACCAAAATGTTCTAGGCTCGCTTTCATTCAGCATTGCATTAGACGACACCTACCAACCTGATCACGACATCCGGGTCTTCCTTGAGTCAACATTCGACGAAATCAAGCGAAATCATCCTTCAAGGACTCGCTTACCCACGTCATGGCCAAGTTCAAAAGATATCGGACGGCTGGTAGAGAAATCCTCTGGCCAGTTTATCTTCGCATCCACAGTCGCGAAATATGTCAAATCCTATCGTCACTGGCCCCATGATAGATTGAAAATTATTTTGGGACAATCTGAGCCGGGCCAGGAGACACCCTTCGCAGAGTTGGATAGCCTGTACCATCTTATTCTCTCATCCGTCGCCGACACCGAGAAATTGCAAGATATCTTGATGTTCCTAGTCCTCCGACTCCGACCCTTTCCACGAACGACAACTTCCTTGATCGAAAATTTTCTGTTTTACAGACCTGGCGAGATAGATATGATTTTGATCGACCTTCATTCTATCATTTATTTTCCACTTCCAGGGGATGAATTTGGAGAACTCCGATTCTTTCATGCTTCGCTCGCCGATTTCCTGCTAGATCGATCTCGTTCAAAGGACCTCTTTCTTGATCAATGCGCTGCATACGCGAATCTCACTGGACTGGCCGTGAAGCACATTAAGAATCCAAGTAAATCTCCACTGAGGGATGATCAATGTATGTTCTCTCCTTTTTATTGTGACTTACTTGATTCAATCAAAATGAAGTGTTAGTTCATCGGACATTTCGGTTTTGTTGTGTCAAAGCTCATCCATCCCCGAAGCTCCTTGAGGACTTGTGTGGGCTAAACCTTGCACCTCATGTAAACCAAGTACCATCAATGTCTATCGGCGAAATTCCAAAATTAATGTGTTGGTTCGGAAGACAGGTATGTCGATTTCGTTCAGCAAATGGCTCGCCCCATTTGATGCATAAAATTTACAGCGGCTGAGTCCAGATGGCACGGAAACCTTGCTCGATCATCACTTAGCGACATTTGATGGATGGCTTCGAGCATACGTCATGCCTTCGACTCCAGTGTCCCCCTTTCTTGCAACTATTATTACCCTTTTGGATCAGCTCGACCCGGACGACTATAACTGGATGCAGCTCTCAGTGCTTCTACCAAACCAATTGGAGTCATTGGTCTCTATCGCCAATGGGGTTGATCCGTTTTGTGTGCTTCAAGTTGATCTATTTGGTAGGACGGAAGAAAACATAGAATTCTCTCGGATAGTGTCTAAATTTTCGATGGACCGAGAGCGAGCTGGGTTCTTCTGGGTCAATTCCCAGAAATATGCAGACCTGGCGAGATACATATTGGAGTTTCTGTATGAGAGGTGAGTTTATAACCCGTTACATTCTCGTACGTGCTAATATGCATGCCTGAATTCATTCCAGACGCTTTATAGATATTGTTGATACACACGCCCTGATTCCGCTAGCAGATGGCACGAGCTATTATGAGGTTGGGAAGCTGGCATTCAGTCTCCTTCCGATTTTGCTTTCAACAATTAAAGCACTAGGAGGGTCCCAGGTGCATAAAGTGATGGATTTACTTCGAAGTTACCCAGCCTTTTATTTGATCAAAAACGATCCATTAGAGTCGCAGAAGGTTAAGGCGACGCGGGCCATTGAGGCGTTTTTGAAGGTGCGATTTTTTGCTCAACCGCATGCATTTTTCTGGGGCTGATCAGTTATTCTGGCTCTGATAGAAATAATGCGATGTATCCATGCCTTTTTTGATCTCCAGTCCACTTCCTTGACGATGGAATGGGCCCAATGCCACAGAGATGGATCCGATGATGAATGACCTATCTCAGTACATGAATATGTAATTTACATAGTCACATGAACTACAAAGCTAGCGGCCGCTCAGTCAGAGTTCCAAGCATGCGGAACGCACCTGACGGCCAAATAACGCGAGTTGGTTATCAAACAGTGTATTGCCATCCGTGATGGGCCCGGCCCTGGTTCAGAGTTCTCATGGAGTGCGGTTGTGTGTTGTCAAAGGGGCTCTTCGCGTATTGGAGGCACTGGAACCGAGTTTCCAGGTAAGAGTTTCCCTTTTTTATATAAACACAAGAACTTATGAATGTTTCATAAAAGAACAAACGTGTTCTTCCATACCCGCCAGTCTCTTCCGAACAACCTACGAGAATGCGACACCACCACCACGCGCCCTTCCTCCGATTTTTCCTCCATTGGGCGTTCTCAATCCGCCTCCCAGGTCACTTTGAATCACGATCATGAGGGACAACCTATTTAGAGTGATAGAAAAACAGGTTAACCAACGATGCCTTTATTCGACCGCGTACTTTGCGAGGTAAGCTTCGAGATTCGAATGGGTACTCATCGTCCCGCCGATGAACTCGAGTCTTCGATTTTTCAATTCCGTAGTGAAACTGAAGCCCCAAAGACCAGTGGCCACTGGCTTCGTCCATTCGAAATGACGAGCTGCAGCTCTAAAGTACGTAGTGCATACCTTGTACATGAACGGCGCTGACGTTTGTTGCGCCCGATTCTCATTCCAGCCGGTACGAGCTACCCACCACCGCGATTTCACACGCATACATGAAGCTGCCCGCCGTTCTTGTCCCACCCGAACAATCACTACCGCCACTAAGACCGACCAACGCCGTATTCGTGCTCAATGATCCACGAGGAGTCATCGGGGATTTACGATGGGGAAGCTATCGAGAGAAGTGTTGGAAGGTGCTGGGAAAGAAGAGAGGTAAGCACGAACCTAGAGATTATCTACATGTTTGCTCATTGCGCTAACCGCCTACTCGACTCGATTCCTTCCCTCTTGAGGACCAGTGACAATGTTCGATGTACTTGTATATAACCATCGCACGAGGGGGGTGACCGATCGACGCCATTTCCGAAGTGCCTGCCGCGCCAGCGACATACGTTGAACAGTGGATCGTAAGGGCTATTTATAAGAAAGGTTAGCTGAATACCCGTAGAGGGAACAGGTAAGTACATACCCGTCCACACACCCTGCACGTCCGTTGAATGAGACCCAAATTTGCCCTAGCACCCAGTGCTGCAGTGTCGATCCCCTCGCTGCAATCACGAGTCCGCGGGTGATGCGTTAAGAGGCTACGCGAAAGGTTAGCGAACGAACTGGAAAATTTGGGGGAGTTTGTACATGTCAAACCACTATTGGATCCCTGATCCTTGCGCTTGGTCTTTGTCGAGAAGGGTTGGTTCGTTGAGCCTGTGAGTCTATGCAGCGTCTGTAGATCCGGTACGATGGCCCTGCTCGTAGTTGAGGAACGGTAGTCTTCGTAGTCGATGAGGCTGCATATACGCGATGAACAGCTAAGTGATAAGTAAGATAACCAACTTGTCGCCCATCGCCCTCCGGACTCAGCGAGTATATGTGTGTTTTGCACAAGGGGGCACCGGCATTGAAAAAAAACATGCGGTGTTTTTTTTTTTTTTCTAAGGCCGGTTTGCCTGGACAGGCATATTTCCAAATATGGTAATATTATGATGTCATTTCGGCGCCAATTCCGCGCACGCTTTACTCGCGCCTCCCCAAACGCCTCGCAAGCCTCGCAAACCAATCTCGCCAGTGCCTGTTCAAGTTCCAGACACTGCAGGTGATACTTTACAATGGGTTAGTTTATAATTATGAACTATCCTTGACATGGGAAGATAAAGCGTACCTTGAATGTACCCAATGAGTCTCATGGCATCCAGCTGCCACTTTTGGATTGTATCACTCGAAAGATTGTCTGTTATTTAGATTAAATAGTCAAATTATAATGACTAGTGATATTTCAGCATCCTACAGTGCTTATATTTCACTCCACGTTCTTTTTTTCGCCGAATTCATGGGGTGCCCAAATTTTTTTCACAGCCTATGGCCGGACTAACTAACCAGGACCCCGTCCGGGATTCTCAGGACGGTGCTCCCTTGGTCCTAGGGCGGTTATTGGTTATATATGATGTTCTCCGAGTGCATCCTGTGTGGTGTTCAGTTCCATAGGTGATTTCGAGAACGCGACGTACCATACCTGCCTGCCGAATGATGAGCAATCAGAGGGCGACCAGACAGATTTCACGGCGGATGAAATGCCGGGTCCGAAGAGGAATTTTGCGCATTGGAGTTGCCAAACTGAGAGTGATAAAACAAGAAGTTGGGTCTAAGTATACCGAGTTGTAGAAGGACCTTTGAGTGTAGTGATGAGAAATAGAGCGTGTAGCGGTCGGTTGACAATGTTGGTAGCAAGAGGATAGAAAAAAATGGATTTGGGTTGTGTGCGGTGATCGCCGGTGAACCGTGAATCGGACTTTATCGGACTCGCATCTGAAGCCAATATCATGATATCAAGGCCTCAATTCAGGCATAGTACTCTAGCATAATCCTAGCTGTGATAAAAATTCTTTCGTCCCTGTCATATTTCTCGTAGGCTCGACTCCACGATGGTAGGACGTTGGGCCCGCTTCGTGAAGGTCTTTGCCAACCGCCCTGTGGGACGAGGTATGAAAGCCCAAGAAACAAAGTGCTAATCATGATGCATAGCCAGCCTCTGCAAGTGCTATGTTCGTGTAATTTCGAATGCATTATGCGTTCTGATCCTTTTCTGTCCTTTGGTGTCGCACCCTCCTTCGGGGCTATTGCCGCCGATCGGACCCACACTTAATTGCCCACTCAGACACTCCTATATATTCGCTCAAGGCAACAAGGTGAGTAACCGGACTCTTTATTGTTCTTGGGCTATTGTGTTAGCAACAATGATGACTAGCAGTGTGCGCCTGCTACTAGTACGTATACATTAACTTGACAATCGTCATCCATCATCTGACAGTCTGGACATTTCCCTTCCAACTTTACAGGTCGTCAGCGTTGAACGTCGAGCGTCGAACTTTGAACAGCGATGTCGACGGCGACTTTAACGTTCTGGATCCGTGTTACTATCTAACAGCTTTGGCCATACCCTCCTGGATAACCCACTTAAGGAAACAATTAGCACCCTCTTGCGGAACGATCATCTGAGAACAAATCTGTACACTTTGGCCTTTCGCCGACTGTGTACACCCGCATCCCTGGACCATGCATAGATATCCGCCGCTCAGCTTATTGTTGCCTATATCGCTATGATATTCTCAATATCATGTCCGGCAGGTCCCCTTCTGCCTCAGGGCTCGATTTAATTTCAAATTTGGCGGTGCAATTGTGTTTTGTTTTTTTGGGGTGCATCGGAGAGCGGGGGACTCGAAAGTATATAAAGCGGCACATCTTTCACCATCTATTTCTTTCCAGAACTCGTTCTACATCAAACTCAAATGGATTCCTTCACTTACATCACCCCCACTGAAGTTCCCACTGATAAAGACGGTGGAGGTTCAGGCGGCAATGCTTACTGCGTTGTTGCGCAATCCACACCCGTTGAGACCCCTACCAACATGGACGGCGGAGGCTCCGGTGGCAATGCTTACTGCGTTGTTGCCTAAATGGCGCATCCGAGTCAATATCCTATCATAATTGTGCGTCCTTCTCTCGCTGTATTCAAGTACATACTGCTTAACTGACCATCCCCTCTGATCAGATCATCATCTCACGACCACTCATCTGTTTTTGCCTCTTTCCCGATTTCGGATATTCAGCCGAGTCGGATTCACATAATTTATCGCGGACTTTAAGTTCGCTTTCGACCTTCTCTTCGATCGTGTTGTTTTATTAGTGGTTCATTTTTTTCGACGGCGATGTTTGCATTCTGGAGAGGGACGGGAGGATGGGCGGTTTCAGTACGATGATATGATTAGGATAATATATATTTATGGTTGATATAATAGCAGCGTTTTATGATGCTCTAACCTCGGTGTGGATTGGTCGAAGGGCGGACATTGTTTCGCTTGAATTATACGCCCTCTACCTTTGGAAACGACTATAACCGAGTAATTCATAAAGCATGAACTAACGCCACCAGTTGCTGCAGATCCGCATATGAGGCTGCATCATGGATGGTATCGTGCCAATCAATGAGAGGCACAAGGTCCTGCCCGTCGTCCCTTTCGCCATACCTCCAGTGTGGGCCGATCGCTGCAATCCAGTAAACTTTGGCGTACACACTACCAACAAAGGCAGTGGCAGTGGCAGCAAAGGCAGCATCAGTTTTCCTTGTTAACTGTTGCTCCAATGCGTGAATTTCAGTCGGCCACTGGTTGGTATTCTTGACCTCGAGGATAAGAACCGTACGAAAGGTGAGAGGTGATGTTGAGGTTAGCTTAGAACTTCAAAAGCGGGGCAGTGGCTTTCGTTGGGGCGGTGAGGATTAACCACGAATCCTTGACTAGAAGGGAATAGGGCTGTGAGGATGGAAGTCCAAGGACCGTACCTGCAGAAGGCTTTAGACGGGAATTTAGTTCATAGGGAGTGCACGAACCAAGTATTCCTAAATTGGGGAGGGTTGGACGTATGGTATTGCAATAATCCAACAGTCAACGGGTCGAGGCTCATGGTGCGAGATACTAAGTAGACGAAATGGATGGGGAGGGGATTAAGTAGGGGAGGCAAACCGCTAGTGACCGAGCTCGGATTAGACATTTTGTTTCGCATGTATATTCTGGCTGAGTCACTTTTGAATTTGACCAACCCTACTTTGACCAACCCGAATCATTCAAGTTCTGCAGATAAAACAATTAGGAAAAGCGAATTTAAATAAAAAATTCTTGAGCATCACGTCGGGTGAGAGCTTGAAAATCTCGGAGATGACGGTGATTCAAGCTCAACAGCAATTCACCTTTCCCACAATTCAGCATCCTTGCAATCGGCCTTTTATCGTGCGATCGCTGGAAAGCCGTAGTCAGGTCTAGATAGATGATCGACAGATACTTTCCCTCCTACCACCATGATCTCCTTGAACGGGTTTTGCACAACGAAAGTTTGTGCTCGCATGGTCGGCGCTGGTAGTGGTACAAGGCTGAATACAAGGGATTTCAGTACGAAACGACGAAACGAGAACAAGGGAATAGAAAAGCAAAGCTGACGGAAATGAACGGGGGAAAGTAAGTGAGTTTAAGCACTCCTTGCAGTTATTCCTCTCCTTTCCTCTTCAAGGACATACCTTCCACCGGACGCGTCCAGAATCCGCCCTTGGAAGTGCGCTGATACCGATAAAAAGTGGATAAATGGTGCCATCTGCACCAATTTGATTGGATGCAAGGTTGCACCGTTACGCATAAAGCGCCGCCTTATTTTATCCAAGCGAAAAGAACGCGGTCGTGGGATCAAGGACCCTGGTTTCGGGGCGTAACCGCTTATGTATGGGAGCAATGTTGGTTTTCAGGCACGCGTCCGTGCACTCAAAAAATTTGAATGGATCAAAAGTCGTGGACGTTTTTGTCCTCCCCACCAACACGAGGCGGAAAAAAAAACCGTCACGATCGTCCAGCCCAACACGAGGCGCGTCAGACGTCCGTTTGCGAGCTTGCACATTATCGCTCTGGCTATCTAATCCGTCCCTTCTCCCCTTTCTCTCGGTTTGCGGTTCGATGCCTCCCCCTGGGTCATCATCGCGTCAAGGTGCCAGCGCGACACCTTCGCCTACGGACAATCCGCCATCGTCCTCCCGGCTTTCCAAAGATTCGGAAGGGTATCCCTCATGGCTGCCCAAACGTCCGCCACCGCCAGCACCTACATCAACGTTCCAGTCTTCTATCCTTGGTGGCTTGCATGGATCGACGCCCAGTCCGGTCGAGCCGACTCCTTTCGTGGGTGGACGCAAGCCGACACCACGCTCTGTTCGGATAGTTAATCTCCAGGATTCTTTTGTCGGCGCAGTGGAAAAAGATGGACCCATTGGACGAGAACCAACTGATCAGACTCAAGTCGGTGTTAATGTACCCCCTAAAGTTTGGACGAGGGCTTCCGGTGTGCCACCAACGACCTTCAGCGCTTCAGAACATGACGAATTGGCTCCACTTCCCCAACCACGATTTAACGCTAAAAATCTTCATCTGCAAATTCTCGACCATCCAAGCAAATGGATGAGGATGTATTATTTCCTTTGGCCGCTCATCGTCTTCTATCATATCCCTCTACAAACATTTTTTGATTTTAACGCCGTCTTCGTCTTGTTCCAGTGAGTTTCATTTTTGTGGGCTATCCACCTTGCATCCGAAATACAAAGCTGACATTGTACCTGTCATACCCACAGAGTCGCAAAGTACCCGAACCCTCAAACATCGGGGAAGAATTGGGCATTAGGAGCCGCTGCCTATGTTGCCTGCTGGCTTGCATGGATATTCGTTGTCTGTGTGGTTTATGAGTTGATCTACTCATTTTCCAGACGATGGCGCCTCCGTAAGCTTTCCCTATTTCCTTTTATATTCCGCAAAACTCTAAATTTCCGTTCATCCCCACACAGGCCGGCCCCTGATGCTTCCTATCTACCTTTCTTCCCCCGCCTTCAATATTGCGGCTTTGACTTCCTACACGAACTTCAGCTTCCTGCAGCACCTGCGATACTCTGCATTCTTCCCTGAGCAAACGAGCGCCATCAACCCTCAATTATCCCCAGACACGGATTACGACCCCGATGACTTTTACGACCCCAATGAGCGCTCGTGGAAACAGGGCCTTGCCGAGACGTTTTTCTTTTATTCCCAGAACCTGCCAACCGTTGCTCTTCTGCTCCCTCGAGCTGGATTGAGCCTAGCCCTTCTATTCGCATTCTCCAACCCTCCTGCGAATTTTGCCTTTGTTAATGCTGGCGCTATTAGCAGAAGAGACGGAACATTCTTTAGGGACGACGGAGCCCTAACAGGCTATGCTCGAGGTGTTCTCATTGCCAATGCGGCATGGACAGCATGGAAAGTTTTGATTCTTCTCATTTCTTGGTGTGTTATATTCCAACTGCCATTTATTCGAATCTTCTGATTGAATTTCTTCCAGGATCGGCCTCTGGCTCTCTTCTAACCAGCGTCTAGGTGGTATCTGCGGACCTCGACACAGATGGGAAGAATCAGAACAGGAAAAGACACGTTCAGTCTATTCCGAGGCCGCTTCGGAATACGGTGCCTACCGAGGTAGCTTCTACCATCCAGGCGAAGGCAGCACTGAATACGGCGGAGACGAGCTACCATGGGAATGGCGCGAATCTACACGGATGCGCGTACAAGATTCATTCGAGTTCTGCCTCACAACGCGCAAGAGCCGTTCGGATAGCAGCGCTGGCGTGTTGCGTTGGTCGACGGCGTCTGGCGTGCCTGTGGTGGGGAATGCGTATGGGCAGAGAAGCCGGCGGCATAGGAACAGGCACCACAAGCGGAAGAGTTCGTCCAAGGGCAAGGAACCTTCGTCCGCCGCGAACGAGAAGGCTGATGAATTGGACGGCGATCAGGACGAGCCTTTCGAAGGCCTCGAGCGTGTACTCGCCGCGGTTGGGTTCTCGACCCCCGCTTCGCCCTCGCGGAGGGGTATACTGCACCGGGATCTGTTCGCTGCTCCTCCCTCAACCTCCGAAGCGGCGACCTCCTCACATCACCCCGTCATCGAACCGCTGCAGTTCCAGCAGACGCAACCGACGGCCTCGACGAGCATGTTTACGGGTTTGGAGGCGCCGAAGATGGCGAAACGGAATTCAAAGGATAAGATTCCTGGGTCGTCTACGGGTACTGC
>Ga0307513_10010144_pt1 | contig 11851 bp, 10 predicted proteins | sample 15_EM_MG_FD_202174 | JGI IMG/M metagenome (GOLD analysis project Ga0307513, IMG submission 202174) | Populus trichocarpa ectomycorrhiza microbial communities from riparian zone in the Pacific Northwest, United States - 15_EM | ecosystem: Host-associated > Plants > Roots > Unclassified | place... | reverse complement strand
TTGTTGCTGACAATCAGCAACGGATTATCCGTTGCTGCGAAATCAGCAACGGATAATCCGTTGCTGAAAATTCAGCAACAACAAATCTGCATCAGATTTTGTCCGTTGCTGATTCCGTTGCTAAATTGTTTTAGCAACGGATTTTAGTATTATCTGCAATGGAATAATCCGTTGCTAATTAATACATTTTTTAGTAGTGTATGTTTCGGCTAGGAAGAAATGCAGATTGGGAAGGGCCAAATACATCGACTAAAGCTGCCTTCAATCTGATTACAAGCAGCTTAGAGATGCATTTATAGAGTACATTGCAGCAGGATATTGGTCTGAAGTCATTCATGTAGGATGGGTGTTCTTGTTTTGGCACAAGTGCTACCCGTGTAGCATTTACACAATGAGGCAAAGAGTTATTGGAGAAAAAATAATTGATTGTAGCAATAAAATTAGCCTTAAAAATGTCCCAGCTTTTCTTATAGAAAAGTGCATTGTAACCATCTAGCCCCGGTGCCTTAATATCTGGGATTGAGAATAATGTTGCCCTTATATCTTCATCAGTAATTGACATGAGGGCTGCGGCTTTGGATTCCTCTATGATGGAGTTTGGGAAGAAACTAGTGATGTCTTCAGTCAATATGGGATGAGGGGTTGAAAGCAGTTCCTCAAAATATCTTGACGCCATCTTCCCTATCTCATGTTGGTCATGCACAAGATTTCCTTCTTCATCCTGCAAGCTGTGGATTCTGTTTCTGACCTGATGATGAAGTAAAGATTTGTGAAAGAAGGTGGTATTTCAATCACCAAGTTGCAGCCATTAGACTCTTGATTTCTGCTTGTAAAAGGACTCCTCATCTTTACATAGTTGCAAATAGTGAGAAGCAAGTAATTGTTCAGTGGCCTTTGCGATCTCTGATGTTGGGTGTTTGTCAAGATGAAACTGTGTCGCTTTCTAATCTGCTTTGGCGTTGGAAACTCTATCTGTGATGCTGCTTGTATGTTGGAAGTGAAGCTGCCGCAAGGTAGTCTTCAATCTGTGTAGCTTGGTAGTGAATTGGTACATAGGATTACAATTAACAGGGGCTTGCCAAGAGGAGATGATAGTTGCAAGAAAATCACTACGGTCAGCCCATATATTCAAGAATTTGAATGGGGAGTGTTGATGATGAGTGAGACTGTGTAAGCTAAGTATCATAGCACTGTGGTCCGAAATGCTACGAGGTTGAAATGTTGCATGTGTGGCCGGCCAAGTAAAAAAGAGACTAGGATTGCCAAAGACCCAGTCTAACTTTTTCTGGATGGTATTGCAGCCGTGCTAGCCGTTGTGCCAAGTAAATTTGAGACCTGTAAAAAGGGCTTGAAGGAGTTCTGCTTGGCTCATGCATGTAGCAAAGTCATCTTGGTGCCTAGGCCAAGTACTGTCCCCCCCGGTTTTATCATCTGCTGAAAAAATGGCATTGAAATCTCCCATAACAATCCACAGGATATTTGAATTAAGATAGCTCTCTTATGCTATATAATTCCATAGAGTGTGCCGTTCAGCTGGGGTGTTATGGCCATAAATGAATGTGATTCTGATGGGATGGGGTATGTTGTAGGTGGTTGCTTCACAAGTTAACCATTGTGATGTTGTGTGTAGACAAGTGAGGTTGAGTTTTTATGTATTCCATCCAACAAGGATTCGGCAAGTTGGGGAGGAGGCTATATTAGAGTGGTATTTCCAGTGAGAGGGAGTTAGGTTGGATTGAAGCGCTGCAAGGTTGGCAGCCTCTATTTTGGTTTCTAGTAGGCCAAAAATATCAAGCTTGTGTTTTTGTGTCCATGCATGGATGGTTTTTTGTTTGTGGAGGCCATTGAGACCCCATATGTTCCAGCTTCCAACTATGAACACTTATTGATAGGTAAGTGTCTTGGTTTAGGGTTAATGGTCACGGGCCTTCTTCTTTTTTCGATCCCCCTTCTTTTTCCTTATTGTTTTTGGGAAAGGGGATGGGGAATGGAAAATAGTTGATGGCGCTAAGGTTGGAGATGTGCTAGCCGAAGTCTCAATGGTAGCAGAAGATGATTCACTAATTGTTCTTAGTGAATCCATTTTACTTTCTAAGCATGTAGTTGTATTAAGAACAGTAATGTGATGGGAGTCAAGGTCATGACAATCAATACCTAAGTCATCGCTGGATTCACATGCTTCCATTACTGGGAGAAGTGGTATGATGGTATCAGTAATGGACAAGGCATTGGTTTGTGGCTGTAGTGATATATGATCTGCAGTATGGGAAGCAGTGGCATTGGTTGGTGTCTTGGACGTTGGCTGTAGTGGGGATGGTGATGGTAGTGGTGAGATGGGGGAGGGAATTGTATTTTGGATGTTGGCTGTATGTTGTTGGGGTTTGATGGGAGAGGATGCTAGTGTGGTAGGGGCTGGTGCATCAATTCATGGGGAAGGGGATTGTGTAGGGCGGTTTGTAGGGGAATTAGGTGTAAAGGGAACAGTTGAGGCTAGTGGGACAGGCAAGAGTGATCAAAAACCTTGCATTTTTCACAGTGTGTAGGCTTCCATTCATAATCCACCGTGATTGTGATAGGTTCTGAAGATAGAGGGCAATCAATTTTAAAATTGTGGACAAAAGGCAGAGTTGCATAAACTTCAACACATAAACGTGCATATTCCAGCCTAGTGCAGGTGTATGTTGATTCATCACAGGAGAGCGGTCTACCCATCATGCCCGCGGCCAAACTGAGGCCCTGCTTGGACCATAGAGGGAATGGCAAGCCATGAAGCCGAATCCACACTGGTAAAATGGATATTTTACTTTTGTCAAATTGGAATCGTGGGTGCCACTGTTGAAGAATAATATTCTTCCCACCAAACATCCAAGGTCGCTTCTCAAGAACTGCATGCATCTTTTTCTCAGTTTTGAACCGAAATATCATGAAACCATTGGTTGTAGTCATCACTGTTTCAAGTCCGCATGAACGTCATACCTTGGTGGAAATGGTATTCACTGCATGATTAGGCATTTTAAACCCTAGAATGAAACCAATCATGCATCTCATCCATTGATCTTTGTTCTCCAGTAGCATTTGTTCTAAAATCTTGAGGCAGTGCCCCACCGGTTGTCTGGGAAGATAATCCAGTGTGAAACGAGTATTGGAGTCAGATACTCAAACTCAATCTACCCATGAAGTTTGGCCAGCAGAGGCCATAGGTTTTTTTGTAGGGTTTTTTGGTTTAAACATGGCTGGTAGGGTTGGTGAAGGCAATGTGGATGTGGAAAGATTAGGGAGCTGGGTAGAGGATTTAAGCTGGGCCATCATTTGGTAGGGTGGGTGGCTGAAAGCACTCTTGCTTGTTAATGGTGAAAGTGGTGGAAATAGTGTGGAAAGCAATGGTGTTTTGGAATTGTGGTCGGTCAAAGTATGGAAAATAGGAAATGGGACAGGAATGTGGTGTGATCGGAGAAGAAAGTGAAAAACAGTGATCAGGGCAGAGATCGCAAGGTTTCTTCTTCCAGTCGCCTGTAGCAGCGTGCTCTCACCATGGTTTTTCCCTCTCTAAACCCTAAACCCCTAACCCGAAACCCCTAACCTGAAATCCTAAACCGATTAGAGAACAGGCTTTGGTTACCAAAAATCCAATCCAATTTATTTTGGATTGTGTGATCTCCATGTCTTTTTGTTTCCTTCCCTCTTTATTTTTTCGAATTGTTTTTAAAGAGGGAGAAGGGGATGCATCATGGCTAGCATTGGGGGGAATAGAGGTTGTTAAGGTCTCAACAGTGGCATCAATGGCTGCAGGTAGGTTTCATTATGGTTTTTTAGAGAATCCATTTTGCTTTCTAAGCAAGTTGTAGTGTCTAGAGTAATAATGTGGTGGTTATCAAGGTCTAGTATATCATTACCTAATTCTTGGCATGAACTACAATCTTCTGCTTCTAGGAGGTCTACTTGGCCTGGTATGTGGTCATTATTGTGTAGCGTGGGGTTGGTGTTTAAGGGGGGATCAAAGTTTGATGCATGAGGATTAATAGGGGTCTGAATGGGGGGAATTCAATGGTATGAGGAAAATGAATAGTGATTAGGGTGCACCTATAGTGCTAGAGAAGGGATCATTTAAGATGGTCATGATGGGGTTATTTGCTGATTTAGTTGGGACTATAGGATCTACAAGGGCTTTGCCTTTGGCTTGTGTAGCACCCTTGTCTTGGTGTTTGTTCTCTGCAGGGATTAGGGGGCAGGAATGGCCAAATACCCTGCATTTGTCATAACGTGGTGGCTTCCATTCATAGTCCATATTCACTGTGATAGGCTCAGTAGAGAGGGGGCTGTCTATTTCAAATTGATGGACAAAAATGAGGGGAGCATCAATCTAAACACATACACTTGCATACTCCAGCCGTGTGGAGTTGTAAGTCTGTTCATCACATAATAAAGGCCTACCAATCATGCTAACAATTAAGCTCAAACCTTGCTTGGACCATAGAGGGAATAGCAGACCATGTAGGCGAATCCAAATTGGGAGGGTGGAGATTTTGTTTTTGTCAAACTGGAACCAAAGGTGCCATTGCTGAAGGATGATGTTTTTTCCTCCAAACATCCATGGACCTGTTTCTAAAATAACCTGTATATCCTCTTCAATTTTAAATTAAAAGATCATAAATATGTTAGCAGTTGTGGTTACATTTTCTAGCCCACATTGTCTCCAGACATGAGAGGCGATTGTGTGGACAACATGGTATGGCATTTTGAATCCAATGAAGAATCCTACCATACACCTATTCCACTGTGCAGCATTCTCCAGCAGTATGTCTTTTGATACCTTAAGGTGATGCCCTACTTGTTTCCTTGGAAGGCTATCAAGGGTGAATCTTGTATTAGAATCAGAGATTCTAACCCTATCAGCCTATAAGTTTTAGGGGGTGGCAAGGGGTTTGTTGTTGTTAGTATTCTTGTCTTTCAACATGGTGGAGAAATGGGATGGTAGTGGCATGTGATGCATAGTTTTTGTTGAGTTGGGACATGATGAAGTAAATGGAATCTTGGGATTATTGGTGTGGGAGATTAGAAGGGTGTGGTATAGGCTATTGAGGCTGCAGGGGGACGGTGTAATTTGGATGAGAGTAGGAGGTTGGGATGTTGAGGGTGGTGCAAACAGAAGTATAGATCTTCTGTTTTGAAAATTGTTCAATCAAAGGGTGAGGGTGTTTGAGGGCAGCAGATGTTAGGTAGAAAGAGGATGGAATGGTGGCAACCGAGGTGAAACTCAGGTCTGACAGGTCAAGCTTTTTCTTATTTGTAACGCCCCATACTTTCATATGCATTTATAGTTATTTTCCTACGATTTGGTACGTAAAATACAGGTAATTTTTTTATACAGTTCTCATATAAAAGTCTACCGAAATTTCCATCAAAATTTCGACAGAGTCTCCCCTATACCTGGAGGTCCTAAATTATCAACATATACCTTGTTTACACTTCTAATATCTTACATCTCATAACTCAATCACGACCCAATCATCCTGGGTTTCAATCCCACAAACATCATTATCATCACAACTATAATATTTATAACATACATTGAACAACAAATATTGTTAGAGATAAATAAATGAGATAAACACACATACATGGAACATGATGATATGAATTTTAGAGTTAAGCTCATCTATTCAAGTTTAAACATCAATTATACAGATTAAGTTATATAAATATAAATGTTTAAATATTTCAAAATACAAGGATATACTATCTAGAACTAGATAACAAAAAGTGAACAAAAGCTAAAATCTACTCCTGTTGTGCATGCGATGGTCTTGAAACAAAATACATATTATTCAAACATGAATATCACAATAAGTATAGTAACACAAATATCCAACAATTTAAAAAGGCAAACATGTATTCATATTCTATTCACTTCTCCGTATTTGTTTCCATTGGAACTCTTTTTCATTCAACTACTAAAACCGTTTCATCTTCTATTTTCAACTTCCTTTCAAGATTTTATAAGATCAGCCACAATTATTTATACCTAACTCATTGCCAATACCAATTTCACAGGTATCATCATCACCTCGTAGGCGTCGATGCATGGTGATCCCCTTACCCGGGATCCTAACATACACTAAATATATATTTAGTCGATGCATGGTGATCCCCTTACCCGGGATACTAACTATGCTAGCTGATACATACTCGTTTCTTTTGGAAGCTAAGATATAATATCACATGTTCCTCGAAGGGAAAGGACCTAAATTTTCACCCTTTAACACGTCTAAATAGTCGCTTTAGGGACTTTTCGAATCTGCTGGCAGAGGTCGTATTCCGACCTTTCCTCAGATTGTTGACTATATCTGAAGTTATAGGACTCTGTTTCAAGCAAGGTTGGTCTCGTTGGAAAGCTAAGACACAAGGATACAAGTCCCATGAAGGGAGGATAACCCAGTTTTTCCCCTAAGACACTCAAAATTATTCGTCAACAAATCAGACCTACTGCCCTATAGGGTCTGTCATGACTCAGTCTTGGTTGGTGACCCATAACTGGATTTCTATAGCTCCAAATTAAGTAAGACCAGTTTCTTTAGTTAATCAACATCCAAAAATACAATTACTATGAAGGAACCTGATCTTAATTACCTCATACGCCTACTCAAATTCTCTCAAAAAGTCTGGAGACGAATCTGTCCAGATTCCTCAACCTTTCCATTTACACACAACATCCATAATTAAACTTTTTCTCTTTTATCTCAACCCCTAGCCATAAGACATTCTTATCGATTTTACGAACTTTCCGAACAATATTCTTCTAAATACAATCCTTGACATTTCAACATGCATTTTTTCCCTCGTTTTGACACAATTAAACACACGTCATCAAGCTAAATATGTCAAATTAAACATCCTCCTTCTTTAATGCATAATTGACCGAAAGCATGGCTTTAAGGAACCAAGAGTTCCCCCATTCTTTTCATGTTAATTTAATTCAATTCACACACACATTCACATAAAGAAAACAACATATTATAATAAATTCATTAAGGAAACCACAATTTCCTCTTTTTTACTCTATGCTCTTCATATGGTCGGCTAACTTTTCTTTCCCCCACTCATGTGGCTGGCTTTTTATATCAATCCGATTTGTCCTTATAAATTAGGATAATAAGCACAATAACCTTATATAAGTTTTTTCCCAACAACACTCATAACACCAGCCATCATGTTTAATCTTGTTTCACTATCAAATTTCTTATCTTTTACTATCGTAAATCAACATGCAACATAAACAAATAAAATTTTAGAATGTATTAAACTCTTCAAAATATAAAGAGGTGAGGTGGTAAACACCTACATATTCCTCTTAGGGGTGTCGTTCTGCTAACTTGAGGTCCCGCAGTTGATGTCTCTCCTGCTCCACACAAGACCAACATTTAATATCATTCATTCCCCTTTTCAATATTTTCTTATCAACTAGCAAGCATCATTATATGATTTCATGCAAGATATTCATATCTAAATTAGATCATTATTTCACGTTCATATAGCCATTCATTAACCCGAACCATGCAGACTTTTCCAAGCTAATTTCTTAACCCAAACTTACCTCACCCTTAATCACTTTATATGAGACTATAATTTCCCATAAGTTTTTGTTCTTGGGGTTGTCCAAATCAGCCCTCACAACAGCCTTGCTTTAGTTTCTTGGAGACATTTTTTATCTCTAACAACTCTACATTTAAAGCTGTCACTCCAGCCCTTTTGTTTTTTTAATTTTGGAGAGGTATTTAGCCCACCCCTAAACATAGACTTTCAGGGCTGTCACAGCAGCCCCAAAGTCTCCTAAAAATTAAGTCTCTCTATTGCTCCATTTCCATTTAATTTTAGGGTTGTTTCAGCTCACACAAAACTAATTTTGGCAACAGTTTCAATCACCCATAAATAACAAACGACTAACATTACAAGTCATCCATAAGGTCACGTTATAAATCATTATTATAAGTATCACATATCCAAATATCAACCCCATCCAACGGTGAAACTTTCCAGAAACATAGGTTTAACCGAACTGACCTAAAACTTATAGACTTACTATGCAAGAAGCATAACTTCTGTTTGGAGTGGTTGGTTCTGATCTTCACCATTCACAATCTAGACAGCATCTTGCAGAACAACATATCCAAATTATAGCCCAATTCAATGGTGGACGGTTGAGAAAATGGTTGGCAACTGAGACTGTCTAGAAATGTATTTTCCCATAAATTTTCCTCCTGCAATTTCTCTCAAACAGGGACTGTTATAGAAGATCCCTCCAGTGACAATGCACACAATATGGAGGAGAACAACATATCCAAATATGGTTCCAATCCAACGGTGGACGGTGGAGTTATAGCTGTTGGAATTATTGTCATCAATATGTCTTCTCTTTGTCTCCTAAGTTCCCTTATTCCTTCTTTTCTCTCTTGTTTCTTGTTGATTTCTAGCTAAAAATTACTTTTCCTAACACAATTTTTGGATTCCTCCTTGCCTTTTTCTCTCTTTATCTCCCAAGCTCTCTCTTCTCTCTTCTTTTTTCCTCCTATTCTTCTGTCTAGCCATGGTTTAATGAAGAAGAGAGCTGCTGGAGTTTTCCAGCTGATCAAGAATATTTATGAAACTGTCATTAATGATTTTCATGCAATTTATCAGTCTAATTGTCGACATTATTTGACAACCTTACAAACTTTAATCGCTCTAAAATTTTAACTGTATATGAAACTATAAGTGAAGGAGGCCCTCATTAAATTTCATTCCAATCCGACGGTTAAATTGAGTGTTATGCTTAATAGCGCTAAATTTATCAATAGATGATTTTTATGCAAGAAAAATCCAAATTTTCTTATTTAACCCTTTTATAAAACATATACATTAATCATCTAAACCCTAGGGGTTATTTTATCATTTGTACATAAATCGCTAACCTTCTGTTATTTGAACATTGACCACTCTTGGTCTTATGTATTTATTTTGTCCCCATAAATTTTTCTTTCTAATAATTTAGCACTGTATTCAGTTTTCCTTTCATTAATTTCACCATTTTTATCTTGATTTAGGTTTTTTAAATTTAATTTAACCCATTTTACTATCAGTTAAATTTCTCATATTTTAATAACCTAGAAAAATTATAATTGGAGGTTTACATTATCACTAGCAGCAGCCTCTCCTTCTTCATTTTTTTCCCTCCCTAAACCCTAAACCTCTAAACCTAAAATTCTAAACCCTAAATCCGAAAACTCAAACTCAACCTTAAACTATAAACCTCAAACCCTAAAATGTTAAACCATAAAACCCTGAATCTCAAACTATAAACCCTAAATTTTTTTGAAAAAGATTAAGTTGTATAAATCTAAAATAGTACAAGATACAAGAGGTATGCTTCAATTATTATAAAAGACCTGTAAGGTCAACGAAAAACAAACAAGGTTGTACATAAAAAAAAAAACACACAAAGCAACATCAACCGGTCAGTTAATTAATATAAAAATTACCAAACTAAAGTAGGATCACTACTAGAAGGTTATGATTATACTTTCTCTGTGAAGCAAGAGCATCATTTGTAATAGATGTTGCCACATGAGGAGTAAATGTAGGAGCTGCCTGAGGAGTTGTCATTTTGAGGATATCCTTTTTCTTTTTCCTCTTAGCAACGGATGGTTATAATATGGAATTACTTTGAAAATTTAATAAGCTACTTGACCACCTCACCACCTCGTAAAATGAGTCAAAAAAAAATTAATGAAAGAACTCTTGGTAGTTGTTAAAAGGACACTACTAATAAACCAAAACTTGATTAATTAATTAGTTTTTCTGTTTTTTAAAGAAAATTGAAAGAACACATTTACACAAAATTAACGTCTATAGATTAACCTTCATTGAAAATGCCGTTTTATTTTTATTTATTTTCATATTAATTGTATTATTTTTTACAAGTCTATTTATTTTTTAATAATGGTATGCAATAAAAAATACAAAATGAAAATATGTGGATTCAAATAGATTTATTATAGAATACTCTAAAACGCGTGAGGAAAGCACTGTAGCTTTCCCCACGCCTTTTGATTGTACTTATATATTATAATAATAATAATTATTATTATTATATTATATTATATTATATTATATTATAACCCGAGTTTGACGGGGTAACCTGAAGGCGTAGGGAAAATACTATAGCTTTCCCCACGCCTTTTAATTGTACTTATATATTATTATTATTATTATTATAACATATATTTTTTAAAAAAACAATTTTGTTTTTTTTATTTTTTTATTTATTTTTTTGTTTTTTATGCCTTTATGAGTTTTTTTTTTTTGCTTTTTTTTTGTGTTTTTTTCTTTTAATGAATTTTTTTTGTTTAATTTAGTTTGTTAATGTTAAATTTGTTTTTATTTAGTTATCAGATTTTTATGACACGGATTCTAAGTTTGACTGGTTAACCTGATTTGATGAGTCAACTCCAAATTTTATCCTTTAGTTTTTTTTTCCTTTTTTTTTCTTTTTATGCCTTTCACTGTGAACTACACAGTGCAATCCATTGTGAAAATGTTGATGTCTTTTTTTTCTTTTTAATTAACTTTTTTTATTTAGTTTGTTGATATTAAATTTTTTTCTATTTAGTTATTAGACTTTCATGACACGGATCTCAGATTTGACGGGTTAACCCAGTTAATTCAGATTTTTTTTCTTTTTCTTCATTAGTTTTTTTCTTCATGTTAGTTTTTTTTTCTTTATTTTTTTCTTTTTAATTAATCTATTTAATTATCACACTTTTATGACACGACCTTGCAGCCAGACCCACATCCAAGACTATTAAGTTTGGTATTGCAGCCAGACCCACTTAAACTTGGGTCATTCAAGTTTAATGTTATTATTAATATTATAAATATTACTCTTGGGTCAAGCGTTGCAATCAAACCCAAGACTCTTGGGTATAACTTTGTAAAAAAACCTAACACTTTTAGATCTTAGCTTTTTTAATATTTTTTATGCAAAAAAATTGACCCGCGGCATCGCGCGGGTCATGTAACTAGTGACTTTGTAAATGTAGTATCGTTTTCTATTATTAAGAAGAATTCCATTAAATTTAATTGAGTACTGTTTGTTTGTAAAGTCCAGTGTATTTCATTAAATTATGAAAGCTCTCATCCTTTACCCTCTTAATTTCATAATTTTTATCTTGATTTAGATTTTTTTTAATTTAATTTAACTCATTTTACTATTAGTTAAATTTCTCATATTTTAATAACCTAGAAAAATTATAATCAAAAGTTTACATTATCATTAGTAGCAGCCTCTCCTTCTTTATTTTTTTCCATCCCTAAACCCTAAGCCTCTAAACTCGAAACCCTAAACTCTAAATCTGAAACTCCAAATTCAACCTTAAATCTTAAATCCCAAACTCTAAAATATTAACCCTAAAACCTTGAACCTCAAACTATAAACTCTAAACTTTTTGGAAAAGATTAAGTTGTATAAATTTAAAAAAATACAAGATATAAGAGGTATGCTTCAATTATTAGAAATGACTTGTAAGGTCAATGAAAAACAAACAAACTTGTACATAAAAACAACATACAAATCAATATAAACCGATCAGTCAATTGATATAAAAATTACCAAACTAAAGTAGGATCACTACTAGAAGGTTATGATTATACTTTCTTTATAATAGATGGAGTAAATATAGGAGCTGCCTGAGGAGTTGTCATTTTGAGGATATCCTTTTTCTTTTTCCTCTTAGCAACGGATGGTTATAATATGGAATTACTTTGAAAATTTAATAAGCTACTTGACCACTTCACTACCTCGTAAAATGAGTCAAAAAAT
>Ga0307513_10010143_pt1 | contig 11853 bp, 17 predicted proteins | sample 15_EM_MG_FD_202174 | JGI IMG/M metagenome (GOLD analysis project Ga0307513, IMG submission 202174) | Populus trichocarpa ectomycorrhiza microbial communities from riparian zone in the Pacific Northwest, United States - 15_EM | ecosystem: Host-associated > Plants > Roots > Unclassified | place... | reverse complement strand
ATCGGATCTGTCGTCACGAGAACGATCCGGGTCAGTCGCTGATAGGAAAACTGAGATGTGTTCGATATCCGATATATATGACAAGTGTGTTCGCAAAGGAGTGTGATGACCATGAGTTGTTCTCATAAGGAGAAAGGAACGCAGCTCAGACTAGATACAGTTTGTGGTGGCCCGCACAGTGGGCTCCTACCACACAACACCAGTCACCGCCGCGCGGTCTGGTCAATAGCCCTGCTCACACCTACAAGTGTGCCCTAACCTAACATACCACGATGGGGTTACTCCATCACTAACATGAAAAAATAGTATCGTATTGTAAGGTAAAGCGATGGTAGATTAGCTACTTTTGGTTGTGCCAAGCTTACATGAAACAGTGAAGTAAGCTAAGTTTTTCTGAGTTTTTCAACTTTAAATACTCCTAGTAGTGGTATTCAAAGTTAATGAAGCTGGGAAAACCTAGCTTACTTTGGAGCTTCATATAAGCTTGGCACGTCCAGAAAGAGTTAATATACCATGATGATACCTTACTTTTACTGAACTATTTTAGCAGGTAGATACGGAGGTCTGGAGGTCCCTAACTAGTAGTAAAAGCTGGATACAAATGGTGGTGAAATTTTGATTGCTTACTTTCCCACAGCTCCAAGGGCGATGAAAATATTTTTCATATTATCTACTACCTTTTACTCTACTTATTCGTCTTTGCCAAGAATACCTCGGTGAGCCAAATATTTGGTGACGACTCCAGCAAAACACCTGCTAGCAGAGGTATTCTTGACAAATACGAGCGAGTACTCACTACAGGAGTAAAGTATTGGAACAAGCAGGGGGGGGATGTCTGTGCACAGTGGTGTGGAAGAGAATTGTCTGCCCTCTGATTGGCTACTATTACAAAGAATTTGCACTAAAGGCTTAACAATATGAATACGCAACCTGAAGCCAAGGAGAGACAATGTAATTAGAATTTAAGAGAGCAAAAAGAAAAAATCAGATGGAAAAAAGAAGATTAAAAGATCGGATGAAATGGTAGAGAGAAAGCAAGAAAAAAGAGTAAAGGAAAGACTTGAAATACAGAGGGTATAGATATACAACATTGTATTCCACACAGCGACTATAAGGAAAGAAGGAAGAGTGAAGTGAGCAGTGAAGTTAGAAAGACTAGAGGGGAGAGAGATGTAATGAGAACAAGAGTTGGAAGGAGCGGAAGAGTGAGGAAAGGGGAGGGAATAAGAGGAGAGAGGTAGGAGAGGAAGGCGGGGGAGGGTGAGGTAGGTTGGGATGGGGTCAATAGCTGTACTGCTCTTAACTAGTAGCAGCTATGTCTACCCTGAGCAGAAATGACCGCCTGAATACAAGCAGATATAGTATCAACAATACTCTGAATGCTAGACGGATCAATAGTTGACCATGCCACCCATACTGCCTCCTCCATAGCTGGAATGGTAGTGTTAGGCACATGAGAAAAGCGTAGCTTTTCCACCTATTTTTGTATACCCTGGGGTTACCCTACCTTCACCCTGTGAAGCTAACACCCCCCTCTGGCCCCGCCGTTGCGACGACGCAACAACACCTGACGGCGTCGTAATTGCGTCCCAACACCAAAGGACACTATCATTGGAACCTATCTCATAACACCGTATACATCGCGGCCGTCCGACCGACCGGATGCTGTTCGCAGGTTATATGAAAGGGAACCTCTGGCGAGCTTATGCAAGTGTTCCGGGCGAAATCGGTCGACGTCGCATAAGGTTACAGACATAGCGGAACGGCACATGAAACTATGTCACTAAAGTAACGGGACGTTTTCGTCGTGTCTACTCTGAAATGAATTAAGAGTATGACCGCACCCACACCAATGGTATAGTACCATATAGGATCATTCGGTAAGAAAAGACTATGAGGGAATTGTACCATTGGTACGATTCCGACCAAGAGTCTGACCAAAGCCTAAGCGCAGGAAGCAAGAGTGATATCTGCTACTGCGATAGGTCCGATTACGAAGTTGGCCACTTCGTTCGTCCGATGATGAGGACACTGTCTAAGCATGCAGACGAGTTTCAGTTCCTCCTGATGGAAGAAGGATTGTGAACTCTGACTGGAACGTGGTGCCACACCAGAGAAATCAAGAGCTCTCCAGTCCGGAAGTCAATGGTGGGGCGATATTATTCAGGGACAAAAGGTGTTCGCACTATAGGAAATGTTCGGAATGGTTAGCAGGTACTTAGTTAGTATAGTAGTTACTTGTAGGCCGCGCACTCTATCGACGCGGGATATAAATATCGAAGTGCCTCCCGAGCTTTACTCAAATCATCACGCTACGGAGAAGAGACCTTATCAATATAATAAGTTATTACAAGAAAAATCTTTATCACTATTTTTACACCTGTTTATATTGAGCCTTCCTAGATACAACTCCGTCTACGATAAAGTACCCCGGTCTTACCCATCTCGCTTGTTCTTAGAGATCTGGTACCACCTAACAGGTAGTGGGTCGATTGGGCAAAAAGGAGATTTCATCCTTCATGCGACGCCAGATCTCTTCGATTCGGTTAAGATCAGGTGAGCGGGAGGGCCATGCGAGAGAGGAAAGAAGATTGGTGTTCCTAGACTCCCTTGTAATGACAGAAAAGTGGGCTAGAGCATTGCCTTCTATGACCACAAGAGGGGCTTCCCAGAAAAGGCATTCATGACGGTATAGTGGAATGAGATGTGGAAGCAGAATCTTGTCACTATAGCTAGTACCATTAATATTTCCCCACCTCTTTTTGTCCCAGAATACCAAGCTAAATTGCCCTCCAACCCCTGATATAGCTCCCCAAACCATTACTAAACTAAGCTTACAAAACTTAGAAACTAAGCAGTCTTCTCCGTACTCTTCTCCTGGCCGGCATGTTACCCACACACGACTATAAGCACCGTGACCACCAACATTGAATGCGGACTCATCAGTCCAAATTACCCTACGCCACTTCTCAATTCTCCAGTCGGCATAGAGAAGGGCAAAGTCATATTGGCGTTGCTTGATTTTGTCAGTAAAAAAAGGTTTCTGGCGAGCGACTCGGCGGTGGAATCCATCTTGATGAAGAGCTTGCCCAATAACGTCTTGGGAAACGCGAATGCCAATAAGATTGGCAAGGGACGCGAAGGGGAGACTGCGATTGTGACTACTAGCAGTCACAATAGTGACTAGCTTTTGGCGTAGGTGGGGGGTTATAATCTTAGGTCTTCCAGAGTGCATGTCGACCTTGAATTTGCCTTGTTTAGCCTTAATAGAGAGGCAATGGACAGTAACATGGGCGGGGGTCTTATTACCCACGGCGTGGTTTTTACCCATAGAAATTTCTGTGTGTGCAACCAACACCACATCAAAACATCAACAGCCTAATGCCAAAACGAATCAACTAAAAGCGAAAAAGATATGACGAGCATGAGCAGAAGATCAAGAATGCAATCATGGATTTCAAATCCAACCCAGAGGCCAAACTGAGTTATGTTGCTGTCCACTATGGGATAAATTGGAAAACCTTATACAACAGACTGAATGGCAAGACCCAACCTGCACGTGAAGCTCATGCAGATCAAATGATACTCATCTCTGAGAAAGAGATCAGTGTTTTAGAATGGGTAGAAAAGCGAGATGCTCTAGGCTTTCTACCTAAGCACAAAGAGCTTGTCTGCATGGTTATAAATCTTCATAATAAGAACCATGAGGATAATGCTACAATTAAGAATCTCGGAGATCATTATGTGACCCGATTTTTGGCCAGGCATAAAGAGGTAGCCACTATTGTATCCAAGGCTATGGACAGTGAGCGCATGCTGGCCCAGAATCCCAAAAGATTAGAAGATTTCTTCAAGCATTTCAGTGAATGCCTTGCGAGTCAGAAAATTGCCCCTGAGGACTTCTGGAACTTTGACGAGAAGGGATTTCAAATGGGAAAGGGTGGAGGAGCCAATGAGCTAGTAATATCCAGAGTTCGGGTTAAAAGACCGGGGAAACGGATGCAGCAGGGGAACCGGGAGTGGGTTACCTTGATTGAGGCAGTCTCAGCTCTCGGAAAGGTACTGCCTGCATTTTACATCTATGCTGGCAAGGCTCACTATGCTGGGTGGCATAATAAGTCTGAGATTGATAGCAGAACTGTGTTTAGCTTCACAGATAATGGCTGGACCTGAGATTATGTTGGTTTAAGATGGCTGAAAACCCACTTTGACATCTTTGCTCCACCATCCAAACTAGGAAACAAATGCCTTCTACTTTGCGACAACCACTCATGTCATGTTACCTATGAGTTTCTCGAGTTCTGCTTGGAAAAGAACATTATCCTATTTTTATTTCCATCTAATGCCACGCATATTTTACAACCTCTGGATGTTGGTGTATTTGGACCTTTGGCTCGCTATTGCGCTCAGGAAGTTGATACATGGACTGCAATTCAACCACTACATACCTCCTTACTCAACGGTGATTTCATTCCTCTATGTGAAAAGGCAAGAAAGAAAGCATTCACCAGTTCAACTATTCGTTCTGCTTGGGCGGCCTGTGGCATCCATCCTCTCAACAAGATCCGTGTTCTTACAGACCCCAAAGTCAATGCAAGCTTCCAAAACACTCCAGAAGGATCTCTGGCCACACCTCACAACCTCCATTCCTTGCCCCAGCACCCTCCTTTGAGTCAGTCACAAATAATTCGCTCAACTCTTCCCTCAAATCTTGAGGATGCAATAATTCAGATAAAGGGCCCCCAAAATGCGCTCACAAAGGCGGAAGCGGATGTGACAATCGCAAGAGAAGAGCTTCAACAGTATATGGCACGTGATAAGCCTGCTCCAAAGAGTAGAAAGGTCCTCTCATGCGCACGCTACGTTTCACAGGAAGATTTGATGGAGGTGAGGCGTGGGGTAGTTGATCCGCTTTACAAGGAGAAAATACCATCAAAGAAACAACCCATTGGAAAAAGAAAGGCCCAGCAAGCGGTAGAAGCCAGTGGTGGAACAGAGGATGATGAGAATTTGCCTGCTGTATCATCAGATTCTGACTCTGACAACGACTCGGAAGGCCTGGGATCTGAGAGTGACGAAAGTACCTATTCACCCACACACTCTGATGTCTTACACTATTCGGCTCAAATCCAAATTTCCCCTACTCTACCTTCTACGGGTCCATCTTCCCTACCTGCAGGGCTAGTCCCAAATACTGTACGCCCATTGAGGAGGTCTCATCATAATCAACCCTACTCAAAATGAAGTTTAGCATTGTTTTAAGCTGTTTTCTTACTCCAAAATTTGTTCAATTTGGTCATATCTTTTCCAATGTATCTACAAATGGCCAAGGATCCTGAGAATTGAATTACAGCTGGCAATTCCTTAAAATAGACAAGTTGTGGTGGCTTTTGATAATGTGATCGAGATTCCGTGCAAAATCATTTTTTGGGTAATAACTACACCGTGGGTAATAAGACCCCCGCCTATGTTAGTTTGCGGAATATGCAACGAGCGGGTGATTCTTCAGATGGTCCAGCCAGCATGAACCTGCAAGGCATGAACCATATAGCGGTAAGCTTTGAGGGTCTCTCTTCCACGTCTTTGGCTTCTCTGAGAATTGAGAATATTTTGAAGACTCATTTTTTGAAGGGATTCGGTCAGGTTATTGTCTACCGGGCTCGGATCTGGGTTACTGGACTGGATATCCTCTATAGTATCCATAATTGATACTATAGTATTGAAAAAAGAAAGAAAAAAGGAATGTATTATTGAGAAAGAAAGGAAAGCGCTTGCAGGTTGGAGGATCAAGAATAATAAGGAAGGACTTGGGCAAGAATTACTCCGGTGCCTGGAGGACAGAACCAGAGCTTCGAATCTCGCTTTATATTCACAGAGCTGCTTTCGTGTCTATTCTATCCACAGATATCCTACTATATCCTATCCTATCCATCCTCTCCAATCTACTTGTTCTTTCAGCATTCACAGCTTAAAATGCAGGCTGAGTTGTCCAATAGAATTCTATGCAAAATATGGTCAGTGCATCTCGGCAAAGGCAAACACGGCCTCTTACAGCCTTCCACAGCCAATAGTCGGCTTCTCTCAGTCCAGAGCATCAATCTTGTCCGATGGTCGGTCAGGCGCTCCTTACAAGAGATCTGGCTCACAAATATAACGGGATCTGGGGGATCTTACTTGCTTAATCCGAAATATATTAATAGCATTCAAACAATATTCTTCCTTAACTAGAAATAATTTCCTTGGCATTTCAAATTGGGACATATTCCACTGATCTCTTGTGCCTAGTGACAGACTAAAGGATACTCTCGGACCGATTTATTCTCCTCTTCAATGTGGCCCACAACTCAACGCACGGATCCCACATACCCCTGCTTGTTCCAATACTTTACCCCTGTCGCGAGTAAACTATCCTCTACAGAACTTGGGGCGATCAACCCTAACACTATCAGTTTAGGGATACTATTGGTCCGTCTCCTCTAGTCAACTAATTCATATTCTAGTACAAACTTGCTCTTACTCCCTGCCTTTTCTAACTTTGAATACCACTTGTAGGAGTACGGTGCCAGTAAAGCCTGTAAGCAATCGGTCGTAATGTACTAGTAACGCGCTAGTACCTCATGACGTTACGGTTACATGTAGGCTATCAACTTGTTACGTGACTGCTAGTACGGAATGCTAACCGTGTTAAGTGCTGTGTATAAGAGCCACGCTTTTCCCAGTGCTGTTGCGTCTCTCTCTATCTCTTCATCACTCCAACTCCAACTACCCCAACACCATCAATCACGATCCCACAAGGATTTCCTCGCTCAACCTGACTCCAACAACCTTTATCCCTCCATGACCAACATAGAAAATAAATCTAGGGACGCAGCTGGGAGGATGGGCACAACTACAATTAACAACTGCGGAATACCAAACCTTCGCCTAATTGATGCCAAAGAATTCTACAAGATGGCTCAAATAGCTCGGGCAAACCAGGAACTGTTTCCGGTGCGTCGGGATGCCGTGTCGACACTTCAAGACACTCCACACCGGTGTGTAGACCCCTTCCCCATTTACATAGAGAGCAGGGTTGACAGTTTAGGCCCGGGTTCTACCGCGATTACAACCAACACGTGCGTCTCCTCAATGCATATGCGGATACGAGGGACACCCCCCTATATCTACCGTTAGGTATCAACAATGAGCGGATACCTGATTTTCCTAAGACAGCTGCAGCCATTTGCGAACTAGATGGTAAGTGAAGCTTACCGAATACAATACTAGCCTGAATACTAACTAATAGGTCCTAGCTTCATGTGCCGATTCCCTGCTCCAAGCCATTGGACTGCCGGAAAACGGCACACTGCTCGCCAAAAAAGAAAGGATCCTTTCTCACATCGGGGTGGCGAGATTTTCCCAACTTCCGTTGTAGCGGGGAGGAATCAGACTCTCTTCTTCCTTCAGACATACCATAGGAACTTGAATGATTGGACCATGTGCCAGGTAGTCCAAAATCTTCCTCCGAAATATGGGAAAATGTCTCATACCAGTCGTTTCTGCCTTCCCCCATAGTCCCCCGCAGTACCCCCATAGTCCCAGGTGTTGAAAGCCACCAGCGATCACCCATAGTGTTTGTATTCTTTATTTCTATGCATCTGTATTATGTTTACTACCGTACTGTTTCCTTTTCCTTTAGTATTGTTCCTTGCCAATCACTTTTTCTCCCCTCTCCTGTAACTAGGTCCCGATTGATGGAGAAGAACATAGTAGGTCTTTGTGCACAAGAGGCGATCAGGAATCATGGAGACGGATTTCACACTTTACAGTTATTTTCAAGGTCTCCCATATTTCCGATGTGTTTCTGACTTCTGCCAATCATGAGATATTGGGAGGCACACCTCAGGCTTCCATATAAGGGCCCATTCCCTCCAGTGGTTAGAATAGAATAATGCGCTTCTTTTATTATTATTATCATTTTACATGTATCTCTACCTCTGCTTGGCACATGAAATTATTGAGTAGTACAAATTCTTTTACCAAGCAGTGCCCTGCAGTTCCCCATAGTCTCTCCCGCCAATGTGTCCTAAATTGTAGTGCCGGTCGCCCTTACCAACGACCGCCGTCCTGAGGTTTCCCGGGTGAGAGAGGACCGCCTTTTACAGTGCAGGACCGCTGAGAGCACTGCATAATATCGGGTATGGCTCCCCCCGCATGACATATGATTTAGTAGACGACTATAGCTATACTTACAGAAGTCCCTAGCATAAAAAAACCGAAGGCATGAAGTAACATTTTGTAAATTCCCGATGCACATCCGAACTCCTATAGTAAATTCAGCCCCCATGATCTCCCTGTGTCCGGGTTCTTAATGCTGGGGGCTTGTAGAACCAGTATCATATAGCTCTAAAGAGATACCAGAGAAAGACCCAAGTTGGCGGTGGTCCTTCAGCAATGTCTATGCAGGGGAGGGACCGTGGTTGACAACGGAACCTTGAGTTGAGTATTCCTCAGCCGTCCAGTCCGTACGTCTCCAGGGTTGGACGGGACGGCCTACAGCTAATAGTCGGTCTTTTTGGAGGTGCTATGGCGGACTGCGCCCAGGAATGTGAGGATTGGAAGGACTGTGGAGGAGGGACTGCCGTCCTAAAGCTTGAGATTTAGGAACAAAAGTGGGATTGTTAGAATAGATCGCTTGTCCAAGGCTGTGGAGGTGTTTTATTGGTGAGATGGCCTTAGTGTTTGAAGAGGATGACTGACTAGAGTTTCTGGGAAAGAGTATAAGTAAAACAGAGCCCGAAGAGATTAATTATAATATAAGGAAGGATGATTGTTCAAGAGTATACCTTATCCCGAACATGTCTTATCATGTCCTATTTACCCCAATTCCCACAGAGAATGGGTAAACCAGGCATTTCACTGGGGCACTAGCACGGTTGGAAATCGTACATGTCCAATCGAATCTCTCTTGCATCATGAACCATCACTCATTCTGTCCCCTTCCACACTGCTGTCCCCCCTCCATCCCCGGTAGTCCTCCACAATCCGTGAATGCTTCTATTTCACCCTGTTGGCCGCCATCCTGCCCAAGAAAGACGCCCTGCACCTTAGCGGTCTCGCAAGGACTGCTAATAATAAGAAATGAAAAGAAACGCTATCTCCCAATCACAGCAACCATTCTAGTCTCCCAACCCACTGTCAGTCCCCCCGGAGCGATCAATACTACGTACTGTATATCTATTTCCTCTTGCGTCTACCACCCTATCCCTGTCTCTATCAATATCCATCCGTTTATACACCGGATCACCTTACACTCTCTACCTAACCCGATACGCCCACCAGGCAGCTTCATATCAAATCACTCGCAACATAATAAGGTTCTAACAGCGTGCTTGCAAAGCCCCCTTTGGGTAGTCTATCTACCGCTTAGCGGTAATACCAGTTATTAGAGCAGGACTTCAGTACATATACCTAGTGGTTATAATTTACTTCGTACTTTAGTGTTGCAACAGGTCAGTTTCTTTTTTCTGCTGTTAGTGTGTTAATGTATTTAGTTCTTCCCGCTCTTTGAGACCCCGTGGGGCCCTATGTAGTAAAACAGTAATTTGAGGAGGCAGGATAGAACAGTAGGTGATGCCAAGGAATGGCGGTGCACTGTTAGGCTCACTTTCACGCTGAAAAGAATGAAATCAACAGTATTATAATTTATGCCACTAGAGACTAATCTATCGACCTACAATTGGCTCTGCAGCGATAAATCTAGGATGAAAGTTCAAGTTACTTTTCCTATCCCTTGAGTACCTTGCAAACAGACTAATCCACCACCCCATCACGGTACCCCAATACACCACGCACTATTTTCCTCCTCCTCTCTAGCCTAATTCCAAGCTCGATTGGCACTCCAGTTGCCCGAAGCAGCTCATCTATTTTGTCCTCTATTATCTCGGTTAGCTTTTATTTCAATGTAATGTCCAGTAGGCTAGACTTCCCATCGAGGGTGTTGACGTGTCCAACGGTATTAGGGAAATTTGGGATCACATTATTCTCGACTCCGCAGAGCCAAGACAATAACATATCCTCATTGACCGCGCACTTGCTGTTCAAAATTCGGGCAAGCTGGTTCGTGTCACTGCTCAACCCAAGCCTTAGTTAGCACTCAACTCCCTGTTTGTTCCGATAAAAGCTTTATCCCTACCGCACAAATTGTGGCATGCAGCCAGAACCGCGAAACCATGATAGAACTCGCGGATTGCTATTCTGCCACTAGTAAAGCTGAGTGGATGAATGAAGGTGAAGGGGTAAACGAAGGAAAAAGATAAACTCACATCCGTTTCATCTCCTTACGGAGTTTTTCTATGGCGTTGTTCTGTCGTATGCCGTTCCGGGTTAGTAGTGTCAGAGTTGGCGGAAGCGGATAGTTGTCGGAGATAAAGAAAGAGTATAGATGAGGGAAAAGTCGGGATAATAGATTTAGCGACTCCATTTGTTCTAGACGGAAGGATTGACGAAAGGATAGACGGAATGGCTTATGGTCATGCCTTTCCGTTATTGATATTACGGAGGTATGGAGGCAAATGGGAATATGTCTGAAGGAGAGATCGATAGGTGTGGCAGGTGATAGAATGATTGAGATGGTTTTATTATTTTTATATAGCCTTATGTTTGGTTAGTTAGTTTTGGGAAGATGACGAGCGAATGAAGTTTCGGAATATACCTACTGACTGGACGGTTTGGAACACTGTCCGACTTTTGCCAGATTATACGGTAGTAGCTGGGTGCGGAGCAAGGAAGTCAAGGTGAAGAGAAGAGAAGAGAAAGAGGAGCATTGGGAATGGAAGAGAGGTGAAGTGGAGGATTTGAAGGGAATAAATGAGAGGTGAAGCTGGGGAAGTGAAGGGAATGGAAGTGAAGAGATTAGGGGAACAGTTGCCTCAGAGTTTAACAAATCTTTTATTTTTATGTAAACTAGCCGTACATAGCTAGCTATCGAGATGCGAAACGCATCTACAAACGGGACTCCCCCCCACAATCAGTGGGCCGGCAGTCCGATATAATTGCGAACCGCAACTCTCTTAGCATGAATATCCATTCCCGGAAAAAGCTCCACCCCAAGGGTGACAAAAAGCTCCTCAATTGCTTCATCTAGCACTCTCAGTTAGGTAATACTTAATTGTTTTATTTGGTAAGTTTCACTTACCAGTCATGGCTTTGAAATCACCAAGGGTTGCCGGAAAATTGTCGATTGGGACGTTGCCGATGCCACGGAGTGGCATGAGGAAGGTGTTGTTGTCTACGGTATTCCGATTGCAGAACCGGGAATATTGGGTATTGTCCCTGTTCAATTCATGTTCCAGTTAGCACTCAACTCAACCTTGTAACTATATGGGGAGATCAACACACAAACGGAGAATTTCCTTTTCCAGGCCCACGATTTGCCCACGAAGTTCCTGGATACTGCGGCCCTGGGCATCAACACCTCCCTCCAAGACCCCAACACGGTTCTTTATCTCTTCAACAGCATTCAAAACGGTGTGGGGTGCGTAGTTTTGAATATTGTCGATCTGCTCTCTGACACTATCAACAGCAGTCGCAATGGCCCTAGACCCATTTGCGATGTCACAAAAGGCATTGAAAACGGCACCAAATTCTGGTTGAGCCATTGGTTTAAAGTGACAGGAAGGTATAGGTAAGCGGATGGATGGATGGATGGATGGATGAATAGCGGTGTGGAGGTGCGGAGGTGTGGTGGGGTGGTGGGGTGGTGGAAGGGAGGGAGGGAGGGGTGGAGGGGTGGAGGGGTGGAGGGGTGGAGGGGTGGAGGGGTGGAGGGGTGGAGGGGTGGAGGGGTGGAGGGGTGGAGGGGTGGAGGGGTGG
>Ga0307513_10010142_pt1 | contig 11856 bp, 18 predicted proteins | sample 15_EM_MG_FD_202174 | JGI IMG/M metagenome (GOLD analysis project Ga0307513, IMG submission 202174) | Populus trichocarpa ectomycorrhiza microbial communities from riparian zone in the Pacific Northwest, United States - 15_EM | ecosystem: Host-associated > Plants > Roots > Unclassified | place... | reverse complement strand
CGTCCCCGCCTTAAGTGTGTGAGCATATGAACTCACCTTTGCCAGTCTCGCGCCCCAATCCCGAAACGCAAGGTTACCAAAACGCTGTTTATCCCCGTATGGTGGTATGTCGTCGATCCACCCATCAAGTTCATCCAACATCTTCAGAACGCGCTGCACCGCCTAGCTATTCGCCTCAGTTCACAGGGCTGCATTTCTGCCAAGTTCAAGCGACGCTCACGATACTTCTCTCCTCCTGCTCGACGGAGGGGATGTCCCGCCCTATGACCGCATCGTTTAGTCGCGAGACGAAAAGACTGTAGTCCTTGTAGCCAGTTGTGTGCTTCCAGGTCTCTACGTCCGCATCATCTTTGATAATCCTTTGGGGTGGTTGGATTGGCCGTGTGAGGGAGATCGAGCGGAGTGGCGGGAGGGGAGCCATCGTGTGACTGGAAGCAAGATGACTATATTTGAACCAAATAGGAAGGCATTTTGATCCGCCCGAGAGCATTCAAAGTAGCCTAAGGTACGGTATCCGCGTATAATATAAGCTTTCTCTATTCTCTTGTTCGCGGGGTGTCTATTTCACTTTCTTTTTTCTAGGCGGATATCAAACACCCAAGCGTTTCAGCCAACCTCTTTGCGCTCCCTTCTACCTCTCCTCTTTCTCCCATTATGGTGAATCGTATCACCGCCCCGTTGTCCATAACCGCAGGTGTGCCCTCACCCTCTATTAAACGCAAAGGACGAATATCGTACCGTCCAAACGCCCAGTCCAGTATATGTATACCTGATTCTTCGATTTGGGCGAAGCCTTTGACGCGGTAAATCACATCCTTGGGGATCTTCTCCAGTGCCTCTGTGAGAGTGGTTCGATCGATATAGGTATTCCCAGTTCCATTGGTTGGATTGGAATGATTGCACTGGTGAGCACAATGTCCTTCGTGTTTGTGCGTCGGGTTGTCGCCTCCTAGCCAGATGGTGGCAGTTTCGACCTCGTCGTGTCCTTGCTCTTGGTTCTCCATTACATCGAGGTTAAGTTCTAACCCCCGTTTTGAATCGAGACCGAAGATGAGGGAAGGAGGGACACCGGATTTGCCCTTGCACCTTAGCTTGGGCGTTTGGTCGTTGAGTGTGTAGAGGTCATCCATCACTTTGTCAAGTTGCCGTTCTGATACGAGTTCCCACTTATTCTGTAGTGTCATGTGGAATTAATGACCGTATGTATGGAGGCGCGGGTACAGAAGACTCACGATGAGTAACACATCTGTATATGCGGCTTGCATCCTCGCAGTAGTGGAGGTATCCTCGTAACCGGTAAAGTTCTCTGCGTCTATAACAGTGACTATCGCATCGAGCTTGAACGCCCCTCCTGTTTCACGTTCGAGCTCACGGATTTGAAAGGCGAGAGTTGCAGGGAAGGCAGAGCCTGAGCTCTCTATTATTATCCGATCAGGAGAGAAATTCTCTATTGAGGAACGAAGGGGCTATCAGCGAACCTATTGTTGAATGCAGACGTGGATACCTTTGATTTCTTGAAGGGCCACCTTGATTTTGCCAACCATTACGCAGCATCTAACGTATAACAGTCACTTCGATTCGATTTCGCTTTTAAAGAGGAATATTACCCACAGGCAGCCATTCAAAATTTCACTGACTGCGGCAAGTGATGATTGCTTGGCCAATTGGGAGTCGACTGTTAATCAAATCAGTTCAAGACCAAAGTTGCCTGGGTCTAAGGCGCACCCTCGATATCCCCAAATTCGTTCTTCAGCAGAACGACCTTGTAATCCTGGGGTAACTAGATGAAAGAAGTATTGACGAAATCGTCTTCTACCAGAGTATCTCATTCACCTGTGGTAACAGGGATAAAATAATTGTGGTTTTTCCAGCACCGAGGAAGCCTGTAGGGTCGTGTCAGGAGGGCTGATCGGATCATTCGGTGAACGAACCGGTGAACACGGTGATTGGTATTGATTCTATGGTCATAGAGTAGCAGTGGTCGCCGGGGGGAGATGTTTCCAAGTTATTCCAATGCGCGGGAACGGAAGAGCGTTGACGGCGATGCAGCCAAACCAAAGGCCACTGATTGCGATGTGGCATAGGTATTCGAATACCGAAATGATTTCAACGACTCGACCCTCCTCCGGTTTCACAGGCTCACGAGGCCCCACCCAATATCCGCCCCGATACTGAAACCACCACTAAGCTCAAAATGTACAACTCAGCTACACCTACGCGTCCCGTGCCTACCATCGTCAGCAGGGGCGCAAGCAGGGTCTCCCTAGTTCCGACTAGTTCCGAGGTCGAGCTTTGGCAACCATCGTCAATGCTGCGATAATGAGCGGTGGTTACATCTCTTTCTCGCCATTGACACTAACAGGAGTCTCGCCGGCCTAGTTTCAGCTCCAGACACAGCCTTTCTACATTTCACCAGAAATACCTTGTCAAATGGAAATGTCTTCGTCTCTGCCCGCTTTTGTCCATTAAACAGACCCCATCACACCACTGCTCAGTACCAAATATCCCAAGAGCTCTGTCTCCTATGCTCCACTCGTGACCGATCGTTCGACCACGCTCACCTGTAAGCTATCGTGATCACCTAGTGGATCGAGAACCCGAAATCGCCCACAGACACCCAGGTCATTCCTGCAATGAGGGCATTCTGTCTGTAGTCTGTCTGTAGTGCGTTGAATGCGTTGAATGTGCTCCAGTATCGGTCTCGTTACCCCTAACGTGCTAGATGGAACTCCGGCCTTTGAATGACCAATACGGCGTCCAAAATATGCATCAGTCGAGTTCTACCAATGTGGACTAAGGCAACGTGTTAGAGCTTCGTGCCGTTGGCAAAGTACGAAAGACAGAACCATGTCAGATTTGAATCTGAATCCATATTCGGCGGCGTGCATCTCATAATGTGGACGTATAATCTTCTTCTCGATGATTTGACTCGCATCTTTATTTCCATGTCGCCAGGTCTGAAGCTCCATGAAGCTCCGTTCCTAGAGGGGTTTATGAGTCGATGCGACTTTATCACGAGCAACAAGGGCGTACCCCAGACGTCACGCTTCGCTTCACCTCCTCCGTCCAACTTTCCGACTCCTTCACCTTGAAAACATGGCGGCAGGTCTCGACAGGGCAGATCCAAACGTAGTTATCATCCATGAAATCCTGTTTGAACATTCCATCTTGTGCCATCTTCCTGAGCCGTTCGCGTTGGTCACGCGTGGTGCCGAGGCCTATATGGTCCCTAGAACTGAAGGTTGCGTAACCACCCAGCGGGAAGGAGTTCCTTTCATATACAGGAGAAATTAAGTTGCTTCTGCTCCTTGAGGATGAAGGAAAGGGCCGCCTGCGCCTCGGGCCATCGGAGACTTTGCGCGGGGGACGGACCGATGAGCGTGGGGTTGGAGCAGGCGTATGGGAGGGCATTTGGATGGGAGGTTGGATAACTGTATTGTGCAGAGCTGGTGGCGTGGGTGTTCTGAGCGTGTTTAGGGGTGATACGGGGTCTACTTGCTCCTCCATTATGAGCGCCACCACATCCATACAGTCCTTCTCATCGTCATCAGAGTCCAATATCTCGATTACCTGAGGGGGATGTCGTTCCATGGGCTGCTCCTAGTCAATGTTGGAAACTCCGGGACAACTGACGGCGTACCAGATGAAAAGGTCCTGGTATGGCCCGTTGTTGCTTATTCGATCGAGGTAGGTAAGGGAATGTGTAACTTCGATCCGGTTTCCAGCTCCTATCTGCTTCCGCTGCCGATATGGGCGGCCATAGACCCCATACCTGTCGCTCAGTAAGGGGAAGGTCCATAATACGCTTCCGTTTCATCTTGAATTCCTCAACCGCCTGGCGAGAGAGGGTCCCCTTTCGCACGATGTCATTGCAGAACACTGGATCATCGAAATGCATAGCAATTGCCGAATAGAATTCGCGCCTGTGTATCTAGAAAAAGAATCGATCGCCCTCGGTGCTTTTCCTGAGGAATTCTACCAGATACGCGACATACTGGCTTCTCTGCAGCTTCTAATGGGTCCTTGTTACGGGGGAACACCTTCATGTACTGCTTCGCGTACCACTCCAGAGGTTTGCTGCCCATCTTTGCTTCGGCCTTACACATGAAGGCTATTATGCTGGACTGATGTATCGCTCGAAGGGAGCGTTGCATACAATCCGGAGTTAACGTCAACAATTTGTAATTCCTTTTGTCCTTTTGAGTAAGCGAGATCTCAAATCTGAAGTTTGAGTCAGGTTCTAGGTATCTCAATAGTCAGTCACAAGGGATCCTGTAGTCTCCAGAGACGTACCCCCAATCCCATGCAAGTAGTACTTTCCCTTGAACCTAATCTCGACGCCTGCTTCCCATTCCCATCGAGCCGGCTTCGCTATACGGTTGAGCTGTCCTGTTTCAAACAGATGCTTGTACGCTCGATCCTTCTCCTTAATGGTCGCTGTGCCACTCCAGAATATGTCCTTTTGCATTTTTTGAAAACGTGAACCTTGAGAATCCATCATGTCGTCGAGTCCGATATGCCCATATGGTTTCCCTTGTTCATCCAGGGCACTGCAGAAGAAGGAGACATTGTAAAGGGCTAGGAGACTTCGTTTTCCAGATTGTTCGAGGGTAGTGAATAGTTCAGCCTCATCGAAAGGACCAGGAGGAGGCATCGCTATGGAGGTTGAGGGCACGGTCCGGCCGCCGCAATTCAGGCGCCGCCCAGTCCAGTATGGAGGAGGGGAAGGAGCCAGCACACCTCCGCAACCTCAATGAGTCACAGCACATGGGTGTGTACATGCGAGAAACCAACCAACCCATCGATTGACGCGTCAGAACCAGCCGTCGTCCATCCTCCTGAGGTTCCCTTGCAGATTCTCGCAGGACCCGGCAGTGGAAAGACACGCACACTCACATGCAGAATAGCTCATCTTATTCTGCATCACAACATACCACCAGCCCAGATCGTCGCCGTCACTTTCACAAATAAGGCTGCCAACGAGATGCGCCACCGTTTGCATGCGCTGCTCGGCGACAGAGTGGACGCTCTCAATTTAGGTAGAGCTATAGACTGCTTTGCATGGGTAACGCTCAGGACTGACCACAATATAGGAACATTTCACGCGATTTGTGTTTTCCTACTTCGTAAACACGGCAAAGCAATCGGTCTCAAGAGTAATTTCTCGATCACGGATGCTGAGGAGAGGTAAATGTAATGGTTTAGAGTCCAACGAGATTCTCATTTATAAATTCAGCAAAAAGATCATCAACGAGATCCTGAAACGCTTCAACGCGCGGCCTGAGCTCAAGGATACCTTAGTCGTATCGTTAATTTCAAAAGCCAAGGCGAAGGGGTGGAGTCCAGAGGACTTAGCCCTTCGAGCGTCCAGAAACCATGAACGTTCGCTGAACGGTCACTCTGTCCCGCCCAGCGAGAAAGAGCTCGCGGAGATCGCCCCTATATACGAGGAGTATTTGCGTTATCGGCCCCACCCACGCGCGATTATTGAGGCTATTATAGGTACATGGCAGACTTAAGGAAACAAAATGCGTTAGACTTCGACGACCTCTTGGGCTATGGTGTCAAGCTTCTCAAGAAAGCTCCTTATGTCATCAAGTGTGAACACATCTTCGTCGACGAGTTCCAGGATACCAATTCGACTCAGCTCGAGTTGATGTGCCTCTTTGCTCAGTCTCGCAAGAGGGTAACAGTCGTCGGTGATCCGGACCAGTCAAGTGAGTAACCGTCTTGAGTATATGCTTCTGCTCACCGTTTGCTTTCCTAGTCTATGGTTGGCGAGCTGCAGGTGAGTAGAACCTATATGCACTCGCGGACCTCCGTCTTGTCCCATCGCAGAGGTCGAGAATTTGCACCGGATGTGTATACATTTCCCAAACACCGTAAAAATCTGCTTAGAGGACAACTACCGAAGTACCGGAGCTATCCTGGAAACCTCAATCGCCATAGTATCAGAAGGTATCTACAGCTCATCTCCGCTCTAAGTTCTGGTCTGTTGAATGGTCCCCAGACCCCCAGCGCCCTCCCAAAACTTTGCGAACGTCCCATGATCATGGAATGGTACCAACAATACGGGAGTGCAAGAACGAACATGACGAAGCTGATTTCGTTGCTATCGAAATCAAACGGCTTGTCGCCGCCACAGGAGGAATGCTCAAGTGGAACGACTTTGCCATTCTTCGTACGACCTACTCCTATCTCACAAGCCAGTACCCCTCACCAGTGTCACATAGTTCGATACAATGCGCTCTCTCGGGCTCTGGAAGCTGCTCTGCAGCGCGAGAGTGTACCCAATAGGGTTCTATCGGGCGTTAAGTTTTTTGAGCGCCTCGAAATCAAGGATCTACTAGCTTATCTTCAGCTAGTCGATAACCCGGATTACGAACCCGCTTTCCTGAGAGTAATCAATGTTCCCAAGAGGCAGATTGGTGAAAAGGTGCGTCCCACCGTTTTCGTCGACCTTTGGAAAAAGCCATTCATAAGAGTTAGAGTGTGAAAGAAATCATCAATACCGCCCGGAGAAGGAGGATCTCTCCCATGGCTTTGGTGGAGAAGATTGCAGCTGGCCGTATCCCAGATACTCAGCCATCTGTGAGATCGAAAGTACAAAGCTTCGTCAAGGCCATTGACCTTCTGAGAGAGTGTGTCAATAAGGTCAGTTGCTTCTTCTCACTGGTGGCAATTTCTGATGAATATTAAGGGAATGAGTGTGGCAAAGTTGCTGCGAGAGGTTATCGTGGCTGTCAATTACGAGGAATATTTGAAGGAATCGCAAAAGGATTGGATTGCTAGGTTCGTCGCTCGTATGTCTTCTCCTCGAACCACCCAAACCCATGAAACGCGTGTTGTAGATGGGAGAATGTCCAGGAGCTTATCACCTACGCAACGGAGAGCCAGTCTATCAAGAACCCATTTGTATCTCAGGATCCTGCCTCGTCTCAACTTTCCCTGCAGTCCGAACAAGTCGTGCGGACTTCCGGTCCATCGAATTCATCTGACACTGCGCCAACTACCAAGCCTAGGGAACCTGAGGTCATCAATTTGGTGTCTGATGACGAGGATGAGGTTGAAGAGAGGATGAAAAAGCTCGAGAGACTACTTTCAAGTTCTCAGGAAAGGAAAGCTGCGTACGGACTTAGCTCTTCAGACCTTTATTTATGCTCCTATCGTGCTGAGATGCGATACAGGCAACAGGAAACTCCTTTGCGACTTTTCCTTCAGACATCGATGTTGTCTACCGACACGGAAGCGAAGGCTGATGGCACTGACAATGAAAATGTGCGCTCATATCTCCCAAGTAGCGGTGTAATACACTAATTTACCAAATAGAAAGTTACCATCTCTACTTGCCACGCTGCCAAAGGACTGGAATGGCCTGTTGTCATCTTGCCTGGTGGTAAGCTTGGGTTTTCCTCACTCACACCGATAATCTAATATTATATCGTCTAGTGGAAGATGGAACGTTCCCATTCTATCGAACGGAGGATGCGGAGGAAGAGAGGTGATGCCCTTCTACGTATTTTACAATAGCCAAAAACTTACCGGATTTGCAGGCGTTTGCTCTACGTAGGCTGTGAGACCTGATGATGAAGGATAGTCCATAAGGCGCTGATAGATTTCGTAGGCACTCGAGCTCAAGGACTCCTCTACTTGACTCACGCTAAGGAACGCATGCTGGCGGGTATGTGTTCTTCTATTTTAAGCTCTATACTGTTCAATATTTCGTTTAGGAAGCAAACAAGAGAAGAAACTTTCTCAGTTTATCACAAGTCCGATGCAGAGGAAAAAGGTGCGTAAACTCCTGAGCCAATGAACTCCAGTTTCTGACATTGATACATGGTAGCATCTATTTATCAATCATAGTCCCGTATTCACGCAGGCTGATCTGGTTTCGCTTGCAAAGGTCTTAGGAAGACCAGTTCCGGACAGGGAAAATATTACTGTGATGACCTCGAAGTTGTGAGTGAGGTACAGGATATCATCGGGAGTCATAAGTTGATGCAATGCACAACAGTATCGAACATTATAAAGAACGTTTGCACGAGAAAGCCGCAGGGCGATTCGGAGAATATTCTTCCTCAAGTTACAAACCCCAATCCTATTCAGGTGCTTCTACAACTACCCCTGTCGCCGTTCCTGTTTCTGGTGTGTCAATCCTGTTGAGATCTAATTCTACCTCATGTATTCAGCTTTCTCAATAGGCTTCGCATCTGCGAGATCCTCACATCATGTACAGTCCGCCGATGCACCTCGTGCAATCAAGTTCAAAGGGAAAATGGACAACGTTCATCTCATAGCTGAACAAACTGCAACGAAGGCAGTACGAGCTCCCTCAACAGCACCCAGACCGCCTACTACAATATATCAACCTAGATCAGCAGTGTTACGGCGTCCTGTTCCATCCAGCGAAAAACCTCCTCCCAAAGTCCCGGTTACCAAGTATAATCCTACACCAGATGATGCCTCAAGGGCGGCGAGACCCACCACTGCCTTATCGTTAACCTCTACCCACCCCCTTCAACCGGTCGCACCCCCAACATTCACTCCACACCTCCGGCACGCCTGCACGGGTGCGGACATGGCCCTTTCTCCGTTCCTCCCCTCTTTCCCGCCACGTAGAGCTATTATGCCTACTCCTTCCACAATCCCGCACCATGCAGGATCATTTTTCTCCCAAGACGGGCACCAGTCACCTGACATTTTGGTTTCCAAAGGTCAACAGGTGGAGGGGTCGATGTCCGCTAAAAAAACAATAGCCAGAAACACGACCAACCAAACCGTTCTGAAGACCATGAATACTAATATCCCGCCTCTTACTTCATTCGCGGGTGCCAAGAGACGGCTTGGAATGGGTCACTCCGGTGCAGGGTACGTCACAAAAAGGAAGAAGACCACGAATTGATGGAGTATGCACCGAAACCTGACAAGTTGGGGCTCTGGAATCGATTCCGTCCATTCCTTGCTCGACGACCGGTTGACTAGTCTGTATGGTACATATATAGATGAGAGAAAATGGAGACATGTCACTCGCTTCGGCGCAGACGATTGAACTTGGGGAGCATATCTCGCAGGTACTCTGCATGTTTGCGACGTAGATCCGCCTCCTGTAGCTTCCCTCGTCCAGTCCACATGCTCCGCTCGCAATTTGTGCCGTAGATTACCGTGTATTCCGGTAAGAGCTCGTCCTCAGTGGGGACAACTAGGCAGCCGGCCCCAATCACACAGAAGGAAGAAAGACGGACTGTATGGTGGAGCCGTGACCGAGTTGACACGGTGTTGAAATCTCCAACGAACGGGCATTCGACCCCTAAGGTGACTATCAGGACGGGCTTGTGTTGATAAAACGATCCGACCTACGGCACCCAATCTCAAATAGATTGTCATCACCGATGCGCATGATCTCTTTCTTCCTAAACCGACTGATTCAGATTTCGAGAGCCGATTCGCCACATTATAGCCCACCGGTTGACAATGATTGTTCCTTCCTCTAGTATGCAGTTCATCCCAATAATAATTGGACCACCCAGCGCGAAAATGGAAGCCTTGGGGTGGACGACGGTTCCTACGCAGAGATTTACAAACACGATTTCTGGCAGTAGTATCAGTCCTACCTGATCCAATGGTTATATCTCCACGCATTTCTACATCCTGACACACGACAGCCTTCGAATGGATTGTGAATTTGTCCCGTCTTTTCTTGAAAATGAACTTCTGGGTGTTCAACGGTGGACCAAACCAACGTACAATGGAGCCATTTTTCGTGTGAAGAAGGATTGTATATGAGGATTTTGTAAAAGTCGCGCAGCAGAAAGGCCGTGAACGGGCACGAGGTGTAAACAAAGGTTCCCGTTTCTTACCTTCTCCCCACAGTTCGGATTCGCCCGATACAATCAAGGGGGCTCAAAACGCTCCTTCACTGCCCGGACTTAAGGGAGATTGACAATACCTTTGGTAACACTCCCATAAGCCACACCGTAAAGCTGCCGCGTGCGACAGCCAGCTCTGCAGGGTCGCATCTAATATGCGCTGCTCGAAACGCCCCTGTGCATATTCAAGTCCCCCCATTGACCTCGACTTTGTATTCAGCGACGGGCATCCGATCACTGCTGGCCTAAATATAATACCAGGTCCGGAAACATCAAACACCGTGTGGAACAGTTGTATTGTAAGGTCGCTATATCGGTTGTAACCGGCGTTCCCTCGGGTATAATGACCCGCCCGACATTTTGATCCTGTGCCTCTCATGGGCAACGTCGCAGCCACTGCGGGCACTTTCGGAATGCCAGCGATCTGTCATTAGAATGAAAAAAAAAGGTTCCTTTGCGGCGTATCTGTGGAAACAGTCACAACATCATCACGACGCGGTAATGTGTGTAGGAAGCACTTACAGAACTGATGGGTGCGATCAATTGCTTATTGAAAGAAATAAAAAGTTCGAAGACAGCCGTTGTGGGGACAACTCGTGACTTTCCGCCGACGGCTTTCCTGGTATTAGGACCTATGCTAGTCCGGAACACGAAGGCCATTATGGCCACCTTCGCGCTGCTTAAAAATTTTCACCCAGCACGACAATCATCTCGTGAAACCCGCATTGATCCTGTTGGGCAGGCAACGTCCTGGGTCCCCCGTGTTCGAGTAGGGATGCAGGGAGGTGGGTAAAGGGATTTTCTCCGGGTTGGGGACAACGAATTGTAATGGGAGATTTCAATGGCAATTGGTAGTAAGTCCTCACTCGTCCACCCCATCGGGATGTCGTCCTCAACCTATTGCACAGCGGATCACCCATCAGGTCGCTTGACAAGCAGCTACACGTTCTTCCGTGATGACGTTTTACCAACATTCTAGCTGCTTGAGTTGCCTCGTCAAATGCGTTCTGATTGACTGCAGCTCAGTGTCTTTCGCAAGGTAATCGGATCCTGATAGCATCTATCCCAGGGTCGTTTTGGTGCATTCTATCTAATGGACATACCCCCACCCTAAATTCGAATTCAGTTGCAACTCGTTGCCCCGCCCAAGCCGCATATTCTGCCCACCTCCTCTCCAAGACTCCGCCCAAACGACATATCCGACGGGACCCTGGGACCCATTGAGTGCACACACTAGACGTTTATTGGGCCGTTTGCATCTCCGGTATCTAAAATGACCTCAGTTCGTTCATATCGATAATCGCACACCTACCCTAATTTGCCATATGAGGAAGGTACGTTCACGGATGACGTTTTATGGGGACCTCTGGTAAATTGACGCGCGTGGGGTGCCCCCCGAATCGATCGGAAGGGTCAAGGGTAACAAGAAAACGCATGGCGAGGACCGACGGGAGAAATTCACTCTCCCTGGGTCTGATGGGTGGTTTCCGCATGCGTGAGCCAGAAGCACGGTATCAATCGCATGCTGCTGTGGCGTCTCATCTGGTACGCATGCGTGGCGAGTAGCAAGTGATGGCGAGTAGCAAGTGATGGCGAGTGATGGCGAGTGAGGACGAGACGAAAGACGGGTTGCACACGTGCGTCGCGCGCCGTGCAGAGAAGGCCATCGATAGGATTCGATCGCGGGCTGCTGCATGCACGCACCGCACGACCGCACGACTACATGACCGGAGTCGAATATGGTGGAATATGGTGGAAAGTAGATGTGTCCGCTTTCCGAACGCATGGCCTCAACCCCCTCATGGCGTGTCTTCCTTCCGATTCGTCAATCCCCAATCAATCCGCCCACTTGCATCTTGGACTCCTGACCGACAGTCACTTTCGAGATCGGGTTGCGACACTGCGGGTAAAGTGACCGGGCGGTTATGGGACTTTGCGGACCACACGACTGCACAGTAGAGCACACCGGATAGACGCGCGCAAAGAGAAA
>Ga0307513_10010140_pt1 | contig 11858 bp, 9 predicted proteins | sample 15_EM_MG_FD_202174 | JGI IMG/M metagenome (GOLD analysis project Ga0307513, IMG submission 202174) | Populus trichocarpa ectomycorrhiza microbial communities from riparian zone in the Pacific Northwest, United States - 15_EM | ecosystem: Host-associated > Plants > Roots > Unclassified | place... | reverse complement strand
TTTTTTCCGCTTCTTGACATTTGATTAAGGAGCATCCATGTCACGATGTCACGGGAATCGTAACCACGTTGGACCTGATCACTTCTCTCCGGTTTTTCTGGCGACCCTGCACTCGCCCTATTCGACCGTGTAATATATCAACTGTTTGCTTAGCCTGTGCTGGCCGTCTTACACGATGGCCATGAACCCTTTCCGCAGTGGAAGTTTGAAATCAATGTCCTCGACCCGCACAAAACACGATGGTCATGTCGATGGAAACCTTAACTGTATAGCTCTGTATGTATATTTTACTTACATGCTTTTATCTGTTGCTGAGCGAGACACTTTCCTTTGCAGACGGCACGGCTGGTCGCGTGCATTCACCATCGCACCAGAGGAAATTCCATCTCTCGACTATGCAGCCCTAGAAGACATTCTCGAGCTCAACACACTCAAATTACGGCCGGTCGGGCTCAGGATCTTCATTGAGCACCCCCCGGACTCCAACCGGTGGGCAAAAATCCGGCCCTGGAAGCGGGACACCTCGCTCGTCTCGCTCCTTCTCAATGACTTCTTCGAACGTCGTCGTCGTCATGGGATCGTGCTACGTATCGACGTCCGTGACGGACACGAGCGGCCGGCGAATGACGCCGGGACAAGCTTTACAAGCGCTGTGGGCAGCTTCATCGCCGGGAGCATGTGGAGTGAGCGAGAGAGGGAACAGATTGATAAGGCATGGTGGAGGCTCGGTCGCGATCGGCAGCTCAGTGCCAGCACCAGCACGAATACCACCAGGCGTGGCGGCACAGCGGAGGAGACGGAGGATGAGAGTGGTCCACCGCCTACCCCACCACCTAAGCCAAAAAAGGTGTGTACCATGCGTGGGTCCCTAGCCGTTGCCTTCCCACCTGCAACCCTTTTGCTCGCCTACCTACTCTCTCCCTATCCCCCAATTTCACCCTTTCGCTTACACAACGTTACACATACTGACTGAAAAACGATGACCGATCTCGGGGAATCGTATGAACAGGCCTCGTTCTTCTCCTTCCTCGCACCTTCCCCAAAATTACCACCACAAACTCTCCAAGAACCAGAACGACGGCGTTCCATCTTCGACTGGTTCCGTCGACAGTCTTCTATTCCTAAAGGCATCAACCCAGTTTCGCACCATGCGCGAGAGGGCGAGCTAGAGCAGCTCCGTAAGGCAGGCTGGAAGCCCCCACCAGCAGGTGGGGGTACATCACCCTCGCCCTCGTCTTCGACGGACGCGGCAACGCGGACGAGGAGCAAGACTTCGCTCAATGACCACCTACAGAGCTACGAGCGCGGTGAAGGAATAGGCGCGCGGCGAACCAACCCGTTCTTCGGTGGTGGTACTCGGGCGATGCACAGTCGTGATCCGTCGGCCTCTTTATCCCCTAATGGCAACGGCAACGCAACCTCAAATTCGCGTGGGGTGAATATCTTCGCGCGTATGGACTCGATACGCCGCGGCAGCGGGGGCTCTGGATCGAAGAGCGGCATGAGCCGCGCGGAGAGGAAGAAAGACAAAGGGAAGCTTGGGAAGGGCATCTCGGATGTGGGGAGCGGGGAGGAAGATGCTAGTGAGTTTATTGGATACGACCCATTTGGCGAAAGCCCCTTCGGGGACGATGCGGCGATTGCGGAGTTGTTTTTGCGCCACACGGCGGCAACTTCGATTGGTGGTGCACCGAGTGTGGGTATGCCGCTGAAGAGCGTCGAGGAGTTCAAGGCCACAACTATCCCCCCGCCGCCGCCTATTACGAGCGGTAGTGGCGGTGCGGGGGTTCAACCGCCCTCTGCGTTCCGCTCTCATGCAGGAAGCAATGGTGGCACGAGGAGCCGGACTGTGTCATTTGATAATGAGCATGGGAAAGGCCGGGTGAATGGCGAGAGGGCGGTCGAGATGGTCGATGCGAAGGACATGGAGCACGAAAACGAGTACATTTCGGATTACTTTGAGATCGAACGGGAGAGCAGTATCCTGGAGACCAATAGCCGACCGGTGCGTCCCATCTCGACCTCACTGTCCGCTGATCTGAACTGAAATCCTTTTCTTCACTATCCTGAATTTACTCATCACGCCTAATGAACGAACAGTCCAAACCCTGGCAACGCTTCCAAACTTTCAAGACGCCAAAAGATAAGTCGGACAAAACCGACAAGGACAAGGGCGATGGGAGGAAACGACGACCCGCGTCGCCGCCTCGCCTCGGTAGCGGCGCGCAGATCGTCTCAAGACCGATGGATGCGTTCCCGCACTCGCCGCATCACCGGATGATGGAGGCCGAGGCTGAAGCCATTGGCTAGCTCTCTAGGTTAGGGCGGCTTTTCGTGCACCAGTTTCCTCAGCAGCTTGGCTCTTAGTCTCATCCTCGTTCTTCCGCCCACCCCCGGTCTCCTTCTGGTACCACGGAATAATTCATGTTGCCGGGCCGTTCTATTCCCATCCCCTAGAACACTCAAGTAAAAGTATAGACGCGCGATCGGGTTGCGTCGCTTATGGCTCCCATAATCTATTTTATTACTGGGCCCTCTTGTACTGCTTCGCTTGTACTGCTCCGCTTGTACTGGTCCGATGCTCGGCAGTTCGATGATCGCCTTTCTCGTTTGGATTGTACATGTATGCTTACTCCTCGCTAAATCTATAATTATGCTTTTGGAAGGGGCCTTGATACGTCAGGCTGAAGAAACCCAACGTCCATTCGGATCTATTGTCTAATATATCTACGAGTGGGGATATGAAGTAGGAGCATAATAATAGAAGGTAAAGTCTAATAATTGGAGATCGAGAGCCCTAGATAAGCGTAGCAATCCACGACGTCCGTCAACAAGAATCTTCTACCCTGGATCTTGGAAGGTGCAACTCTCACGAAGATGGCGGTATATGTTACCAGTCTTATTTCTAAAAAAATGCTTTCCATTGTGATCTACTGTGAGCATTTCCAGATCCTAGGGGCACAGGCTGTTAGGCTCACCAAACTGTTCGACCAGGCGAGATGGCCGGGAGCCTCGTGTGTGTGTGAGCTGTTCTTGAGCTCATTCTCGCGCAAGAAACGTCTTCCTCCTATAGCGGGATTTCAGTAGCCGGCCAATCCGCCTTGTTCGAAGCACTCCACCAATTTGCTTCAGCGCATTGGAACGGACGCAACCCGAAATACTGTTGGTGTGCGCGGGTGCACGGCGCGATTGGTCAAAACTCTCGTTGGGGCAGCAGCCACTCCTGATTCTTGAATATTGCATCGAGGGCGTTGAAGACCTACACGTCGACGGCTTTGTAAATCTCCCATTGTACCATGAGTTGGTCCTTAGTATATATTACAGTAAAGGGGGACATTCTTGGCTATGACTGTCGGATTACCAAGTTTTGATCTATGGCAGTTTGACCAATGTATAATTGGAGGTATTGATATATAATGCGATGGAGAGACATCCTGCATCGTGAGAAGTCTATAGAGCTTCATCCACAAGGAATGACTAACGCCTTGCAGGATTCGGTCTCATACCGAACATGACCTGAACTGACAGGGGACTTAGAAGAGACACTTGATTTTCAGCGCGCACATACTGCTATTATAGATTTAACAGCGAAAGAAAGCGACTTGTATTCGGCTAACACCCACCCCAGACACAAAAGACCTGGTACATCGTCTCAAAGCCAGCACATGTTTGACTACTGTTGAAAAAATAACTGTAATGTGCATCCGGGTAATAGGGTGATATATATATTTCAGGCAAGTCTCCCGGACCTCGGTGCAGTCCGAAAGCATATGACAGGAGATGGGGAATCATGGCCAGTCCGGTGGTGGATTGTCCATGTTTGTTAGCTTTGGTCCTCTGTCAGTCCCATGACAATTTCCTGTGAGTCGCGGTCACATCCAGTTTTCCGACAATGGGGAGAAGGGTCAGTCATGCACCTTTAAGAACCTACCCCGAGTCATCAGATGACCCTAAGTTCGTTGCAGATTGTTGCCATGATTGCGCATCCCAATGTTCAGGTTGGACTGAGTAGACTCTATACCCGAGCCCGACTCAAGCAAACGGCATATGACTTGATATGAACCTGGCTGATGTTTGTCTCGCTGTACAATAGGATGGGAACGTGACATGGGTCAAGGGCGGGAAATTCTTTATTCTCTACTCTACTCGCAGGATATCGACAGGAATTCGACAAATAGTACTACAATCAATCATTTGGCATACTAAGATCGTCATGATAAGAGAACTTGTCATACAAAACAACCTCGTCGACAACTTATCCGTGAAATGTCCTAGGAGCCTGTTAGTGCATATTCCCGGGCACAGTTTCAAGGCTTATTGGTCCTCCTGAAGGGCTTGCGGCGTGATCGCGGGGCCGGATAGATTTCGGGATGCTTGTTTTGCATATGACGGCGCAGGTTGCGTTCATTTTGGACGCGCCGTCCACTATTGGAGTGATGAGTATGCTATTTATTTCCCGTGTTGAAACGCACTAACCAATGCTCACAGCCCCACTTTGCAGCGCTGTGCTTCTCTTGATGTTTGATCAAGTCGGCTCGTCGGACAGCGCGATGGCCGCTACCAAATGATGTCAGCGCCAACGGAATAACAGATCGCCGATAGTATATGTTACCATCCGGGCACGAGACAAGCAAACGGGATGTGATCGCAATGGACCTTCATGATGTGCTGGTTCATTTGCTCGCGATTAGGGAGCTTCTTCGGGCAAATTGTACAGTGGTTCATCTGATCTCGCCGAGTAATGAAATGTTTGAACAGTGGACTAGGTGGCTTGCGGTCCGGATAGCGTTGGCGGAGGATGCGGCGCAACTCACCCAGAGTCGTGGGACTACTGTCGTTATCCAGTATGTCACCAGAAGCGGGAGTCGAGGGAGTCGGAGTGGTGGGTGGTGGTGGTGAGGATGGGATCTCTGGGGCTGCCATTGTCCCCTGGTCCCCGACATGGTCCCTCGAGCCAGGGTGGCGCAGGCTCGGGAGCAGGGGTGGAGACAGACTAAATTCGGTCTCGAGAGCCCCACATGATGACTGGAGCACCTCTGCGTGTCCAGGATAGGCAAGTTCAGCATCGGGTGCCCAGGGTTCGTGGGACAGGGGCATATCCAAAGCAAGGTCGAGCTGAAGAGGGCATGGAAAAGCAAGATAGAGGTCACCGTAATGCCCTTCAAGAGCACCATCGGCCCTCCAGAGGGATAGAAGGTCCTCCGTGTTGTCAGGAAACCCAGACTGAGAGGCATGCAGTCAGCCAAAAGCCCGCTTCAGTGTGCGAAGTCTGCAGACCATTAAAGATGAAACGGAGCTCCCAAATGGAGAGTCCAAAGGCACTGGAGAGCTGGCTGGTCCGACCAGTTGGTTGGAGTCCAAGTCGCACATGTCGGCTAGTAGACGAGTCAGTACCATTTACTACTAATAGAATAATTGCCAACCTACCATCATCGCTCTCTGCCCGGTTCCTTTGAAGCGCCGCCCCACCAACCGCGGGCATGTCAGCCATTTCCCAGTGCAGCAAGCTCATTCGAGTATCGGGAGGTAGCTTGTCAGGATGAGCCTGATGAGGCCCTCCCTCCTTTTATAACCCGTCTTGTGCTCCCAGTACAGTGGCCTCTTTGTAAGTCGCGACCACGAGGCACACGCAATTCTTACTCAGACTCCTGGCAGATCGAAGCGGGGGTCGCCGAGCCTTGCGCGAGTCGGCTTCCCGGGCTTGAAACCCCGAAAAGCGGGCACTGCAAGAGACCATGGCGCAGAACGGTGTAAATATAGCATACTTACGAGGGTGCAATCCCTTACGAGGCTGTCCCAGGCGGAAAAGAAGTGCATACGGAACAATTGGGATAATCAGGCTCTCACAAAGGACGGTACAAGATAGGACTGATCGTGGAACGTGGCCTTAGCGGCTATATTAGTCTGTTATAGTCCATGAGTACCATGTAAGCTTATCATCCAGTTATCTGGTAGACAATTCCCTCTTATTAGAGTAGCCAGTACTTGCTTCTTGAGCAAATACACGATCGAAAGCGACATGCCGCCTACGGGGGCAAATATGTAGTACACCCAGCATTCGTTAGATCCCTCTTGGTGTTGGAATTGCAACCAATGTAGTCCATAAATGTAATCACTGGCCACGTCGCGGAATTTTGCTCATTCTTTGGAGAAATCGACCTACTGTGGGATGTTCGAGCAGTGATTATACTCACTTAATGTCCTTGTCACATTCTCAAGGGCGAATGTGTAATTCCAGGGAGCGTGTGCGGGAGCAGGTGGACGCGCAAGATTTGGGAGGAGATCAGGTTCATCGCGAATGACTCCCAGAACATGTCCCGAAAGAGGCGCTTCAGAATTGAGACACTGGAGAATTCCTTATTTTGCGGAATATCTCCCCCTCGAAGCAACCGTTTCAAATCCGCTGACCTGCGGTCGGCTTCACAAAACGGTCACGTTCCTGTATTTGATAGAGGGTGCTTCTATGACCAAGGGCATTGCCACGATCGGGGGGCACTGAAAGACGGGCGGATGAACGACCACGGTACGTGAAAAGTGAGAGGAGTGAGGGAAGGCAGAAGGAGGGTTAATATTCCAACGCAGAGTAATGTATAGAGTTCAAGTACGATAAACATGAGCAGCGTTCAGTTGAAGCTCCCTTCAAGGGTCGTATAACCTCTGGATGAGAGCCAGAAGCTGAGCACCGTCAGGTTCTAGAAACCAAGGAAGGGTATTATGTGATCCTCAAGTCGTGGTGACTTGAAGGATAAAATGCGCTGGAAAGATGCTCGGAATATTAACCAAGGGGAAGTTCGGAAGCGCATTCGATGGCAGCCCGAGAGGTCCAACGTGTAGACGATTTGGTATTCAATGGCCGGAAGGGGAGTGTCGACTGGGCTGAGTGGTGGTACGAGTCGGGCCAGAGAATAAAGTTTGCGAGCCTTGGCCGTCGACGACGATACCGATACCGAAGTATACCGAAGAACGAACCGACGCTGGGCCTCTTACGTTCAACACCTATATTTCGACCCCTCTTGATCTTCTCGACACGTCCTCTGGTCCACCAGTGCGTTGTGCTACCACAGATGGGAGCGCCATAAGTCTCAGCCTGATATTGAACGGCGTGGAGGCTAACGGTCGTTTGGTCGTCTCTGGTGCAAACCAACGGAGCAGATAACAGGCTTCCTATCTGCTTGGTGCTGGAGGACGTGAACAGCGTCGTAATAATAAATGCCCGAAACCGGCCAATGGCTCTCGAAGACCAATACCTCTCCCGTCGTAGCAAATCGTGTCGCACGGACGCGCATCTCTCCAAATAGAGGTCCGTATTGAAACAGCACTGAATTTTACGTCCTGTGGCAAGTCCACTCTTGACGTACTGAGCCAAGGCACAGGTAGGAGCCTGCCACAAACCGGTGGTAACTTGGATCCTGACTGACGCCACCTATTAACCGTTCTCTACAGCTTTCATTGTAGCTATCTACCGTGTGAAGCCACCTCGAGTCCTCGACTGGCAGGCGCTAGGCAGTGTAGTAAGAAACATGGGGGAAAGTACTTCATCATTGCACCGTTTCGACAAGGGCAGTGGAAGCCTTCGTGGTATATCAAAACGAACACCGTCCGCTGGGTGCTTATATCCGCCGCGTAGCTGACACAACGTCAGTCTGCTGTATCTTGATCTTCCAACCCAACTATGGCAGGTTTTCGAGGAACAAGATCGCCGGCGAGACCGAGCTCCCATTGATTTGAAGGCGTTGGGCAGGCGCATTCCCACACGAGTACAGATTACCAAACGGTGCCAAATGGTCCACCCGCTCAGATGAGGGTCGAAGGTGGCTTGAAAGTGGTTCGGCTGAATAACCTGGCAGAAGCGGTGTCGACTAGTGGACTGCGATCGTTAGGGGCGAATATATGGTTATCGAACCACGTTTCTAACAAGCGAGGCGATTAGTGTGAGAGTGTTTGTCCGACGCATGCGAACACTGCCGAGATGGTCGCTACTTGGAGCAGCTGCTCTGGAGCAGATGGAGCAGACGCCCAGTACATAAGGATGGTCCAAATGTGAAACCATAGTATCACAATCCAATGACTCTATCCACCTTTGCCCCCACCGGCGCTCTCTTACTACTTGGCTGGGTCGCCCTCCACGTCCTTCGCCCCTTCAGGCGTCTCTTCTCGCCCCTCAGGGTCGTCCCCGACCCAGATGAACCTCATTGGTTAAAGGTCATTTTGATTCAATCTTAGCAGATACCAACACTGGCGACTTGGAACAAAAATGGGTCGCCGAGTTTGGTCCCATATTCAAGTTCAAGGCTTTCTTTCTGTACGTTTACCCCACTCTCGGTCTATGCTCTCTCTCTAATCACCTCATCTTTAGGGTGATCGCGTTATGCCTTGCGACGTTCGTGCAATCCAATACGTCCTCTAACACCACTTCGTCTACGCAATACACCCTTTCCTTCGTTACCTCCTTTGCCGCATCCTCGGTGATGGTATGTACCTGTCTTTCTCTCCCCTCCCTTCCGCCCACTACTCATCCCTTCTCGATCACAGGGCCTATTGATTCCCGAAGGTCAGCCCTCGCGCCCCTAACCTTCTAAACCTATACTCAAAATCCTTCATCGTTAGGTGTAGCCCACCGGAACCAGGTATATGCCCCCTTCCTCACTCCGCCCGATTATACTGACCCATCCATCTTTCACAGCGTCCGTGTCATAGTCGGTCACCCTCCTCGTAACATACCTCCTCCTCTCTCTCACTTTTCGCCACTTTCCGCCCCGCCTTCAGCAATAGCCACATTCGAGAATTGACCGAAATCATCGTTTCCAATTCCACAGAGGTCCGCATTATGCTCTTGCCCCTTTTCAAACACAACTAATTCCTGGGCCCCCACAGCTCAAAGACTGTCTATTGTACCAAATTGCCGCCTCTCCTCAACCCGGTCAGGCCAACGTCGAAGTACTCTCGTGTCTCTTACGCGCCACCCTTGATATCATCGGGTTGGCCGGGTTCAGTTACTCCTTTGATGCCCTCAAGTTCGGTGAAGACTCCAACGAGCTCGGATACGCCTTCGCGCAGATCTGTGACAGGCGAAGACTCTTCAACTTCTTCCAGGCACGGATCCCAATCCTGCGGTGGATTGTACGTCTATCCATTGTTCCGTTCTACTTCACTTAACCACCTCGCGCTGTGCCTGCCTGAATACCAATAGACGATAGACCAAGAATCCAAGGTGGTTCTCAAATCCCAGCAGACCGCGAGGCGGATTGGTCTCCATCTCGTCCGTGAGAATCAGTAAGCAGTCTGGGAGGAGAAGCCGTCTGGTGGGGGGATTGCGCTCGAGAACGGAAAGGTCAGCCTCCTCATCAAAGCAAATATGAACAAGGACTTCCTTCCGGAGCAGCAGCTTATTGTTGAACAGATCCTCAACCAGATTCCGACATTCTTAGTTGGAGATGCGCGTCTGACATTCTATGTCTACTCGGACGGCCTGCTCGTACTGACCACCACCCTTCCCCCTTACCCATCTGCGTATCGAGGTCACGAAACGACCTCGGTCTCGACCACATGGACGCTCTTCGCTCTCGCCTGCCATCCTGAAATCCAATCCAAGCCGCGCGAAGAACTCAGGGCGTTCCCGTACGACTCTCCCTCGATGGCCGTCTCAATTCACTCCAGTACCTCGACTCCGTCGTCCGCGAAATCCTCCGGTTGTACTTCGCCGTCGACAGTACCGTCCGCGTGGCCACCCAGGCCGACGTCACTCCGCTCTCGAAGCCTTTCATGGGGCTCAGTGGTGCCCCCCCCACAATGAGATCCAGTGAGTGCGTGCCGGTTGGCTTGTTGTACAATGGGAAACGAGGCTCATGTGAGGGACGAATAGCACCTCGAAAGGAGAGACGATCGTTATCCCGATCTCGTTAATTAATACCTCTCTAGGGATATGGGGGGGGAGACACGTCCGAGTTCAAGTGAGGACGACCACCTTCACCGCGTTTTGCAAATCACTAACTCCTCTCTACGTCTATGACAGACCAGAGAGGTGGTTCAAGGGTATCCCTGCGGAAATGTCGTCCCCGAAGTTTGGGGTAACGTGTTGAGCCCCGCCGGAGGAGCAAGGTCCTGCATCGGATACCGCTTTGCCCTCGTCGAGTACACCGAAAATCTTACCTTAGGCGTCCTATCTCTGATACCCATCGTACCTTTGCAGGATGAAAGCCCTCCTCTCAACTCAGTGGAACAGAGTGCTCTGACATATTTGAATTGGAGGAAGTGTTGAGAGACAAGTGGGCGTGAAATCAGTCGCTCACGTAAGTCAACTGTGATGCACGTTGGTACGAGCAGTTGATGACCTACAACTGAAGGGAAAAGGTTACGAATAAAGCAACTACCATTTAAAAGAGAAGGTGTAAAGACACTCGTGGGTGATGTACCCCTACTAGAGGATCACAACGAAGACCCTGAACGGCCAGTAAATATTCCTGCATGGAAGATACCACTCCTACTCTGTTACGTCTCCTGTCCTAGCTGTGGGGTGGTTCTGCTGTCTAAGTCATTATTACCACCACTGGAGGTCTTCTATCCCTGGCTAGCTTCCTCCAACCTCGCTGCCCAGTCACAGGTATGCTCATCCAGAGGTTATAGGGGCAATCAATGAGACCTCTATGTTGATAAGGGTACAGAAGGTGTCAAGATTTTCTACCTAAATCCATGGCGGTCAAACTCGAAGATGATTGAGCATTAGACCGTTTAGTGACAATACCGGTGAGTATGACTCAAGTCATTGTTGAGCGATCAAGTGCCATCTCTCTGTGACTCACCTGGACTTAAGCACCAAAGCGGACAATTGGGCGGAAGCCTAACGTGCACGGTGATTTATGAGCTGCCAAGAATACCATGGTAGCAAGGAAAAATGACAATCTATTTGGTTTTAGGGAGAGCCAACCGAATGGCCATTGTATCCCGCACAATCTTGATAACATCCTTTATAGGAATTGGGACACGGTATATGTCCTGCGTATAAACCTCCTGGAACTGTACCCCGACCTGCTCAAAATTATGTGCCAATGATTCCAAATAGTCGAGGAACGCCCCGAAATACGATTCCTTTCCGAATATCCAATCTCCGTGTAAGCAATCTAGGAAGTTATATATGCCACAGTGTCCCCATTGCAGCTCTATTACCTTGAGCAGTGGCATCTCAGACCAATTCAGCGCCAAAATCACCTCCGCAGTTCGTTTCCACCATTCTACGCGATCGGGGTTAATACGACGATAGATGATAGCGAGATGGGATAATTGGTGGAACGGAAAACGGCCTTGCTTATGTCTGAAGGGTGGTTCATCGAGTTCCAATTGAAGGTGCGTGAGTGAACGGAGTATTCCAGGTTTCAAGTCACTGTAGGCACCACTGTAGTCACCAAAACGAGTATTAAAGAAGGTAATCCGCTGCCAGACGTCGATAGTGAAGGGTAGCGACGCCCCTCGGTTCATCGATAATGAGGTGAGATGAGGTATATCGGCGGTTGAGAGAAGGGGAGTCCAATATTCGATTCCTTGGTCAGTGAGAAATGATAGACTGAGGAAGTGAACCGATGGTAATCGTAGAGTGCCATGATGACGCGACTCTTCAGGTTCTCGCCTTAAGCCAGAGAGATGAAGTATCTCTACATTCGGTAGACCCGAAAGCACATGAACTACACATTTCTGGCTGAGGATGTTAACGGCGGCGTCGAAAATGCGAATGTGGTTGACTAAAATTTGTGGCTCCCAAGGACCGCTAAGGTATGGGTCCGAATGGTAGAAGCTGAGGATTCGAGTATTGGGGCACAGTTGGAGGATGTGGTCTATCTGGCTTGAGGATCCCTTGCTCACACTGG
>Ga0307513_10010137_pt1 | contig 11858 bp, 12 predicted proteins | sample 15_EM_MG_FD_202174 | JGI IMG/M metagenome (GOLD analysis project Ga0307513, IMG submission 202174) | Populus trichocarpa ectomycorrhiza microbial communities from riparian zone in the Pacific Northwest, United States - 15_EM | ecosystem: Host-associated > Plants > Roots > Unclassified | place... | reverse complement strand
GAGTTAATATCCGCTAACCGGGGATTATGTCCAGGGCTTGTCTGCTTTCTTGCATGCACTTCGGTTGCATTGGGTAGAAGGGAACAGCAAGCATTATAACGCCGGGGGATATGTAAGTTTGTGTCGTCAAAGCACGTGTTCCCGAAGAAGGCTGACGTTCCGAATTTTCACCGTAGCAATTTGTCCCGCTTAGTTTCGCACGTTTGAAAGAGGAGCAGTAGCGGACGAATCTTGCGATTGATACTGTTACCTATATCCCACACAATACTTGCCGCCTGTTTGTTGGTACGGTTAGCGACCAATCCGATGATCCTTATCTAAACCACATGCGGGGTGACAACGACCGGGAGTAGTCCGGTCACCGGCCAGCCACCGCCCTGAGCAGCGCCTCGTTGTGACTGGAACCCGATGCTCGGACACGGTGCATACCGGCGATTGCCGACGCCACCCTATAAAAACTTTCTGCAGATTTCCCAATTTTTCTCATCCCCCGCTCCGTCTCTCTCGCTCTACTTCTCTTGTAATAGAGGTGTGTGCTTTACCCCCCTCCGTTGCCCTCGTCTGCTCACCCTATCTTAACAGGCCTCTCTCGGCCATTTAGATCCTAGAGACCTCCTTGTTGGCCTTCGTGAAGTGTATTTGCCACGCAATAGACTTTCATCTCAACCATAGAAATTTTTAGGTTAGCCCTGTCTCCTTCCAGACGGCCATTCCCCCATCTGACTAACCTCATGACCTCCGATCAGTCTCGTTAACGTCTTAGACATGCCAGCCGTTACCGCATCCACAAACCCTTCTTCCATCCCCGACCCGGCCGCTCTCAAGGCTGTTAATACCACCCCCGCCGTCGATGTCGCCTCCTTGTTTGTTGCCAATAAGGCTACCCGCGACTCAGCTGCGCAGCTCTTTGTCGATGCTGCCCTAAAAGATGGACCCTCCAGTGTCGAATCCACTGGTTTCAATGAGGCCGTCAAGACGGCTCTCGCCGACAAGAAGTCTCCCGCCTCCCGTGAGGGCGCCGCTGGAGCTGTCTCGGCGATTGTTAATGCCGGTGCTATCAAGGCCCTTGAGCCCACCTTCATCGACTCCGGTCTCTATGCTGCTCTCCTCGAGACCTTTGCCGACAAGATGCCAGCCGTCCGTCAAGCCGCCATCGACGCCGTCAAGGCTTTCGTCTCTAAGATGAACCCCTGGGCTACCGCTCTTGTCCTCCCGGCTCTCCTCACTGGAATCAAAAACAACGGCAAATGGCAGGTCAAAACTGGCGCTATTGTCGTCCTTAACCAACTGGTCCAGAGTGCCCCTGCTCAGACCGCCAAGCTCATGCCGGATATCGTCCCCGTCCTCGCTGAAGCCATCTGGGATACCAAGGCTGATGTGAAGAAGGCTGCTCGCGAATCACTCACGAAGGCCACCGCTCTCATCTCCAACAAGGATATTGAACGCTTTATTCCCGCCCTAATTAAGGCTCTAATCAACCCGGTCGAGGAGGTTCCAAAGACTTTGGACCTCTTGTCGGCCACGACATTCGTTTCTGAAGTAGACTCTGCTACTCTTTCCCTCATGGTTCCGCTCCTCTCTCGTGGCCTCAACGAGAAGCTCACTGCTATCAAGCGCCGTGTTGCTGTCATCACCGACAACATGGCCAAGCTCGTCGACTCCGCTGTCACTGTCCGTCCTTTCATCCCCAAGCTCCTCCCCGGTTTGATCAAAGTCGAGTCTTCCATCGGTGATCCCGAAGCTCGTGGCGTTGTTGGCAAGGCCATTGCTACTCTCCGTCAGATCGGCGAGGTTCCAGCCGACTCCGACGGGTCCAACTTACCCCCAATCAAGACCGCCGAACCTACTACCCTTGCCAATGGCTTGATCGCCGTGTACAAGAAGCAAGGTGCAAGCCCCGTTCCAGCGACTGCAGACGTTTCTGTCACCTATGTTACTCGCCTCGCCGCTAACCTAGTTAATACCAAGAACTTTGACGTCTCTGAGTGGGACACTCTCGCCGGACACCTCGACTTCATCGCCTCCACTCCTCAGGGTCTCGCCGTTGCCCGTGAGTGGGTTGTCAAGTCTGCGTCTGACGACGACGACGACGTTGGTGTTGAGGAGGACGAGGGGGAAGGTGAAGATCTGTGCAACTGCGAGTTTTCTCTCGCCTATGGTGCCAAGATCTTGTTGAATACCGCAACCCTCCGCCTCAAGCGTGGTAACCGCTACGGTCTCTGTGGTAGGAACGGAACTGGAAAGTCCACCTTGATGCGCGCCATCAACAATGGGTCAGTATTTGTTATAACCCCACTCAGCCTCAGTCCTAATTTTTTACCAGTCAAGTCGAGGGTTTCCCATCCCCAGATGTTGTCCGCACCTTCTACGTTGAGCACGACATCGACGGTTCCGAGGCTGAAACCTCAGTCCTTGACTTCATCTTGAGTGACAAGCGTGTCCTCGCCGACAAGCCTGAGGTTATCTCGACCCTCGCCTCTGTCGGTTTCAACGATGAACGCCAGGGACATGGTATCGGAAGTCTCTCTGGTGGTTGGAAGATGAAGTTGGCTCTTGCCCGTGCCATGTTATTCAAGGCCGACATCCTCTTGCTCGACGAACCCACTAACCATCTCGACGTCGTTAACGTCGCTTGGTTGGAGAGTTATCTCACCAGCTTGACCACTTGCACTTCCATCATCGTCTCTCATGACTCAGGCTTCCTCAACAATGTCATTACGGATGTCCTCCACCTCAACCGCTTCAAGCTCAGGAGATACCGTGGTAACCTCGAGCACTTCATGCAGGTCGTCCCCGAGGCCAAATCCTACTATACTCTTGAGGCCCTCGAAGACTACAAGTTCAAGTTCCCCGATCCCCCCTTGCTCGAGGGCGTCAAAACCAAGGAGAAGAGTCTTTTGAAGATGCGCAAAGTTGGCTTCCAGTATCCCACCCAATCGGTCCAGCAACTCTACGACATCACCCTCCAGGTCTCCTTGTCCTCCCGTGTTGCTGTCCTCGGACCTAACGGTTCGGGTAAATCTACCCTCGTCAAGTTGCTCATTGGTGACATGGAGGCCAACAAGGGCGGTGAAGTCTGGAAGCACCCCAACTTGGTCATCGGTTACGTTGCTCAACACGCCTTCCACCATATCGATAACCATCTCGACAAGACCCCTCTCGAGTACATGTTGTGGCGTTACCAGACCGGCGAGGATTTGGAGGAGATGACCAAGGCTTCCCGCCAGATCACCGAGGAGGAAGAGAAGAAGATGAAGGAGGGTGCCACCGTCATCGTTGAGGGTCAGAAGAGGCTCATCGACGAGATTCTCACCCGCAAGAAGCTTAAGCAGTCCTACGAGTATGAGGTCTCGCTGAAGGGATTGAGCTCTTCTGAGAACATCTGGCTCCCCCGTGACGAGTTAGTTAAGCGTGGTTTCGAGAAGAAGGTTTTGGAGGTTGACACTCGTGAGGCTCAGCGCCTCGGTCTCCTTCGTCCTCTCGTTCGTCGCGAGATCGAGGCCCACTTCGCTGACTTCGGTCTCGAGGCTGAGTTTGTTTCTCACAACTCGATGAGGGGTCTCTCTGGTGGACAGAAGGTCAAGGTAGTTCTTGGTGCTGCCACCTGGCGTCGTCCTCACGTCATTTGTATGGACGAGCCTACCAGTGCGTATCCTATACTTTAGTTGGATTTCGGAGACCGGTAACTGACGTTACTTTCCAGACTACCTCGACCGTGAATCGCTTGCTGCGCTGATCCAGGCTCTGAAGTCCTTTGAAGGTGGTGTCCTGATCATTACCCACAATAGGGAGTTCTCCGAGTCAATCTGCAAGGAGGTCTGGGCCATGAAGGATGGTTACCTTGAGCCCTCCGGACACAACTGGGTTGAAGGCCAAGGATCTGGACCACGGATCGACAAGAAGGCGGGAGAGGAGGAGGATCAATACGACGCTATGGGCAACAAGGTTGAAGTCAACAAAAAGAAGAAGCAGACCGCTGCTGAGGCTCGTAAGGCCAAGAAGGACCGTATAGCGAGGAGGAAACGTGGCGAGGAGGTCTTCACCGACGACGAGTTGTGATATCCTTCCTCTGCACCCACTGATCGTTCATGTTTTCCTTAATCTATTCCGTCATCGCTTGCATTCCTGTCTTGTTTCCTTAGTCTGTGTTGTCTGTGTGCCCATGTCGTATCGTATTGTATGCCAAGGATATTATTTTGTATGTTTTCACTCTTGTGTGTTATCGTGGGAGATCAGCGAAGCGGCTCCCCAAGCATCCAATTCCCTCCCTAACCTCTCGAGTTTCTTGATGAAGAACGCCATGCCCAAGTCCGCAGTCTAACACGATACGCATACACGATAAGGTTCTCTGCAGCGTTGACTTGACCCATTACACTGGAGCCCATGTGCGATATGCGATGTGAATGCTACTTCCTGAGCCCAATGAATAAAGATTGATACTGCAGATGCTAAGGCACGGCCCATTTTCCCCCAACGTCGGCACTTTCGCCCTATGGTATGCTAACTATCGAACGATCATAAGTCGGACCCCAATGCACGTCGGAAATCACGTACACAACAGCCTCGGCCAATGGCGCACCATGGGATATCGTTGCCATCACCAACTTCGCGAGGAGCCCACAGACCGAGTCGTTGGGCCCCCTCACCGCGACGTGATTTTTGAGGGAGGGGGAAATAGACTGTTGGTCCGCCAGTGATAGTAGTGACTTTCCAGACCAAAGCCTGAGCGCTGAGGACCTGCGCGTAGTCCCCTCTCATCTCCAAACACTCCAACTGCTCCATATCCTGCAACAGCTCGAAGCACTTTTCCGCTTGTTGAAGACCATATTGAATGTCGTCACCTTTTTTTTTTTATTACCGAGAGGAAGGGGATCCCGCGAAATCCCTCGCGCTGGAAGTGATATGGAGCGACACGGCGGGTCGTGAACAGGAAGCCCCGATCCCGGTAGGCCGTGGAACGATGTGTTGAAGACTCCCAGCCCTACGTAAATTTCGACGGCTGCGGTTTTGGCGAGATTGGGGAGCCGTCCCTCAAAGGAACTAGGGAGGGTAATGCTACACGCCGGCGGTAAGATCCTGGTTTTAACCTGTTCCACAGGTGGGAGGGGAGGAGGTAGAAGTGATGGCGGAATGGGGTCCGGGTTTTTGATGGAGGACAAATTAGACTCCCTCAATTTGGAGAGTGGAACTGGACGAAGGGTGAATGTGGATGACCAGGGAGTATGATGGAGCTTGACGTGAAGGTCTTCCAATGATGGTATGTGTTCAAGCACTTCCAGCATCGGATCGATTTTGAGAGCCGTGAAGGTGTCAGTTTGTAAGTCGAACTGGGTGAGCTGAGGGAAATGGTGAGGTGAGTTCAGGGTCGAAAACCCTATGAGTCGCAACGTCCTCAACGAAACGAATTCTCCGCCAAAAAGTTTGGGTAGTGGTCAGGCCAGCCTGATCCCAGGGGGCGGCGGCAGGTATACTGAGCCTTCGCAAAATTGGAGCAGGTTTAGAGAAGTGTGATGGGATCCTTTCGGACTGCTCTGGAACAGTTAATTCGATTTCAAGCATGGGAGATTGAGGAGGTAACTTAGGAGCGATGTCGGGGAAGCACCTGTTAACCCGACGCTCAGCGGGTCCGTCTGAAAGCGTTTAAGGCTTTCGGAACATACTCCTGCGAATAGAGCCCCGACTTCCGGAATAATCGATATCACACCACAGATCAGGAGATGGCAACAGAGTGTTGCGCCAATGTCGACAGGCCGCAGTGGCATTGATCGGATCGCGTTACGAATAGCGGGAGGAGGGAATCGAACCGAGGATCCTGGAGGGAGATGGTTGACGGGGATGGAACCGTTCAGGAGATATCGAACAGACATCCAAATCGCTCGAGTCCTAGCCACTGTCTCGTCAACCTAGATATACCAAGGGTTAAACATCTTATTTATGCAGATGAGGGGATATGCCGTCCAGGCTCATCCTCTCTCAAGCGAAAAATATCGGAGTTAGATGCGGGTTCAAATGGGTGAATTGTTCAGCGCTCGACGCTCCATCACGAGAATAGGGCGCACCTTGTTAAGGTTTTCATTCATCCGCCCAGCTTTCTTTCTAGCGCATGAAATAACCAGGGTAAAGAAAGCTCAGGGACCGACCTAGGATATATGAACATGACTACGAGCGGTGGTATGAACGTCGGCGTGATGGGGGGATTGGCGCCTGGATCCACCAACGTCCCTGCCTCGCGTTCATGGTTCCTTTGGATCGTACTCAACGCGGCTAGAGGTGCTTGACGATGGTAAGGCAGCTTTACAATGATGTACCTTGAACCTCGCGATCATCACAACCGATTGGCGAACATTCGTTAGTATTCAGCGCTCAGCGGTAACCTTTCAAGTATTTGACCACCGCTCAGCCGCGCTTCACAGTGCAACGCCGGCGCAGGTTTCCTGATAGGATGGGGAGCCTTGTTCTAGCGCCCAGGAAAAAATGCAATGAACCTCCCATCTGCCATGGCCCGGAGCCGGACCCCGATCCTGGCGCTAACCCCTCTAAGAGTGTCTCCCGCTCGTCGGTCTGCTTATCCTTAGTCCCACCCTATGCTTCCTTCGCGGAGAAAAACGCGGTCAAAGACACCGACGACGACAACCCCGTCACCTACCCCTACATCGCCGGAAGAGTCTTTCATCCGGAAGAAGCTTTCCACCCCACGTCGTGATGTAAAGGCACTTGCTGCTTCCTCATTTGCCGTTGCATCATCCATTGGATCCTCGTTTTTAAGCGACAGCCGTCTCTCATGCTCGGAAGAGGGGAGGACAACCGACAAATCCCACCCCGATGATGCCACGATCGACCAGGAACCTGGCCCCCATAGAATGACAGATTCAGCCTGGCAAACTGCGTATAGCACGGCAAGGATGGTCGTCAATATCACCAAAGAATCTTCAGACATGTTCCTGCCGCTCAAGGCAGTGGTCGGTGCGCTCTCCGTTCTAATTCAGAATTACGATGTGGGTTCCATCCCACGGCAGCCGTAGCCCAGAGATGATGCTGACGGCCTGCGTTCTAGCGAACCATGAGTAACGCGAGGCAGGTCGAAGAGATAGAAGAAAGAATCTCGTCACTCTCGGATATACTCCGTTCTCCTCTGAGAGGGGATGATCATTCGGAGAGTGCACGGAGGGAACTGCTCCGCAGGTTTGTGTATCTCCGAGTCCCAGAATTTACTCGTATACCACTCACGCAGGATACCCGTAGGAGATTGATGGACGTCGTTGTAAAACTCGAGCCGCTTTCCGAGCAAAACGGGCTGTTGAAGTTCTTGCGGAACGAGAATCATGCCGGGTTGCTGAACGGATTCGTCCAAGATGTGGCCCATGCTGTCACAGATTACCAGGTTCGTAGCCGAGAGCGCGGGGTTCAATGTTGTTGATAATCACTCAGACCTCTCTTCAACAAAGCACGTACGAGAATACCAAGGACATCCAGGAGGTTGCGAGGAACATCAACTTGACCACCCAGGGCATCGCTGAGAATACAGAGGACATTGCTCATAAGGCGAAAGAAATGATTGTGAGCGTAACCTGGGGGGACACCAGTCCAAATACTCACATTCCCCAAGGAAGCCGCGGATCTCGAAGTCTTGGACAAACTCAACCCCGTGCATAATGCGGGATACCAAGCCGAGCATCACGAAAAGTGTCTCAGCGGAACCCGAGAGTCCATCCTTCAAGATGTCATGTGTTGGGCCAAAAACGCTCAAGATCAACCTGTATTCTGGCTCAACGGGTTGGCGGGAACCGGGAAATCGACCATCGCCCAGACATTTTCAGAGATGGCCAGTAACGGCGATATCCTCGGTGCCAGCTTCTTCTGTTCCCGCGACTACTTGGAGCGGAAGATGCTCAAGAATATTTTCCCCACTCTCGCATATCAACTCGCTTGTCGTTACCCTCGATTCCGGGATCACCTTGTCAAGGCCATCAGGCGTGATCCCTCGGTAGCCCATAGTTCCCTCATCTCCCAGCTGAGAGACCTGCTCGTGGACCCACTATCTGCGACCAGGATCTCGTGCGTGATCGTCATAGATGCATTGGACGAGTGCGTTGACGACCAACCCGCTTCGGCAATCCTCTCGGTTCTTGGCCGCCTCGTCAGCAAATTGCCGCTGATGAAGTTCTTCATCACGGGTCGACCAGAGCCACGGATCCGCTCTGGCTTTCGCCTTCCCCTCCTTGAACCGTTCACACAAATATTCTTGTTACACGAAGTCGCCTCGACATATGTTAAGGGTGATATTCGGTTGTATCTGACGGAGAAGTTGACTGGGATCGCGAAACGACGAAGTGGACTCGATTTACCAGAAGCATGGCCGTCGGATGCGGATATCACGGCGCTTGTCCAGAAATCTTCGGGACTATTTATTTTCGCCGCCACGGTAGCCAGATTCGTCGAGTCGGAACACCACGAACCAGGGGAGCGTCTCCGACTCATCGTCAGCAAAGTAGATGACACAAGCTATGAGGGAGCATCAGGAATCGACTCACTCTACTCTCAAGTTCTACGCGACGCGTTCTCCGGCATCAATGAGGAGTCAGCGTTCGTTGACCTGAAACGTATCCTCAGCGCGGTGATGTTGGCGCTCGACCCCCTGTCTCGAGACGGGTTGGTGCAACTCCTCGGTATCGACTCAGCGCTCATATCCACCAGGCTTCGACACCTCCACTCGGTCATTCTCATACCTGCAGATGGGTTGAAGGAAATCCGTGTTTTCCACAAGTCATTTCCGGATTTCCTGCAAGATCGCAATCGATGTCCAGATCCCAGGTTTCACATCGATTCTTCGACACGTCACGGTGATATGGCACTGGGCTGCCTATATCTTGTGGGGGAGCTCAGCATGAACCCTTGTTCAGTGGCGCCATTCGTAATGAATCAAGACATCCCTGATCTCCCGGAACTGCTGAGGGATAAACTTGGGAGTGGGCTGCGTTACGCATGCAAGTACTGGTCCGCGCACCTCCTGTCTTCCTCGACGTCCAGGGAATACAGCAACCGGTTGATTGCATCGACGTCTCTGTTTTTCGACCACAGTGTATTCCCATGGATGGAAGTCATGAGCCTCGAGGGATGTTTAGAAGATGTGATTCATTCCATGAATCACCTGTTGGATTGGTTGGGTAAAGTGAGTGGTACCTCATTATGGCCGGTATCAATGACATCGATCGTTGACGATAAGCAAACGGAAGGTTGGCATTGAACACGGTTCCCTGCCTGGTCTGGCTGCAGATTGCCTTCGGTTCACCCTCCATTTCTTCCAACCGATCCAAATGTCGGCCCAACACATATACCACACTGCCTTGCCTTTGTCACCAGAGACTTCCATCCTACCGCTACGGTTTTTCGGGAGCTATCTATCCTGGACCACACAGCAAGCTTCACACGTGACCCTCACCTGGGGAGCAACTCTCAGAACCATAGAGGCTGATTTTGGGACGTTTATACATGTTACCGTGGCAGGTCAGGGCATTGCCGCTGTATGCGAGGACAACACCGTCAATATATATGATGCAGTCACGGGCGTTCTCAGGTCGTCACTGAAAGCTCCGCACCCGGTCACAGAGGTTGTGGGCTCACCAGATGGATCTGTTCTTTTCTGCTCTCACGAATACTTCCACGCGATAACCCTGTGGGACACGCAGACCGGAGGCTTAATCCACACCTTCACTGTCGAATCCGGGGTCAACGATATCGCCATCTCCTTGACAGGGAAGTACCTTGCAAGTTGTTTGCTCGACGGTACTTTCATGTTATGGGAAGTGGAGAGCAGATGCGGGAGTTCGCGATTTTTGGGCGAACCGATTGCATGCATTTGTTGGCTGGAACCCGAGGATCAAATCGCCCTGGCCTTCGAACAGACCATAGTAATCCTGGATATCACCACGGGGAGGACGCTACATACGTTCCCTGTGACAGGGAGTGTGCGAGAAATTGCTTTTTCCGCAGGTCGGTTAGCCATCTGGAAGACCAAGACCTTCAGCAGTCAGGTCACGGCCTACAGGAGTCAGGTCATGACCCTCGAGGATCCAGCCACAGACTTCAGCAATCCGCGCACAGACACCCGGAGTACGACCACAGTCATCGACATCCGGGATGGCTCGGAGCTGGTTTCGGTTCCCCACCCAGAACCAATCTTTTGCTTCGCTTTCTGTGACAACGGAGGCAAGGTAGTCTGTGCAATACCAGGATCTCTCCAGTCCCTCTGCATACCTCAACCCTCGCACGGGTGGGGCAAACCCCAACCCTCGCCCGGGTGGGGCACACCCCAACCATCACCCACGTGGGTCAATTACCTAGAACACCCCGGGACGATATATTCCATCGGTCTCCTGCAAAGCGGTCGCCTGGTGGTGCATGTTGGGGAATCTATCCAACTATTGGCGATGGAGTACGCTCTTGGCACCAACCAGGGTCCAAAAATTTCCGATATTTATCTGTTGGGTAACGGCAGGACAATCTGTGCTACTTCCGAAAATCACGAAGACGTCTACCTGCTGGATGCGGAGACCTTGGAGACCCATTATAAATACCGTGCCCAACCCGATATCACCTACCCCTTTTACGCGTCCAATCCGCGCATCATCTCCGCTTCTATTGATAAGCGTACCATCGTCTTCTGCTTCTCGGCCCCCGACAGTGGGTTCACCTTGGGGCTGCACATCATCGGTTTTATTTTTCCGCAGTGGGAACAACCCTTGTTGCATCCAATATCATCAGGCACGCTATCACCCGATGGAGAGAAGCTTATTACCGCTATGCAAGTTGGGAGCTGGGATGGGGACTGGGAACTCTGTATCAGGGGAGTAGCGAACGGGGAAATCCTCACTTCTGTTGCCTGGACAGGCAGGTCGCCCAGAAACATCACGTTCACCTCGGAAACCCAGTTCTACACTGAGGGTCCCCACTTCCGAGCGCCCCCCGAGCGCCCCTACTTCCGAGCGCCCTCCGAGGACGAGGACGATTGCGGGGAGGATGACAACTACAGCCCCTCCCCGAGCCCTATTATCCCAAGTTATGAGGTGGATCACGAGGAGCACAATGTCCAAACAACTTTTACTCTGAATCCTACCTCGAACGGTTATTGTATCCAGCAAATGTCGGAAGAGGAGATCCTACCCATCCACCCGAGTTATGCACTGGACGAGAACCTGGAATGGGTAGTAGATGCCAAATCAAGGAGGGTGTGCTGGCTTCCGCCAGGCTATCTCAGTGAAATCGGAAATGGGCACTTTTTTGTTGGCTCTTCGATTGTTATGGTTGGGCAAGACGGGATTGTGCGGAGGTTGACTTTCAGGGACCCTTGTTTTGAATCATGATGTATAGTAAAAACTGCGCGCGCTACGCCAAGATTATTTACATTCCTATGGAATCTCAGGATTGTTGTCGAACCGATCTGTTAAGTTACGGTGGTCTCAAAACGCGGACGGCGTTGGGCAAGTACGGTATGGTTCTCCCAAGTATTTGGCTCTTTTTATCAATTCGGGAGGCGGTCTTAAAAATTAGAGCTGGCGCTGATTACGCGCGTGCTGAGTGGTTTCGTGGTCCAGGCGTAGAAGAGGATCTGTACCTCCTACTACGTACAGCCCTTTGCATATGAAAAGAACACCGCGATTTTCTTCCTCTCCTCTCGATCTCCGCTATACCTAATCTAGTGGCCCTGGCTGTCAATCTGTGACGCTTGTCACTCGTTACAGCAAGTTGCATTTCGATAGACCGTTTCGAATAGAATAGGGCCCCAACTCTTTGTTTATGTTTTGATGGTATTGGGGCTCGGCACCCCCGGCAGACGCACTGTATGAAAATTGAAATCGGTG
>Ga0307513_10010136_pt1 | contig 11858 bp, 13 predicted proteins | sample 15_EM_MG_FD_202174 | JGI IMG/M metagenome (GOLD analysis project Ga0307513, IMG submission 202174) | Populus trichocarpa ectomycorrhiza microbial communities from riparian zone in the Pacific Northwest, United States - 15_EM | ecosystem: Host-associated > Plants > Roots > Unclassified | place... | reverse complement strand
CGCGTAGACGATCAGCGCCTTGGGGCAGTCGAGCGGCGACCACGAGGTCAGCTCGAAGTGGCCGACCTCATAGACGCCGACCGGGACCAGGCCGGCCGTCGCGCCGATGATCGCGGCGATGGGCTTGCGCCTGGCGGCGCGTAGCTGGGCCAGGGGGTTGGTGGTAACGGTGTGATCGGGAGCGGCATTGCTGATCTCTGTCGTCATGCTGGAATACCTTTGCGCAACCAGTGCCAATACTCGTAGCTCCGATCATATGCAATCAACTAGGATGCACTCGACGAGCTACTGTGGACTGTGGCGCAAAGGCGACGATCATGGCTACGCGAGTCGCCAGTGCAACACAAAGAGGCCCTTAGCTCAGCAATCATGCAACCCTACACATCGATCAATGACAGTAGCTCAACTGCGATGCGGCCCCTGCCGCGGATTCACACCGCGTAGCAAATCGACAACATATCGTATAGCTCGCGAGCTACACCGCACTCATCAATGATAGTTGTGAGCTAACGAATTGGGCATGCGACGCGCAATGACCAAGTCGCATGTCGAACACAACCCAATGGACGACCCACCGCCCGTGCACCGGGCGCTGCGGCACGATGAACGCGTACACGCTCGAAGCAGGCCCGTTCATATTGGAGGCAGACGGGTTCGAGCCCGAGCCCCACTGCGATGGCCTGATCGTCTACAAGGACGGCCATCTCTGCACTGCATGCGAGGTCGTTGTCGAGGCAGCGCTCGCCGCGCGGCGCACGGCGATCGCCGCGGAGGCGTTCGGCCGCGACTCGGACCGCTGATCCGCCGCCACCGCGATCGGAGATGCCATGGCTCCCAAGGGCACATTGTCGCGCAAGGCCGCGCTCAAGCGCAGCCGGCGAATTCTGAAGCGCGCCGTGCGGACCTTCCGTGCGTCGCCCTCGGTCGCCGCGCGCGCCGCAGTCGAGCACGCGCTCGACGCCGTGCAACGCGCCGATCAACTTGCAGACCATCCGCAGGCCCGGACCAACCCGGACATCCGGCATTGGGAGGATGCATGGCTGGCCGCGTATCTCGGGCTGTACCGGATCGCCAAGCAACGAGGATCCGTCTGATGCCGGCCAAGCCGCCGGTGTCGATCCGCCGCATCCACGCCGAGCCGGCAGACGCGCGCGGGCCGGCCGCGATCGGCGAGATCTCGTGGCTCGCGCTCTGGGACACCGGCGCGATCACGCGCCACGACACCGCACGCGCCTTGCTGCGCGCCGTTCGGCGTCGCGATCGCCGAGACGCCGCACGCGCGGCGCGGGAGGGACGCGCCGCCATCTTCGCCACCGTCATCACCTGGCACGAAACGCCGCCCGGCTTCGTACCGCCAACGTCCGAGGAGAAGTGAATCATGGAACCTACGAGGGTCAGCATCCGCCGCCAACTCGTACCGCTCTACCGGGACAGCCGCCGCTGGCACTGGTTCGCCTACCAGGGCGGCGACTACTTCGAGTTTCGCTTCGACGGCATCTGCCATCGATGGCTGATCTCGCAGAGCGCCGAGGACCGCCTCCACAATGCCGCCCATGTGGTCGGCAGCGGAGCCACCATCCACGAAGCCGCCAACAACTTCACCTGCACGAGCGAGCGGCACGCCCAGGGTCGCCCATACACGGCCGTCGGACTCGAGTTGTGCGATCTGACCGTCGTGTCGCTCGATACGCTCTTGCTCGTGCTCGGCGAGGCGTCACGCCTGGGTTATGATGATGCGCGCCAGAATCACCCGACGCGTACCGCCAACGCGATCGCCGATACCCTCGAGCTGGCGCACTGCAATGGCGCGCAGCTGCTGCAACTCCAACATGCGTACATGGCCGGTCGAGAGCATCTGGCGATCGTGTGGAGCACAGGCGAGGGGCGCTGAGATGCTGGGGCGCGCTCGACGAACCGCCACGGCGCCCAGCCGATTCGCGGCATGCGTCCGCCGCGCAGTACCCGATCGAGCCGCTAGCCAGCGGCGCGCAGACTGCGGAGCAGCAACACATCCAGCCAGCTCGGCGCGAACTCGCACGGCCGGCAGGTGAACGTTTCCCGGACGTGCTCGGTCCGCAGACTCTCATCGCTCAGGTAGATGTCACGCGCGGCGGGCATCAAGCGCGGGGGGAAACGGAGGTCGCGCGCCAGATACGGCTCGTTATGTGTCCACAGCATCGTGAGAACGGCGCCGAACGGTCCGACCTCCATCGAGTGCTCTTGAATCCAGGCGTTGTCGCTCACGCTGTCGATCCACGCGGCGGCCGGAACCAGCGCGGGATCGCATGGCAGCTTCCTCGTGTCGAAGAATCGTCGGGCGAGGGCGCCGTGGCCGATCTGACTTCCCGGCCTGAGGTGATGACCCTCCAGCGACCCGAGGAACCCGAGTAGGTGCATCGACGGCGACGCCCACACGATCTTTCCGTCCTGGGACAGCACGGCGGCGCAGTACCGAATCGTCGCGCCGGTCAGCCGACGCGCGGCGGCGCTCGGCGGCACGCTGCACCGGCGGGCCAGAGCGGTGACCACGTCGAGGGTCATCGGCATCTGATCGCAGTACACCGCCACGTCCGCATCCGGCATGGTGAACATCATCGCCCATGCGTCGGCTTCCGCCTCGAAGTCACGTACCGCGGGGTGGCTCTCGCGAGCTGGACGCGGCGCGCCGAGCTCGCTCGCGGGTGGCGAGACATGCCTCATCTCGTAGTGGCCCAACTCGTGCGCGATCGCCCACGAGCGCGCAGCCGGATCTGTCAGCGTCTTCGGGAGCAAGATGTGTGTCCCGCCCGGGCCATCGATCAGCTGCGCATTGGCACCGCTGAGTTCCACGTCAAACAGCTTGATTTCTCGGTACTCGGCGAATTCCTCGGGAGTTGTGATTCCGGATTCCTCTCTCACCGTGATGGCCCGAACGCGGGCCACCTCCTGTCCTGACGCCCATAACGACATAGTTCGTTACTACCCTTCTTTGACGGTTAGCGCATGAGCAAGCATTCGACGTAGCTCGTCGTCGCTCAGACCTCTCAAGTCTTGGTTGAGAAATTGGACATAGTTATCCCGATTCAGGATGTCCAGTCGCGCAAGTAGACTTTCACGATCGAGCGCCGCAACCTCGGGCGAAACCCCAACGCTGGGTACGACCTGGTCCGCCATTCTCCGGCTGCTGCGACGCTCCATCCGCGCGAGCACGCGCGCTACCTTTTCGCCCACTTCCCGCGACCAGCGGATGTTGTCTGCGGTCGGGGCATGGTCCTCGACTGCCTGCTCAGCGACATCATCGAGGAGCCCTTCCATGATCGCGATCGGGTCTCGCGCGGTCCTGTGTTTGCCATGTTGACTCATGAGCTTATCTCCCTCGTTTCTTGGGCCAGGCGCGTACTTCGACGGGTAGCCGATCGAGCAATTGAGCGAGTATCCGCCGGCACCGGCGATACTGCCCGATCGAGAGCCCGGTCGCACGTCGAAGATCGCTCGCCCTGAGACTGTCGGCGCGCGCGTCGATGAACGCGGCAAAGTCGGGATCCGCGTCGGCGATCCGGGCGACCTCGGCGAGCACGCGTGCGGCGTTCGCTGTGGCAACCGGATCCGGGAAGCGTTCGAGCAATGCGCGCTCGACCTCTTCAAGGACCGGAGAGCGGCCGTTGGCGCTTGTCGCGTCCATGGACACCTCGCGGAGCCGCTTGGCGCGCTTCCAGTCCATGGACGTTCGACGTTTGATGACGTCTTGAAAGTACGGCTCGAGATCCTTGCGCTCCGGGTACCAACGCACCTCCCCGCGCAGCGTGTCGAAGATCGCCGCCGCGACGATCTCCTGCGCCTGCTGCTCGTAGCGTTGCGGGTCGCGCGTGCCAATCCCGGCGAGCCGCTGCGCCGCGAAGATCTGGAGCCTCTGCACCATCTCATCGCTGAACTGCGCCTTGAACGCTGCTCGCCATTCCGCGGTGCCAGTGAACTCCGTTGGATCGTCCCCGACGGGCGTGAACTCCATTGGATCGTTCCTGCGTTGATCTTCTGTAGTAGCCATTGACAACCCCAACTGGCGTGTGTCGCGTGTCGCTACGGTTACACGTGCAGCGTTCTGCAGCAACGAAAAATCGTATGATGATGTGACTTAGGAGCGCCCCCGGAACACTCGAGGTGTCGCAGAACACTTGTAGAGAACACGCGGTCGCATCGCGGAGCCACAGACGTCGCAGGGGGGACGGGGGGACATCACCGACCGCGCGTACATCGTGCGACTCGTGCGCTTGGACACGTGCTGCGAGCGATGGCGAGCGGTGCATTCGTCGCGATTGCCACTAACTGCCACGCGATCCTCGCGTGCCCGAGCGAGCGCACATCGCCCGCGTCGTTGCGCCGTGCCCGATCAGAGGCAACCGGCGCGCGCGTGCCAGGCTCGCGCGGGTTCGTGGTCGGGCCATCCTGCCGGCGAGCGCCGATCGCAGTGGCCTGGCGGAATGCGAACGCCCCAATGCACGCGAGGACCATGTCTGCACGGGGCGGTTTTCGACGGAAAAGCGACTCGTGCAGAGGCGCGGGAGGCCACTGACCGAGGGCATGTTTCGGGCAATCCCGAGCCCATCTCTCCCCCCAAGTTTTGGCCTAGTCTGTCTGGACCGCGCGCGAGTTGCCCCCAAGTCGCCGAGCAGAGCGTCATGGGCGCTGCGATGGGACGGAGGGCACGCAGCTCGCCCGTGTGCAGGCTGTTGCAGGTTTTTGCCAGCACGCCAATAGCCAGACCGGAGTGCCACTATGACGCTTGGACCGTGAACGAGATTCTCTCGCGCTCGGACGGCCACGTAGCCAGCGACGGTGTGGCCTGGAGCATGAGGCGAGCGGTTGTCCGTCTGGCAACGCCGAGCCTTGGCCAGGTGGCGCGCCCGGCGTGGGCCGGCACTCTGCTCCTACGATGAGGAGGTCAGTCGCCACAGCTATGTCAAATTCAGATCTTAGGGAATAGTTGCAGAAATCGTCATCGGCTTTTTGTCAAAACAGCCTTCTCGACGGGAGTTATATATAGGAGGTCAGATCAAACGATGTTTGAGCTAGCTTACAACGTGAACGGGGAACCGTTCGATCCGCCGCCCAACCAGACGGCGTGGCGCGTCCGCAAGCTCAAGGCCAAAGGGGCACCGGAGGTGGTCTACGGCCGTGACGGCCTGCCGCTGCACCTGCCGATCGACGCGGACGTCGAGGACTTGCGGCGGGAAGGGCGCGGCGATGGCCGCCACCGGCTCGATCCGGTCGACGAGCACAACCGCGCGATACCCAACGCCCAAGCCGCGTACGTCTGGGTGCACCCGATCGAGCGCATGCCCGAGCCAGCGACACCCGCGCCAGTCGCGCCCGTCCAGCCAGATTCGACCGCGGCGCTGGTCGCCGCGCTGCTCGAGTCGCAGAAGCAGCACACCGAGCTGGCGCGGATGTACGTGTCTCAGTTCCCGGTCATCGCGAACGCGATGGCTGGCGTTGTGCGCTCGGCGGGCGACGTCGGCCTCACGACGCGCGTCCCGCTCATCGTGCCCGCGATCGCCGAGCCCAAGCCGGACGCGTGCCAGCGCGAGACCGACGACGACGAGATCGACGACGAGGACGAGATCGACGAGGAGGACGCACTCGAAGCGGCCGAGGAGGAGCCCGCGTACAGCTGGCCCCGCGTCGCCCAGACGTTCGCCGAGTACGTGGGTCCGCATGTCGGCCCCCTCTTGGCGGGACTGCCCGGCCTGGGCGCAATGCTCGGCGCGCAGCCGGCCAAGCCCAAGGCCGACGTTGCACCGGGGCCGGGTCCGCGCGACCCGGCCCCGGCAGGCGCCGCGCCCGCGCGGACTGCCGCCGGGTTCGATCCGTCGCTCGCGGTCCGACTCCGCAGCATCATGGCGCAGCTGACGCCCGCAGAGCAGGAGTTCGCTCGGTCGCTGCTCGAGGAGATTTCTGCCGAGGAGATGTCGAGCTGGATGGAGCGACTGCGCGCGATGTCGGTCGCCGAGGCGGTCGCATACGTCCGGCAGATGCACGACCAAGCCCGCGACGCTGCGGACCCCGCCATTACCTCCGCGCCGATCGCGGCGCAGTCGCGGCGCGCGACCACGAGCGCGCCGACGACGGCCACGGCGCCAAGCGCAGTGGGCATGCCGCGACGCGAGGGCCATCGCGCCGCATCGGTTCGGGATGTGCGTCGCGGACAGCCCTTGACCAGCTCGCTCACGCGCACCACGCCGCCGACCGCGCCCAGCGACGGGATGCCGTCGCTTGATCCGGCTACCCTGACCCACCTCGCCGCGATCGATCGTGCGCTGACCATCGAGGAGCGCGTTGCGATGCGCCTGCACTTCGCCTCGCTGTCGTCTGGCGATCGCGCGGAATGGATGGGCACCCTCTTGATGCTCCCGGCGACCGAAGCGATCGCGATGGTTCGCGCGCAGCTGGCCGGGGATGCCGCCGGGTCGCCGGTCTCCCGCGGCGCCAGTGCGGCCGACCCGTCCGCGACCGAGCCGCCGGCCGCCCAGCCGCGCGACAGCAGCCCGCCGACCCTGCCCCCGGCGAAGCGGACCGCGCCGCGCCGTACCGCGCGCAACCAGCCGATCGCGACGTCCAGCCACACGACGTCGCCGACCGCCGCGCCGGATCTGGTGCGGACGCCCGCCACGGCAGCGCCCGAAGCGCTGGCGAGCACCGAGCCCGCGATCGCCGCCGCCGCCGCGACGGGAACGCAGCCGACGACGGCCGAGCCCAGCGCAATCGCGGGCGCCGAGCTGGTCAGCGCTGCGCCGTCCGCAGGCACGCTCACCCGCAGCGCACACACGCACCTGGCGGACATCGAGAGCGGTCTGGCGCCCGAGGAGCGGCTCATGGTGCACACCCTGATCGCCGGGTTGTCCCCCGAGGAGCGCGAGGCGTGGCTCGAGTCGCTGCTGACGGTGCCGCCGACGGAAGGTGTCGCGATGCTCCGAGACACGCTCTACGCGCGGACGAGCGAGCGCCACGGTGTGCCGCTCGCCATCGGTGCCGCGTCAGAGCCCGGCACAGGGTCCGGCGAGGAGCTGGACGACCGGGACGACGACAACCAGGCGCCGGACCACGACCAGGAGGACGGCAACCAGGACGACGGCAACCACGAGGACAGCGACCAGGACGACGGCAACCACGAGGACAACGACCAGGACGACAACGACCACGAGGACGACGATCAGGAACCGGGCAGCGAAGCAGCGATCACGACGAGCGACGCCTTGCCCACGCTCGACGAGGCATCGCTCGCGCACTTCAAGGCGATCGAGGATGCGCTCACGCTCGCCGAGAAGATGCGAGCGCACGAGCTGGCCGCGCAGCGGCCCGCCGTCGAGCTGCGCGCCTGGTACGCCGAGCTGCGCGAGATGTCCGTGCCCGAGGCGGTCGCCAAGCTCCGCGCCGAGCTCGCGCACACCGCCCCTCGCGCCCGCGGGTCGAAGGACGGAGGCGTGTCGTGATCGGCCTTCCCTTTGGCACCAACGATACGACGTGCCTGACTGCGGCGTCTGAGCAGGCGGCCGAGCTGGTCGAGCTGCGCGATCCGCTGCTCGTCGAATACGCCCAGCCGTTCCGCACCACCCATCAAGCCTACGAGCACATTCGCTCGCTGCCCCAACGCAACGACGAAGGGGCGCCCGGTGATGGCCCCAAGCTCCTGGCGTGCGAGCCCGTGCAACGGCTCCGCATCCCCGCCCCGGATCCCAACTGCTTCGAGCGCGCCGTCCTTGGCATGATTCTCGGCGAGCTGCTCGATCCGCACCCCGTGCGTCAGCTCGCCACGCTCGAGTTTCCCTGGGGCCGACACACGATCTTGCTCGAGAACGGCTATCCGGTCGTGCTCGATCCCAAGGTCAGCCTTGCCGACATCGAGCAGGGGATGGCGAGCGGGCTGGCATCGAACGCACCCGAAGAGGTCGAGCCCGAGACCGTCCTCATCGACGAGCCAGCGCAAGAGCGACCCAAGCGCACCAGGAAGCGCAACCGCGTCGCGGTCGACGTCTACGACGCGCTCGAGTACACGACCCAGCTCGGCGAGCAGGCGACCCGCGATCATCGCAACGGCCCGCGCGCGGCCTGGGTGGCGCGCAACGCGATCCGGAGCCTGCTCGAGACCCGCACGCCGCCGACCGATCCGCAGACCGTCGACACCCTGCACTGGTTCTTCCATCAGGCCGAGACCCTCGCCCACACCTACGGCCGCCGCGCGCTCAGCATCGTGAAGACCACGGCGGCGGCGATCTGGGATCTGGTCGACGACATCCTCGCGGAGCAGGAGCAGCACCAGCGCAATCTGTCGTTCAACCTCAACGGCAGTCACTACACGGTGCCGAACTGGCTCTCCGACGCGGCCGGCACCGCCGGGAAGATCGGCCTCGATCTCGGGGCGGCCTACGTCCGGCCGTACGTGCTCGCAGCCGGCGTCACGCAAGAGATGCTCGGGCTCGTCGAGCAAGAGCTGAACTCCGAGGGCTACAGCCTCGGTCCGCTCTCCAAGCAGAATCAGTCCGTCAGCGCCGCGCTGGCGGGACTCGTCGCCAGCAAGGGTAAGTAACGACGTAGTTCAGACGCAATCGCTGTCCGCGATCGGCCCGTGCCGACGCGTCCGGCCCCGACTCCGTGATCGCTCGGCGCACGCATGGTGCGTGCGTCGAGAGAAATGAAGCCCGCGCATCCGCGCGGCACAACTGGCGAGGCATGGCCTCGCGTCAGGAGACCTCTGTGCAGAATTCGACTCCGTTCCCGAACCTTTCCTCTGTTCCGTTCCCCTATTGCCTCAACGAGGCGCTCGCGCGTGCCTATGTCGACGCTCGCGAAGCCAGCGCCGGCACCGCGCCGAGTGCGCGCGACATCTTCGCCGCCTTCGCGCGCGCTCACGACCCGGAGCAGCCGTCCGACGCCACCGCGGACGATGGCGATGAGCCGACCGCCGTGGCCGGCCAGGTCGACATCGCCGAGCTGCTCGACGTGATGCGCGAACCGATCGCGTGGGTGTTCACGGTCGCCGAGCGGCGCGCCGAGGGCGATCCGGTCGATCTGGCCGCGATCCAGCGTCTGCGCGATGCGGCGCTGTACCGTGTGGACGCGATCATCGCGGGTACCGCGCCCGGCGAGGCCCCGCGGGTCCGCGCGACCGACGTGCTCACCGTCGCCAGCCTCCTGGTCGGCACGCTCGATCCGGCCATCGCCCAGCGCGCCGCGCAGATCGTCGGCGGCGGGATCAGCGAGGCGCTGTCGGCGCTGCTGCCGCTCGCCCCGGCGATCGCGAGCGGGCTCACGAGCTCGCCACCCGCGTGCAGTGCGCCGCATGCGCGGGGTCCGGTCGTGCCGCCCTGGCACGGCGACTACTTCGCGCACGCCGCGGTTCCGCTCGGGGGCACGTATCCCGGGCCGCTCGGCGGTGCGCCGGTCCTGCGCGCCGTCGTGCCGCCCTGGCCGTGGCTGCACTCCCTGTTTGCGCTCTGACCGGCCGACCTCACTGACCTGGAGCACGATATGAAGAATCCCAAGAAGCATAACAAGGCGCATCGAACGCGCCGCAACGCCGCGCCCGGCGCGCTTGCGCGCCTCCCACGCGCGTTCGCTCGTCGGCGATCGCCGACCGCGGGCGAGGTCGAGGCCGAGATGGCGGCAGCGGTGCGCAAATCGGAAGGCGAGGACAGCCACGGGTGGCGCCTGGTCAAGGCGCTCGGTGGCGGCGTCGGGACCACCATCGTCGGCTCGTTGCTCGAGCATCAGGCGACCGTGCCCGCCAAGTGGGTGAGCCTCGGCATCGCCGCACTCGGGGCCGGGCTCGCTTACGGCTCACCCAATCGGACCTTGCGATCGGTCGGCGTGGGCGCGGCGGCGGCGGGAACCTCGCTGCTGGGACGCGTCCTCATCGATGAGGAGCTGTTCCGGCGGGACGAGACGAAGGAGGACAAGCCGCGCGTGGCCAGCGGCGCGCACCCATCGACGCCCCCGACGCCCGCCAAGAAGCAATCGAACGCCAGCGACATCCCGGCCGATGCCCTCGCGCGCGCCTACGAACGAGCGCGCCTGCGCATGGCGCTCGCGTCCGACGCGCCGAACTAGCTGCCACAGCACGCACACAGGAGATCGGGGATCGGGGTCGCGCGAGCGACGGGAAGGACCGATCCAAAGACTGGAGACAATCATGGACGATGAACGAAATGCAGATGTGTACTTTGTGGAGCGGAATGCGGTAGGGCATGCCGGGCGTGCGACCCGGCCCGGGGTCCACGGCGGATCGCGCTCGCCGGCGTATGTGCCGGCGAGCGAGGCGGTGCAGCCGCGCGTGATCTATGCCGGTCCCGCGCAGACGTTCCCCCAGCCGCAGTTTGCCCAGCAGGGGTTCTGGAACTCCCAGCCGGTCTACAACCAGCCGCCCCCGTGGGGCGGCTGGGGGCAGCAGGGCACGCTCGGCGGCCTGTTCAGTGGCCTCCACAACGTGAACATCGGGACCCTGGTCGACCTGATCGGTCAGGGGTTTGCGGCGATGCGTTCGCTGCCGACCCCCCCGACCTCGTTCGGCGAATCGGGAACCGATATCGCGAACCTGACGCTCTACCAGCAGGCGCTTGCCGAGCACGGCAAGTCTGACGAGCAGATCAGGACGGCCGTGCACATCATCGGCAAGCTGCTCGGAGCGTAGGCCATGTCCTCGCCGGTCTACAACACTGCCGTGTTTCGACGTGACGCCCCCGTTGGCGGTAGTCGCCGACGATGGTGGAGCGTCGTGCTCGGCAAGGGTTCGATACGCGGCGGGAACACGCCACCGTATCTCGGCGCGGGGCAACCCGTGGCCGAGGACGACGGCGAGCTGATCTGCGATGGGACGCCAGCGTATCTGACGCCCCCATCGAAGGCAGCGGCGATGCGACCGAGCACGACACCGAGCGAAACCACGATCCCGCAGCCGGTCACGGTTGTGGCTCCGCAGCCGGCAACGGCTGTGATGCCGCAGCCGGCAACGACTGCCGTCGTGGCCCCTCGCTCGTAGTCGAATAGGCAGAAGGCACTCCGTAGAAGGCACCAGAAGAAGGCACTAGAAGAAGGCACTAGAAGAAGGCACTAGAAGAAGGCACTAGAAGAAGGCACTAGAAGTGTAACTACAACCAACAACCGGATCGGTCACGAGCGCCGCTCGTGCGACCCCGGCCCCCGATCTCCTGTCGTGCGTCGTCGTCGTACGTCACCTCCCCTATCCAACCACCCTCCACCTGGAGAATCACCATGATGAATCAAGCCTGGGAAGAAGCCTTCCAAGAACTATGGAATCACGCCGCTCACCACCGCGGCGTGCGCGAGCACCTGACCGACACCCCAGATCATGGCCTCACCGGCCACCTGCGAGAGTGGCCGCGCACGTGCGGCGCCGATGTCCTCGCCATCGCCTCGATCATCGATGCGGTGCTGCGCACCGCGCCGCAGGCGTCCGGCGCCTACGGCGTTGAGCGCACGTGGCGGCGCTGCGAGCGCGAGCTGCAGGGCACCGCGCTCGGCGAGCCGGGCCGCGAGTATCGCCACAACCGCGAATTCTGGTCCGCGCTCGCCTCCGCCATCGCCTACCTGGCCAGCGTCGACGCGGAGGTCCCCGACTCGATGTGGCGCGCGCTGCTCGCCGAGGTCTCGGCGCCCCCACCGCCGCACCGCAATACCGCCGTCGTCGACGAGCGGCTCCATCTCGCGGCGTTCACCTACGATGAGCTGTGGCAGGCCCAGAAAGCCGCCCTGGCCAAGCTGCGCGGCGCCGACGTTCGCGATCCAGGCCCCCATGTGACGGGCGCACGGATGACGGTTCCACGCACCACCAACGCGGACGTCCTCCAGCTCGCGACCTATTGGAACTT
>Ga0307513_10010135_pt1 | contig 11860 bp, 5 predicted proteins | sample 15_EM_MG_FD_202174 | JGI IMG/M metagenome (GOLD analysis project Ga0307513, IMG submission 202174) | Populus trichocarpa ectomycorrhiza microbial communities from riparian zone in the Pacific Northwest, United States - 15_EM | ecosystem: Host-associated > Plants > Roots > Unclassified | place... | reverse complement strand
AATTTTAATTTTTTTTTCAAAAATATTTTTAAAACGCAAAAACAAATACAATTTCTATTCTTTAGTGCTTTCATTAAGGTATCTCCCACAAATATCTTATTATCCGACCTAAAAAAATCATCAGTTATAATTATAATATAAATTTAAGTTCAAAATTTAAAATGATGTCTCCACTTACTTATTCTTCGTCTATTTTATTTTTCAATGAGTACAATAATAATTGAGGAAATATTTGAGATTATAGTATGAATTGTTTTTAAAGTGTTTTCTAGTTAAAAATAAATTAAAATAATAATTTTTTATTTTTTTATAATTTATTCAAAACAATACAGAATTATAAAAAAATTAATCTAAAAAAATATATTAAAAAGCATTTTTTGAATGAAAAAACGAACTCTCTCGCATAGTGCCAATATATTGACTTTAACAGTCACAGTACACCACCGATCATTTGCCACGAAAACCTATTTAGAAAAAAAAAACATACTTACAATTTGCAAAAGAAAAACCAATCCAATGGTAGTACGACAACAATAACAGGCTCAAGTCTCGACTTTTCAACTCAGCTAAAGAATTTGTTTATTTATTTATTTATTTATTTATTAAACCCTCCCAAACCATTTGAAAACCCCAAGAAAGAGAGAGACCCCCTCCTTGATGAACTCAATGCTTTGATTCCTCATCATCACACCGAATCCCAAATTTTTTACTTTCATTTTTAATCAACACTCACTCACTAATAAAAAAACAAACAAATACCCTCATTTCCTCCCTAGCTGCTTCTCCACAATCTCCATCCTTGAACTCTAAAACTTCCCTCTTCTTTTCTTCTCTCCTTTTTGTCCCGGGTTACTTTTGAACAGTTGATTTTTTTATTTTTTTTGCTATTGTATATAAATAGTTTTCGTGATTGAATCATGAGGGATAAATTCAATCTGGGTTTTCGGTTTTTCATCTGGGGACTTTTTCAGATTCCATTTATTACAAGAAAAGAGGAGAATCTAGTCTAGTGTTTCATGGGTTTTGTATCTCATGTGTTCCATTTACTGTCTCTTTTAAGACATCTCTCTTAGATCTGTTTGCTGCCGTATTTAATCCCCTGCTTTACTCACGCTCTGCCTCTCCCTTCCAAGGTTAGATCATCACATTTCACGCTTCGTATCTATTAATTTATATAGTTTTCTTGATGTTGTAATCCAGTTCGCCGTTACACTAGCTATAGTTTAAATATTTATAGTTTTTCAGACACAAGGGTTTCGGGTTTTTATTGCTTTTGGAGTATGATAATTTGATGATGTGCAGATACTTGAAAAGTTATAAGGTGGTTGGGAGGTTTCATGGGTTTTTGGGATTTTGTTTGAGTTTCTTTATGTTGTATGTGCTTATGGTGCGAAGTGAGATAAGCCCTCCATGTAAGAGGTCTTGTAAGCCTTTTTTGTGAGGTCTGTATTGCAAAATGGGTAACGGCACTTCTCGTGTCGTGGGTTGTTTTGCTTTTAATGGCAAGAATGGTGTTGATTTAGAGTTTTTAGAGCCATTGGATGAAGGGTTAGGCCATTCATTTTGCTATGTTAGGCCACCTATTTTTGACTCCCCTGCCATTACCCCCTCAAACTCTGAGAGGTTTACAGTTGATTCCAGTACTCTAGATTCTGAAACATTAAGCGGTTCTTTTAGACATGATATCATAGATGATCCCTCGGGTTTGCATAGACAAAACAAGACTTTCCCTGAAACTACATTTAAAACAATATCCGGAGCATCAGTTAGTGCCAATGTTTCAACTGCTAGGAGTAACCAGAGTGCATTGTTTGCTGGTGAAATGCAAGAGCCAGCTGCTTCATTCGAGAGCACCTCATCTTTTTCTGCAATTCCTCTGCAGCCAGTGCCTCGTGGCTCTGGACCTTTGAATGGCTTTATGTCCGGTCCTCTTGAGAGAGGATTCGCTTCAGGTCCTTTAGATAAGGGTGGTGGTTTTATGTCTGGACCTATCGAGAAGGGGGTAATGTCAGGTCCTCTTGATGTCACTGACAAATCCAACTTCTCTGCTCCACTTGCACGTGGTCGTCGAAGACCCCGCTTTCAGCGTTTAGTGAGGAGTGTGAGTGGACCTATGAAAAACACTCTATCACGAACATTATCAAGACATTTGATGGGTTCAGGTTGGATGCAGAGGTTTGTTTTGCACCCGGTAACCCAATTGGCTTGGCAGGTTAGGGAGCCAAAGTTTCGGCCAGAAGCCTCAAGGAACTGTCTTGAAGGAGGGCCATCAGAGAGCGAGTACGTGGACATTTGCAACTTACAATGGGCTCATGGCAAGGCTGGGGAAGACAGGGTTCATGTCGTACTTTGTGATGAGCAGGGATGGCTGTTTATTGGGATATATGATGGCTTTAGTGGTCCAGATGCACCAGATTTTCTGATGAGCCATCTTCATAGAGCTATTGACAGGGAGTTAGAAGGACTGCTGTGGGATTATGAAGATAAATCTTCCAATGATCCAATAAAACCTAAACTGTCCAAGAGTGGACTTGCTGAGGCAGGTTCAGAGTGCAGCAAGCAAGAGCAGCCTAACTCGAGTCAAACAACCTCTTGCAGCTTAAACAACTTGTGTAGTCCTGGAGATGTTGGGGGCCAATCTTCTAATTGTGAGATTGTGGATGAAATTGATGTTAGGGGCTGTCAGCAGCAATCATCTAATTGTGAAAAGCCTAGCAGCTTGGGCCCTGCTTCTGCCTCTATTCCAACTGCCAACTTGACTGGCAAAGGAAGGAAAAGCGTTCGGCTTTACGAGCTGCTGCAGATGGAATCATGCGACGGTTCAGGTTCTGCATCATTCTCAGTGGTTAAAAGCCAAAGAAGCAGATCATGGAATTGTCAACCAAGCTCAGATGCTTTGGATTTTGATCAAACTTTGCGAAAAGAACCGTCGAGATCCTCCTCATTGGATAACTGCAAAGGAGAAGGTTTTAGTCATCGAGGTGAAGATCCCACGACATCTGGAGAAGATGGAGGGATTGGCCTTCAATCTGGTAATCAGGGAGGTGGAACTGATCTTTCTGTTTCTGTTCAAAGGCAGGGTACAAGAAAGTTTGTTATCAGCTCAAAGATCCGAAAAATGTATCGGAAGCAGAAGTCCTTGCGTAAGAAACTCTTTCCTTGGAGTTATGATTGGCATAGAGAGGAGACTTGTGCTGATGAGAGAGTGGTGGAACCCTCTGGACCTATTAGGAGATGGAAAACAGGAATTGTTGACCACGATGCAGTTTTGAGAGCAATGGCTCGGGGACTTCAACACACTGAAGAGCAATATATGGAAATGGTGGAAAAGGACCTTGATAGAAATGCAGAGCTTGCTTTGATGGGATCATGTGTTCTAGTGATGTTAATGAAGGATCAAGATGTGTATGTCATGAACCTTGGGGATAGCCGTGCAATATTAGCACAAGAACGACCCAATGATCGTCATCCTAATCCAACTTTGGCGAAGGATGACATGAGGTATAAGAATAGATCCCGAGAGTTTCTAGTACGTATGGAGCTGGACAGAATCTCAGAGGAGTCTCCAATGCATAATCATAACAGTCAGGTTAATATGATCAACAAGAACAGAGAGATCTCTATTTGCAGATTGAAGATGAGGGCAGTTCAGCTTTCAACTGATCACAGCACGAGTATTGAAGAGGTGTGCTTCTTGAAATTTTCAATATGGCTAATATTGTGAGTGTTCCACAAATGATTATCTATATGTTGGACCTTTGTATGTTCATTTACTGTACTATCCATCAATTGCATCATGAGTTAGAATAAACCTGAAAATCCGCAGCATGTATTTATTCATTTTGAGTATCAACAGGATAGAATACCCATGGCAACTCCAGTGATTCGCCATTTGCTTAAACATCGGGTCACTTTCTTTTACCGGTTTTGAAAGATGTGAAGCAAAGGTATCGTATTTCCAAGTCCATGCTAGGTGCAGCAATATCTGAATGATTTAAGCTAAAATGTCTACCAACCAGTTGCCTAACTGATTGTTGGTTAATATCATTTCAGGCATAAGCTTCTGGTTTAAGGATTTTCATAGAGCTATAAACATTAAAACATCCAATGGATCAGTGAAAAAGAGTTTATTGCAACACTTTGATTATGTTATGCTGTAATTGAAAATTGATCTTGAATTCTTGCGTGCTTCAGGAAGTGCTTAGAATAAAGGCAGAACATCCTGATGACAACCAAGCGATTTTAAACGATCGAGTGAAGGGACAATTGAAAGTAACCAGAGCTTTCGGTGCTGGATTTTTGAAGAAGGTCAGTCATTGTGCAGCCTTGACCACTTTTCTCTGTTTGTATCTCTAGGTACTTTGAGCTTTTCAAAAATTTGGAAACACAAATTGCTATTTGTTAACAATTCATCAATTTTGATAATTTATTAACTTGACATGTCTACAAATGTTCACATATACATTTCCATCTACGTGCTATAAGATAGGCATGCTGGTCTGGGTCAGAAGTGAGTTGAATCTTATAATTACAAGGAGTTAAAAAGTCAAATCAGGGTACCATAGTGATGCCATGATCAACTCAAGTTGCTGGATGATATCTGCGCTATGGAGGAAGGTTGAAATTAGTATTTGCCATCCCACAGCAATGACTTGATGAACTCATCTGTTAGGTTAAATTTGCGTGGCGAATTCATTTGTTGCAGGCATCATAGAGTTTGCAGGATTATGAAGGGTTGTGGGGAAGGGAGCTTCTTTAATGTTCTATCATGTTGACAATCAAGAAGCTGTGTACTGACATATTGATTGTTGAAAACAAGGGAGTACCGGATGGGTGTTGAGATTGGATTTGGAATACTCATGTTTACAAGTTATTTGTAGTTTAGTTTGAAATCTTATTCTTCCCCGTAGCATTTAAGTTGAGGGAATGCAAAATATGTTAAGTTTGAAAATTTTGTTGAACACTTAGTTGCATACTTCATTGTGAGTTCTGCTGTTTGCACATTGATAATTATTCTTCACACTATTAAGCTAAATTTGAAAATGAGCTTCATACTTTGCTTGTGCAAATATCTTTCTCATCAAATGAACGCTTTATGCGCAATAACTTACTTCTACTAACAGCTTCCCATGTTTACCAAATCATGAATTTTAGAATTTATGTAAACAGTCAGCATCATTTGCTAATTTTACGCCTTGTCTTATTTGTTTATTCTTTTGTTTATTAACCTTTTTGGATGCTGGTTGCAGCCATCTTGTAATGAAGCTCTGCTAGAGATTTTTCGGATCGCTTATGTGGGAACTAATCCCTATGTGAGCTGCATTCCTTCTGTAGTTCACCACCGACTCTCCTCAAGCGATCAATTCTTAGTTCTCTCCTCTGATGGGCTTTACCAGTACTTCAGCAATGAAGAGGTGGTTGCTCATGTCACATGGTTCATGGAAAATGTCCCTGAAGGTGATCCTGCACAGTATCTCATTGCAGAACTTCTCTTCCGTGCTGCCAAAAAGAATGGTTAGTTGAATAAACTTCCTACCTGTCTTATTAATTTCATACCGAGAGATGAAATCTCCTGATCTTCTGTTTTTTTTTTAAAAATAAAGTTTTGATGGGATGGAAGTGATACCTTCTAGGAAACTTACGTTTGTAACGTCTCTATCTGATTTTCAAACTTGCTCATTTAATCTACCAAGCTGTGGCCCTGTAGTTTTTATTTGCGAAGTTCTGCAAAACAGTACTTGACAGGTTGGTGTAATTCAGTTTAAAAAGGAGAGGATGGAGTCATTGAATAAGGCATTCAGCTAAAAATAAAAACAAATGCATACTGCACCTTAAATTATTAAAGATCCAACCCACTTCGAAAATCTGGCATAAATTCATTGGCATGGTTACTAAATCAATTCTCAGGAGTCCGTTCAAATTTTTTATTCAACAACTAAACTGTCACCTAATGTGGTTAATCAAATCACCAGGGCGGTGTCTGGCTGCCATAATTTCAGTTGAAAAGGCAGAATGTCGAAGTTCTGTAGAGTGTTTGCTCAAATTTTCAATTACAACTGTCAAGGAAGAGCACACCCCATTAGATCTTTGCCCTTGACATGGGTATTCAAGTGAAATCAAAATCTTTCTTATACCTTTGCTATATACGAGTTTGAATCCATATCCATACTTCCTCTCCGCAAATTGAAGTCTTCAGCAGTTCTCTGATTGTCTTTTATTGGTGGTTACAGGAATGGATTTTCATGAATTGCTTGATATTCCTCATGGGGACAGACGTAAATATCATGATGATGTCTCTGTTATGGTGGTTTCTCTAGAGGGAGGAGAAATTTGGAGATCCTCTGGATAATTGTTTTCAGTTTACGCGTATTGCCTCAACAATGTAAACATTTTCAAGGGGGTGGTAACCGTCTCTGCAATTCAGAATTTAGAAATCAGTGATGACATTCTCAGGAATATAATTTTTTCCTCCTGTCATTTCCTTTCTTCATCCAGTGATAGTTCAAGGAGGGCAAAAAAATCACCAGCCCATGCTGCTAGAATGTTGCAATCAGATGCCCCTTGAAGTTCCCAGTATATCCATTTATTTTGTATGCCGCCTCCATCATTAAAGTCCTTCTTGTATTTCCTTTCTCCTTGGAATGGTATATAAGATGATTAAAGATTTATTTCCCGCACTCCTACTCCGACCTCACCTCTTTTCCGACCTCACCTCTTTTATCCTTTCCTGGCGGTTAATATTTTTCATTTCTCCATTCCCACGTTCACCAAATTCTCCCTGAAACGGCCCTTGTATTATCTGATGTATTGAAAGCTAGGCAGAGGAAGCCTGGTTTAAATGGATTACAATTGTTTTGGTCCTCTAGGTTTTCGTTGATAAAATGAGATTCGTTAATGTTAAAGGAAAGCCCTTTAAATTATACTTCCCACTGCATTCCGATGGATATTCTCCTACTCCTATCACCTTCACTTGCAGAAACTGGTCTTTAGTTTTTTTACTCTTAGATGCTCAGATGCTGGGGTTTCTCACCATGTCCTTAGCAAATAAGAACTCGCAATCCACGGATATGCAAGATAGCTTCACCTGCTTGATTGTTTCTAAATTCTAGTTCTTTCTTCTTTTTTTGCTTTGAAAAGCATTCATTCACTTTAAAAAACATCCATTATCACAGTAATATCACAATCTTAAACATTACTACAGGGGGAGGGTTCTTGCTTGCAGGGTGTCTATAGCGTGAGAGAATGTTTTCAACAGATCCTGGCTAGTTTACTCAAATGTGTTTTATATTTTGGTGGCCCATTTGCTATAGGTCCAATTCTGCACAGACAAATTGGGTAGAGGCCTAATGCCTATTCTTTGGGCACTCCGAACTCCTGAGTTGGACTCTCCCGCTCCCCGATACCCATGTTCTATAATGGTTTTTTCTTTTCTTTTCTCTTCTTTTGTCGGTGGAGTAGCTCGATGGCCCTCTCTCAATCCCTACGGCCTTCATACTTTATGTCGCTACATGGGAGCAAAAAGCATTGTGAGCTTACTTACCGTGAAGTGTTTCTTTCGTGGTGTATTAAGGAGAATTGAACTTTGACGATATAGACTGGAAATAAGGTAACCGGTGCCTTATTAGACACTAGATGTCTTTTGTCTGTGCACATTTAGTATTTTGCAAGGCTTGTGGCCACAGTAATTACTCGAAAGGCTTCTCCCACCTACACTTTTATCGCCAGAAGTTACGTGAGGCGAGATGCAATTTTTTTCTTTAATATTACCTTTAATTTTTTCATAAAGACGGGCATTATTGGGGTTACTTTATGGAAAGCAAGTGACAAGGGGACCTCATGAGCAGACACGACAGAAAAGAGAAAACCCGAGTTTAAAAGATAGTCCATGGCCATGCTTCATGGATTGAACCATCCAACCACTGAAACAGGGCTGGTTAACCAAACCCTTTTTAATTTTTTATTTATTTATCAAGCTACAGATGAATTTCCAAAAAGAAAAGACTAAAGTGCGGTGGTAGAGCTGTCCCATCTCAAGGGCCCAATTTCCTTGTTTCTTGTTTGGTGCTGGTAAGTGTTGTTTTTTTAAGGCCTTTTCGACTCTCCCAGTCCCAATTTCCCATGTATCATGTGGACCCAGAGGCCGAAGCACCCATCTGTCACCTAATCCTTGAAAGCTCTCTTTTTTCGCTTCACAATTAATAACCTGTTCGTTCAAGCTCTTAATTAGTTTAGAAGCTAATTGAGGTATGCATTTCTTTTATAGCTTCCCTTCTTAATAAATTTTGACCCGCAAAAAACCCAGATACTGATTGTGGTCTAAATAGAATAGAAAAATCGTTTCCTGTATTTGAAATTGCTTTGCAGTTAAGTTGAAGGCCGTCTAGTTTCCATGCCTTTGTATCACCCCCGTCCTTTTCTCCAAACAACCATATCTAGGATCATTTTTTTATGCTCAAGACAGAGACTATAAAGTATAGCCAGTGCTTCCACATCGAGACCAGAGCTGTAACTGTTCTTCCTTTGCATCATAATAACTCAAGTCTCCTTGATAGATAGCTGCACCACCCTTCTCCAACGCAAGAAATGGCAGCTATTGTCACATATCTAGTCATCTTTACTGTCATCTCCAGCGCCCTTGCATATGATCCTGACATGCTTCAAGACCTCTGTGTGGCTAATACTCATGCAGGTATGTTTCATGTAGCCTTGTTTAGAATTGGTTCTCCCTGCTTTTAGAACACTGCCATGATCTTTGTACAAAGACTCGACTGGCATGATTAAATCTGATAAGATACTTAATTTTGCAGGAATTAAAGTGAACGGGTTTACATGCAAGGCTGAGGGAAATGTTACTGAAGCTGATTTTTTCTTTGACGGTCTGGCCAAACCAGGAAAAGTGAACAATTCAGTAGGATCACTTGTAACAGGAGCCAATGTTGAGAAAATCCCAGGCCTAAACACACTAGGCGTGTCACTGTCACGTATTGACTATGCACCTGATGGCCTTAACCCGCCTCACACTCACCCCCGAGCCACCGAAATGATCTTTGTTTTGGAAGGTGAATTGGATGTTGGATTCATCACCACTGCAAACAAGTTGATCTCAAAGACTGTCAAGAAAGGCGAGGTCTTTGTGTTCCCCAGAGGTCTAGTTCATTTCCAGAAGAACAATGGCGACAAAGAAGCCTCTGTGATTGCAGCATTCAATAGTCAGTTGCCTGGTACTCAGTCCATTGCCATGACATTGTTTGCTTCAACCCCAGCAGTTCCTGACAATGTCTTGACTAAAGCTTTCCAAGTTGGCACCAAGGAGATTGACAAGATCAAAACCAAGCTTGCCCCCAAGAAGTCCTAATTTTGTTTCTTTTTTTAAAAAAATTTATCTATTTCATATTGTGCAGTGTGCACGATGAAGTCTCTACGGTATTGATATAACTCTCTCTCTCTCTCTCTCTCTCTATATATATATATATATATATATATATATATATATATATATCCTGAATGGAAGAATGCAATTGAATATCAATTGATTTTAGCATCACTTTAAAATAAGAGCAAGAGAAATAATGATACCATCACGGGATTATGAGCTAAGTTACAATAAACATTATTAGGAGTCCAATATGGTTTGACTTGGAAGTTACAATTCTCCTTTTATTTTGATTTGGGGCGTTAGGTGTGACATAAGACACCCTACCATAATTTCTTGTGCCTAGGTGTCACCTCTAATGCCAATCCTTTTTGGTAAATAAATATGCCTTTTAAGTTATTAATTTCAATGCATCAAATTGTTGACTTTGGAATACCATATTCTTAAAATAATAATAAAATACTTATTGGTATTCGAAAACACTTGCATTTTATCTCTTTTATTCTTTAAAATAAAAAGATGATGTTTGTGTTTAATAAAATGAATTGAAAATATATAAACTGATATATCATTAAAAAAAAATATTAATACTAATAAAAAAAAAAACTAAAGTGAAAGGCTTTAACATCTTCTTTGTAAGAAGTAAAAAATGAAAGGCTTTTTGAATTTTTTTATTTAATTACATCACAATTAAAATGGATTTTTATTAAAAATAAAGTGATTTAGATTTTGTAAATGCGTTTTAAAGAAATAAAAAAAATATATAACTCAAATTATAGTCTTGATTGTGTCTAATATGTTGGTTTTATTTGAATTAGATGATAAAAAATAGATAACGATAGTAAACGGATGAAAACAAAAGTGATCGCGATAACTTGAAAAAAAAACTTTAGGAATGATGAAATTGGATAAAATAAGGAGGAACTTGGCCAGAGTCAACCTAGGTTAGCATGATGCACATATAACCGAGTAATAAGAGGCAAGCCAAATTAAATGAACTAGTAAAATTCATGATCCAAGTCATGAAACTGAGATAACTCCATATAAAAAAATCAAAGAAACCACAAAACCAATTATATATATATAATGTTAGACAATAAAATAAAATAAAATAAGTAAAAAAAATTGTCAATTCATGTTAACTTTTTTAACTCATAACTGTGAAAAACATCGAGTAATGAAATTGTAAAAAATAATTAATTATAAAAAAGAATTCAAAACAAAAATAGCAATTAAAGAATGAGGATAAAAATCAAAATGAAAAACAAGTTAGAGGGTAGATAAAAATTTTTTTATTAAAGAGTGAAAGTGAAAAGAAAAATAATTTTAACAAAAGGACAAAAAAACCGAAACAATGAGAACTAAAGTGAAAAAACTAATATACCATGAATTTGAATCAAATGATGAAATTAAAAACCAATCAAGAAAAAAAAAGGACCAAAGTTAAAAAAACAACACATGACAAATTGGGATTAAAATAAAATTAAAAAAAAATCAAAACTTTACAAAAGGGCCAAGAACAAAAAATTAGCAATCAATAGAGCACTAACAAAATCCAAAGAAAAAATAAATTGAGAGGCTGCTTTGTAAATTTAGAGGGTTATGCACAAAAATCAAGGAAAAGAGATAAAAAGAAGAAAAATAATAATAAAAAAAGATCGTCAGTGCCAAATTGAATGTTTGTTCACAGCACATGTTAGCCCGTAATGGAGGGGTCGGGATACATTTTAGACATTGTCATAGGAGCTGGCATTTGGATTCCGAGAGATACCACATGCACTGCAAAAATATCATGGATATAACCCATGCGATGACACATGTGTAACCACTTATTTTTAAAATAATATTTATTACAAATTAAAGTATCAATATTCCCCTCAATCCACTTAATTATAGCAAAAAAAAAAGATAAAATGACAAAAGTAACCCTGGATGAAAGTTAAAGGTTTTTTGTTTGCAAGGGCATCCCTGTAATTTTATTGTGCATTTATAATTGAAAAATCCAAAAGAGCCCTCGTACAACAATTAATTATTTATTTATTCATTCTAAAAGCAATCAAGTACTTTTATTGCGCATAAAAAGGCATAAAGCCCGAACACCCCCAACATCCAGGACAACCTTTTGTATCGAAAGAGGCAAATTCATTTTTTTACTGCTCTAATTCATAGTGCCATTGAATATAGAACTACAGTGTTCCATTTTGATTTATTTGTTATATTAAAATAACGTTTTGTTTTAATAGTTCGTGTGGTAATCATAATATTATTGAGGTAACTTCCGCACATTTAAAGTCTCACAATTTGATGCTTGATGGTGGCCTGAGACTCAATGATTGGTCTTTGCATAAAGGTAAAAATCTTTAGTAAGTTATCTATATTCAAATTAATATATTTATGATAAATTTTTCTCGTGATTTTTCCTGAATTTTGAATCCTAAAATAATAAAAAAGAGAGCAAACATACTCACCAACGAAACGTCCTAAAAA
>Ga0307513_10010134_pt1 | contig 11860 bp, 11 predicted proteins | sample 15_EM_MG_FD_202174 | JGI IMG/M metagenome (GOLD analysis project Ga0307513, IMG submission 202174) | Populus trichocarpa ectomycorrhiza microbial communities from riparian zone in the Pacific Northwest, United States - 15_EM | ecosystem: Host-associated > Plants > Roots > Unclassified | place... | reverse complement strand
TCTCCGCTTGTCCCACCATATCATTGAGCTGTTCATAAATTTCCAACGCTTCTTTAGCCCATCGTATCCCTTCCTCGTAGAGGCCAAGCATCCGGTTGGTATCGGATAGGCGCTCCATTGTTAAGGCAGCTTGATGCTCGTTCCCCCTCTCTCTCCAGATCTTCAAGGTGTGAGAAAGGAGCCGCTTGCACTCCGTATTGTTTCCAACCACCCCAAGCAACTGTGAGAGTTGGTATAAACACTGCGGCTTGGAAGGATGGTCATCCGAAAGTCCTTCAACCTTTGGCCCCAGCGTAATAAGCCGTGGTTTGTACCGAAAGAGATGCTCCAGGAAATGGGCACAGGAGTCCCAGATATCACCCGACTTCGTGTCGACGGATGTGAGGACATTGAACAGGTGTTCGACATTTGTATCTTCTAACATGATCCACTGTGCTTCCTTGTAGCCGAGCTTGTCAGGATAAATATCAACTGACAGTCGGCGGAAGTAAGAATCCTTGGCCGTGCAGAGAAGTGGAGACAATGTTGGATCCTGGGGACAAAAATAATCCCGCAGTGGCGCGAGCATCGTGATAAATCCATCGCTTCGGTATGTCAGGGAAAGAACACAGAATGTGTCGAAGATGTTTGTGATGTTGGGGATGGTGGGAAACAACCAACCGAGATTGTTCTCGTCGACACCTTTAGGGAAGAAGGCAGCAACTTCGAGAAGCGCTCGCGCGTCGGGGCCGAGTTCTTGGAATGTTGGGGAGACGAGCGAAAGTTCGATCGTGGTGGCAAGGCTCTCCGAATGTTGTGTGTGAAGCATGCCCGTGCGCCGTTTTTCCCATTCCCTGGTCAGTCGGCCGGTATCCCACCCGTTGTGCTGGGCGACGGTGGCGAGTAACGTGATAGAGAGGGGGTGGAAGTCGAGTTGCTCCAGGATGTTGTCAATGGGATTGGAGCGCTCGCCGTGCTTGTAGATGCGATAAAATGTGTCACACGCGGCCTCCGTTGATAATGTTGGGATGCCCAGAGTTTCACAGTCAGGAGGGACTGTGGAGATGCGGGAGGTGATACAAAGGCAAACATTGCTGAAGCGACTCAGCTCCTCCACAACAGCATAGATCTCCCGCGCACCCGTCCCTTGCAAGCCGAGAATGGATTCCGCGTTATCGAGGACTATGAACATCTCCTCTGAAGATAAGAATGGTCGTAGGGGGGTCAGATCTGCTGGGTTTTCGATGCCTGCGCCAATGACCTCGGAGAGCCGGCGAAGGAAGTGAGTACGCGAGGCGTGGAGTTGGTCGCAACGGATGAATCGACGGTTATAACCAAACCGTTGTTTGATGCGGTTGTCGTGGAGGACAGTCAGAACGGTGGATGTCTTGCCGATCCCGCCGACACCAACCAGGGCGATCGGAACGAGATTTTCTGTGAGACGAACGATCCTCTCGATCAATTCGCTGCGTCCGAAGCAGGCCCTCGGTGGCGGGGGTGGCGCTTCTCCGGGTATGCTAGAAAGAAACATGTGCATGAGGGACCATATCTCTTGATAGTCGAGATCGCTGACCTATTTTGAGTCTGGGAGGTAGTGAGCGTTTATTCGGTGATGCTGCAGAGCACGAGTATCACCTACCGCCTGATGTTGGCTATTAGTCCCCTCCTGAGTCTTGAGTATGTTCCGGTGAATATCGGAAACGATGGCGTGAGTATTCAAAACGCCGCGTTGGACGTCAGAAACCAGGGTGCGGCTGTCCATAACGTCCTGATGAATGTTCGAAACAGTTACATGGGTATTTATTGCGAGCTCAGTCTGAAAATTAATAGTTAATAATAGCCACACAAAAACGACAAAACGCACGTTAAACACGAGAAGGATCCTGTTGAGGTCCGACCTCCAGGCGGCGATCGTCTCTTTGTCACTACTTGAGTGGAAAACTCGCGAGAGCACGTTCCGTTTGCCCTGCTTGATGACTTTCCCTTGGATCCCCGCGATTGTCCTGAGGCCAGACAGAAAGTATCGTTGGCGGGGTGTTCAAGGTGTGCGTTGGTGGTGTGACTCACGTCGTCAGCCGGTTGATTGCCTCAACCACAGAGTTGTTAAGATCGTTCAACCCCTTCCCTTTCAGTCCCCGATCGAGCGCGATACAGACATCAGCGCAGGCCAGCCCGAGCTCGACGTAATCCACCTCATTGATCATCGTGTCCTATGTCTGTTTCATCCTCCAATCGCTCAATACAGACCAGAGGAAAACTCACTCTGATCATCGTGAGGATGATGCTGACAGTACCAAAAACGGCCTTGGCCGGCGTGACACTTGCGAGTTCCTTCACAAGATTCAAGGCCTCGACAGCGGCGTTTAGGGAGGAGAGAGTAGCATCCCGGTACTTCGGTGGTTGGGACTTTGTGGCCATGGTCGAAACTTGGGATCGTTGCGGGAAGGGAGTGCGGCGGGTGGGCTGTGAGGAAGAACCCGAACCCTAATGGAGATGAGCGGCCATCTTGTCATGGCGCGCCTCGGGTAAACAGATTCATTTTGTGAAGTCGTGGTCGGACCACTCGAAGAAGCAATATGTACGATCGGTTGATCACCCGGAACCTTTGTTTACTCTCGTTCAAAACGTCCCGAAGAAATCCTCTAAACTTTACCTACCGGCCACTGGTGCAATACCGACCATGAGGCCCTTCGATTTTCTGTCAAGAGGTTGTCGCCCGTTGTTACAGGTATGGTAAACTGCTAAGACCATTTGTGTATCTTTTAAGTATCGCATAACCCAAGGGCAACACCGGGGACGATGTCGGGAACAACGTTACCCAATTCCTGGCAAAATCCTACCTTGGAATTCCCATCGTGGGAGATTGCCTTCTCCCACAAGACGAGGGGGACCACGGAACCGGCATAACCCATTCCAGAGACATTCTACTTTTCGGCGAAGCCCAGGCATCCTCTTCCTAAATCGCCACGTTTTTCATTGGGTCTATCGTGCACAGTACGCCCCGAAAAGTGACTTTAGCCTATTGTACGGCTCGAATGAATGTCGGTACCTCAACGGAGAGATCGTTTCCGACAAATTGGAGGAAGACCGTTACCGAATGCCGCCCCAGGGGATCGGTGTCACCCCTGCCGGCAAGGTGTTAATCATCCACAAGTCAGCTACCAACCCAAAGGATGAATTTGTCCTGATGGCTATATACGTCTCCACCGACCTTGTCGTAACCCAGTACCTTTTGGAGATATCAAAGCCGTACGCCCGATGACCCAACCAGTCCTCCACATTTCGTGAGCAGAGCCTGGGCTGACTGTCAGATTTAGCCGGTTGATATACAGGGGGGTGAGCATAATCTGGCTGAACTGGATGCGGCCACCGCTCTCCTTTGCAAATCGTTCAACACACGATTGATTTCACACCCAAGCTCGAGAAAGATAGGAGGTCGAAGGACATTTCCCGGGCCCCGCGCTCAGTGGGTGCGGCTGGAAACAAGGAAGATGACAAGTTTTTACTTCTGGTGCCCTTTTATAGCTGCAGTAACGCCACGCCCGCTTGCAGCGTGAATCTTGGATGTGTTGGACGCTGTCGGGTCAACTCCAAACTTCCACACCTCATCCCGCGTGTTGAATATACACGAAAGGTGTTTTTTGGATCGTATATGAGCGGCTACCATAGAGATTTCCGTCCATTCTTATAGGGTTGTAGTGCTGAACCTTATGTCCACCGACCGTGAAACCCTCCACAAGTGATGCGCTTTCTATGATTCTTGAATCGAGATCCACAATTATAATTCCAAGACTGTGAACGGTATACAAAGCCCAGATTATCGGTAGTGTTGTTGGTCCCTAAAAGAGTCCGTCGGGGCGAGCATCCAAAGCCAGAGCACAAGATTAGAGGTGCTTCTACCACTCCAACTCCTGATCGAATCTAGCCAACGTAGCGTTCGAGTCTTCCACATCTTTCTGCGCCTTCTTCCTCATATAGAATATCGGACAATCCTTACTTGTACACAACACATCCTGGGACCGGGACCCTCCGAATCAATACCAATACCAATGCGAGATCGGGGGATCGGTGTTTGAGAAACTGACCTGATGAAGGGATCCCTGGCAACGCTGGCACTGCGTCCATAGCCTAGCGAACCGCGTCTGTAACGCCGCAGATGACTTGATTTGTTTGTGATAGAGTTCTGGTAATCGTTTTCGACAGTTATGGCAAACGGCGCCGTCTGAAATGGGTATCAATCAGCCCCTGCCTGATCCTCCCTCCTCAGCTTCCGGGGCAGATGCTCACCAGGGACGCTATTTGTAGGCTTCAACGCCGTCTTGCATCCTAGACAAGTCCTCGTCTTCACAGCGAACTTCATTAACCCGCCTACTGTCGGTGTCGCAATTTGTATCGTCCTGGTGTGGTCACCGGACACTACAACTGATGTGTCAGCCCTTCACACCAGCGGCACCAGGGGAAATCTCCTTACATAATGAGGAAGCTTTCTCCCCCAGGATAGGTTCGAAGATGCGCATGAGAGGCTTGGAAAGCTGGTTATCCAGATAATACTTCGTATCGATCGGGATATTATTCTCTAGAACATAAAGAGGGTCTTCCGACTTTTCGTATGCCGCAGAGCCTGGAGGTCGGCATCCGTCTCGTGAGCTCCCTTCAAATGCAGAAGATAAAAGGCGTACCTTTATACCCCTTAATGATCACATACGCCACACGATCTCCCAACGCAGGTGCGGAACCAGCATCGCGCTGCTTCATCCTAGCAGCCAGCTCGACGTGCGCTTGTTTACCAGCGTAGTCCGCTTTTGCCAGAGCTTTCGTAATCACAAGCTGCGACATGTCGATTTTGTTTTGCAGGAGTTCGGAAATGATCTGTTTCGTGTAACTGGGTCGGAGGAAACGTCAGGAGAAGCTCGGAGGGAGGTGCATTGTTAGTGGAGCAGCTTACGCTTGGGCTGCACCTACGTCCCTGTCGATCAGCATTTTGTGCAAGCACGTCTCAATGACGGAGGAGACCAGTCGACAGTTGTCTCGTCGGACAGTCTATCAGCGACAAATTTTCAGCGTCATCCCACCTCCAACCCAACGTCAACCTACCTCAATACCCTTTGAATCCATCTTGTCATACTTCTCCGGTCGTGTCCAATACAGTCCCGCATACCTCTTCTTGTTAATCAACAAGTACGGAAAGTAAACCTTTTCGAACTCAAGCTTAATTGGTCGCTCGAACTTCGTCGACACAAAGTCTGCTGCTTCACTACCGAGCCTCATGACGGTCTTCAAATCTGTGGGTCCAAACTTGACCATGACGGAGTCTGTATCACCGTATATGACCTCGGCGTTATGCTCTTGACCGTTATCGATGGTGTAGTACGCTTCGACTTCTTTTCTCGTCGTTTCTATCATCGCTCGGCCATAGGCAGTGACGCTAGACGAGATAGGGAGACACGGGAGCTTCCCGATCGTCGCTCCGGTGAACCCGTACACAGAGTTGGCACTGATCTGGGGAATAGTTCAGCCCCCGGGATCTAGGAAGCGCAGGTCCACGCACCTTCAGAGCAAGCTGCCTGCCATCCAGTACAGCCTTCTTGAACGGATCCGTTTCCTTCTTCAGATCCGCTTTGGCTCTCTTCCTAGCAGAGATCAAGTCGTGTAGAATTGTGGGCAAGAGGCCACGCCTCTTTGATTGCTTGACAAACAAGTCTACACCAGACATAAGAAACGAACAAGGGCCGCCAACGTCGGCGGAACGTACCATTGATAGGAGTTTGAGTGTAATCCACGTCCTTGACCAGCCCTAACCTGTCGACGGTGCCTTTATCCAGTAATGTGGTGTAACAGAGGTTATGGGCCATCATGATCGAAGGGTACAGTGAACTGAAATCCAGGGTTGCAATGGGAACGTCGTAGAAGCCCTTCTTGGGTTCAATCACAGTCGCACCCTCATATTGTTCGTCAGAACCTGGTACGCGCTTTCAGCATCACGGAAACCGTCTGGGAACATATAGTCACCTCCGCCGCTGTGGTTAGGTATGACATAATTCTCTTCGTTGGCCTTCCTATACAACTGCGACAGCACTTTGATGGATTGACCTCTCGCAAGGAGATAATTGAACGGGACACCCGTCACACGTGCCATCTCAGTGTAGTTGATAAAGCACATGAGTTTGTCCATAAGACGCTGGGGCAGATACGCATCCTAAAGCCGCGTTTTAGTCAGCGGACGAGACCAAGGGAATAATCTCGTAATTTTCACCTTCAAACAGTACACCGCTAACCGTCTTCTCGACTCCGGTGTCCCGTTCTGAAGTTCCGTGATGACAGAGTGGTGTACTTCTTCCTTCTGCTCCCCTAAGAACTGCGCACAGACGGAGTTGAGAGTATAGCTCCGGAGTTTGTACTCCCTCTGCATGAGCTGCAAGAGATCAAGTTGCAGTCTCCCTTCCATCGGCGTTTCCTTAGAATCACGCTGTCCGTAGGCCTTCGAGGAGAAGTGGGTGTCTTTTGTCTGCGTCTTGACTAGTGCACGTCGTCAGTACGTAGCGACGGGGGGATGGGAAGAAGACGGACTGTTGAGACGGCCAAGGTAAGGGAAGTCGACGATGTTAAGATGTTTTGCGCGGTCCGTCAGGTATGGCAAATCGAACCCAGAGATATTGTATCCAATTATCATATCTGGATCGACCTTCTGGAGAAAATTTGACCATTCTTGTAACAAGTTTGATTCCTCCTTGAAGGCGATGACTTGTGAGCCGGCGATGTTAGAGCAGGTATTGAGCGTGAAGATGTTCCGAATGAAAGGTTTCGATTCGCCTGCACAGAATAGGGATTAATTTCTGACGATAAGAATATAATACATTTCGGAGATTACCTTGTCGAGTTACCATGTTGGCGATCTGGATGACCGGATCTTTGTTAGCCTCCGGGAAGATACCTTTCCGGCCCGCGCACTCGATATCAAAACTGAGGATCCGGAGGGGTGCGATCTTGGACCATTCGCCTTCAGGTGGATGTGATATGAACTTGTCCCACCTATTCTACCTTGAGTACGAGTAAGGACGTCGTTCCTCGGAGTGACATACCTCACGGAGAACTCGATCTGACATTTAGACTTCTTCGTACGGTTGAGAGTGTAGTTGCCTGCAGGGACCTCGATCCAGTTCATGCCAACAACTTTTGTGTCAATCATGAACCGTAGGGTATATGCAATGTTACTTTCAAAGGTCGAAACGACGCCGCCAAACAATTCTTGGTAAGAGCATTGAGCTCTTTCAAAGACGCGTGTGGGAAGATGAGGTGGAGGTACTTGGGGAGCTCGAAATGTACTTATCTCGGACTTTGGGTAGATTCCTTGCATCGATGGTAATAATCCTGATGAAACTGACAGGTTTATCACCCTTATATCCCCAAAGAGATTGCTTCTTGACAAGTTCTGTTCGCACAACATAGTCACCCCCTGAAACTTCCTGCACACACGGTTAAGCGTTGGCATGTGTGGGTGGCTGGAAAGGCGTACATTGAGATAGTTTTTGAATGGCTCCAGGTCGTTATCCGTAAAACCACGTGGACATGGAATGTAGAAATATGGATCGAAGTGTGTAACGTTCATCAATACACTGTGCCCTTCCTATTATGTATAGCGTCAGACCAGGGCTTTGAAGGTAGGCGGGTTGCGCACCTGGGTGACCCCGAATAATCGTACGATGATGCCGGTAGAGTCGGTGGCTTCGTCGATGTCGATCTGTTGGAATACTGGGGAACGCTGACTCAATTCATGGAATGGCGGGCCACACCAACTGCCTTACTTATTGGGTCCCTCTTTGGATTGATTGTAGGTAGTGGGGGACGATCCCAACTGTCTGAACCACCCTCGACATCTGCACGGGAGGTTTGAGGAGATCCCGACGGGTTTCATCAACAAGACGTACGAGAATCCTCTCCGGCATCCTCCTTCAGCTTCTGCAGCACGTCCGCAAACGATGACTGGCTCTGTGATTGTGAGCCAGAGGGGTCAAGTTTTCTTCTCTTCGCGGCGGGTTCGGGAGTTCGGCCATCTGTCATCGTCCTGTTTCACAACACTTAGCGTGGACGGAACTTTCCGAGCCAAAGCCACGCACTTTGCTCTCGCCAACGGAACGTTCTCCTTGAAGGAAGACGAGGGAGGGTCGATATCCATCGGTTCGTGTCGTGTCCGGTGGTGAGAGGTGAGATGAGGAGCGCGTCGGTTAACCTCGTGACACAGCGCGTTTGTGGCTGAGGGAACGTAATCGGCGCGGGATTCCCGTTCAGACGCTAATCAGAAACGTGCTCGTTGGTTTTGTGTTTTCTCGCCTCTACCACCATCCCTTCGTCTGGAATGGCCCCTAGGACCTTTGCTGACAGACCCATCAACAAACTGGTCTTGTTCGATGTCGATGGCACACTAACGCCCGCCCGCCAGGTAGATGTTCCGTCTGGTTGCCGTTTTCTCGTCAGTGATGTGCCTTTTATCTGCGGCGGCATAGAGCGCATCTCCTGCGATCATCGAGCTCCTGTCCGAGTTGAGAAAGAAAGTCACTATCGGTTTTGTGGGAGGTTCGGATCTCGCAAAGATCTCGGAGCAATTGGCCGTCGATGGCAATCCAGGTCCGCCTTGATAATTACAGCCCAATGGCGTTGCCTCTTAACCCTCCTCCCCCTTGCAGTCGTCGATAAATTTGACTACGGGTTTGCGGAGAACGGGTTGACCGCCTACAAACTGGGAAAGCAACTCCCTTCCCAGTCGTTTATTAAGCATGTCGGCGAAGACAAATATAAACCTCTCGTGAACTTCATCTTGCATTACATTGCGGATTTGGATATCCCCATCAAACGGTAAGGCGCCGCGGTGAGGTTGTTCAGGTCAAGGCGCTTGTTAACGGTCACTAGTGGTACCTTCGTCGAGTTTCGGAATGGAATGGTCAATGTCAGTCCCATCGGACGAAACGCCTCGTAGGACTTAGCTCCCCGCATTGCAGTACATTTCTAAGCTAACCTCGTCCTAGGATTGCGGAACGCTACGAGTTCGAAGCCTATGACAAGGTCCGTACTTTGATCTTCACGAAACCCCTGGATCCTAATCCACCCCATAGATCCATGGCGTCCGCGCTGCCTTCGTAAAAGCCCTCAAGGAGAAGTTCGCCGAGTATAACCTCACCTACTCCATTGGCGGACAGATATCGTTTGATGTCTTCCCCACTGGTTGGGACAAGACTTATTGCTTACGGCATGTCGAGGACGAAGGTTTTGAGGAAATCCATTTCTTTGGCGACAAGACATATCAGGTATCTGGCCATTGTTCAGTCTTGTCAAGTCCGGCTTATTGACCACCACACAGGGTGGTAACGATTATGAGATCTTCACCGATAAGAGGACCATTGGACACACGGTTACCAGCCCCGAAGATACTCAGCGGATACTCAAGGAGCTATTTTGGAGCGACTGATTTACGGCGACAAATAACGTCGGACTCTTCGTGTGGCCCTGGAGATGGAATGTATATTATACCTTGGGTATGCCTGTCACCGTAAGCGGGTAATCCGACCTGAGAGCGCACTGGAGTCATGCCGTGCGAGTCGGTTGTAGGAATCAAGCAATACGATATATTTGATTTTTGTGTGAATATAGCGTGATGCGAAGATCGGTCAGTCACCCCCACCCAGACCCCTTCATCCGTCACGCAATTTCAGTCACAATATCTCCGGCAAGTGTGCCTGCAAATAACTGACCGGCAAGGCTGGGGGTGTATTGGACGTGCATGTCGGCTTAGTAGAACGGTGATCTGGGTTATTGGTCGTGTTCAATTGGAACCCCTACCATGAGGTCCCACATTTTTTGGTCCGGGGAAACTTGGTTCGCCTGGCAGTGGACATTAGTATATCTTCGCATAGTTTTCACGGAGGATGAGTTAGGCTCGGTCGGGTTGCTCGCAGGGGTCCGCGTTCTTTTGTCCTGTGGTCTCGTGGGGCTGGCCCGGTTCCAGTCTCTCTCTGTTACAATATGCGATTGTCTCTATTTCATATATACGGCGATGAGAGTCCCTACTTCAACGAACAATCATCATTACCATTGTTTGTATAGCTGGCTACTCAGCAGTATGCCGAGGCGAAACCCGACAAAGTTCGTTGAGTTGAATGTTCAGTATGGACCGCTTGTATTACTCACCAGCAATCCATTCGCGAGTCGCGGCATGGGGTAGGAATGGGATAACCATCTACCCGGACTAGCGATGGGAGGAACGGATGGTCGGCCGAAGCCAGGGTCTTCCTCGATCCAATAGCACGGCGAGGCAGAGGGAGGGGGGAAGGGGGGTGCTTGACGATCTATGAGCTAGAGCACCTTGGGGGGGCATACCTCTTGACGTAACCAGTAAAGTCCCTAATCATTTCCCAGTCTCATCATCCGATTCGAACAATCATCTTCGCTCGGTTGTCCGCGCATTGCATGTGCTCAAGTCTTGGTGAATCTTGGTCATCCATGGCGCAATAGTTCTCTTGGAATAGGAACTCCGTTCCAAGACTAGGCACGAGGATCTCGTATCATTGCTCTGCCGGATATAACCCCGGAGGGTGTTACGTTGGGGACGCTGCGCAAATATTTCCATGGTCAAAGAACGCGTGACGATCAGGACACACGGAAGCTCGAAGAGACTTCACATGCTGTTGCATATGGTGAATTATATCGAGTTGTAGGTACATTTGAGGTGTTAACCTCGCGCCTTAACCTTAATTTTTGACGGACGTTGAGCGGTTACATGATGCCGCTGAACTTCGCACAGAAGGAGACAACCTAAGCGATCGCGGGGTGGAGTTTCCCAAGCGGTTGATCCACTCCCCCCGGATTCCCGCTCCGTATGAGTTTAAGTGGGGATACCAGAAACTTCCCGACTCTAGGTTGCGACGACAACAAGGACTGTAACTGTGGATCAAGGTTTCAGCCTAGTTAAGTGAAGGTAAGGCGCCTGGCTCCTACAAGTGTCTCATTTAGTTATCCACACCCGGTTGAACGCGCCGGACAAGTTTCGATTGATTTTGCCTTCTGATATTGTGCTTTCTGATGTTAATCGTTATTCGATAAGGCTGGGGGTTCCGCCAAGTTTCGTTGTAATCTCGCAATCCCAATCCAAGGCACGCATGCACACACCGGTCGGCCGCCCCTTTGATAAAGAAAGCACATCGGAGTTGAAACAGAGCGTCACATGCGCGGGTTTGTAAGGCTAACGACCCGGTGCATTCAATGAAGTGCGCACCTCGTGGCTGGTTGATCGTTGAAGAAGCGATCGTGATCGAAAACGTGTGGTGCGGGATTCTCGCTTGTTATCGCCGTTTGGTCAATTCCTCTCTGTCAACGTCATCCACCTGCAGAACCAACAACCTCCACGGTCCCGGCGCATTGACTTCCCCGGGAACAGGAGTCCTAGAAACCTATCACAGGGCGCGTTACTATGCTCTCGCATGGGGCAATTGAAGACCCACTGCCGACGTTACAGCATCGCCGATGCAGGACAACTGCTTTCCCGAGACTTCTCAAGAAGCTTCGGTGTGATGACCCTCGGTTCAATCCAAAATCCGCGCGTCTGTATAGTGACCCCAATGCGCCAAAGATAGCTTCCATGGGCTGCAATGCAACTACTTGTGGACCCGTGCCCCGATTACCCTACGGTTCCGCATACCCCGCTTGGTCTCGTGCTTGCTGTGTGCTCCATGCGATTTGGAAGCCGTACCGATGTTCGGGCTTCCGATTGATACCGGGTATGCCCATTTTAAACGCGACATACGGAGGCATATGGGGTCTGTTGGGATTTGATCTGGTAGAAGTATCTAATTGTTGGATTATGCCGAGGCTATTTGTGCTGACTGTTTCGACC
>Ga0307513_10010133_pt1 | contig 11861 bp, 10 predicted proteins | sample 15_EM_MG_FD_202174 | JGI IMG/M metagenome (GOLD analysis project Ga0307513, IMG submission 202174) | Populus trichocarpa ectomycorrhiza microbial communities from riparian zone in the Pacific Northwest, United States - 15_EM | ecosystem: Host-associated > Plants > Roots > Unclassified | place... | reverse complement strand
TTCGGAGATGTGTCCCTGGAAAGAGTAGATCCGCCCTGGTAGTTCGATGCCTTAAGCCTTGATGGTGATGAGCTGATGTGAAGCAGAATATTGCTTTCGTTGTTCGAGGTTCGTCGCAACATAAAAAGGGGGGCCGTATCACACGGAGCCGAGGATGGACGCTTAGGAAAAAAACACGGCTATGTTCCGTCGCGCCGTGGTTGTCACTGTCACGACAATCGGTTGAGCTTCTTCCTAACCGACCTCAAAGAAGGGGCTGGGGCTGTGGACATTTGGTGCTTCGTTTTGTCTCCTTTTGGGTACGGCCCAGGGTCGCCTAGGGTCGTGCAAGTAGAGGTCGCCAGGAACGTAAGGCAATCACCATAAGGTGCGCAGGGGTCTTGCGCGACCTGTCTAGACCCCTTGGCCCTTGGCATCCGTCTTCGCGCGTGGCATGGGATATCATGTAGAACCCGCATGTGTTGTCGAGCTGGCAGGAGGAGTGCGGCTGGCACTTGGACAAGCAGGATTTGGATTATTGCAGAACGAGGGGAGGTGAGGACCCGGGAAGGCCCGAACGGGCCTGTAGGGTGGGTGGTTGCTGTGGGCTGCCTCGGGAGTTGGCACTGGCAAGAGCAGGCGACGAAGGAGTTGAGCAATTCATTTGAGAGGAAGCTGACCGATCTGAGATTTCAAGCCCCGACTCAAGGGACATGTTCGGAGTCCGGAGTGTTTCAGTATGTGGACCGGTGCGTAGCGTGCTGGCAGTGGCGCCCAAGAGTACGTGCTCAAGTCGTGAGGCAACAGCGGACTGAGCACTGAGCGCTGGCCTCGCTGTCGTCCATCGTCAGTGGCGTCGAAACTACGATGGCAGGTAGGTGAGCGGAGTACGAGTAGCAAGGGCTAACAATGATGCTGGGTCACAAATGTAATAGTGTTGGTTAAAACATGATTCACCTATCGTTTTTGTTTTGTTGACGGCCGAACCACCTCGGACAAGACAGCGCCCTGGACGAACCTTTCACCACTTGGCCTCCTCCCTCTCCCTCCACCAAGCGACATCCCCATCGACCACGCTGCAAGCCGTTCAGCCGCTCAGCACCGTGCTCGCCCTCACCCTCACCATCGCCCTCAACGCACCTCTTCCTCGACGCCTGTGCGTCACCGGCCACCCCAAGGGCCTGCATGCCTCCCACTAGGAAGAAACCAGATGTTGTAGCAATATGTATGTGACCCCCGATACACTTCGCTATCGTCCCCTCTCTATCCACCAAACTCGCGTCCAACAATCAAGCCCAACCTGCTAATCAGGATAGCTGCATTCGTGCTGTACTATCAAGCACTTATTAACGCATATATACATGCATAGTGGTCGCCCATAACACGCTCCAGGCGTCTCTACTTCCTAAACAGCCTGTCCCGACAGCCGGGGCATGCTTCTTCGCACTTGACAGTAGGGCGCCGGCTACGGGTGACTCTATCTCGCAGACGTGTAATACACCGATCCTTGCGTCCAATCGATCTTCTTATTTCACCAGCAATAGAGCGACACCCCCATTGACGAGGTTCCCTTAGTCCCCAACTTTGACTTACACAGGGCATGCGCCGCCGGCAACCTCGGTTTAGTCCAATATGCCATTAGCCAAGGCCAACCCGTCAACTCGGTTCTTGCTGGCGTCCTTCCCCTTCACGCTGCGGCGTCTGGTGGAAATGAACAAGTAGTCAAGACACTCATTTTGGCTGGTGCAGATGTCAACGCTCCGCGACTCTCCAGCAAGATCGGACCTCCCCAGAACGTGGGCGGCATTGCGACTGTGGTCGGTCCTAGCCATAAGGGCCGGTTGGGAAGTGCCAATAGTGCAAGTGGACAGTCCGCCACATACCGTCCTGGAAGCTCGAGCTCTGGAAGGAGTGTGCCCTCTGTTTCCACGCCGACTATGGGCAACCGCGGATCAACCCCGCTGCATTTTGCGGCGGCAATGGGTCACCCGAATATTGTCAAGATGTTGCTGGACTACGGCGCGGATCCCAATGCACGGGATTTCCACAAGATACGACCAATTGACGCGGCGAGAACGGCGGGTCAGAGCAAGATCGTGCGCTTACTCGAAGAATTCGAAGCCCATAGGAACGTGCACGCTTCAGCATCACCATGGTACCCTGTCATGGTGTCCGACTTCGCCTCGAATGTATTTGGTTCGACGTCCTCACTGCCTGGCGAGTCCGTGCCAGCACACCCCACCAGCAGCACATCATCCCTTGGACGTTACCCGGCGCCACAGCGACGACCTTCGCTCCCTTCGATTTATGAATCCCCTCCTGCAACCGCAATTCACACCGTGAAAGCCGGAGCACCGCACCAACAACCCGTTCGGAGACCTCGGTCAGCTGGAGCGACTGGGACGCACTCTAGCAGCGATACCTCGACAAATGCACCCTTATCTTCTCGTATTGGGAGGATTTTCAAGAAGACGAGCACTCGGCCGTCCACCGCCTTGGCTGCTTTCCAATCTCCCACTCCAATGCTCGCGCAAGCAAACAATGAGCGGCCACAGACAACACACCATGTACAGACAATCCCGTTACACACGAAGGCCATTATTGGAAAGACCATCGAGAGGAGTTTGCAGAGCCAACACCTCCCCGTCCTCCACCGCTCGCATACACCACTCCCGCATGTCTCCACTGAGGATATCTCAGCACCAATGGCCCACGTAATGGCCCCCTCGCGTTCAGATCTGGTCTATGTACGACCTGACATGAACAAGTCCACCGCACCTGAACCCCGCGCGGAAGACGTGGATTTCTACCAGTTGCACGGTGGACTCTCTGCTGTTGAGCTCCACTATGCTACGACCAGAGGCATGGACCCCTTCCGCCCCATTCGGACTGCTCCACCCACGCAAACGGTCTTCGCATTTGAACCCGTTGATAATGGGCGAGATCCCCAAATGCCAAAGGATCTCGCTGGGCTTCCAGCCCCGGCCCGTCACAGGCTGGGTTTGGCCGGATTCCCTGATCGGGTGCAGACCCAAACTCCGGGAACGTCAAACACGACTGCCGGTTCTGGAAGCTCAAGTATGGTAACGAGTGATGCTGTCAAGGAGCTCGGCGAGAGGTAAGATTGCTTACTGGCCGTTTCTAATTTACCTAATTGCAATTATGAACAGGCAACCACGACAAGCGCGCCGATCGAGCCACCTCGGTCTTCCTTCACTCATCCGCACGCCGCACACAGCCCCACCACCGGTCCCCAACCGTGAACGGGGTGCTTCTATCTCGTCAGTGGAGACTGAATCGAGTGGGGCAGTACAAACGCCCAATTCAGCCGCCATCGGAAGCTCGTCAACCAACCCAGAAACCATTCCCGCAGAGAGAAACTTATCCACCCCCGACGAGATGAGGAAAGGTGACACGTCCGGCAAGCCTGTCTCGCCCACGTCTAGCCACGAGCACTCTCCCTCTCGGGGCGGCCGATCCATGCACAAGGGCAGCCACTCGTCACTCTCTAAATCGATGACAGCGACGCCCGCGTCGACGCCTAACGCGATGCGCAGGAGCCGACCCACGAGAAACTCGAGTCCGGGTGGACGCGGCCTGAGGGCGTCGGAAGGCGTCCCTCCCGTTCCACCTGTTGATACTACGTGGGTGGCATCCCGCGCGCAGGCCAAGGAGCTCGTCGAGGCACACCGGAGAGCGATCGAGTCTGAGCACGAAGAACGGGTGAAGCGCAGACATGGAACCAACGGATCCACCGGTCATCCGTTTGGCAGTCTGGGGAAAACCATGCAATCCCCGATTGTTTTGCACGAGCAACACCAGCGATCGAATGAGTCGCCTCTGCAGAAACCTGAGGAGGGGAGCGAAGAGGAGGTACTGAGTGGTGCGGCTCTCAGGGAACGTCTGGCCGCGCTCGGCACGACTGTGCAGCTCGAGCGACGGTTTGCCCGGGGCGAGAAGCAAGGGAAGAGCTGGAATAGGTCGATTGATGCCACCGGGAGGGGCGAGTGCTCTATCGAGGATAGCCGAGCAGAGATGCTCGATAAGTATTTTGATCCAGAAGGGGAGGAAAAGGCCTCTCACAAAATGGCCGCACCCGCCAGGAAGGACGTATTCGGACGACCCATCAGTGAGTAATGGGCCCTTGAATGAAGCTACAACAGTGCTAAGGATTTACCAGCCCCCAAGGAGAAGGGACGACCCACAACTCCGAAGGATATGCAAACGGCTGCTGGTGAGTTCTTCTTGGAAAAAGGGCCAAGTTCGATCCTCGCCATTAACCAACCTCGCAGCATCCAAGTCTCCTCTTCCATCTCGCGCCCTCGAAGCACCGCGAGAGAATCGCATTCTTCCTCCACCAGACAAGTCTGTTCGTCTCGCCGGGCTCTCTCCGGCTGGTCCTGCGCACATGCCCCACAGGACGCGTTCCGACTATACCCTACCCAATGTCAATAGGGAAGAGGTCCCTGGACGCGATCGCGCATGGACCACTGCCGACATTCGTACGCCCATTGGCCCCGTCAGTGTTCGACCCGCGCTGTCGCCTACAATCGAGATTGTTCACACCTCCCCTACGCCAACCGATGGTCGCAGCCCTGTTCGTCAGAATATGGGACAGGAGGACCGCAGTTACGTCCGGGACGCCATATATGTGGAGGACGAACATGCCAGCGTCATGATGCGGCAGCAACAATCCTCGGGGAAATCTAAACGCTCAAACCGACCAAGTACCGCCCCTCTATCGTCCAGTGTACCGTTCGAACGTCCTGAAAGACCCAGAAAAAATACGAGAGACGCTTCTGCTTCCCCTCGTCTTTACGGGTCTTCATTGCCTGGAGTGCCAGAGGTACACTTACCGGGCATAGATCCAGTGGCGGCGTCTCATCTACAACAAACTATACAGACGAATGTTTCCCCCCTTGACTCGCCGACCTCAAGTGTGGAGATCGATATGGGCGAACCGCTGACCCGTATTACCACGGAACCTCTGGAGTTTACCCCCTCCGCTGTCGACCTGCATAACCTCCACTTCACCAGGAGCGGAGAGCTGGAGGATCTCTCGTACATGCCTCAAGCCGCCCGCATAGACAACAGCGGCACTTATGGCTTCAATGGTGCTCAAGGCATGAGCGCAGACAAGTCCTGGCGCGTCCTTGGTCTTCATGCACGTAGCCCTCCCAGCGACACTATGAAGTCTTCACCACCCAAAGCAAAGAAAATTGCTGGCTTCTTCTCCCGTAAGAACCGATGAACCTCAGGACAATCTATCCCCCACGCCCCACGAACAATCTTCCATCAACTTATCTCCGCTATCAATTATATGTATCCAACACGACTTCAAGGACTTTTCAGTGACTTCCTTTGGTATGACAGCGTCCCCTCGTCAAATGGACAATCCTGGATGTTCCAGTGCATATTTGTCTCAAATTCTACAGCACCCACATCAATCCATTCCCTCAAAGATTCTTATCGTACTTTCCTGCTATAGTGCAACTCCCTCCGCACAAATCCCGGTCATTCTGGTTTCATAAACCGCTCCAAGTGCTTATTGCTTGTCCCCGTCTCTGTTGTCATCCAATCATTCCTGTTCGGCGTTCGGCTCCTTCATTACCCTTGACATTCCCTATGGAGCCTGTCATTTCATTCTCTCCTATTCCTCGTCACGTCGCGTGTTTCATTCATGTTTGTGTTGAATAGCCTGTATTTTGATTGTTGAGCATCATCAATGCAGGGAGGCGATTTTTCTTTGAAATACACGTCCAGTCTAAACAATGAAGATTCTCATTTGACCTCTGTCAGCGGACGTTTGACCCATAACACGCCGTTCGCGCCAGCGGGATGCTTCCACTTCCTGCCAGCTTGGCGTCGTTTGGCCGTGCAAAACCCACCTTGAGGAATACTGGGCGTCTAGGTGGTAGTTTTCAGGCGTTTTCGCGGGATGCTTTCCGCCTTCAGTTCTTCCTTGCGCGTTCCCGGATCACTAACCTTGGAGTGGCAATCCTTGTGTCCCTTTTATTGATATCTGCATCAGCAAATCTCAAATATGCAACTCGAGGGTCTTCTGTGGTCGAACGAGAGCACGATTTTGCAGAGTTTCTTGAAGAAGGCGGTCAAAGCCAGAAACAGCACTCTTCCGAGGTCACATTTTCACACGTAGTCCCGCCGTCTATTGGAGAGACGATCTCGGAGGCATCACGGCTCCGGGGCGCAACCCATCTCGTTGTCGTGGCTGGTCACGCTATCTGGGCTGTACGTCGTACTCCTAACAGGGGAGATGATTCTTACATGATCGTAGGGGTGTGATGCAGAAGCATGGAAGGTGGACAAGAACTGGGTGCTTTACGATTATCAGCACGGCCAGGTTGGCACGTTTTATAGCCACATAGTACGAGGGTACGAGGCACTGTTTGCATGTTTAACTTGTCTCATCTTCTTTCTAGAATTGAGATTGCGGTTGCTGATCCTTCTGCCGTGCTGGTTTTCAGCGGTGGTGTTACTCGTCCAAGCTCTCCTGCACAATCTGAGGCCCAATCCTACCTTCGACTTGCACTTGATTCCGGACTCCTTATGAACCGGACACATATCGCCTTTGCTGAGGACTATGCGCTTGATTCTTTCCAAAACTTGCTTTTCTCTGTGGCTAGATTCCATGAAGTAGTAGATCGATGGCCGGAAGAGGTTACAGTCGTTGGGTTTGAGATGAAGAGGCGAAGATTTGAGGAGCTTCACCGAAAAGCAATTCGTTGGCCCAATTCCAAATTCCGGTACGTTGGAGTCGATGTTGTAGATGAGGCCGCTAGAGCTGAAAGCTGGAAAGGAGAGGTAAGTCCACACTCAAGGCGGATTATTTCTTGTTCTGAGACCTTCTCTAGGAGAAGAACGGTTACCTCCCTTACGTGGTGGACCTCTACGGGTGCCACGGGGCCCTCCTAGTGAAACGTCGTTCACGAAATCCATTTGCAAGAGTGCACCCGTACTATACATCCACACCTCCTGCAGTGCAGGCCTTGCTTAGCTGGTGCCCAGGAAGTTCAGAGGAAGGGCAGATGACAACTGTCTTTCCTGGATCGCTTCCTTGGGACAATATTCCATAAACCCACCAACCTATCGATTCCAAACGAAGGCTTGACTCTGGGAGTACTGTATTTATAGATAGAGCAATTAGATTTCGAATTGATTGTCACTTAATGGGCAAAGTGTTGTAAACGATGTATGCAACCCAAACTATATGCAACATATAAAGATTGAGGGAGTACAGGTCACCATTTTGACTGGTCTATGGACGGTGTTGGTGACCGCCGAAAGCCGCTGGTATCATGCTCGGGGGCCCCCGAGCCATCTTGTGGAAGTGAGCCCGTCTTGCGATGTTGATCAGCGGGTCCAGGTAAGCGGATTTGAGACCGATAAAATGCCCAGTCATTGCTGCTAAATATTCGTGTATCGGGGCATTCAGAGTGGCCAGTTCTGGACCAGTCGGGTCTCCACGCTGCCCACTCTCGTATCGGTGGATACCTGGAAGGTTCTTTGCGATATGCTCCGAGCTCCGGGACGAGAGTCTCGTCTGTTTGATAGCCATTCCGAACATTCGTTCTCCACCTTGGAATGGCCGGTTCCGATTCTGCATTCAAAATCTTCGGTAGTCCTTCCCAAGAAAGATTGGTCCGCTTCTTTTTGGGCGACAGAATGTCGTCTTCACTATCTGATCGACGCTTCCGTTTTTTGGTGGTCTTCGGGGGCTGGAGAGGAGAGAGTGGAATAGACGGCTTATATCGCCTTCGCCACTCTATCTCTAGTAAATATAGCCACTTGTTGTGCTGGGGGGGAAGTCTGGCAGTCCGCCGGAGTTGGATGGCACGGGCAATTGCGAACAAGGGATGAAAGGATGCTATAACGGTAGGACCTTCAAAGGTATGACTTGAACGTAAAGGGAGATCGTTCAATAAAGATAGGTCATCCTTGAGAGGAGCTACTAAAGTGAGAAGGTCCCTGCCCCGGCTCGTAAGTGGGACGAAGACATATTCCAGTGGTTCAGGTTCAAAGAATCCCGGTAACAGGGTCTAATGCTGTCGGTCAGGTCATACGGGTACTGTGGTATGGGTATGCACAGACCTCGTGCCAACGGTTCGTATCTCCAGGATCCAGATCCTTGTATGATTCATATACCGTCGCCAGAGTGTTAATAGGTGGTATAAGAAGCCAATGGCCTTCAAGATAAGCTTGGCCAACATCATTGCGTACTGTAAGAGGTCGTCGGCTATAGTACACAACTCATAATGCAACCCCGCTTACAATGTATCGTATTGGCAAGAGTCACGAGATTCAAGGAACCTACTTTCATATCCCATGACTGCTCCAAATTTTGGAGCTGACAAACCAGAAATAAAATGACACGCCACTAGAGAATACCGAGTACTACGAACCTTTTCTAGAGGTAGGCTGGTGCCCAAAACAGAGTACTTGCGGACTTGTTCTTCAAGTTGTGTGACGCAACACTGCCGCGCTGGTCGGTGGCGGGTTCTCCTCCTAGCACGAGGCACACGAGGTGTTGGGTTCGACTGTGCATTGAGCTTGGCAGAGGAGAGCTTGACTATTGTTGATAGCGCCAGTGCTTTTCGCTGTCTCGTTCGCTTGGCCATGGATGCGTCCAAAGTTTCAATCTCTTTGTCAAGGACTTCCTCGCTTAGACCTCACCCACTGCTGGCATGTTTCGTTCTTCCCTGTCTCCTTAACAGGGAAAAAACCAGGGTTTAGGTGAATAGATTCTTCGGTTCTTCTTTAGTTTTCTCCCACGTTCCTTGCAGTCGAAAAGGAGTACAAGTATATGATCTTCTCTCTCCTCTTTGACTGGAGGGAACACAGAAATAGACTACAGAATGTATTCACTGAACCCCAGGTTTTTCCTGCCTTTTCAACAGGGAAGAACGAAACATGCCAGCGGTGATGGTTCACAGCATGACAGATGTGTCACATGTACTGTTGGCTGGTGCTTCGCCTTGCCGTCAGGAAACCAGTTGTACGGCCTTGTCAACCTTGATGCGATATGCCACGCGTGCTCTCAATGTGCGCCTTTGCATCGATTAGCATACCATTTCATGATCGCGTGTACGCTATGTCTCATCTACTCCCCCAACATTTATGGTCAAGTTGCTCTTCAGAACCTTGATCGCCCCTTCCACCGTTGATTGCTCCCATACTTGCGTGTCCCCCACCAATCATACAGCTCCGAAACACGCTCTAGTACAACCTATTATTTGTATGGCTGGCTGGGGAACTGGTCACACAGACCTCTTTTTGTCCTTATTGCACCTCTGTCCCCTCTGGTGTTCAGAGAGAACAAGAATAAGAAGTTTATCGCTGAGTTGTCTAGGTGAATATGGTTGCGCTCGTCAAGAGATGAAAGAACGATATGTATCTAGAGCGTACCCCAGCTTGTTGTTCCAGGAGAGTGGGCACGAAGAAAATAGAGAAGTCACACTTTTTTATTTGTGTGAGGAGGCTGTACCTAAATGAACCTTGAAAAACATAAGTCACCACTTAAATGCTCTCTGGCATCACCTTCACCCTGAACACTCAGCGTCGGTAATAGCGTACTAACCCAATTACCCATAGGACACAAGTCGCTCAGCAAACACCTACACCGAATCCAACGAGCTGACTCGCCCAAATGCCCACACTGCCCAAACGTCGACGAGGACACGAGCCACGTACTGCTACGCTGCCGGAAGTATGCAGCCCACAGACATCAGCTCACGCTAGCACTCAAGCGAAAGCCTACTCGCTGCAACACCTACTTACAAACTACGACACACCCCGAACTTCCTCAACAAAACAGGCAGGTCCAGAGCCGCATACGGAGACATCAGCGCGGGACTAATTGAAGGAAACAAGTGGTGATAAAGCTTTATGCCCTACAATAATCTCGCCCGAAAACTCACTGTACGTTCCGAACGCCAGAGCCACAGCAAGGAATTATGACAGTAACCGGAGGAAAGTCAGTCTCACGTAGATAAAACAAAGCACCCAATTGTAATTGTAACAGCACAATAAATTGGATTACCAAACAAAAAAAGCATCGGTAATTCCACAACTTACCGCATTATTGCAATCAGCCAAGCGGAATACGGTCAACACGAGACGTGTCTCTAGACGGGGGTGCGCTCCGAGCGGCACAATAATTCGGCAGGACATTGTATTGTCTCAAACAAAAAGGAGGCTAGGATTACAAGAATGGCAGACAAACATTCCCATTGGGGCTGTGGTTGGATTCTCCGTCGAATCTCTCAAAACTACGTGAAAGAGCTGATCTACGGCTTGCCACCGGCTATCGTTGGGGAGGTTCCAATGGCTGGGCTCAATTTTGACTCGCTAGCACTGGGACGTGCCGTGCTCGGACGCATCTTCCCTAGTGACGTGGATGGTCTAGGGCGGCTTGCGATCGCCTGTCTCGCAGCCATCGCGGATTTTAGCGCCTCTCCAGAAGCCGCTCCTACGCTACTTGTCCTACGTAGCCCGCGACTAGAGGGAGGGACAGTGACTTGGCGAGTGATGATAGGTTGTGCAGTAGAAATCGTCCGTAAATTGGCTGATGAAGTCGACGTTGACCTTGTAGGTTTTCTGGCGATCAAAGGGGTTGATTTAACCAGACCTGAGGTCGAGGAGCTTCTTTGGACCCCCGAGAGGCCTCGGTTAGCAGTAAGACCTGGTCCCGATGGCCGAGTGCTCAGACCAGAGACTGTACTGGGCCGAGCAGGTTTCCTGGGAAAGGTGGGAAGTGGTGGAACGACCGATTCGCGTCGTTTTACACTACTGGCGGTCGATCCCAACGTGGACATGTGCCTCGTTGGTGGTGCTGCTGACTCACGGGGTCGAAGAATGGTGGAAGGTCGAGACGTAGCAACAGTGTGGGTTCTTCGGTGAGTAAGAGTGCCTTGAGTGATTGAGTTGCGTGCCAGCGGTGCACGGGGACCAGACAGTGGGGCAATCGAGGGCCTAGGCCGAGGCTGCTTTGCAGCTGTGATAGACGACACTCTTGGAGCCAATTTTGAGGGACTCCGATTGGGACTTCTTGGGGCATCAGGAACTGCGGTGGAGGTGCGTTTTCTAGGCGAAAGACTCCGCGAAACCGCTTGAGGTTTTGAAGCAGTTGCTGGTATTGTTTTGGGGTCAACCCGCGCGGAGGGAAAGATGGAGTTTCGGCGTGAGATGGCCACTGCTGGTTGTGTGGGCGCTGAAGACAATATTTAGGGTCGTTATCACGACAAGCACACTTACCTACCCGATGGAACTGGTTTTCTGAACCGAGTCGGGGATACTTTGGAGTCTGCAGTACTGTTCAAAGGTGTACATAAGGATGATAAGGACTCTCCGACCTTGACGACCTCTTGGAGGAGAGTCTTTTGAGGGCGGAAGGGGATGTTTGGTCGTGACAAATTTATGTTGGGTACCTAGTGAGGGATAGAGATGCAGACCTAATCCAATAGTGTTGCATGCGACAAGTGTTATGGCTGACCTGGGCTGTCTGGAAGGTGAATGTAAGCCGTGCATTCCGAGACTCAGCATTCGAGAGTTGACTAAGTTTTCTCTACATACCTGCTGAATTCTGTTTGCGTTCCTGGACTTTGCGCACATTTATTAGGGTCTTCGTACGGACTGTTTGCTTCGAAGCCGAAACTCGAGGCTTGCTGATTAGATTTGTAAGCAAAACAGATTGAAGCACCTATAAACATACCCACGTGTTATCAGATTCATGCTGAAGAGAAGGAAAATGTGGAGGAGCTTGCTCGACGCGCTCCTCTGCGCCAATCGACGCGAATGAGACATCTCCCACAGTAGAGAAATTGAGCTCTCCATTGAGGATATCGAAAGACGCGTCAGGGAGCCGA
>Ga0307513_10010132_pt1 | contig 11861 bp, 2 predicted proteins | sample 15_EM_MG_FD_202174 | JGI IMG/M metagenome (GOLD analysis project Ga0307513, IMG submission 202174) | Populus trichocarpa ectomycorrhiza microbial communities from riparian zone in the Pacific Northwest, United States - 15_EM | ecosystem: Host-associated > Plants > Roots > Unclassified | place... | reverse complement strand
ATTAAAAAAGTAAAAAAAAAAAAAAAAGGAAAGGAAAGGGAATAAAAAACTGTCCTCTCTTTTCTTCTCTTCTGGGCATCCTAAAAGCCTAATTGCCTGACCATTTTTTTTTTCTTTTCCTTCCATATGTTCTCGCTCTCTCTCAGCCCCAGTTTGGGATGGACCCCAGGCGCAATGAGGACCTGCCCGAATTTCCGTCTCTCTTCCTCATCATGTTCTAGGCTCATCTTGCAGCGCAACAACAAGACTTTCAATCTTTATTAGCTTACTACCTGCGCCCAGCTGCAACCCATGTTACGTTAAAGCAGGATTTGGAAGCGGCTCAGCATGCTTCGCAAAGGATTGCACATTGTGCGGATGCATTTCATTCAGACAAGGATGTTCAGATGAGAGAATTGAATGACAAGTCTGTACGGATGGAGATGGATCTTCGTGGGGTGAAAACTACGCGGAATGAGCTTCATCATGTACAGTGTGAGCTAGCTTGGGTTCCCTTGACCTGCTGTTGAGTAGTGATGAAAACCATCAATCCCATGGGCCATGATTGATTGGTTACAAGCATATTACTGCTTTACTTTCTGCGAGTAGGCAATCTTTTATTTGTATTTCCATTCCCTCGATTTTGTTTCCCAGAACAAATCTTTTTAATTTCTTTTCTCTGCAAGTACACTAGTAGCTTGGTGCCAATCTCTTGGTTGTTGCATATGATAGGCAGCCTTTTGTAATCAATCGTTGAGGCATTTCAAAGTCATGAAAATAGACTACATGGGTTGTCTTCCGGTTGCGTTTTTTGAAGCAATATGAATATTGCCAGCGTATTATACGTTGTATTTCTTGGTTTACTTCTTTCTTCTTCTTCTTCTTATTCTTCTTCTTTCCTTGCGTGCTAGTTTTTGGGCACTTTCTGATCTCGGTAGTGCAGGAGGTTGAAATAATGGGACAAAACATTAAATGAATGGATTGGCGATGATGATTTGATGTTGACTTAATTTGTAAACTCTGTAATGTAAGAGTGATGAGCACTCTAGGAAGCAGCATTTTGACAGGGTTACACTGCTGGAAGGATAGGGGGGGAAAATGTGTTGTGATGTTTAATTTATGGAGCTATATTGCTTATGTGAATGTGTTGGCAGCATCATCAGTCATTTGTCTTGGCCATATTCCTTTTGTTTATTCTGGATAGGTGTTATAAGCAAATGTGTTGGAGAATTGTCCTGCTTTTCGCTCACTCTGTGGTTCACATTTTTCTTTACCTGATAAAATCTAAAACTGGCATTTGTTTGCTGAGCTTAGAGGAGTGTCCATAGGATGGTCATTAAATTTTCAATCTGGATAGGGATCGATCCCTCCTACCTGCACAACAATGCTGAGCTTAGAGAGTGTCCATAGTTTGGTTAGTGGAGTTGCAATCTGAATAGGGATCGATCCCTCCTACCTACACAATCTAGATAAGGAAATATAGTATTTAGAGCCTATAGTTTACAACAACAACCACTTCAAGACCAATAATGTGATGCTTTTTTGTCTTCTTACAGGGTCATTTTCTGTCTTGAGTCTTACTTTTCAATTCAGTATGCTAAATATTTTAACTGAATTGTGTTGAAGTTGAAAATTATTTTTTTTTCTGACATTTAGACTTTTAGTCTCTAGAAAAGTTAATATTTGACTGAGCAGTTTGTGTTAAACAAAATATTTTAGTTTATTTTGAAGAGATGTAGAGGATTAATGTTCGGCTAGCTTGTATTGATGCTTACTTTTTATTGTTTTCCACTGCATCAATATTTTCTGGCATTTACAATCATTGCATGATTCTTTACTATATTTCTTGGAGAATTGGAGATGGTTCGAGTTGCAGATTCTTCTGTTAGAAATCGAAGACATGAATCCTTATTTTGTCCTCTCCCCTGAGTTGCATCCTTTACTCAAACATTAACCTTTGTTTATCAAGTATAGGATGCTGATGGTGTGTTGACGTATATATGGTGTGTTTAATAAAGGTAATCTTCGTACAAACCTAAACAATTCTAGATTTGTAATGTGATTCTCCGGATTCCTGAAAAAAATTTAAAATTTACTGTATTCATTGCATATATGTGTTTTGAGAAACCCAGTGGTACTCATATCTAGCAACATGTACTCCAAAAGCCTCTTGATATCCTTCCTTTTTTGGCTGGAGTTTGGTGGTTGTGGAGACAATGTTACATGGTTGCCTTTGCTGAGACCTATGCGAGTGCAGATTGGTTGATCAAAAGGATCCTCTTGTTGGAAGATGATTGTCTCAGAGCATGGAGGTTGGACTAAAACCCCAAGGATCCCTCCGTTGGTGTCCTGGAAGGCTATGTGAAATTGGATGTTGATGGCAGTTCCTTCAGGAATTCAGAGAGAGTTGGATTCGGTGGTCTTATTAAGGACATGGAAGGTGCTTGGTTGGTAGGCTTCTCTGAGTTGTTAGCGATAAAACATGGTCTCCATATTTCTTGGGACTAAAGGCATGGAAAGGTTCTCTGCAACTCTGTCTCCATAGATGCAACTTCATCTCCATGGATGTCATTTTTCTCATCTACAGTGAAGAACAAGTTTTTCACAAGTTAAGACCTCTTATCCTTGATATCAAGAGGCTACTGTTGAAACCTTGGGAGGTACAAATGCATCACACCCTCAAGGAGGCCAACTCTTGAGCAAATTTCCTAGCCAAGAATGTTGCTAGAGGGATGGAAAGGTTTCAGATTTGGGATCATCCACCTCCAGGACTGAGCCATTTTCTCCTAGCAGATTCTTTGGGAATCTTGTTCATTAAGTCCTAATTGTCTTGTTTGTTTCCTTTCATTTGTACAACAAAAAAAGGATTGATTTAGTGGAATAAGTACATTGTCATTTTAAAATTTGCCGAATTATAGTAGCATTATTGGAGCAAACGATCATTGTCTTGTTTATCCAGCAGGTTTTTTTATGTGGCATCTTATCTCATTTTTATATTTATATTTTAGCTGCTGAAAAGAAATATAAAAAAAGAAAAGCTGATGATTTGAGACAATTTCTTGATGTAGTCTAACTATATTATATTTCGTTGGCACCAGGAGGTGCATTGAGTGGGTTAACCCTAATCATGTCATTGGATGCATTAGTTGTATGTGATGGTATTAGAATAATTATTATTATTATCATCATTATCATAAAAAAAAAATTAATTTGAGATTTTATATATTTTTATTAATTTATATGATATTTATTATATTTTATTATATATAAATATCAATTTTTTGATTCACGATTATATTTTTTATTCAATGTTAAAAACGCATTAATAACATCTATACATTAATTATTTTATATTATATAAAACAAAAAATTATTCAACTTGCAACGAGGAGAGTTGAATAAACAAGTTAATTAACACTTTTATTTATTTATTGGAATAGATGGTTCTCGATGTATTTAATTAAATGTATGTATATGCCTTTTGATTTATAATTAAAATTTTAAAAAATACGTTTGAAAAGCTTGCATAATTTTTTTTTACCAAAAAAAAATACAACGAAATACGAGTCAAATAACTAATTATTTTATATAGGAGAAGAATACATTGAATAATGACATCAAATACCATACCTCATATATATTTATGCATGAAATACCTTGGGTGGGTTAAAAAATGAGCTGACTGGCAGAGGTGCGGTTTATCTTGCAAAACTCAAAGAATTGAATCGGGTATTTGTGTAAATAAGGGTATTTTCATCATGAACAACCAGCTGCTCATCCTCAGTTCATCACTCTCGGCTCTCTTTTTCCTATTGATGAATCCAGTCTTGATCTGCGTAAATGGGTTGAAACTAGACAATCACGTAATTTATCTCAGACTAAATTATTAAAGATTAAATTATCCTTAATTTTGGGGCAAATTGAATCTAATCTTTGAGCTTCAATTTCTTTTTTATTCGAGTATTTCAAATAATTTTTTGGTAAAAATCAGAAAAGAGTCATTTAATTAATTTAACTACAAGTGATAGTTTAAAACACAATATGTTGTTGAGAATATATGATATCAGAATATAATAATAATAATAATAATGAAAGGATAGCAACCTGGGTAAACTAAATTTAGATAATTTATCCTTTATTTCATTATTGATACATTTACTTTTGTCTTTAAATATGTTATGGCTAGTATAGCGTTATAGTGATTATAATTTAAAGTGTATTTTATATAAAAATTTATTAAAATAATATTTTTTATTAAAATAATAAAAAAAAAAAAAAAAAAAAAGAAAGATAAACCACGTAGAATTTGGATCAAAAATCATAATGTAAAGGCTAGATTTGCAAATATCGAGTTATTGTTGTAGCAATTTTGGTGTGTGAAATGTTATTGTTTCTATCTATTATCGTGTTCATGTCGAACAAATAAAATAAAATCAATGTATTCGCAACTATTAAGTATTGAACAAAATGCAAGAGACTAAATATGCCAAGTAAATTTATATGGCAACAACATAACATTCATATTTGAATAAAATGAAGCATAAATCCATAAAATATTTTAACAAAACACCTTAATATCAATGATCCACATACTACACACATAACAGTTTACAAAAAAATTCACCAATTTGTTAGCTACATTCTTCAATCAACACAATTGAGTTGAGCACTGGGATAATGCAAATTTACTAGTCTGTAATTTTAGAAAATGTAGATTAGTCAAAGTATATATTTTGCATTATAATAATAGAAAGATCATGTATATTAAATAGAAACACATGTGTTTATGTCGAGGGTTGAGAGAATGATGTACTAGCATCACTTCTGCCAACTTTGGAACCTCTAATGCCTCTACTAGCAACACTAGATTCTCTGGATATGAAAGACTAAAATAGCCTAAAAGAGGGGGTGAGTTCAGGTTTTATCGACCATTACCGTATGTGACTTGCAATTCGTAGTTTGCAATATATAGAAACAAAAACAATTGACTTGGTCTTTCTTCCCACCTGGAATTGAACCGCAAGAGAACCAATCTGCAGTTTGAAAAGTAGTCAAGCTATGTCTCACTTAAGAGGAAAGTTTTGAATTCGAGGGAGGCAGAGGTAGATGCAATTGAAAGGTCTCCCCTTCCTACCACATTGTGAAAAGACTGGCACAATACGGGTTAATGCTTGTTTCTGTCTTCATCTCGCTCCCCTGCAAGACCATCCTGGGCAAAGCCACCAACCTGACACCTGCTAGGATGAGGGATGATTGCCACCTTGTAAACAAAACAACCAGCGAGACAAGTTTGGAAAGATCATAGAAGCCTGCGTTTAGAAACTTGTACTAATCATCATCAAGTAATGCCAAACCTTCTATATTTGTCTAGCTCAACAGAATAAACTGCTTCTTAACCATAGTTCTTGTATATTTGTAAACAAAACTCTTATTAACTGCATAAAATACAAATCGCCATCAAGATAGAAATCACTGGCTAGATTTTACCATTAAATTACTGAGAACTTGACGGTGATCCTTGCCAACCAAATCTACACTGGACCAAGATATCCCAAGAATCCACCTAAGGGATTTCGCCACTTGGAGGAAAAAAAAACAGATTCATATAATATACACTACATCTGTAGTTTGTGATGGGACAATCAATAATATCTGAATTCAAAAAAGGGTCAAATTAGCAGAGAAGATGTATCATGATATTGAAGGCAGAATCCAGCTCAACTCCTATCAGTTTCATTAGCTTCAACGAGATACACAGAGACAAAACTGAGGATGGTGCCATTTTCCAATCTTCATCTTGATTGAGGCCAAAACTTCAATCTGGGGTTCTATTTTATCTTTCATTTTCCAAATATCGCAGAAACAAATGGATCAATTTAGCATGGTATAGCTTCTCTACAAAGCACCCGTATTGCAAACTCTCACGCCCTTTCGAACAAGCAACAGAGACAGTAATTTACCTTGGAATGAAGAAAACTTGAAAAATGTCAAGAATTCCAATCTAATACATTTTAATATCTTCTCTCTACATGTTGTAGGGTCTTCAAAGACAGTGAGCATCCTCGCCGCCACTGAACATAGAATAACATGACAAAATGTGTGCTTCAGCAAAATATGAGCTTAGAAACAGTCGAATGAAGAAACAGATTAGAAAAGCAAAGTGTGAAAAATACTGCTATGATTTGCAAGAATACACCCACTAATTTGCAACTTAATCAAGATACTAAAAGGGTGCAAACACAGTGAGTTGTTTCCTTGTTTCAACTAAGGTTTTCTACGTTATGTTCACCCTGAGAAATCAATGGTTCTGCTAACACAATAAGTGATTTTTCCACATACACTGCAGAAAGTACACTAAGACCATCACGATAGAAATCAATACCTAGATTTGTCTGTAAATGGCAGAAAGCACAGAATCCAAAACATTAAAAAATACCTTAGCTTCTAAAGAACCCAGATGAGAAAGGGAGCCATTGAAGCAAGCAAGCAGAAGAGCAGAGACTGAAAAAAAACAAAAAAAATTTGGACCATTTCTCGATTTGTGCGTGTCATCCTTGCGCAGGGGCCATGCTAATCTTCTCTGTATCGTTCCAATTTTATCGGATGTCCCCGAAGGGACGAGCTTGTGTTCTCTGCTTCGCGTATACAAACGCTATTAGTTCTCTCTAACCAGCCGATGTGGGATATCTAGTCCCGTTGCGACTACGCGTTTTGGTTCGTTCAGTTCGCTCTCAACCTTGATCACGTCACCATCCGTAGGGAAATTAAATATTCGAGCCTTTTAAACCGCAGGCATTAATTATGTAGCATTTAATTAAAAAAGTAAAAAAAAGGAAAGGAAAGGGAATAAAAAACTGTCTTCTCTTTTCTTCTTTTCCTTCCACACGCTCTCTCTCTCTCTCTCTCTCTCTCTCTGAGGATGTGAGAGAGAGCCCCAGTTTGGGATGGGCCCCAGGCGCCTTCCTCATCATGTTCGAGGCTCATCTTGCAGCGCAACAACAAGACTTTCAATCTTTATTAGCTGACTACCTGCGCCTAGCTGCAACCCATGTTACGTTAAAAAATAGTGACTATGCTGTAAGATAAAATATAAAAAAAATTAATTTAAAACAAATAAAAAAAATAATTTGTGTTATTCATCAAACAAGAACCCTTCTTCATTTGTTATCTTACAATTCAAATCTGAAATCTACAAAAGGGAATCATGGAAGGAAAGGAAGCACTAATTTGGGAGAAAAAACAATAATGTTCTTCCTGTTTCATACTGAATCTTAAAAATAATCAACCTAAAAATAATTTGATATACTTGTTTGACTCAATCAATTAACTAGCAATCTAGTTAGAACATAAAAACATGTAGAATTTATTAAAAAAAAAATGATGTCATTATAATATTTAAAAAGAAACTTAAATTAATTTAAACATGAGGGGTGTGGTTTAATTGGTCAAGTCTTGGATTTGCTCCTCAAATATCACCTATTTGAAACTCATAAATTTTAGGGTTACTAGAGGCTTACATGGTCGTTAACTTCAAGACCCGAGGGATTAGTCTAGGTACACATAAGCTGGTCTGGACACACACATTAATCTAAAAAAATAAACTTAAATTAATTTGAGTAAATTTATCCGAGATCCAGACCTTACACTAATTTAACCCTAGATTAATTTTAACAATTATGATTCATTAAGCATGGGTCAAAGGTATATGTCATCTTAAGTGTAAAAATACTCATTCAAATTAGTATTTTTTTTTGAAAAATTACCTAACCATTTTATAGTTAATTTTATATTTACTCATTGTGTTTTAAAATATTATAGTTTACATTTTAAATTTTGGCATGCAAATAACAATTTACATCCTTCCTTGATATGTATAAAAAAATCAATAAAATTATCTAATTATTTACATGATTGATATTATTTTCATCCGGTGACTAAAGAGATATGGTTGAAGCTACTGGAGGAACACGATGACCAAGAAGAATGAGGGAAATGGTGTGGGCCTTTTTTTAGCTGTGTGAGATTCCTCATTACTTATAGGAAAATTAATTATTTTTTTCCTTTCAATTGTTTTGTCAACTTGGTGATTAAATAATTCAAAATCACTTTATTATTATTTTTTTTGTACTTTTAGTTTTTTTATCCAAATAGTTTTTGTTTTTTATTCTTTTAAAAAAACAACAACTTGATGAGAAAAATAACTCAATAATTTTGAAATGAGTACATTAAAACTAAATGCATCCAAAGTAAATTTTTTAGTTTTTAGTTCTTTTGAAAAGAAGCTAAAAATACAAAAAATAATACAAATGCATCAAATATATATATTTTTTAGAATTTTTTGTTGTCTTTTTGCAATTTTCTGATTTTTCTCAAACAAAATAAGAAAAAAAGATAAGAAATCGGGTTATGACAAATATTATAATATATAAATATTTAATTAGCTATGTAACCCGTGCTTTGATGCGGGTTAAATACTTTGTTTTTAGTTAAGAAAATGAATATATAGGCTTTCCCAACATGTTTTTGAATATAAAGAATTTTTCATTATAAATTAAAATGCTTATACATACATCTAATTAAATAAATAACTATATTTGATCTCACAAAAATTTAAATGTGAAAGGAAAAAGAAAAAAAAACATGAAGGTCAATTCTCAAAAAGTTAAATTTTGAACGGTGAAATTGAAATTTTTTTAAAAAAAAAGATAACAAAAAACTAAAATCAACTTTCAAAACTCGTGACCGTGGTTATGAGACAAAAAATGACTTTATAAAAGGAAAATCTAAAAAACAAAATGTACAAATGATCGTGGTTTTTATCATATTTAAATTTACTCAACTCTTATGTGATCTATAAACCCATTAAAATTATTTGACTAATTTTCAGGTAGTTTACAATTTGACATGTAATAAAGATTGTTTTGTTATAGAATGAAATGTAAAGACCAAAATAAAGTTTTCAAAAACTTTTTGCGGGCCATATTATTTATTAGTGAAAGTTTCATGGTGAGCATACGTGTGTCAATATTTAACATCGGGATAAAAACAAAGAAAAAATTAATAAGAAAAAATATTTATTTTTGTTTTTGTAAAAGGAAATTTCCTTTTCGAGTTTCGTGCATATTATCGATGTGGTTGGACTAATAAATCTCCAAAGTCATAATAAAAAATAGTAGAATTGCAATAAAATTTTAATTCTCATAGTATTTATTAACCCTTCATCGCTCTTTTAAATTCATCCTCAAAATATCCGCTTGAAAATCCATATAGCTAGTGTTTTTATTTTTATATTTTGCTTGTCATTTATAGAGATGGATATTGAAGGTACTGATCAAATCAGCAGCCTTCCTTACACACTCTTATCTATGATCATTTCACATCTGAGTGTTTCAAAAACCGTATGAACAAGCATTCTGTCAGGAAGATGGAAAAACATAAGGAAATCTTCGTCTTGCCTTCACTTTTATAAAAAGCATTTCTTACCAAATAAATTATTATATTTGATCTCACAAAAAATTAAATGTGAAAGGAAAGTGAAAAAAAAAAAGCATGAAAGTCAAGTTCCAAAAAATTAAAATTTGAAGGTTGAAATTGAAAAAAAATAATTTAAAAAAGACAACAAAAAACTAAAGTCAACTCATATTAACTTTCAAAACTCGTGGTCGTGGTTATGAGATAAAAAATGACCTTATAAAAGGCAAATCTAAAAAATAACGAAACAAAATTCTTAATAAAAAATGTTTGTTGATGAAACTAAAAGATAAAAAAATATATTTGATTAAACCGAGTTAACCCACTAACCTTGCAACCATGGGTATAATATTGTAATAGGCCTATAAAAATAAAAGTAAAAAAAAAAAAACATGAAGACTAATTCCAACAAAATAAATTTTTAAAAAATGAAATTAAAAATAAATCTGTTTGATAAAAAGACCTAATAAAACAAAAGTAAACATGTGTTAACCTTCAAACCTGTGATCTTTTTCATAAGGCCTAGACTAACCCATAGAAGGAAAAGAAGAAGAAGAAGCAAAATCAGCAATAAAAAAGGGATAAAATTAAAAAAAAAACAAATGCATTGAAAAATGATCCTAAACAAAATAAACAATAATAAAAAGAATGGGGACCAAATTTGATATAAAAATAAATTGAAATCAAATATTAAGGATGAAATTGAAAACAAAATTTAATTGGTAAAAGGATAAAAAAATCAAAAGAATAAGAACCAAATTTGATTTAAAAATCAAATTATTCCAAATGATTCAGGACGAAATTGAAGGAAAAATACATTAAAAGAAGATAAAAAAACAAATAATAATAAAAAATGATAATCAAATTATAAACAAAAAATAAATGACCGGACACTATCATACTTTGACAAGGAGAAGAGAGAGAAAAGAAAAAGAACAAAAAAAGCCCATTAGATTCCGACCACAGCTTCATTGCCTACACATATCACACCACTGGACAGAGGACATTAGTGTGCTTCTAATTTCATCGTAGAAAAAGGAGTTTCGCTGTAGGATGATGTTGTAGGTGCCAAACGAAGGGTGTGGGCGGTGTTCACTTGTTAGCACGCGTGAGACATGCACCAACAACTTTTTTTTTTTTTAACAATAATTGCACTATTAACGTCAATTTAACTAAATAACCAAGAGTGAAAAACCAAAAAGCCCTTGCAAGGAAACTTTAAAATTTTTGACTCCTGAGACTATTTAAGTAATTTTACCATGCATAAAAATTATAAGGAAGCTCTAAGATTTTTAATCCTAAGGTATCAAAGTAATTTCACTGTGCATATAAAATGGAGTTGTCTGTAAAACCCCTATAATTGTCTATAAAACCCCTATATATACGTTGCTTCATTTTTCTCTCTCTAAATGGTATTTTAGTTATCACAGTTCCTAAACAATGTAAAAAAAACCAATCTAACCCCACTAAATTTGAAAATAACTATTGTGTTCATATAAAATGAATTAATAAAATATTATTACAATAAATATTTAATACGAATTATTAGGATAGTTTAGATATCAATATTGAAAGCAATAGATCAGTTAGCTATTTGATGGTAAATTTTCATTAAGAGATATTTTTCAAATTAAAAAATTAATCAATTCACTAATTTATAATTAACTCATAAAAAAAACTGTTTTTAAAAGGTATTTAAAAGTGTGGTAGCGAATGATTTTCAAAATATTTTTTTGCTCGGAAAATCATTAAAATAAATTTTTTTAAATTTATTTTTAATATCAGTACATTACAACTATAAAAAAAAACTAAAAAAAATTAATTTAAAACAAAAAAATTTTAAATTTTAATAAAAAATAGATTGAAATTCACTCCAAAACATCCCTTAAATCAGCCACAGCTATTACGCAAGAAAAGAAATTAGATCCCGTTTGTTTTTGTATTTTAAAAAAATTTATGAAACAATTTGATTTTTTGATTTTTTTCTATGTTTTAAAATGATTTTTTAATATTTTTGTTTAAATGTTAATACAAAAATAAATTTTAAAAAATAAAAATAATATTATTTCAATATTTTTCTAAATAAAAAATATTTTAAAAAATAACTTATTTTAATAAACAAAACAAGGAATAAATAATGACAGGATGGCCGTGTCCAAATCATCGCTATTACCAATGACGATCCATTCCTTGATGGCATCCAACATTATACAAATGCAATCCAGCTGGGCTCCTAGTCGTACAGAGAGAAACAGAAAAGAGTAGACGAAGCTAAAATGCAGTTATTACTTTCAGGAACATCAAACAATTTCGTATTCAAGCCATACACAAACCTCTTTTCAAGCCATCCAACAAGAATCAAACCACATGGACTCGCCTTCTCACTTAAATCTCAACTCCAACCAAGCTCA
>Ga0307513_10010131_pt1 | contig 11862 bp, 11 predicted proteins | sample 15_EM_MG_FD_202174 | JGI IMG/M metagenome (GOLD analysis project Ga0307513, IMG submission 202174) | Populus trichocarpa ectomycorrhiza microbial communities from riparian zone in the Pacific Northwest, United States - 15_EM | ecosystem: Host-associated > Plants > Roots > Unclassified | place... | reverse complement strand
CCGGAGTCCCACAGTACCTCGGCTCTGAGGACTGGTGGGTCACACAGCCCCTCGGGGTAAAAACGGGGTGTAGCCAGTCCGTATTGCCAGCTCCAACAGCGAGAGGTCTGCTTAACAGCATTTCCCCTAGTCACCAGAGTGGAGAGCTCTAGCGAGCAAGTCTTTCCCAAGAGTAGGGGGCGGACCCATGAGATTACTCCGGGCTGTCAGAAGGGACTTCCACCCGACAAAAAAAAAAAAAAAAAAAAAAAAGTACGACCCGCCGAGCTGCTCAGTTTCCCGGTCGTTCACGCACGCTATCGCTTTATAGGTACCTGTACATTGATGAGGAATATATTATATTCATTCTAGGTACATTTACAATGCGTGAATATGCGAAAAAAAAAGAAAAGCACGACCCGCCGAGCTGTTCGGTTTCCCGGCCGTTCACACTTGCTATCGCTTCAAAGGTACTTGTACATTGATAACGAATATATTATATTCATTCTAGATACCTATACAATGCGAAAAAATGCGAAATAAAAAAAAAGTATGCCCCGCCGTGTTGCTTGGTTTCACGGTCGTTCACGGCCATTATCACTTTGAAAGGGACCGTACATTGATAACTAATATAATATATTCATACTAGTTACATATACAATGCGAAATTTAAGAAAACCACAACCCCGCCGTACCGCTCGGTTTCCCAGCCGTTCCTGGTCGTTATCGCTTTAAAAGCGACTGTACATTGACAAATAATAAAATATATTAATACTAGTTACATATACAATTCAAAATTCAAGGAAACTACAACCCCGCCGTACCCCTTGGTTTCCCGGTCGTTCCCGGTCGTTATCACTTTGAAAGCGACTGTAAATTGATAAGAAATATACTATATTCATATTAGCTACATATACAATGCGAAATCTAAGTAACTACAACCCCAGCCGCCCTGAATTGCTTTGTCTGAGATCACGACAGACAAAGCCAAAGATCACGACGGACAAAGAAAAGATCACGACGGCCAAAGATCACGACGGCCAAAGATCACGACGGCCAGGCCGAATTCGCAAAGTCCAGGCCAAGTTCGCGAAGTCCAGGCCAGAGATCACGACGGCCAGGCGAGATCACGACGGCCAGGCGAGGACAACGGGCAAGACGACGACGGCCAGGCGAGGATGACGGGCGGCCAGGCGAGGACGACAGGCGGGACAACGACGGCCAGGCCGAGTTCGCGACGGCCAGGCTGAGTTCGCGACAGCCACGGTGAGATCCTTCCGGCCAATTCAAGTTCGTGAAGTCCGAGATCACGACGGGACCCCCTTTCAGGGGGGTAAATTTACTATGCAGAGCAGGGCCTGAATGGCCCCCAAATCGAGTGACTGAGGTGAAGGCAAGGCAAAAGCAATTCACCCATGTGAGGATCTCTCTGAAGGACCTGCCTTAAAAGTATGTTCCTGCTTTTGTTGTATTAGTCTATAATTTACTTACTTGTACAAGCAGCATTCTACTCAGAAGAACCAGAAGGTTGTGAATGCTTGCTTAGATCCAATGTACTGCACTTGATACACATATTGTCTAAATTATTATTGGTAAGCCTATATTCCTCAACCAGCTTGTCAGTTACTCAGTACTGGTTATCTCCAGCTTGTTGCTTATTGTGCTCATTTGCTGCTCATCACTGCTGCCTCCCCCTTGCTGAATTAATTGCAATTCCATGTCCTGGCTCTTGTGTGTCACATGTCTTTTCTTAACTTCTCTCATTGTCTTTGATTCAGCTCATTTCTTGAACAATCATGCCTCTTGTTTATTGTCTTCGAAGTCTCTCATCATACTTGACTCAGTTGTGAACAATCATACATGCTGTATTGACCATGGTTGTGTATAGATGTGTGCAATTGATATATTTATTATCACATTATAACACCTGTAATACCATGTCAATGAGCAGGCTATAGTGGGTGGTAGAGCAGCTATGCCATGCTGAGAGAACTGGTAACCAGTTCCCTGGCCAGGGGGCAAAAATAGTTAGTCTAGGAGCTGGTGGACCACCAGCTCAGGGACCATGTATTAGCTGGGTCCTCGATCTGGTAAAACAGGCTCTCTGAGCCAGTTTCCCACCAGGTCTGCGCACCGGTCCAAGTATCCACAGAGCAACACTGATGCACGGTAACTGTTTTCCATAGTAGCTCCAGTAGCGACGGTCTCAAAGTAGGAGTGGACGGCATTGACAGGGGGGTGGTCCTTGCTCGAAGGATGTAAAATCTGAAGCCGTGAGAGTGGCTTGTGGGAACCCGGCGTGTCTGGCTCATCGTCAGAGGGTTCGACCTCATACGGGGTGCGATTGGACTCGTGGTTGTGAGGCTCAAAGCCGGTATATTCCCCACATACTGTTGCTGCCCGAACTTAATAGCTGCATTTGTCAGAGCGCCATCACATTCGAGGCCCCTGAGAGGGTAGGATCGACTGAGGGTCGTGGGCGGTCGAGGTCCCCAACAGTAAGCGTTTGTGGAAGCCGTCCACTCTTGGTGCTGATGATCTGGAGATCTTTGATGGGATCTCCAGATCGAAAGTTCCCCGCTGCCTCATGCAACTGTCCAGGCGGCAGGTGGTAGACCGAACACCGTCTGCGTCGACAGCGATGGCCAGTACTACGTCAGAGATTGCGGTCGGCTCTGCCGTTGTTGCCTCCCTTAGTGTCGCCGTCGCTGTTTACATGGTCTTCGGGACGCGACCTCAACACCAAACCGACAGTGAGTCCATCGATCCACAGGTCAGCAGCGAATTTGCTGAAACTAGGTCGCCCCTGCTCGTCGTTACGTAGTGTCTAAGGCTTTAAAAGAATTGTGGCGCAAACCTATTTCCGCCCCTACCATCGAGATTCTCAAAGACCACCTCGCCAAGCCGCTTACAGACGAAGAAAAGCTTCCGATATCGAAGGTTCGATTCAACCGACAAATCCGAGGCTTTCATTCTCGTTACTCAAACGAGGAAGTAACCGCCGAGCACCTGAACCAGATCTTTCGAGTCAGTGAGACCGAGTTCACCTCGTATGACTCCATGGTCATTGAGCGTATCATTCTTGGCACCGAATCCTATGATGACGGTACCGAGAATTCCTTCATCGGACTCTGGAACGATAACATCGGGGTAGTTCTAGAGAAGATTCTTAACGGTGTGGCTGTTCGCGATAGCAACCATCGCACAAGTACAGCACTCAAACAACCTGATTATGGTTTCCTAATTAATGGAAAGTATTGTCTGTTTCGCGGAGAAGAAAAGCCCCCCGGGTCGCTAGAGGATCCAAGGAACGAATTAGTACTGAAGCTGATATGGACGTACGACCCCCTCATGTATATTCTAGGTGAGTGGACTTGTCCACCCTTTGTGCGGGCCTCTCATTTCCGCATTCAGCCTATCATGCAATCGGTTCCCAAGTCCACTTCGTTGCGATCACAAAGTCTACTGAAATTGTGCCACTCTTCAACTGCGACCTCAAAGTTGCTGCGGATAGAATCACCTGCCTTGTACGTATACTTCGTCTATGCGGAGTCCTCGCGTGGATGGCCAAACAGTTTCGCAATGATGGCGTCCAAGAATACAAACCTATCCTCCGGTCCGTTCTACTACCTCGCAGTCCTCGAACGAGCCCTTATCTCTTACAGTGCCGATGGGTTGACTAAAATCACGATCGGCAAGGCCATCGAAAAAATTTTTCTTCATCCCGATGCTGCCATTCGCGTTTCGCACCTTACCAATATCTACAACCTATTACTGCAAAAAAAGGTCCCAAATACTGATATACTTGTCCGCTCTTCAACGGAGGAGAGCAATTGTTACGTCGTACTCAAACCACGTGGAATAGACGCGCTACCAAGAGATGGTCGTGAGGCGTATGCTATGATTGCCTGTGTACTTCAAGCATTGACGGTCAGTATCATATCGCCATATTACCCTTTCCTAAGAATTCCTCAGGTCATGCATTCCGACCCTCCGATCTACCATCGTGACATCCGACCATCAAACATACTGAAACAGTACAATGATGATACCTGGTTCTTGATTGATTGGTCAGACTCTGCAACACCACCAACGCTTCCCGCGTCGCTCAGCGATCACAACCATTCCCCAAGAATTCATGATGCCAACCACGGTGCCGAGGTAGACATTTGGGCTGTTGGGTATTGCTTGACAGTGCTCGCTCGTCAGAGCCGGGTTCACGATGCTCCTGCAGTGAAACGTATCGGTATGCAGTGGCAGGAAGAGGAGACCCTAACTGCAGATGCAGCACTAGCTCAGATCAAGGTACTAAATCTCATTACACTGTTTCCGCGAATGTGTTACCTTCATGTTGATATGTTCCAGGCAGCAAGACATCTGTTCATAGATCCGAAAGACGAGCAGTTGTCCACAAGCTCGCCTGCAACCGCCCGAGCCAAACCCTCGTTGGCGCAAGCTGGTGGTGCTAAAGAAGGGACCGGGAAGACTAGGGCTACAAGAAGCAGAGCTCGAGCTGAAGCTCAAGAAAAATCTGAAGGTGGAAGGCTTACTGTGGCTAAGAAAGCAAAATGAGGAATAAGGGGCGGGTGAGATGGTGCTTACTTCGGTCTCAATTAAACTGTAGAATTCCTGGCTCCAAAAAAAGGGGTTGTTGGGTGAAAAGTTAGCGAAGCAAACATGCCTGAATAATTGTGCACAAGTGCGCGGAGACACCCCAAGTTCTGCCTGTTGTAACTGAGGGGAAGATTATGTACCTTCTTTTGAGCAGCAGTACGACGTCGAGGGTCATGGCGAGGAGGACGACGCAATCCGTCCTACCTGTCATCGCGTCCTTCACGATGTACAAGTGGCGTGCATCGGTGGATGAACACCCCCCCCACGCCATACTTATGCAGATAGTGAGGTAATTCCCTGTATTTATACCCCTATTATCTTGTTATCATGTGCAGTATCCCTGGCCTAGACATACCTTTCAGTTCATCAAAAGTGGGGAGCGGGGCACAATTTGACAGAAAATTCCAGTGTGTTCAGGTCTGGCTTCCCCTCATCTCAGGTTCTCAAAAGAACAGCCTGGAGAGCAACCCACTGTTCCTCAGCATGGCCACTACAGTATATACCACTTGTTTGAACAAAGTGCCCTACAGAACATAAATGATACTTAAAGAGACCACCATGGTGATGCTACTTGGAGCTATTTAGCCTCCCTGACAGCACTCAGGTTGACAGTGGGTGGAATTCTGAGACAGCTGTTAACCTTCAAGAAGCAGTCATTTGACACGTCATGTGCTGCTGCATAACAGTGAGGCTGGGGAGCAACTATAGTGGGACCCAGGACACCTGCTGGTCTTGTGTGGGCGGCTGAAAGGATGCTATGAAAGTATCAGTCTTGTGGTATTCTTATGTATACAACTTGTAGTTATTATTGTGAATATTATAGACTTTTCTGGGCATGTGATCACTTTGTCATGTGACAAATAACCCTGAGGCTGGGAGCCAGTCAGCGCACATAGGGTAGGAAAGCTGCTGAATAGATGTACTGGCTGAGTGTCCAATGGGTACTGTAAATAGGCATGACCATGACATAGGCTGGACATGCAAATGTGACAGCCCATGTTTGGTTGTGTAGTTGAATCTCTGCTCTACCCAAATTGTCCTCTGTTCAACATCCCACTGCCATGAGCACTGACCCCATGTTCAAATGCAGTCAATGCAGAGTCCATAAAGTGTCAAATCAATTTGGAACCCATCAAACTGGGGGTGCAAGTGGCTGGAAAGGGGATTGCCTCAAAATATGTCTGTCCTGCTCCACCTCTAACACTGTCAATCAAAAACAGAAGTGTCTAGAGAGCAATCCTGAACCTGCGAGGAAGTGATTCACAATGCCACCTGCCCTCTCACCCAGTAAATTTATTGCGGCATTGGAAGAATGTGCTTTGGCCCCCAAATTCAAGGCCAAATTACATGTTTCCTTGACTGAGATGACAATATCAGGCAAGGATGTCACCAATCACATTGTGTCCCTTGCCTGGAAGGCCACCAGGTACAGATTTAGGTACACAACATTCTCACCATTTGCTTGCAGGCTGTAGTGGCTCATTTATATTACCATGTACAGCTTCTACCATTCAAAAGCAAGTCATGATGGACTATCCAATCATAGTCAACTCTGAGGAACCTGGAATGACAATGAGAGGAAATTGACTGTAAGTGAGGAGAATCAAAGGGCCATTCACCATATGGAACACTTTGAATATTGTGAATCACCCCTCACAAAGATGCTGCCAATGTGATGATTCACCACCAACAGTCACACAAACCATATGTCAGCATTGCTCTCCCAGACAAATGGCATGCCAGAACCACAGAATGGGTCCAGCTAAGGTGTGTATATGACATGAAGCCCCTCAAATTCAATGAAACTGAATGAGCATTGACAGCTTTGGCAAGAGATTCTCTGCCAATCCAAGGTGGATGGCATCACCTTCACACAGAAGAGTGTTCGTCATGCTTGGGGTGCTGTTGCAAATGAGCAGTGGCTGGGTGACAAGGATCCCATCAAATCTGCATGCATTTACCTCAAGAAGCACAGGGCCAATGAGAACATCAAGCTACTTGATATGCCTGAGATGGCAGGTGCTCAGACACTTGCATTTGTTGTGGAAGATTTCATGTGGGAATGGGCGCAATACACTGACACTTTTCTAGTAGATTCAACATGTGAGTATGGATTTAATGACTATATTCTTAGTACTAACTAACTACATAGTTAATACCAATAAGAATCACATGGAGCTTTTTGCTGGTGTTGCTGATATGCTGGGCAAGGGCTTGCCCCTAGCATATCTGTTTATTTCAACCAAGGCAGATGTGGCACCACACACAAAACAAACAGTGCTGATAGTGTGGATGGGTGCTATCAGAGCACTTGGGATTGATCCTGAGTTTACATTGTCTGACAAGGATCAATCAGAGATCAATGCCCTCAAGCATGTCCGGCCTCAAGCAAAACACCAACTATGCCTTTGGCATATACTCAGGGCACTCAAGCGGCGCCTTTCACAGAACCAAACCCCTGGTTCATACAGTGCCCTTGAGGCACACAATGCCTTCCCAGACATTGACTTGTCATTTGTCCCATTGGGACAGATTAGTACAAATGAAAAGGTACACACACTGTTACACTACTATCTACAACTCATTCCAGTTGTGCAGATTACAATTTCCCCTCCTCCCAAGAAGCCACTTGCACGGATTCGTCTCTGTGTCAACAGGAAGGCAGCTGTCTTTACCCTGAACATTAAACTCACCTTGAGGATACTGATAGTTACCAACAATTCCATCCCTGCAGCAGGGAATTGCACACTGGTGTCCGCAACGAAAGACAATGGTGATGGTAGTGTGAACAATCCCAGTATGGATGATCTTGAACTTGAGGTCACAGTGGAGGCAGATGACAATCACACTAGTGATGGCAAGGATGGCCTTGCTCATTGCACTCATAAGCAGGCAGCTGGTATGCTAGAGGAGTATGAAGAGGATGCTCAGTGGCCCCCAAGGGATGAGGGTTGTCAAAGTGAGTGGGACAAAGATGAACTCACCAGCAATGATATAGACATAGTCCACAATGCTGAACAGTTGGTGCAACAGCAGGATGAAGTGGTAAGCAATCTTGAGGATGAATCCGATGATGATACAAGTGATGGGTCCAGTGAAGTGGATGACAAGCATGATGCTGATTTCATCCCAAGGTTGAAGCTAAAAGTGAAGGACAAATTCAAGGCCACAGGAGGCAAGAAACATGTGCAGAAAGTGGAGAAGGATGCTAACTACATGTTCTGCCCCCTTCCTCACTGACTACCCATTATATGTCTAGTGTGCAAGCATTTCTGCCAGCACCCTATTCTCCCTGAACGCCATGGTCAGGCCCACACCCCCAGTCAAATACACTGCAACACTGTACTGGAGGCATACTACCATTGCAAGGTATGGGGGTACCTCTGGACAAATTGGTACATGATGGACAAATGGGTGTCATGGGCATGATTGTCACACAAGCATGCCATTCCACAGAAGAGAACAACAATGCTGGTGGAGTCGCTATGGAGGACCTTCAAACAAATGGTCCTCCACTACTACAATTGCCCTTGGGTTGACTTTGTGACCTATGCCCTGGTCACACAAGGCATTGCACCATATTGGGTCTGCTTCAATCAAATAATCAAGAACCCCTGGGATGGGTGTGCAAGACACCTATGTGGAGGACAGATTCCCATCAAGTGTGCGTGGCTTGCTCTTCGCCAATGCCCTATCAAGGGTCTATATGATACAGACATCAAGCACTGGCTTTGCCAATGCAGAGCACAGAAGTATCATTCATACCTTCTATGCAAGCACCTTGTCCAAGCACTCCCCCTTCCCAGTGCTGATTGGTGGACAACAGTTGTCTGACAGCACACAGTGCCCTTTTACAATATCTGCAAGCTACTTCCAGAGAGTGAGAGAGTGACAGCCCTGGTTCCTGCTGCTCTGGGTCCACAACATTGGCTCAGATGAGAGTGTCCTGTGTTGCGAAATTGCTCACCTCTCATTGTGTCTCAAAATCTGGTAAGTAGCACTCATAATTCCTCTGCACTTAATGACTGAACCGCTTACAGGTATCCTCCCCTCAAAAGGGCCATAGAATGGGGATTGATGGGCTCCTTCAAGAGAGCAAGCCTGATGGATTTACTCAGGTATGTATCATCCAATTCCATTTCTCTTCTGACAGTCACCCAGCCACTTTCCTTTGATGAGGAGGTCAAGGATACTTTACGACAGATATCAGACACAGAGGCCTTGTGTCACATCCTGTGTTACATCTTCATTTTCCCATTCATTTTCATTCATTCCCATTCATTCCCATTGTTCATTTCCATTTTCCGTTATTCATTTTCCTTCTCCATGCATTCTTTGGTCCTCAGACTCCTCCACCCATGTCTCTGGACCCCTCTCCATGCTATGGGTTCTGTACATCTCACATGTCCTAGTTCTAGATGGTTCTGGACTCATCACATGTATTGTTTCACTGTTCCAGCAGTTTGCCCTAGCTACCATTTCATACGGAGCACTGTCCATTATCACATGTAGTTTGCTTCCATTGCTCTGGACTTGTGCGGCCTTCTCCTTTCACATGTATTTGCTTCCATTTGCTTCCAGTTGTCATTTCTCCTTTACTATTTAGACAACTGTGTTTGCTATCTAGTTCTCCAGTCTTTGGATCAACCTAGTTGTTGCCCTGTACTCAATTCCATTGTCCCTTTGTTCCCTTCCCTCCAGAGTCTGCTCCTTTGGCTTGACTCCTCCTTCCTGGGCCATTGCCTTCTTGTTGACTGTCATATTCATCATCCCTCAAGGATGATCCTTGTCATCAAGAGCTCTGGCATCTGGACCCTGGTCCTCCTGTCCCAGACTTCTGTTATCTTGCCCTGGACTTTCATTCTCTCTGTCCCAGACTTACTTCTGTCCCATCAACATGGGTCAGTACTTCACAGTATCCAAAGACTGATTACAGTCTTCGACCTGCAATGTCTCAACACAACACTTGGTCTGGCCATTATGTTGGCCTTCCCAAAGTCTGCGAACAACCCCAAGAAGAAGAAGCAGAAACCCCACTACTTCCAGAAGAAGAAGATGACAATACACTCCAGAATATCCTCCGGGATCCACCCCCACACACTGACACAATGTTTCGTCATCTCTCTAGCAACCTGGCCACACCCAGCCAGAATGTAGCATCCACTTCCAACACAACCTTGACAAATCATCCCATCAATCCCAACCCAATTGTCAACCCAATTGCCAATCCGGTCATCAATCCGGTCATCAACCCGGCCAGCATTCTGGCTCTGAATCCACCAGCTATACCTCCAGCACCCACTGGCATCAATCCAGCAATATGGGTGCATAATCAAGCCCTCATCATGTCACTCCTACCTACCCTTTGTATGCTCACTATGCAGAATCAGCCACCTCCAGTACCTCCAAAAGAGGGAGATGCTCAAGCTTTGGTAAAATTCTCAGGAGATGAAAATTCCAAACTCCAAGACTTTCTTTTTGAATGTGGCTTAGTTTTTGACACTAAACCTTGTACTTACACCACAGACCGAGCTCACGTCATTTATGTGATACAGCACCTCACCAGCACTGCCAAGCAGCATTTCCAGCAAGATATCAAACAAGGGTATCAGACCCCACAGGTGACAACCTGGGCCACCTTCACCCACAAACTTGAAACAATCTTCACCTGGATCATGTCAAATGTGTGACGGAGAAGCTTATCACTCTCCAAATGAATGAGAATCAACATGTTCATTGATATACTGTCACTTTTAAAGAGTATGCTGATTAACTTAGATGGGCTGATGAGGTCCTCCATCCTCTATACTACTGGGGACTCCTGGACCATATCAAGGACCTCTGGGCACAGACCGATCCACTGCCCCTCTTCGCTGACCTTGTTGCTCAAGCCCAATGAGTGGACCTCTGCTACTGGTGCCAAGTCGACAAGAAGAAGAAGACTCTTATGCCTGGAAAACCTTCCACCTCCAAGCATAAGACTTCTGATCAAAAATCTCAGTCCAGCACACCTGCAAAATCCAGCCAGTCCTCCAAATCCCCATCATCATCAACCCCCAACAAGATGGCATTGACCTCTTCGTCCACACTGCAAACTCTGGCCAAGACCCCCGACTCCTATAAAGATCTGTCCATGGTTCTCAGACTGGACAGCAAACTCCTTCCTGAAGAAAAGGAACACAGGAAGAAACTTGGTCTCTGCCTTCGGCACAGTGTCAGGGGTGGTTGCCCTCCTCTGGGCTCTGACAAGTCCAACACTCCAAAGACTGATAAGCTGGCCAGCACATCAAACATGCCCAAACCCAAGGGCCATACTGCTCAAGCAGAAAATGCTTCTGACAAATCTGATTCTGAGCTGGTGGCATCCACTGACACCTTGGATTTTTAGCACACAACCCTGTTGGCACACCAGGCCCTTGCGGTCCAGGTAGCATGCCCACTCAGCCTCTCAAAGTGAAGCTGAGTGTCATGGTTTCAGACTCTTCAGACTCTTTCATCCTTAATCTTAGCTATTTGAAAATTCCTATAAAAACACTTCTTGATTCAGGTGCTACTCACTGCTTCATCAATTCCTCTTTTGTTTCCGATCATTGGCTTCCTGTCCATACACTTCCCCATCCATTACACTTACATCTTTTCGATGGGTCCTACTCCACTGATCCTATTACTTACAAAGTCACCATTCCCATCTTATTTGATGTTGATCATACTATTCCAGTTACCTTCCTGGTCACCCCATTGGACCCAGATGTTTCTGCTGTATTGGGAATAAGTTGGTTATGTGTGGCGAAATGCGGTCTGCTGCCTTGGTGAGTGGAGCAACTGACTAGAGTGAGGAGTGATGAACAACTAAGAGTGAGAGAGGAGTGAGCTGAGGGCTTAGGGGTTGCATATAAGTTCAGGATGCAAACACAAGATGGGGATCACTGATCACCATCGAGAGGTATTTATATGTTCTATGAGAGAGAAAGTACATGAGTGACATATAGGAGCGTAACCCTAACAGGGTGGCGTGAGAGTGGAAAGTGAGTGGAAGGAGAGTGGCTACTGAGTGTAGAAGATAGAGTGTGTCTGACTGTGAGAGTGGCAAAAGAGAGAGTGCCGTGGAGTGAGAATGCTAAGTAAGCAACTAGAATGAGAGTGTGACTACATGTGAGAAAGATACTACATGAGTTGTGGCGAAAATTGGCAAGTTGCTGAGGGTTGGCAAGGTGCGGTTATGAGTAGTAAAGTCAGAATGGGGATTGCTCGCCATTCTGGTCTCCTATT
>Ga0307513_10010130_pt1 | contig 11862 bp, 14 predicted proteins | sample 15_EM_MG_FD_202174 | JGI IMG/M metagenome (GOLD analysis project Ga0307513, IMG submission 202174) | Populus trichocarpa ectomycorrhiza microbial communities from riparian zone in the Pacific Northwest, United States - 15_EM | ecosystem: Host-associated > Plants > Roots > Unclassified | place... | reverse complement strand
TTTAGTGGTTCGGATACAGGAGTTTCCTTTACATGCTTTCCAAAGATATAATCTGTAAGATTCGGCGTCAAAGACGTATATGGGAGGGGACAAAATTGATTCACTGGAATGTATGATAGCATCAGAAACGACATGATACCGGAGAAGCTTTGCTAGCACTGCCTCTCCCAACGGGGAGAAGAGAAACATCTTCAGTTTTACGGGAAGTTTTTCGAATGCACGATTGGTGGGAGCAAATATTGTCACGAGAGGGGTGCCCTCGAGACCTCTGTCACGGACATAACGAATGTCTAACTCTTTCGTTAGGTTAGACCGTTGGAGGGTAGAAGTCTACGATTGCGTTAACACGCTTTAAGCCAATAAAACGAAACGCTTACCAAAATCGAGAAGAAATGAGGTGTCATGTAGAGCTCCTGGAAGACTGATAAAGGAGGGAGGAGTGGATGGTCAACCTCGTGGATAATACCTAAAAAGTGTTGACATAAATATTCGAGATGGACTTTTATGCAAGATGTTAAATCACCGTTTGTAGCCTCGACGTTGGGACGAACGATACTACTGAAAAAGTTTATGTGTGTGGAGGGTGGTATGGCGTTTTGGGAAACCCTTAGGCGCAAAGGCTGACCGCCATACGTACCAGAGATTTTAAGCCCTGTGGGATAAGTTGTATTGCTTCCCAAATCACTAACATCATAGGCGATATCGGGGACCATGTGATAGCGCAAAATTGAGCGCAATATAGTCCTGAGAATCTTCTTCCTTCGTTCATGGTCCGGGCTATCAGAAGGAGAAAGTTTGATTTCGTCAAGCATTTCTAGAGCCCTTGGGAAATCGCGGAATTCTGCGATGGATCCAGTCTCATCAAAATTGGCATTGGAAGTAACCTGGTCAATGACGGAAACCCCAGAACGATTCTCGTGTGGAACGTGACTATGGTTGTGGCGCAGAGCTCTGTCGGATGGTGCAAAGAATGTGACGCTGAGAGGAGAACACGCAAAAAATGAGATTGCCTGCGGACGAGGAACACAAGCGCGACTCACACAGAAGAGGAGTCGTTCAGGAAAGAGGCCACGTCCTCAACAAAATTGAGAGCCTTGGTGACGAGTGAGAACCTGAACACAATGATCAAAATCTTCGATTGACTGGTTTGAGACCACCTGAACACAAACCTAGGGTCATTGGAGAGAATACTATAGATCGTTCCAGTGCGTGATTTACCTCCGCCATCGAATGTCGCCAGATCGAATGTTTCCTGTACTTCTTGAGGGCCGAACCTAACGTTGCTCGATGATCGATGATCTTGACCGGGAGCGAATGCGAGGCAGGAACCCAGTGAGATTACAAAAGAGAGACAAAGCGATTTAGAGCGCATCTGGATTGCAAACGACCAACCACAATAAGAAGGGTTCTCGATGAGAAAACCTTGGAGCGTCTCTCTTGACCATTGCGAGGTTTAAGTATGCTGCGGAGTCGATTTCGAAGGTGGTGACATCATCCGATGTACCAATTGACGGCCCGCGGCCCCCATTACGTATTTTTGAACAGGACAGGCTTTAGACAGGCCTCCATCTTGAAACTCAAATAGGGTCGCAATGCCTTTAAAGCGCAAGGCAAACACAGAAGGGAGAGGCACCTCATCGAAAACGCTTCCTCAAGCCAAAAATGCCTCAGCAACGAAACGATGTCAAAATAAGAAGCCAAGAATGACAGAAGATGACGCTGAACGATCCATCTGGCCGGATTACTTCCATTCGGTATGCATCCATACCCTCTTTCTTGAGTTAAGACTTAGGCTATAGCTATGTAAGCTTTTCAAGGTAACGAAAGAAAAACATCCCCTTTTTGCGGCCCTTATCATTTCTTGAATTCGAACCACATCACACAGATTTTCAAAGTATGTCTTCATTTCTCATGATTGACTTAGTACTGATTAAGGTTTCATACGCTAACTCCCAGGCTCTTAACACGGTACTTGCTTTTGTCTCTTCCAAGCGGCAGCTTGCCACGAGTTTCTCAGCGGTCCGATCTTCAGTCGAAGGCCTGTTAAAACAGTAGAGTATTCGTTTTTCTCCGCGGCATTTTTCAAACTAACAACCACATTTTTCAAGCCCTCTAGAAGTTACCAAAGTGGCCGAGATTAAGTGCGACCGTGATGTTTTAGATGTATATTGTATTCACAGTTGTAACAGAGCGCTACTCCCGGACCTTGTCAAGTTTTCATACATTCCTTTCCAAGAATACCAGGCCGAGAATAATCATAAAGATGCTTCAAATCGCACTGATGATTATTCTAATTTTACATTTCCAACAACTCCAGCTTCCCAACAAGGGTCCGTCCTTGTTCTTGATTTCTTTGATAATTCGAACAAAAGATCATCTACGGTTTCAACAACGTCAGCCCAGAAACTATCTTTCACTCTCAATACTCTCACCATTGTATCCTTTAAAGGTCGCTTGCCTCTCCATCTATTTCCCCTGCTGGTTTGAAGAAACTCATCGAAAGTCGGAACGCAAGATTCGAACAAGGAATCAACGAGTGAATTTTCCATCTCATTTCCAGAATTGGCGTTGACTTGGCGCATCAGGTTATTGATCGCCACCCCACCCTCGGAAGATCCTGTACAAATGTTAATAACTGCAGGCCGACGTTATTTACCAGTTGACCACGCGGTTCCCCCTGCAGACAAGGTTGTAAAGTCGATACCTCTGCCCAACGAGCGTCCTTCTATCGAACAGGTCATTTTCGACATGACGAATTCGCTGTGGTATCTTGATCAAGTTGTCCACCGCCAGAAGGTGGATGCAAGGGTCGCTCAAACTGGTTAGAAACAAGTTGGTTCTTCTGTCCAAACACTCAGACATGCGTTTCTTCAGACACTTTGAATCCACCTATTTCTCGGGCGATTTCAGACGCAGTTCTTCACTCAAAGAACATAAAGTCTTTATTTTCTCACCAGGTGGCTGCAATCAATTCCATCAGAAATGGAAAACACGTCGTGGTATCTACCAGCACCGCGTCGGGTAAAAGTATTATTTATCAGGTTCGCTCTCCTGTTATATTTCTTATGTTTTACTTCATCGCTTCTTAGATTTCGCTCCTGGCTGATCTCGAGAAAGACCCAGACGCGACCGCCGTCTTGGTTTTTCCTACCAAAGTATTTTGATTTTGCCCAACAAGTGTAACTTGTGATCTGACTTTTCATTGAAAGGCATTGGCCCAAGACCAAATGGCCTCTCATCAGAAACTTTTTCAAACATGTCCAGGGTTCGAGCACGTCAAGGTATGGTTACCTCATTGTATCATAATGAGCACCCCAACACTTTCCTTTGCCAGGTGGCTACATACGACGGTGACACCCCGAAGGACGCTAGAGTTGGCAAGTCAAATCACGCACGACCGTGTAGCTCTGTACTGAACCCCCATCAGCGATTCGAGAGACGGCGTCGGTCGTCCTCACAAATTTTGTACATTACTACTTCGTTTGTTCATTTTGATCCTTTATTACTGAGAATTCCCTTTAGGACACATTGCACGCTTCAATACTTCCTAATGAAGAAAAATGGCGAAGGTATTTACGCGATTGTGATCTTGCGAGTCGGTTCCAATTCTCATGATTAATAAAGCTTTTTGAAGAGATTGAAGGTATGTGCCTTTATTCTTGAGAAATTCGTTTCTGACTTGGTTTAGATTCTGGTTGTCGATGAATTGCACTATTATACAGGACTTTTTGGGAGGTGAATCCCTTATCCTAACCCATGATGCCAGTATCTTGACACCCTGACCACAGCCACGTCGCTTATATCTTGCGGAGATTCCGGAGGGTGTGCGCAGCGGTTGGGAGTTCGTCTTGCCTCTCACCTTCCGATGGGTTATCAATGAACACCAATTCATTCAGACATGCGATTACGTTTCATCTCATGTAGCGCAACGCTCGCAAATCCGGCAGAGTACATGGGGAAGCTCTTTGCACTCGATGTAAATGAACTCGAGGTCGTTTCGAACGACGGAGCGCCGTCGGGCGACAAAGAATATCTTCTATGGAACCCTCCTCTTGTAGACTCTATGGCCCCATCATTAGGAAGGCGTTCATCTTTATCCGAAGCCTCGACTATCATGCGGTTTTTGATGAAAAAGGGTGTCCGCGTAATCCTTTTCTGCAAGGTGAAGTTCGTCGCTTCCAGTCAGTAGCAATGACCAAGTTGTTTCATTTAGATTCGTAAAGTCTGCGAACTGGTAAGGCTTCCTTTAAAGCCACGAATTCAATAATCAAAGATCGAGCCATTTTAGGCCATGAAAACCATCAAAGCAGACTTAAGCAACGAAGGCCGTTTGGACATATTGGAAAGGGTCAAGGCCTACAGAGGTGGTAAGAAATTTTTGATCACTAGTCACCACCTGCATTCTAACTATATCAGGATATACTCGCGAGGTTCGCGTTTTTCCTTGAGGTATTTCAACTTGGATTCATGGATAAAACAGGACCGCCGAAAAATTGAGCATGACGCATTTTCTGGTCAATTGCTTGGGATAATTGCCACTAATGCGCTAGAACTCGGCATCGACATTGGCGTTCTCGATGCTGTGATCATGCTGGGTTTTCCAATGACCATTTCTAACTTCGTAGGGTTTTCTTTCGTCCAGATCGTCGGCTGTTTTAATCTAACTTTGTCTTGCATTATAATAGAAACAACAAGCAGGAAGAGCAGGGAGGCGTGCCCGCGACTCTCTTGCAATCTTGGTTGCAGATCCCTTCTCAATTGACCAACACTTCATCCAACACCCCTCCGAGCTTTTCGAGAATTCTCTGGATGATTTAGTCGTTGATATTGATAATGAATTAATTCTTGAAGGTATAAAACTTATGTGGCCCATTTTTCATGGACTATCTAACCCGAAATGACATTTTGGAACAGCTCACCTCCAATGCGCCGGCCAGGAGATTCCCCTTACCTCTGAGGACGAAATTTGGTTTGGCCCACGAATGATGGATGTATGCAAAACAAGGTTGAGAAGGGATGCAGATGGCTGGTAATTGACTGTCTATTGTAGCTTGCCGTTCTTGAGAAGGCTCAACTAATCCCTCTAGGTATCACACACACCCAAAGTTCTTGCCCTTTCCTTCTCGACATGTTTCTATCCGTAAGTTTCACGGGAACAATAACGTTGCATATTGACTTTCTTGACATAGGTGGGGCACACGAAGAAACCTACGCGGTTGTGGAAATCAGGGGGAGTCAACCCCAGGAAGCAGCCTACATGTTAGAAGAAGTCGAGTATTCTCGCGCGTTGTTTGAATTATATGAAGGTGGAGTGGTATGTATCATGCTTTTCGTACTCAAAACGTGGTTCATATCGCGAGACAAAGTTCATGCATCAGGGAGAAACGTTCATCGTGAGTTTACTTCTAGTTCATTGATATACGCTACCTGGACGGAATTCCCAGGTTAAAGAGGTCAGCCATGACTCGAGAACAGCTAAAATTCTTCGTACGGATGTCAACTACACAACTTCTCCGCGGTAAGCCTTTTTGATTTGCTTCAAAAATAAATTTCACTAACACCTTTCCAGCGACTCTACGTAAGTGACAATCAAGCAAGGGAACACGTTTTGTATTAAACCAAAAGATACTTCCCAGTCTCATTGAACCGTTACACACCTATCGGTCTGTAAATATTAACGACAATCCCGTGCAGTTTGGCAGTGAGTTGCATTTATATAAACCTTACCACCCATTCATAGGATACAGGATTAAATGTCTGCACAAGAGTTTTCGGTGTGTTCCTGGACTTTCTCTATGTAATTCTATTTCACAAAAACCCTTAGGTTACTTCAGGATTCGGTCAGCGCCCGTCTGCATGCTTGTTTGGATAATCTAATTATTCTAACATCTTAGGGGAAGCACGATCTTGGATGCAGTTGATCTAATGACACCACTTTGGGAACGTGAAACTACTGGATTTTGGATCGATCTCCCTAATCATATCTTGCAAGCATTGAATTTGGAAAGGATCGATGGTGCGGCAGCCATACACGCTGCTGGACACGCATTTCTCAATCAATTTATTCCTTCGGAGGACGCGAAGGCGGAGTGTCGAGTGGTAAATGAGGAATACACCGAGTCTCCTCCCAAGCGGTTTCCAAGGTATGATTAAAGGGAGAACCCTAAATTCGTGAATCTGACAACACAGATTGATATTCTATGATGTTCCTGGTAAAACTGGTGGAGTTGTGGCGAAAGCATTTGATCACGGTATAATTCATTGGCACCATGAATTCTTGACACCTCAAAATGTAGTTCATGTCATTCTCGATCGTGCTCGCAGCGCAGTTGACAATTGTGACTGTGCAGACGGGTGCTTGTCATGTGCGTCTCAGGTTTGCATGTCATAAGCGTACGCTTTTATACTTACATTGTTGTCGAACAGGTGTACAAAACGTGAGATGCAAGGGTACGGTCTACGGGGGTGCAGGTTTGATCTCCTCAAAGCCTGGAGCAAGCATTATCCTGAATGGTTTGTTGGGAACAAACAAGAATCAGACCAATGATCTGATCTGAAAACTTGGGTCTCGATGGATATGTTATTTAAATAATTACAATAATGGATCAAAGTCACCCCAGTCATCCTTTGACAATTTATTGGTTGATTGGCCCAGCTTGGATTGAGCTGGTTTGGAGGGCACCAGAAGACCACTCATTTGAGGTGGTGGCGGAAACGCGGGGTGGCCTGTTCCATATTGTTGTGGCATGAGTGGCGTTGATGGGATATTCTGGGGAGCGAACGTTCGTGTTGTTGGTATTGGATTAGAAAACTGAATATTGTAATTTGGGGCAGAGAGTGTCGATTGAGCAGGTTTAATCGGCTGAGGCAGCTGACTGAAGGGTGATTGTGAAATTGGAGGAGGAAAAGCAATCGTCTGCGAGAAAGGTGGACGAGATGCCTCGAGTCCAGGTTTTGGGAAAGTTCGTGCGCTCTTGACTGTTTCTTCTAAGCGAGGAGTGACCAGCTTGGGGGGTGTTGGATTCAGGGTGGATGGTAGGGTCTGGAACGAAGAAGTATTTCTAGTTGGAGGAGGCAGGAAATTCGTTGTATCCGACGATGGTCGTTGAACCGAAGGCGAGGATAGATGTTGTGGTGTTGGAGTCTGTGAATTGAATTGAATTGAGAAGGAAGATCGTTTGAAAAAAATGGAGGACATACTGAATTCGTGTTGAATATACTTCCCCAGACGTCGTCATCCGAGGAAGCATTGCTATCGATGACGGTATCTGCCTTGACTGTGGCTCCATTTGCATTTCCCACCAAACTCGCGAAGTCAACATTAGATGTTGTCGCAGTACTGCCCGCCTCTGCGTTAGAGGCAATACCAGACCGATCTTCGAGTCGCTGAGAGTCTCGCAAGAATTGGTTATGTTCTTTTTCTACTCGCTCCGCTAGTTTCTTTATCACTTCCATAAATCTGTGGAACTGGCCGACACTGAGCACTGAAGCAACTGGTTAGACTCTGCCAAAGACAAGAAAAAGGCCACAAACAAGGACCCATCGACATGGCCCATAGTTGAGGCAAAACCAATGTAGCCACTGCTTCTCGATCGACCTTGAAACCCATAGCTTCTTGAACAGACAATGTCGCCATCTAAAAAGACCTCAGGAAGCAGAAGGTACATCAATCCAGAAGAACTGACCATGACCGCAGGTTCTTTGGTTCGTATTTTTGAAAGCAGCGGAACAAGTTTCTGTGTCAAGCTTGTCTACTTCACCAGTGAGCACTCATGGCCACGGTTGAGATGAGTAGTATGCGAGAAATTTACCTGGTCAAGGGTTTTTACCATAGCCAAAAAGGTGACAAGGGTCGCCACTTTGACAGCCAATATCCGGGTTTTGGTGAATACCAACTGCGAAATACCCTTCATTAGTGTTCATAAACGCAAACCGAAGAATTCGTACCGCAACACGGGGGAAAAGCACCCCCTGAACTTCGGCATAATCTATCGTTTCACAAAGTCCTGGAACCGCATTGAGAGCGCGTTCTTGGACCTTAGTAGCCCTACAATTAATCAAATTTCAGGGTGAGCAGTGAGTAACCACACACCACAGCATGTTCAGATTCCAATGCATTGTATACGAGGGGCATCACATCTGTACAAGGGTGGTAAATGATTGTGTCGTAAAGTCGATTTTTGACGTACGTTCGCGAAATACATTTTTGTCAGTCTTGTCCTGCAGCATCGTGAGATTGTCGAGCAGCGTCAACATGTTCTGAGGGGGCTCTCGAATGGAAAAAAGTGGTTTGAGGCTGGGTAGTACTGTGGCCGCGAATTGAGATGCCGAAAGGGATTGGGATATGACGAATACATTAGGGAGAATGTATGGCAGCAGCTGGGTGTCTTTCATCTACAATCAGACAAAATTTCAGAACCAGTTCCCAGACCATATTTTTGAGAGCCTACTTCTTCTAGCAACGAAGGGAGGATCTTTCTTGTACGCAATCCATCAGAGAATCTACCCAAGACACTAGTCAATCCTTTCATGAAGGAAATCTTTTCTTCCCGTGTTTTCGAAGTGAAATTAGAACGATCTAAGAAGTTGAGTGTTGATATGGGTAGAGACGAGAAGAAAGAGTGAGACGGCAAATTGTCGGGTGTGGGTCGTGAGCCATAGTGTCGAGTGACTAAGGATCGCAGTAAAACTAAAACCACAGCAAGTCATTCATTATCTGAAAGAAACGACTGGTGGGTGATATAACGCACCTTGGAGGTCCTTGTCAAGTCTTTCTATGCCTGGCACAGGTTTTGAGGCATTGTCACGCAATCCGCCAAGACTGCCATGGTTCTTGAAGGGCGGATCGCCTTTGCAGTGGACTGCGTAAACGAGGCAGCCCAAGGAATACATATCAGATGCCGTTACAAGTTGCTCGTCCAAAGCGTATTCCGGTGCTGATAGCGCAATTAGAATTAATACCATGGACGAGGATGTCGACACACCCATGTAATCAAAGGATCTCTGAATATAACTTGGTGCCCTGCCATCAAAGGTCGGAAATTCCCAATTCGAAGGATTGCCCGCAGAATTTTGGAGGGGGATTGTCAAACCAAGGCCGGAAATCTTCCAGTCACCCTGTTCAATGTAACAATTCAGTTCGAGTCAGCATTTTGACGGTGTCGGGTATGACTGACAGCACCATTGATCACAACGCTCTCTGGACATATGTTGGAGTGTATTAACCTGGCGGATGTGTGGAGGAACGAAAGGCCTTTGCAAAGTTGGAGTATCCCTTTCTGGATCTACATTCGAGATTGTCAGCGGCTGCCGTGTCAACAATAAATTAGAGAGTATACCTCGATTTCATCCAGTTCGACAACTGAGGAGTATCTACCGGAATCTGGAATGGCAAGCTCAAGTGAGGATAAAACGGGCTCTGTTGCAAATATAATCTCGCTTCGAGTTTCTTCGAGGGGTTCCACCATTTCTTTTGGCAAGATAAGAATGTGGTACAGTGGTAAATTTTAAAAAGACGGCGCACCAAGTATTGAAGGGTGACGCAGTCGTCCCAGAGCAGACGCCTGCAGAGAGAATAGTTGGATTACGACGTCGGCAGTGGAATTCATGCAACTTACCTCTGCCTTCATCACCTCGATCACTCTTTCTTTCGCCTGAGGGGACAGTCGTTCTACATCTGGGCCTCTTTTGTCAAAAATCCATACAGATACGCGCTTATTGGTGACTTTATGCCATGCTGATTGGACCTTCCAAAGCCCGGTAAAGAAAGCAGGTGTCGCGGCAGCAGGGGCAGTGAGGGGTGTGGCCTTTCCGCCTGGAGTTGCAGGTCTGCTGAGGCTTCCAATTCCTTGTGGTACCGAGGATCCTATATTGTAGGACTGACTTATATTTGTGCGGGCAAAGAAGGAGGTAGCTACCGCGAACATGGAGGAGGAGAGGATTCTAAGATTTCCTTTTTGGTGTTTGTACTCCCTCCACCATGTCAGCCGCTAGACCGAACATAAATATGCAACGCGCTGACTTTACTACCATGAAATGCGGTTCTTCAAGGCTTTTAACATCCTCCACCGTCGCGCAAAATCTGCAACCTTCGTTCCTGGCGCTCCTCCTTTCGATTTACACCTGCCAAATGTGAGAGGCTCCTCCTCGTTCAATGGGCCTTCTGGCCAGAAAGACAGGGCTCCCTCGCTGTTTGACCTTATCACGTCAAGGCCGCCGATCCCTGGTAATTTCAACCATATTCATGGTGGTCCTGGTACCTCTGGTCTTCGGCGCCTTCATCGGAGTGGCAGGACTTCCACGACCAGCATCGCGCCCGAGATCGAAAATGAGCAACTCCGGCTGCGAGACGCTATTAATTTCTGGATTCACGAGCACTCGATACTCCAAGGTCTCTTGAAAAACTCGGAGGAAAAGTTGCTTCTCGAACGGCGCAAGGTTGTGGCTCTTGAACACCTGATCGAAGCCGACAGGCAGGAGAAACTAGAATTGCAAACTCGCTACGAAAACCTACTTGGAAAGTTGCATCCAGCAGACGATCAAGTTCCTTCAATGCCTGTCTTGTCTAAACCCCAACCGCCACACTCATTCGAATCAAGGGTATCGAGGGAACCTTCTCATGAGCAATCAGTAAAACCTCACACATCGGATGAGTATTCATCTGCTTTACGAATGACTTTGATGACTCGAAGGCAGCTTCGAGATCAAAAAAAGGTCACCAAATTTTGGAAACGCCAGGCGATATCCGAAGGGAAACAATTCATTATGACGCCCTCCGTGTCCACTCTTTCGTCATTGCATGAAGTCTTACCAGTGGAACGCCAAGCTGCACTCGACGCCCTAGTTTCGCGACTTGGTTTGACCTCTAAATTGGCTAAAATTCACCCCGACGACAGTGTTTCCTATCCTTCAATGACCATGATCAACGTGCACTCACTATCTGACGAGGGTTCACAGAATCTAACGCCCATTCTTCCCCCTTCCCTTTCAAGAACGTCTGGTACTTCACGTCTTGGCCCTCTGGCGAGTGAATCCATAAAGACAGAAATTAGCCTCATTTTTGGATCCCAGAAAAAACCGAGACAGCCATCTTTCCCTACCAGAGATCCTGGTGTAGCGTCAAAATATATGAAGAAGGAACATCGAGCAAGCATCTCAAGCCAAATGATCGACATTGAATCGTTTAGCGACCTTAATCTGGTTTTTGAGGTTTGTTATGGATCTCGTTTTACATATAGGATGGATTACTCATGAATGCGCTTTTTGCAGAGAGTCTTTGGCAGCGATATCAACCAAGAATCTGATACTTCAATTGCATATGCATCAGGCGATGTGCAGCATTCGAGCGCAATTCCTCTAAGGTCTTCAGACCTACCTTGGTCGAATTCGTTGCTCCCTATTTCCTCCTCATCGCAATCTCCAATTTCTTCGATACCATCGCTCAGTTCTCGAGCATTCAACAATAACGTGGACGAACTTAATTCGGATTTTACGATAGGCAACTCCTTCGCGTATTGTGATTTCAAGGATGATTGCACCTCTCGACCCTCCTGGCGAAACTACATGGCGAAGTCTAACGTAACAAACCGACAAAAGAGCCCATCCCCACGAAAGACTACCAAAGAAACGGAGAATATCGGGTTTTCATTGTCGCCAAGAGAAAACAGCTACGCCTCCCTGTTCCAGCGTTCATGAAGGGTGATGTTTCTTGACAAATTACGAGTGCCCGTTACATATAGACAAATATAAGCCTGTGATTTCATATTATACTGGCAAAGACGCTGTATTCGATAGCAAGGGTATGATTGTTTGTTGGCGTGCGAAATTCAAGTTGCAGGTGGGGATGAATTGTTAGCTGTGTCA
>Ga0307513_10010129_pt1 | contig 11865 bp, 7 predicted proteins | sample 15_EM_MG_FD_202174 | JGI IMG/M metagenome (GOLD analysis project Ga0307513, IMG submission 202174) | Populus trichocarpa ectomycorrhiza microbial communities from riparian zone in the Pacific Northwest, United States - 15_EM | ecosystem: Host-associated > Plants > Roots > Unclassified | place... | reverse complement strand
GCGAGGAAGAGGCCAGGCTGAGAATCGGGCCGGTCGGGAAATCAATCTTTCTTGCCTATGCGCGAAGTATCCTTGAAGGTAGTACTCGAAATCGTTGGGTTTGTTTGATCTGTGAAGCGTCAAACGGTGCAACAGACCAAATCCTCCACAGATATAGTCGTGAAGGTCGAATTTTGACGCATATCCGCCACCATTTCGAGCATCGACCTTGGGTTTGTGGTGGACAATGCGGCAGAACTCAGTGGTGAGTCCTACACGCTTTTTATTACGGACCACTGTCGTCTAACGTCACTCAGCAACGAACGGTTCATTTCCAAATACAATCTGAATGCGCACCAGCGTGGTGAGAGTACAAACCCATGCAACCGATGGTAAGCACGTTTTGTATGGCCCAGAAATAAGCAATGGACCTGACAATTGTTACCCAGCGGCACACTAGTACGTCGTCGCAATCTGAAGCGACATCAGCAGCAATATTGCAAGTTTTAATCAGTCCACTGGTTAATATTATGGGAGACACGCCTTGGGCCCTGATACGGCGAGTGAGCAAGGGTGCACAGTAGTAACTTGAGCCAGCGTGTTGCGCCTCACACGGCGAGTGAACAGGAGGGAAAGCCATAAGGTTTCCGCTTTCAATCACTGTGCTCATTCATAGGTGGAGCCACTAGGCATTCATATTAAGCAATTTATATATCGAGGTGAATATAATAGGAGTGAAAAATAGCTTCATAGAAGGTGTAAGACGCATGAGAAGCATATCTGGCAAAAAGGATGGCTGGCACCGCACGGCAAAGCAAGGCCGAGATCTTGCTAGTGATTCAACACTACAGCCCGGAAGTCTCCGCAAAGGGACCGGCTCACAATGAACAAGCTCCGATACACTGCACTGCAAGATGAAATTATAAGCGGTATGAATACATCCCTCTACATTGGCATGCTCGCAGTTGTATTATCGCAGAGAAGCTAGTCGATCTCCCTTGACATAGGAGTAAGACATTCATTCTTATCTTTTGTCACTCCTAATTTGCTTCTGGCATGATCGGCGGGAGTCACGGGGCAGGATCGAACCCTAGGCCCAGACCTTCTCCGGGCGCGGAGACGGCTGATGTCTGAAATGATCGACTCGACAGCTTGAACGGTAAATAGCCTTCGCTTCCGCGCGCTTGGACCGACCTGCCCTATAGCAATTTGTCATTGAAATTTGTCGAAGCTGCAAGGAAGACGACCTCAGCAGCGTTCGTGTGCGTGCACAGACATATATATTCCTGAACTCCTCGCATTTGAGAGCTGAAAACTGGATGGTCTGGGGGTTTTGCATATGACCCCTTCCTTATTTGATTGCAGGATGATTACTAGATGCACCCCAGGTCACACCACCTCCTTGTAGAGGCAGTCAATCTATACCCATTTCACCATGACGACAGAAAAGCTCAGAAAATTCGCCTCTATCGAGCGGCTTCTAGCTAGCCTTTAAGAAGACCTCGAACCAACACTCATATTCCTCGCGAATGTACTGAGACACCATTATCCAGACTATATTCCCAAATAGACAACGCCGACTTTAATTTCAAGATATACATTAATGGTAAATTAATAAATCGCTCACCTTACCGGGATATCGTACAGAAGAGGCCTGCAGGATCCGGATGGATTGAGAGTTTAGTTATGACAAATGGGTGACCATACCGTATATATGCCAGGGATGTCAAATCATGCTAGCTCCTTTTCGACCACCTCGCCTGCTTCACTCTAGTATATGAGGAGGTGAAATTATTTATTAATTGACTTCGTCCTGTCCACTTCTTTGTCATCGTTGCAGCCCCCATTCGCGTTCATTTGTCATTTCCAGGCCTCACGCATGTTATTGTTTCCTACCTATCCCGTCGTGACAGGAGGTATCATAGCACCTTAGACTGTAATTCATTGTTGTGTATCAACCCAGGTGGCTTGTGTATTAGTTGGGTTAGAATTGTGGCTATCGCCAGCCGTCTTGCGGGTCCTCACAGCAACTGTGTGATCGCCCATTCCAATTCTTGAGAATCTGTCAGTTCCAGCGATGCGGTGGGGAGCGTGCGTGAGGCTGCTGACTGCATAGCGAGCGTCAGACTCGTCTAGAACAGATTAAAATCAGTATATTTACCATCCAGAACCAATTGCTTTTTTCATACTGTGCAACGGGAATTTGGGAATCCCAGCGGAGAGGATGAGCGCGCGGGATTGCGAAATATTGAGTAAAAGCGTCCTAGCGCTGATGAGGATTGTAAAAAGACATTAACTTCAGTTTGTTCGTAGACATGTGAGCGCGTAGCTACCATGCGGAGTGGGGAATAGGAATGGTGCCAAGATTCGGTGCGGAGGTGTACGCAGGAGTACGTGGGATCGCCGCTGGAAGAGAGAAGCCTGTTGGATTTACATTGACTTGCAAAGGGATGGACGTTCACACGGTCCATATACACGTTAATTATATATCACACGATTGCATCGGGCGTGCGTTTATGTCGGTCCGGATACGTCTTAGAGGTGCAGCTGCCCGCCATCGCGGAGTAACTAGGTGGAGCAAGAACGTTTGAAACAAAGTAAGGCTCGATCCGTTCTTCACATATACCGTATTTGAAGCACACGACATGTAGATATATCTGTATTCCCTTTGCACGGCTCGAGTGCAGCGAGGAAGAACTCCGGGTCCGGGATACCGGGCATAGGCACCGCGTTCTCAATCTTTTTGGTGACACCATTGAAAAGGTTTTGTCTTCCGCGCGAGGTCGGACTTCACTGACCGAATTCCTTTGCCCACAGAACGCGTCCTCGTCGCTTGGGCAGAAAAGAGTCTTCCAGAGGTTGACCGAACAGATCGGGAAACCACTTGTCCATCTCCAATAGGCTATACTAAATCGGCTTATGCACGTCTGTTGAGTGGTCCTGGATATATACGCGTATCGCACGGATTAGCAATACGTGCACCATTGACGCCTCGGAGATCGGCCTCGGGAGTTAAAAATCTGCAGTTCCATTTCTTTTAGTCCATAATTCGCTTGAAGCTAGGACCGATATATCGGTACTTTGGAATACGTGGATTTGGGTGTCGATCCTTTAAAAATCGGACTGCTTTGGTTTCCTTACCAATTATTTAAGGGAACTGGCAGAAACGAGGCTACCCCTCTCAGCAATACTGATCACGGAACATGCTGGTCGTGGCCTTCACCGTGTACTTAATGCCTTTGGTGAGCTCAATCTCACTTTTGAATCCCCCAAGCGGTGTTTCATGAGGATATTCCTTCAACATACACCAGGCTCAAATGGAGTTGGGACAAGGTATACAAGGTCAGCCCCTCTTTCACGGTTCATGTACCAATTCGTATAACCTATATCCAACCAGTGGTCCGCTGGCTGTTGAAGGTCCTGCCCATTATACCCCGTAAGTTTTACAAGGAGGCACCTCTGAGTATACGTCCATAAACTGTGCACTCATATATCTGATTATCTCATGTTTTCTTCTGTCCACAGGCCTCGTGACCCATCCTCAGGACATCTGGTATCTGGCTACGCTAGTGATTGGTCAACCCCCTACGGTGTTCCGACTGGCCTGCCTTCGCTTCCGACTCATTGCTTCCCCCAACTCAGCACCTTGGATACAATCATTTTCTACTCCGTCCTACCCAGCGGTCTTAGAGCCACATTCCCAACCTTCACCGCCTTTATCAGTACCTTCATATGTGCCCCCGTCTCCTTCCCCAATACCCTGGAACCAGGACAGCCGGTTTCAACAACCGTCCCATGTTGAGGAGTTAAATCCAGGACATTTGATGGGAGGCCGCATGATCACCTCAACGGCCTGTCCGCGTCCACCCCAACGTTTTCATTCATAAGCCTTTGCTGTGCGCGTTGACGGAACAAATTTGGCAAGAGACTCGTACGCGAATGGAGCTAATGAATACCTCATACGTGAGGAAAGGGCCCGGTTGGGACTTTAGTGTGGGTGGAGCATCATCTTTCTTGCCTACGCTCGAAGTGTACCCGTCAACACTACTCGAACTCGCTGGACTTATTTGAATTGTGAAGCGTCAAACGGTGGAACCGATCAAATAGCTTCTGGATATAGTCGTAAAGATCGGATCCTAAAGCATATCCACCACCATTTCGAAACCCGACCTTGGGTTTGCAGTGCTCAATACGGCCAAACTGGACGGTGAGGCTTATTCACTTTGTAGTGCTGGATCACTTTGTCTAATATCACTACCTAGCAACGAGCGATTCCTTTCCAAATACAATCTGGATGCGCATCAATGTGCTGAGTGGAGAATCCGGTGCAGACAATGGTATGGAAATTCTATATGGCGTGACAGTAAATGATGGTATTGATGATTTGTTGGCCCAGCGGTACGAATCTAAAACGTCATCAGTGGGAATACTGCAAAGCTGAATCAGTCCATCGCCCAGATGCTCCTGGAAAGGGTTGTCAGAATTCATATTATATACTTCCTGGGTTGGCGTATGGATACTGTTGTATTTATATGTCCGTTTAATAGTACATGACTTGGACCCGGTCACATCTAGCTCGTGCTTGGGGATGTTCTGCCTTCCACTGCGTATGCGGTCCTATGTGGAACGCCGCGGCGAGGACCGACTCATCAGGGTACCGGCCACCAAGTCCCGAAGCTCAACACACGTACAAGGATTTTTATATCCCATCGGCACCTTCCACACGGTAGTACGCTGGGTTTCCATCCTACTGGTTTCCCTACAGCCTGGCCATACTCGCCGTTCGGGAACATAACAGTGGTAACCTTGTATTAAACTGGTATAGGCGATATGAGTATATTTCTCTTTCTATTGACCCCTTGATCTGTTTGCCGCTATGTCCCAGTCTATCTGTCGGTTTGACATTTCGTTGCCTGTAAAAAATCATCATTCAATTGTGTCGATCCATAGCATCTGATTCTTAAACAGGGGTTCACATTCACCTCCTAGCAGTGTCAGTTGCACGCACAGAATAGTCCAAACTATAGGGTTGGCGTGAAGAGGTCACTCTCTCAGAAATAGGGGTATAACGGCAGTAGAAGGCACAATTAGCGCGCACGTACACGCGGTCCACGGCGAACTGCACCGCGCAAGACGGAACCGGCCGGCCTTAATCAGGCGGGCAGATGGGTGAATGCAGGCATGGCGCTTATTGCCTTCCAGAGTCTCCGAGCAGCCGTGTATTCCTTTTATCACCTTCTAACGCTGTTGGGCACGGGAGGTATCTCGAGGTGTCAGGTCTGTCACATCGCGAGCCAGGGACATTAATATTATTCAGTTGAGGCTCAAGGGAGATACCCTGGGTTACACGCCCCACCTAGGATCGCCATGCGCACACCAGAAATAGAAGTACCAGAAACACCCGGGGCACCTCGTGTATAGTGGCAGTGGCAATGGCAGCGGGCACATTCATTGATGGCCGACCCGATCTCCAGCAAATACTGAAGACGTCACGCCAAACAAGCTTCGGAGACACGATAAACGCGAGTTTGTGACGGACGGCTGTGGCAGAGAAAGCCCAGCACGTCAAAGACAACAGGATCAAGCTGGGTGTTAAAGGTTAAAGAGTGTGAGAGAAGTCCAAATAATCTGCGTTTTTTTGGCATAATGGTAGTGAATCGCCTCTTTGAGACCGCGACCGATCAACGCAACCGGGGCGGACAGAGTAGGAGTACCCACCCAACTAAGTCACTCACGGAGCCAGATTAATGCGCAAATTACACTTACTTTGGAAACGAAGATGGCCAAATTTTTCAATAAATGCACCTCGCATGGCGTAGAGCCTCTACCAAAAAGGAAGCCTTTGAATGGACCTTGATCATCACGTCGCCTCCCTCCCGTCAACAGCCCCCACTAGATTTATTTTGATGTGCGTCGTTGACGCCACAACTTGCAAACCTGGATGGAGTGGAACATAACCTGGTCAGCACGGTCGATGGCAGGCGGCGGTTGCGCCTATCAACGATATTGAGGTCACTCCAGTGGGCTTGTTTTGACTAGTAGTCCAGAGAGTCAAACCGGACACAAGCCTTCATGTGCTATTATCGTGCAGGAGCGTCCGCCCTCAGGCGCAGTGATGGACGCGGCCCGCAAACATGTTGGCTGCTCTTGCCGCGCTATTAATCGAGGATCGGGAAAGTCTAGAGGGTAGCGGGGCTCCCAACCATCGCCAAGGCATTGCATTGATAACATACGAAGCCACGCGGAGGCCAACGGAAGGGAACGACGACGACGCCCTACACGCAAGTAGGCAATAACGCCGAATATACTTTATCATGACAAATCGAAATACCCTTGAGGCGGTAGTGCGCCACAGGGGACACGGGCGGCAGTATCTCGTTGCGCTCGTGCCATGGCCTCAGAGTTGTTTCTCCGCTTGAGTATCCAGCCACCGAACCGCCTTGCAGATACTTGGACGGTCCAAAACGGCGCGAAAGTAAGTCCGGAAGTCGACGGACGTGTCAAGATTGGAAATTGTGGCGTAAACGCCTTTGCCGAGCTTGGGACTCGACCACCCCCGAATTTTTTGAACGCAGCGACTGGAAGTAGCACATCAAGGTGGGTGAGAACAACGACACCAAGGAGATGGCGCATAGCCCTGAGCTACGTGGTTTGCAGCGCCGCTCGGCTGACGGAAGCAAATTCAAACGGTTCCCCAGCGACGATAACCCACGGCAAAAGGTCGCACAATCCAAAATGACGTGAGGGTGTGGAGAAGCGGAGGTTGCATCCGTATTCAAGAGGTCGGCAACAAGCCCGCGGTTCCGTCGTCGCGTGGCTTATCACCGTCATAAACCCGGCCCAGGGCCCGCACAGCCCGGGGACGACTCTGTAGGAGTACTATTGCAAAGCTGGTTGCGACTCGCAACACACATCGCCCATAGCCATACTCTGGCACCTCCATAGGATTGCGCAACTGGGATTGAATCTGTTGGAATTACCCTTATATCCATGTCTGGTGGGAATTTCCCCGGACGTGCCGCCGACGGAGAAACTCAGCTTCAACGCGACTGCATGAACGAGCCCGTGCTTCTTGCGTTGAACACCTGACAATACTTGCACAGGATTACTATCATGGAACGCTACGGAGACCATGCAATATGTTTTGAACCAGCATTCACTTTTGACTTTGAAAGGATACAAGGATCGCCATGGCGAATTCTGGGCGGCAAGTAATGTTCGTCCGCAAATGGCCTCCGTTAAAGGATTATTATGAACTTTGTGGACTCGCCATTTGCCTCATTACCCTTGGGTAACTATTCCTCGCCGGCTGTGACTGGTTCTCTACGCTTTGAGGGAGGTGTCATCCATTGGCATCCACGTCGGTGCGGACCAACAAGTCTCTCAAGGCTGCTTCGACTATTACCAGTAGTAATTTCCTTTTCCGGACTTCATTGGTTCGAGAAGACCTCAATTGCCAAATATGGTCTGGTGGGGTTCCGGTCTACGCGGTTTACAAAGGACGAGACCATGATACTCTCATCCAATGCAAGGCCCTTCAATCCCTCGTGATGGTGTCGGATAGTGGAAAGAGCCGCCAAAACATGTTTCGGGGAGGCGTTTTAGATGCAGGCCAGCACCGACCCATATGGCTAGGTTACATCGAGATATAACTCGATCATTTGGATTGTATTGATCGATTTCCGAACGCAACACCCTTTGGAGGGTTCGTGCCATGCCAAATTGATCCCCGGTGAATATACAATTCGCCCCGACCGCCATGTTGTAGTATGAATAGCGCTTGCTTTGAATATTTAAGGCTTCTGGAGGAAGCGACTTCCTACCTCAAAGTCGGCAATCATGGCCACCCGTGATGTCGGACCATTGACTGGGAATTGGAAGCAAATCTGTTGAATATCTTCTGTGGGAGTTCCCCTAGGTCGTGATAGTAAGACTCAATCGCGAAATGGTATCGTTGCTATGCGCATCGCACAGGAAACGTGCCAATCCCGTTGAGGACGGACAAACTAGAGGTTGTGGACGAAACTTTAAACTGCCTTTCTACGTGTGAACCTTCCATTTCGTACGATACCAGCATACCATTTCTTCCAGAGCGTCATGTGGCCGTTGGATGTTCCGGATGGCCCAGAGGTCGGCACCTTCGCATTGGCAGTGATCAGGAAGAGTTATGGGAGTTATGAAGAAAATTATGAGGACCTGTTACAGGTGGTCTGTTTCCAGAAGAGACTAAGACTTCTCTCCCCGCCTCCTATGTCCCACCATGGTCGAGGCCGTATCAGCCCGCGCCTTATAGAAGGATAGGTTGGCGTTTCGTAGCGTAGGGATCTTTCGAGTGACGGGCGAACCGGGGGTCTGCAGGCCAAATGGGGCCAAACATTAGCCCACTTAGCGCAGGCTCCCTCCACGTGCAGTCAAGCTGGCCGTGTCCCCCGGACCACAACGTCTTGACCGATACGCTAAGCAGCACAGCAGAAGATAGATAGCGCCAGAGCCTCGACGGACGTTTACAACGCCGGGGACATTGACATACGTCCACTGCGCCAGCCTTGCCGGTTCCAACGGAACGTTGCATCAGATTGTTTACGATTCAGAGCAATTTCTTGTGAAGGAAGCACCTTTGGGTTGGCTGGTCAACCTTGCCACACGCTTTAGATTTACAGGCTCAAGTGGTCACTCGGACGGCCTGCAGGAGATAGCGAGGTGAGTGGAAATTTGCCGAGTGTCTGGGTTCACAGAGATATTTATACTAAAATACTGATGATTTCAGGTATCCACCAAGAGCGAGGCTCGCCCGCCTCCAAGAGTCTGTTGCCACTATCTTGGCTACCAACACCCCCCGCGTGCTTGTAGCTATACCGTATGGATTCCCCGTCAAATCACGACTATCGAAGGCAAGGACAATTTCAGCCCACCCAACCGAGCTACTCGTTGCACGTGGCAGAAGAAAACGGGCATGAAGAGACGCAGGCCCCAGAGGAAGGAAGGCCAGTGTATCGACATGGGTACTTGGAAGAACGTCCGGACCGGGGTTCGACGTCGGTCGATTTAAGGTACCCGACTGACCCCCAATATTGTGAGATTTGGAGAGCGCGCGCTGTTACACTGGGGTTCTCAGGGCGCTGACGAAGAGACTTCTTTTCAGCGTGGCCACGACAGCGTGCGCAGACACTCGATGATACCCACCATAGCGCCCGTGGCGACGAATACAATGTCCGCGGCATGTATGGCCGCCCATTCACTCCACTTCCCCGACGTATCGCTGCGTGAGCTTCGCTTTTTTTGTCTGGCGCTTGCGTGACGTTTCCGCTAAAAGGTACTCTAATGGGGCAGGGTTACGACGACTGACAGCTCCAGCAGAGGCGCCAACTCAATGAGTGCCCCGTTATATAACGGGCCAGATCTTGAACAGTGCCTACCTACCACCTACAACCCTTACAACCAACCTCCTCATCCTCCTCCGAACCCAGCCCCGGCTTACCACGATCACTCCCAGTCCTCATCCTCTGCGTCCCCCATGAGCCTCTATTACGAGTCGCCCACCCGCCACTATCCGCCCGGCCTCACCAGCACAGCCTCGGCTAGTATGGTCGGCGGTCACTTCCACGTGTCCAGTCCAACCTCCCAGCTTCCCCATATCAGGTCTCCAGTTGTCCCGCTCGTCGAGTCCCGTGCAGAGTACACTACCAGCGCTGGCGCCCCACGCTTCCCATCTGCTGGGCTGTCCTCCCCGTGGTCCTCCGGTTCGACCACAGATTCGTTCTATGCAGGTCTGTGAAGCCCTCGTGACCACCTGCGCTATCACCGCGCGCTTACACGGGCTTTTAGGCTTCCCCCCAACGGAAGCGCCGTCGGCGCCATTTAACCACCAACATCGCCATTCCTCGATATCTTCGCAATCCAGTCCTCACGTAACTCTAAACTCGCCGTATGTCCGCTCCCTCGATTCCCCCGTACCAAACTTACCCTCCTTCCGCCCAGTCCGCATTCATACCCGGCCACGTCCCCGCATATGGCACATTCCAGCTCTTATAGCCCGACCATGTCGCCCTACTCGCAATATAATCCTGCTGGCCATAGCCAGATTTACGGTACGCTTCTTGCTCTCATTTCGCGCAGCCCATCGGACTGACTTCTCATCCTTTAGATGGACCAACTCCTCGCTCCCACCTCGACCAACCATCTATTTCTGCTATTCCACGCACTCATGCTCAGAGGTGTGTCAGCTCTACCCTAGTCTGCCTTTTCTCACAGCGGTTCCAGTTCTCGTTACTATCTAGATCAACACGGACAGCAAATGGACTTTCAGGTATCAAATTTGGACGTTCTCAATTCTATGGGAGGGCCTATGGTATCTCCCAGCCTATCGCCATTTCATCATGGTGCAACTGTGTCCCTGAACGGGTCAACACCCAGTGCATCTGACCTTAGCTCAGCAGGAGACTCACCTAAGCTTCAACAGAAGATACCCATCATCAAACGACGGCCGACCCAACTCCGTCCAGACGCGCTTATTCATCAACCCCGCCTCCAAACTCTATTACAGGAGTTACTCGATGCACCGTGGTTGAAGGATGCCTCGTTACAAGAGCGTACCATCACACAGGGTGAGGCCGACCACGGCTTTGGGCAGGTCGGGGAGACCATATTCCGCGCCTTCCTCAAGCCATTCCAAGTGGAGACCCCGGGAGAGGGGAGACATACCGTCTGGAGGTGTCTGCTCTGCCCAGCAGGGACGTGCAAGGATTTTCAGCGCATCGATCGGGCCGAGGACCACATCCGCCATCAGTTTGATTACCGGAAGTTTGTCTGTGGCGGCCTGTGTGGGCAGAAGAAATGGTGAGTCGGGCCATTATCCTGTCCTTCGTAACCATGAGGGACCCTAATCTGCCGTGCAATAGTAAGAAGCCTTTCCTGACAAAAGTGAGCCTCAATGCTCATATAGAGCACCACCGGAGCCCTGAATACGTACAATGCGAACATTGGTATGTCCCTTATTGCAGCCAGCCACTTTCAATATATTCACGGTCGCCCGTCTCCGTAGTCATCAAACACTATTGAAACGGAACCTGAAGCGCCATCATACCACGCACTGTGGCAAGCTTCGTGCTACACGCAAGTGATCGCCTGCTCATCTTCTCCGCTTGCGGAGTCGTCACGTAGCGCGGTAAATATTTTGGGTGGCACGCATCGTCCTCCCTAGTGGCTATCGCTTGCGTCGAGTCCACCGTCGGAATGGACGCTGCTTTCTCCACGGACTCGTACTCGCATTCTATAGCTCGATTAGACTGTTAACTTTATTGATTGGGTGGCGAGCCGTTGCTCCTCCCCAGTGTATTTGTGCCTCTAATGTTCGTTTCTTATCCCCGCCCATTACCCCAGCTTAGTGTATCGCTACTCCCACCCCTTAAATCTCAGGCTATACGTTAATCTCTATCCCTTGCTCTCCTAAAAGCCGTGTTAGAACTGCGAGCCAAGGCTACAGCTCATCTCAGAGCCTGCGATGCTCCACAAGCGGACGGATAACGACTTCCCACCCGCAATCTTCTCACCTTTAGACTACGTGTGCACCTCGTGCGCGCGCGGTTATTCGATGGTCTGGGGCTCCAGGGACCGCGGCTCGACATCTCCGTGTCACAAAGCCCATCCACAGGCGGTCAGTCCGAGTCCGTGTTGGCCGCAGTCCTACGAACCTTAGTAAAACCCGTGGGGGGCGATCGTGCTATACTGCGTTCGTTTGTCAAGTGATCCCTATCGCACCTCGCTGGGCAAGCTCCCATCCACCCCGGTCGTCTTGGCCTGGCCTGACCATACCTCTTCGTCTCGTCTCTCTCGCCGAGAGAAGTAGGCTGCAGCCGAGGCTGGGGGGGGCGGGCCCGCGGCGCCCGC
>Ga0307513_10010128_pt1 | contig 11865 bp, 7 predicted proteins | sample 15_EM_MG_FD_202174 | JGI IMG/M metagenome (GOLD analysis project Ga0307513, IMG submission 202174) | Populus trichocarpa ectomycorrhiza microbial communities from riparian zone in the Pacific Northwest, United States - 15_EM | ecosystem: Host-associated > Plants > Roots > Unclassified | place... | reverse complement strand
TAGTGGAAAATTTTGATATCTGGGTGTGCACAAAATATCATTCGTTTGAGATCTCCATCTTCTTTGTTTTTTTATATTTTATATGGTAGGCAATTCAAATTAAACAAATAAAAATATAAATATAAACAAGGAAAAGGTTAGGGTTTATATTGCTTATTATTTTTATTTTATATTCAAGAAAATTGAATTAATTTAAATTTAAGAGATTATATATAGAATAAAATAAAATATTATTATATCTTTAAAATATAAAATAAAATATTTTTCTTGATGGGTAGCTACAAATATTGAGAGTTTGCCACCTGTTAAAGAACTATCTCAACCCAATTATTTAAGTTGTTAGGTGAGGTCCAGTGTCTGATTTATATAATTCTCTAACACACGTCCTCAAGTGAAAGTCTTTTGAGCTTGAAACTTGCATAAGCCTATATTATCTTGTGCTTAATTTTTATCAAATAAATAAGAATGGTGAGATTTGAACTCGTGATCGCTTGATCATCAAGGCTCTGATATCACATCAAATAATTATCTCAACCCAATAGCTTAAGTTCTTAGGTGAGGTCTCAGGATATGATTTATATAATTCTCCAACACCAATTAGAAAATAAAAATGAAAAATAGAATGTGATTTAGTAAAGAAATCTACAATCTACAAAAAGAAAAGAAAAAGCAAAAAGCAATCATGCTTGAGATGATGATGAGTATATGTGTTTGGTATTGTGGTAGCTGTTGTGGTTGTAGTTTGAAAAAAGTTGTTTTATAAAAAGTACTTTTAGTTGAGGTTGGTTTGGAAAAATATATGTTTAGTTAAAACTGTGGTTGAAATTGAGGCTGAACAAAAAGTAATTTAATATGTTTGGTTAAGAATACTTTTCAAATTGAGGTTATAAAATAATTAAAAAAGACATTAATATTGATAGTTTTTAATTGAAATATTGTACATTTAACTACTACTATTACATCATGAAATAAACAATATTTTATATAAATTATTTTTTATTGTTCCATTAAGCTATTTACAATTCCATCATGTACAAAATCTATCCGACAAGGACTACAGTTTCCATGGCTTCTTGAGCGTGAAACAACATCAGGTCAAATATCATCAGGAACAAAATTGGGATTGCGATCAAATTTTTAAAATGCCACGTCATCATGCGATCTCCTTATAATATAATTATGTAGTGTCATTGAATAATATTAAACACTAGTTTTTTTAAATAAAACACAATATCTGAGAAATTATTTTGGATTTTTTTTATTTTGCTGGGTCAGACCCAAACACCGGGCATTTAGGTTTGGGCCAGACCCGGTCTGGCCATGAACAGTGAAGATGCTCTCCACTGTTCACTTTCAGAACAGTAGAGAGTAGCCCAAATGAAGGAGAAAGAGAAGGGGAAGAGCAGCGTGACAGTGATGGACTGAGGGACGGTGGAAAAGCCAGAGGCCGATCACTCTCCACTGTTCACGTTGCAGAACAGTGGAGAGTAGCATAAACAAAGGAGAAGGAGAAGGAGAATGAGAAGGAGAAGGAGAAGAGGAAGAGCAGTGGCTGGCGGTGGAAACGACGGAGGCCGATGGTGAGCTGAGGGAGCTGCGCTCCACTATGCTCTGTTTATGTTCTTCTTCTTCGGACAGTGGATAATATAGAAGACGAAGGAGAAGGGGAAGGGGAAGAGGAAGAGCAGTGGTTGGCAGTGGGAATGACGAAGGCTGGTGGTGAGCTGAGAGAGATGCTCTCCATTGTGCTCTGTTTATGTTCTTCTTCTTCGGACAGTGGATAATATAGAAGACGAATGAGAAGGAGAAGATGAAGGAGAAAAAGAAAGAGAAGATGAAGGACAATGACACATTGTTCCTATACCTCATTGACTTATCTCTGTAAGTGTGTTTGGTATTATGGTGGCTGTTGTGGTTGTGGTTTGAAAAAATAGTTTTATAAAAAATGCTTTTAGTTGTGGTTGGTTTGGAAAAATATATGTTTGGTTAAAACTGTGGTTAAAATTGAGGTTGAACAAGAAGTAGTTTAATGTGTTTTGTTAAAAATTATGGTTCAATTTGATATTATGATATAATTACCTAAAAGGACTTCATTAATATTAATATTAATGAAAAATTACATAAAAAATAATCTTACAACCAATAAAACGCTATGGGATACATGTTCAAACCCATTGAAAAAAAGTTCCACTACAAATATTGACCAAACTTGAGTCTCTATATAGCCAATTAATGGCTTTACAGTAGCAATGCCCTGCATTTCTAACTCTTTCATGCCCCCTTCCCTTGCCCCCTCGTTTTTTCCCCATAATTCAATGGTTTCCTGTAGAAAGAGACACAACCATCACTTTAATTGTTGTTAGGAGTAATGGTTTCCTGTAGGGTTGTTGTGCGCAGTGAAGAGAAATGAATGCGAAGAATGGACGAGAAAAGCAACAAAAAAGCTAGTAAATTTCCCATCTCTGTTATCTCTAGAAAGTTCAACCTGTGGTTGAACTTGCAAGAAGCAGTATTTTACTGCTTTTTCAAAATCACGGTCCTACCTCAACAAAATGGTGGGACCCACGTTTTAGAATTTTTTATCATGTGGTAACCAAACATATATATCAATGCGTTTTTAAGAAATGCAAACGCTGCCGCTTAGACAAACAGATTCATTATGCCTTAACTAGTGCATTGTTATCAGTTGTCAACCCTTATCTTAACTGGTTTGCTTGCTTGAAACAGATGATGTTTTGCATAGCCTGGGGAGCAATTTGAATGATCCAAACAATGTCATGCAAAGTGGAGAGTGAATTAATTCACTCTTTACATCTCCACTGTTCATGTGAACAGTGGAGGAGCTGCTGTTTGCAAAGCACATAAATTGTGCTTTTGCTAAACCTGAGGCACAACCGTAATTTTTGGTAGGTCCTACCAACACAAAACTTTGTTTTTAACTTAACCAAACATCAATATTTGTGGTTGCGGGTGAACCTCACCCGCAGCCACAATACGAACGGCTACTAAAATGTTCACCCGCAACCACAATACCAAACGACCACTAAAATGACATTCAATATGCCTAGTTCATTCATGAAAAAACAAGTGGTGAGCAATCCGAATAGAACTCTAGTTGTTATAATACATAAGAGTAGAATGAGAAAGAGAGACTCTCATATCTGCAAGTAGCCAACGTAACCAAATAATCTTTTTGGTAGTAGATGTCATAGCACGATATTTTGTTTCAGTTGAAGATTGAGAAACAATAGATTGTTTCTTGCTCTTCCAAGAAATAAAAGAATCACTTAAAAGGATACAGAAATCAGTAACAGACTTGCAATTTGTAGGATCACTGCTATAATCAACATCAGAGCATGCACGCAGCTCTAAGGAAAAAGTGGATGAAAGTAAAAGACTCTGAAAGACTATACCCCAAAGATATCACAAAATACGAAGAACAACTACCTAATGAATGGTAGTAGGAGAAGTAACAAACTGACTAACAATATGAACAACATATGCAATATATGGACGAGTAATAATATACAAAGCTCCCAATAATAGTACGGTATAAAGTATAATATGACCTTGCGTTAACCTTAATGAGAGTATTTAGTTTTATTATTAGTAAGTCCAGCCTGCTCAAGAATATTCGCAACATATTTCAATTGAGAAAGAAGGTAACCTATAGGTGAGTAAGCTACCTTAATACCCAGGAATTATCGTAGATAACCTAAATCCTTCATTTCAAACTCTCTAGCTAGCTTTGTCTTCAAAACTGAAATATCATCAATGTTATCACCAATAATAATCATGTCATCAACATATAAAGACATAATGATATGACTTGCATCAGTGCACTTAACAAAAAGAGTAGAATCATGACTACTAGAAACAAATTCAAGAGAAGAAATCACAATAGAAAATTTCTCGAACCAAACATGAGGTGCTTGTTTAAGACCTTATAACGCTTTCTTGAGCTTATAAATATATCTAGAGTCATGTAAAACACAAGAAATAGGTGTTATATAAACTTCTTCTTGAAGATCTCCATTCAAGAAGGCATTTTTAACATTATGTTAAGAGATATGTCACTGACAAACTAAAACTACTATAACAAGAGAACAAATAATAGTCATTTTTGCAACAGGGGAAAATATCTCCTCATAATCCATACCATACTTTTAAGAGTATTCTTTTTGCAACCAACCTAGCTTTGTATCATTCAATAGACCCATCAGAATTGGTCTTGATCTTATACATCTAACAACAACCAACAACACTCTTACTAGGAGGTAGAGGAACCAGATCCCAAGTATTTGTCTTATGCAAAACATAAAATTCCTCATTCATAACTTGATGCCAAAGAGGATCAATAATTGTCACTTAATAGGAAGAGGGCTCAAAGAGACAATGAATAGAAGCTAAAAAGAAAGTAAATGATGAAGAATAACAAGAACATAAAACATCTGGTAACTTTATGGGTTTACGAATGCGTATGGATTGGCATAGAGACAGATCCATATGCCAATCCATAATCTCAGATAGAGCTGAAGGGACCGTAAATGAGAATGAAGCTTCATGTGTGACGGAGAATAAAATGTTAGTACCTGCAGAATGATTAGTATGAATTGGTCATACATAAAGAGGGGTATTTAAGGTACTAAGAACCTAAGATGATAAACTATCAGAATCCTCTGAAAAAAGATCTATACGAATAAAATTAGATCTAATCAAGCTATGAGTAATTGATGGAATACAAAAGAAAGGCATATCTCGAGAAAGACAACATGACAAGATACATAAAGTTTCTAAGTTATTGGATCAAAAAAACGATACCCCTTTTTCCTTCACCATAACCAATAAAGACACAAATAACAGATCGAGAGGACAACTTATTGCATTCTATATGAGGATGAAGAACAAAACAAGTACAATCAAAAGCTCTAAATGAGGAATAATCAGGGGTATACCCATACAACTTTTTGTAAAGAGAAAAATCTAAAATATAATAAAATTGAATTATATTAATCAAACTTACAGTAGTAATAACAACTTCTCCCCACAACTCACTAGGAATAGAAGCAGACAATAAGAGAGAACAAGCAGTTTTGACAATGTGCCTATGTTTTCTTTTAGTAACTCAATTTTGCTCAAAAGTATATGTATATGAAGTTTGGTGAATAGTTCCATCTAAGACATACAACTCACAAAATTTATTAGAGGTGTATTCCCAATTTAAATTACACATAAAACATTTGATGATAACAGAATGAGGAATAATCAGGGGTATACCCATACAACTTTTTGTAAAGAGAAAAATCTAAAATATAATAAAATGAAATTATATTAATCAAACTTACAGTAGTAAGAACAACTTTTCCCCACAACTCACTAGGAATAGAAGCAGACAATAAGAGAGAACAAGCAGTTTTGACAATGTGCCTATGTTTTCTTTTAGTAACTCAATTTTGCTCAAAAGTATATGTGTATGAAGTTTGGTGAATAGTTCCATCTAAGACATACAACTCACAAAATTTATTAGAGGTGTATTCCTAATTTAAATTACACATAAAACATTTGATGATAACAGAATGTTGAGTTTTGATAAGAGCTCAAAATGTCGTATATATCTCAAAGAATTTAGAACGATGTTTCATTAAATAAACCCAACAATAACGAGTATGATCATCAATACACATAAAACATTTGATGATAACAGAATGTTGAGTTTTGATAAGAGCTCAAAAGGTCGTATATATCTCAAAGAATTTAGAACGATATTTCATTAAATAAACCCAACAATAACGAGTATGATCATCAATAAAAGAAACATAATATTGAGATCCTCCTTTTGTTGCAACATGAAAAAGCCATACATCAGAACGAATCAAATCAAATGGGGAAGAAGAAACAAAAATACTTCAATTAAAAGGTAAAATGAAAAATATTACCAGTTTACATCCACTACAATAAGAAATATCACAAGTTTTTAAATTTTCTAAAGCTCTTGTAGATGTAAAAAATCTCAAACGAGAAGACGAATCATTACCTAAATGAGAATGCCATAAATGAAAGCTAGAAAAGGAATGACTCAAACGAAAAGAAGACAAATCAACACTAGCAGCAGCAACAACAACTGACACTTTTAACTTATCCAAATATATAGTCCCTTCTCCTTATAGCCTATCATAATTAGCTTCTAAGATTGCAGATTCTGTACACAACAAAAAGAAGAGGAAAAAATGACTAAATAATCACCAGAATCACATAATTGACAAACAGAAGCAAGATTCAATATGAGTTTCAAAATAAGATAAACATTAGAGAGAGACAAATGAGATGTGACAACAGAATCAACACCTGCTAAGGACATGGAAGTGTCATCAGCAGTTATAACAAGAATAGAGGACGAAGAGGGCACATAAGTAAGAAATGAGAAATCTGGAGATATATGATGTGAAGCATCAGAATCCAAGACCCATTCAGAAAATGACATACCTGAGGAACTATGAGGCAACTGACCTACGAAAGAAAAAACAGACATTGCTTATGGCTGTAAGGAGAGAAATTTCTAAAATTATTCAACTAGAGTATCAGGGCTATGATAGAACTTGATGAAACTATTGATACAATATAATGGTGTGGTGGTTTATAACCTTAAGGTTGTCCATGAGCATTAAATTATGACTGACTACCAGATTTTAAAGCTTGATTTTATTGTCTCAATTTGGGACATTAAGCCTTCTAATGACCTTTGTGAATACATAAACTGCACTCGTCAAAGGCAACCCTTGTGTAAAGCTTATTTTGATGATTAAAGAATGACTTAAAGGGTATTGCTAGTATAAAAGGATTAAAAGCAAAAAGAATTTTCTTTTTAGAATAAGACTGAAGACGTATTTCTTCAAGCAATAACTCATTCACAACAGAGTCCACAGAAGGCAGTGAAGAACGATGCAAAATTGAACCTCTAAGTCCTTTAAAATCACTGTGAAGTGCCGTTAAAAATTATATCAATCTTTGTTGCTCTCTATTAGTAATATAAGCACCATATGCCTTTAATTTTGCCGATTCTATAACAGTCAATTAATACCAAAGATCCTTCATAGCAAAATAAAACTCTTGAATACTCATATTTTTCTTGTGAAGAGCTCATATGTCATTATCTAATCGATATTGATTTGCAAAATTTGATTGCATGAATAACCTTTGCAGATGATCCCAAACTTCCTTTATTGTCTCATATTTTGCCAACTACGTACCTATAAAATAATTAACAGAATTGTTAATCCAAGTAATAATCTTTGCATTGTTTGCTTCTTAGGCATCTATCAAAGCATCATAACCCTTATTAGTATTTCTAAGTATCACATAAGTTTCACTAACATATCCCTACATCTTTTTACCCTTAAAAAAATTTATCATCATATAACTCCAATACGAACAATTCTTTCCATCCAACCTCACACTCATGGACTGAAGTGAATCGTCTCTTTCAGTAGCCATAATCAACAAACAAAGAAAAAGCATAACGCAAATACCAAATTACAAAAACTGAAAGGAAGATAAAATACCAGATTGCAAATATTAAACAAATATCTTCTCGAAGTTATATGATCATTCCAAATATTCATGAAAGTTGTGTTTGAGATTAAGTCTCGTTTCATGAAACCATATTCTGATATCATGTTAAACAATCCAAATTAACACAAAGAGAAATACCAAAAATAAGAGAGGAAGGGGCTAGAGTCTTATTGATATTGCATGATCACTTTATTCTGAAGAAAATTATATTAACCTAAATATAAAGATATTATATATAAACTAAAATAAAAATATTATTATACCCTTAATGAATAAAAAAATAAATAAAATATATTTCTTAACACTGTAAACTTTAATTAAATGAAGTATTGTTCTTTGTTTTTTGGGACGAATGCATATGATGTGGGGATCGCTAGTCTTGATTTGGTTAGTATGTGTTTGATATTTTTTATTACAGTTTTTTTTTAAAATAAATTTTAAAAGAAGTAGTTATGATTTAAAAAAGTATATATTTGGTTAAAAATGATAAAAAAAGAATTTTTTATATGTAAAATAAATGAAAAACATATTCTTATAAAAAAACATATTATTTTAATTTTTATAAAATTAAGATTTAAAATATAATTAAATATGAAGCTAATGTAAAAAAATAGAAATTATTCAATTAAATAAATAATTTTTACTTTTTCGTTGTAAAAAAATAGAATATATTATAATACTAAAAAATCACTTTACTTTCATGGATGGTAATTGATGGTTTGTTGAATTGATAATTCAGTAAATTCCTCATGATACATCAACCAGGTGCATGTATTAGTTTTTTTTATTTCAAAAGCTTGAGGGGTTGGAAATGATTCATAAGTCAGTAAAAACTAATTATGCGTTTAGGTATAAGTGTTTGATTAAGGCTTGTTTGAGAGTGTGGTTGCAGTTGTTTTTGTTTTTTAAAAATATTTTTTATTCTGAAATGCATCAAAATAATATTTTTTATTTTTTAAATTATTTTTGAGATCAGCGTATCAAAACGATCCAAAACATATAAAAAAATAATTTTTAAAAAAAAATTAAAATTTTTAAAAACACGGGTTGGCCCGCGTTTTCAATTGCTCTCTTAAAGAAAAAGAAGAAAAAGGAGGAGGAGTTGTATCATCTCTTTCAATTTCAATTTAAACTAGGAAAAATTATATTTATCATTATATATATTTCCATAATGAATTTATAAAATTGTTTAGATATGATAAAATGATCAAAATGTCCATATATATAAATATATATATATATAAATATTATGAATTTGTCATTAAATTTTAAAACAATTCCTGAAAAGGAAAGAAATCATTCTCCAATCTTTATTTTTTCAACCTTTCATCAAAACTCTTTGATCTCCAATGGTAACCATAGAAACCACAATACTACTACTATTAACAAACACTAAATGATATGAAAAAAATATATAATATTTGGTATAAAATGATTATTTCTTAATTTTGATATGTAAAAACCTAGTTTCGCGATGTAAAAAAAAAAAAACAAATAAATAAATTTACGTGTCCATGACACATGTTTGCGAGATGATTGGCCATTGATTCATACGAAAATACTGAAAAAATTAAGAAATAAAAAAGAACTTTGATTATTCAAGATAGACTTCCGAAGCTGTTAAAGTCATTCAAAAGTTTAAATGGGTTTCCATAATTAATTTTGTTCACCACATGCGCACAAGTTTCTAGAAAATCAAGCATACTGATCCATTTATTTTAATATGATAAAATAAAGAGTACTCTTCACGAAATTAAGTGAATAGTTGTTGTTGGCAGCTTGGAACCCTCAGCTTCTTGATGCCAATTTTTTTATAACTTTTTTTTTTAAGTGTTTAAATTTTTATATTGTTTATTTTATTTTTACTTTAATTAATTTATATTGTTATTTACTATTTAATTAAAATTATCTATATTATTAATTAAAAATTTTACTTATAATTTTATTATCCGAGTTTATATTGTATTTTTTGTGTCAGGTTAAAAAAATATTTTTTATAATCTTAGTTTGGTTTGCTATTGATTACTATTAATAATATACTAAAATGAGTGATATTTTTAGTGTACTTTACCTCACGTAACAATATTTCTTTTAAGAGTTTTTTTCTTTTGTTTTTTTATATAAATTTATGTTTTTCTCTTCAATTTTATACTTCAATATTTGATTTGTTGGATATTTGACTTCATAATTTATTATAATTTACTTTATACATGGTTGACTCGGTTTCATACTTAGTTGATTCGAGCTTTTTGTTATTTTTTAATTGACATATTTTTTCAATATATTAAAAGGAGTGGTGCTTTTACTCTGCACACCTCACATGACACTATTCATTTCAATAATGTTTTTTATTTTGGTTTTTTTATTCAAAATTTATGCTTCTTTCTCTAATTTTATACTTTAATATTTGATTTCTTGGAGATTTGACTTCATAATTTAATGTGATTTGCTTTATACATGATTAACTCGGTCTATACTCGATTGACTCAAGTTTTTTTTTTTTACTAATTGATTTTTTTTTTCAATTTTATTCTTCAACATTAGATTGGTTAGGAATTAGTCTTAATGATTTATTTTGATTTGATTTTTATAAAGTTATCTTGGTCTCACGACTCGGGTCATGGGTTTGGTCAGTTAACCCAGTTGACTTGAGTTTGTTTTATCTTTTTTTAATTGATGTTTTTTTTTTCAGTTTCACCCTTCAATATTGAGTTGATTATGAATTAGGTTTCATGGTTTGTTATGACTTACTTTTTATGAGGTTATCCCTGTTTTATGACTCGTGTCATGTGTTTTGCGAGTTAAACCGAGTAGACTCAGGTTGTTTTATTGTGTCCTATTTTTATATTGATTTTTTTTTCAATTTCATCCTTCAACAATGAGTTTATTAAAAAATATGCTTTATATTTTTTAATAATTTATTTTCTATGAGGTTATCATAATCTTGTAACTTTGGTTGTGAGTTTAATAAGTTAACCCATATTGACTTAAGTTATTTTTTTATTTATTTTCTATCAGGTTATCTCAGTCTCATGAATCGAGTTATAGGTTTGGTAGGCTAACACATGTTGATTTTTTTTGTTTTTTTAAATTAACTTTTTTCAATTCTATTCTTTAACACTAGGTTGATTAGGAATTAAACTCCATAATTTTTATTTTATTTTATATGGGTTTAATGGTCTTATGATCTGGATCATGAATTTTATAGGTTAATTTTTGTTAGCTCAGATCAATCCAATATATTTCTGTTTCGATATTATATTTTCTTTATAAAAAAATTTGTCTTGAATTTTTATAAGTTAAACTATATTTTTACCAGTTATCCAGATTATTTTTAGAACTATCAAGTTAATTAGATCATATAAGATTAACTTTCACATTATTTAACTTTTTTTTTTACTAAAAAAACATTAGGAATTCCTATATATTTGTTTATTTTATATGTTCAAGGAACGTATCTACTATGCAGAGGAAAAGGCTGCACCAGTGATGAGCTTTTTTTAATTAGGATTGATTTTAACTCACAATCCTATTTATTTTTATAGTTTTTTTTTATGCTTTATTTGATTTGAAATCCTCATGAGTTAGAATGCTTCGAGTCCTTCACTTTCTCACAGTGTTTAATGTTATGTGTTTGTTAATCGGATTATCGAAGAGAGGGTTTTGCCTTTAAATGGTCATATGAATCGTTTGCTCAGTGGTGCAATATATGCTTGTTTATTTAGCTCATAAGATTTCCATTTTAGGCTGCAGGGTCGATAATGGTGTATTGTGTTTGAATGCCAGTATTAGTCACTCTAAACGATTTAGCTTAGGTAGAAGGGGATTGAGTTGCTGGATTAATGTTTGCTAAAGATGAGTACTTTACAATTACTGATGTGTTTAGTACAGGAAATAATGGCCTGAAAGTAAATGGTGTGGGATGTTTTCAGAATGGGATTAGGCAAGCTTGGAGCAATTATTTGGTTACTATATTTTTCTAAGAAAAAACCATATGAAACTATTATCTTCACTGACCTATTCATCCTTCATGTTCATATTGCTCTTCGGAAAGATCGGATTTTGACATTGAAAACTGACAGAACTTCCAGCAGAAGCAGATTTCAGTTTTCAGATGTAAGAGACAAAGCTTGATGCAATAAACTTGGATGATATACCGGCATCAATATAGGAAATTCTTGCTCATGATTTGGCGAGAGCCATCCTTCCCCCATTCATGCAAATGTACAAGTTAGGGATTGCAAATGTCACATACGAAATTACCCATGTTCTTAGAGAAAGGAATCAGTTTGTTGA
>Ga0307513_10010127_pt1 | contig 11866 bp, 9 predicted proteins | sample 15_EM_MG_FD_202174 | JGI IMG/M metagenome (GOLD analysis project Ga0307513, IMG submission 202174) | Populus trichocarpa ectomycorrhiza microbial communities from riparian zone in the Pacific Northwest, United States - 15_EM | ecosystem: Host-associated > Plants > Roots > Unclassified | place... | reverse complement strand
ATCCAGCCGATCAGCTATGGCGTCGCCATCGGCGCGCGCTTCTGATCATTGGTCCTGGGCGAGGTCGTGAGCGGCCTCGCCCAGCGCACCGCCTGGGATCGATGACGCACATGGCCGATAGGCGCAGCGCCGTCGCTTCGCCCAGGCCGCCGCTCGCACCCCTGCGACATTATTCTGCACAGCTTGGCTACGGGCTTTGGGACGGCGGTCCCGCGCGTGGATTGAGGCTCCATCGGGGCCATCGCCGGCGCCCGCGCCCATCGGCGTGCGCCGATCCGCGGGCCTGATGTCTAATCGAGCGAGGGCGCCAGCACTGCGCGGCCCGTCAGCCGCCCGGATTCCATCAGCGCATAGTATTCGCCGAGCTGGTGGAAGCCGATGGGGATCACCTCGGGGTGGATCAGGCCGCCAGTGAACAGGCTCACGACACCGCGCAGGTCGCTGATCGTTCCGGCATAGGGCAGGGTGATCGTGGCCTCGCGGGGCATCTCCAGGAACCGCACGGGCAGGGTGCCGCCTCCAACGCCGACGATTTCCTGCAGGCCGCCGAACGCCAGGATCTTGGCGCCCAGGGCCAGGGTGGCGTCGTTGCCGACGAAATCGAACACGACATTGCTGCCGAGCCCGCCGGTATCGGTGCGGATCGCCTCGGCGACCTCAGGACCGGCCGCCAGGCCGACATCGGCGCCCAGGGCGCACGCCTGCTCGAGTTTGACGTGCTGGGTGTCGACGGCGATCACCCGCGTGGGCGACAGCGCCTTCAGGATCTGGATCGCGATATGGCCCAGTCCGCCCACGCCGATCACCGTCGCCGTCGAGCCAGGCCCGAGACGTGACAGGGCCTGGGCCACGGCATGGTAGGTCGTGATGCCGGCGCACATCAGCGGAGCGGCCGTCACGGGATCAGCGTCGCCCAGAGGCACCAGGTGCCGTGGGCTGTCGACGAGGATGTAGTCGGCCATGCCGCCGTGGCGACCGGTCGCGAAGCCCGGGGTTTGAGCCCCGTGGTCGCAGATATTTTCGGCGCCGCGGGCGCACGGGTCGCAATCGCCGCAACCCCAGGGGAAATAGACGCCGTAGGCGTCGCCTTCCTTGAGGTTCTGCACGCCGGGGCCCACCGCGTCGATCCAGCCCGTGGCTTCGTGCCCGACCGTCAGCGGCAGGGGATAGAAGGCGGGCTTGGCATTGAACACGAGCAGATCGCTGTGGCAGAGGCCGGCGCCCGCCGTGCGAAGTCGAACCTGGCCCGGGCCGGGCGTCGGAACCGGGATTTCGACGACCTCGGGCATCCTCCCAGCTTCGCAAAGCTGGTATGCGCGCATCCTCGCAACCATCAGGCCGCCTTCGCCTCGTCCGAGCCGGACCGCTTGCGGAAGCGGATCGGCATGTGCTTGACGCCCCAGAACAGGATTGAGCTGGACAGCTCGACGGGGCCGGCCAATTCAATGTCGTCCAGCCGATCCAGCAGGACCTCGAGCATGACCTGCATGTCGAGGCGGGCCAGGTGGGCGCCGAGGCAGAAGTGCTTGCCGACGGCGAAGCCGAGATGCGGATTGGGGCTGCGGCGCACGTCAAAGGTCTCGGGATTGGCGAAGACGGCGGGATCGCGGTTGGCGGCGTGGAACCAGACCACGACCCAGTCGCCCTCCTTGATCAGCCGGCCGCCGACCATCGTGTCCTCGGTGGCGGTGCGCAGGGTGTGCGTTACCGGCGCGCTCCAGCGAACGAACTCCTCGGCGGCCGCGCGCAGGACCTTGGAGTCGTGCCGATGGCTGCGGAGGTATTCCAGTTGGTCCGGATTGCGCAGCAGCTCGTTCATGCCCGCACTCATCGACGCTCGCGTAGTCTCGTGGCCGGCGGCGAAGAACATCAGGCCGTTGAACCCGATCTCCGTCGGCGTCAGCGGACGGTCGTTGACCTTGGCGAGGGTCAGCGAGGTCAGGAGATCGTCGCCGCCCTTGCCGCGCCGCTCCTCGGCCAGCTCGATGCAGGTGTCGAGGATGTTCTTCAGAGCGAAGGTGTTGGTCTCTATCGGCGTGCCAATGTTGAATTCCGGATCGTCCGGCGCCGCCAGCATGTTGTTCCAGCGATAGAGGTCGGTCCAGCGATCCTTCGGCACGCCCATGATCGCCGAAATGACCGCCGTGGGCACGCGACCCGCGAAATCGGTGGTGAAGTCGCACTCGCCCCGCTCGATGATCTCGTCCAGCACCTCGTGGGTCACGGTCCGCACAAGCTGGTCGAGGCTTCTCACGCCGGCCGGGCTGAAACGCTCCATGAAGTAGCGACGAAGGTCGGTGTGCGGAACGCCGTCCATGACCGCAAGCTGCTGGCCGCTCTGGGAGAGTTCCGTGTAGAGCGAGGCCTCCGGGTCTTCGAACTCCGGGCCGGCGAGCAGGGACGCCCCGACGCCGTTGCGCTCGATGCTGAAGATCCGATCGTCGTTGAGGAGCACCTGCTTGGCGTCCTCATGCCGGGTGATCGACCAGAACGGCTTGCTGAAATGGGTCCTGGTGAGGTGGACGGGATCTTCGCTGCGCAGCCGACGCCACAGCGCGTGGGGATCGCCCGATCCGTAGAAGGCCGGCGTCACCAGTTTCATGTCGTCCTGCGCACCGGCGGCGTCGCTGATTGGGCCCGTAGCCAAGGTCATCTGCTCTTCCTTCCCTGCTGGGCGTCACGAACGCTAGCCGCGAGCCGAGGAAGCGGCGAGAGTAAAATTTCTCATGCCCCGCCAATATAGATCATTCAAAGAGAGCATTCTGTGGGCTCCGAGAGCCTGCACTGTACGGAATTTCGAGCTGCCTTTATTGATGTCGAGGGGGTGGGGCGTTGCGCGGTTGATGTAATCTGGAGTCTGTCAGACTTGTGGCCTTCAGTCATTGCTGCGGTGTCGACAACCCGCGTCGATTGGAGTGAGGTCGAGGGAGTCGGCACCCTATTATTGAGGCGGCGTGGAAACCCTTCCCACTCATGATCCGTCGAAATCGCCCGCGGCGCTGGATCTTCGCGGCCTGCGCGCCTTCCTGGCCGTCGCAGAGGAGTTGCACTTCGGGCGCGCCGCAGAGCGGCTGGGCATGGCGCAGCCACCGCTCAGCCAGCTTATCCGTCGCCTGGAACAGGGGCTCGGCCACAGCCTGTTCCTGCGGGACACGAGAAAGGTCGAACTCACCGCGGCGGGCCAGGCGCTTGTGGAGCTGGCGAGGGACCTCTTCTCGCGGCTGGATAATGGGCTGAAACATGTCCACGCCGTCGGCCGCGGCGAGGCGGGGCGGCTGGTGATCGGATTCACGCCGACGGTGGCGCTCAACATCCTGCCCAGGGTCATCCTGCGTTTTCGCGACGACTATCCAGACGTCGAGGTCGGCCTCTTCGAGATGCTGCCCGATCCCTTGCACGAAGCCCTGGACTCTCGCGTCATCGACGCCGCCATCATCCGTGAGCCGAGCGAGGACCTTGGCAAGAGGATCATTCCGATCTTCCTTGAGCCGTTCGTGGCGGTGCTGCCCGCCACCCACCCGCTGGCCGACCCGGACACGCCGTTCGACCTCGGCATGCTGAGATCGGAACCCTTCGTCCTCTTTCCGCACGATCGGGGCTCGAGGAATCTCGCCAAGCCCCTCGCCTTGTGTGCGGAGGCCTCGTTCGTCCCGCGGGTCGTCCAGGAAGTGCCCGGCTGGCAGACGGCGGTCTCGATGGTCGGCGCCGGGATCGGCGTCTCCATACAGCCGGCCAGTGTGACCCAGCTCCAGTCACCAGGTGTCGTCTACCGGCGAATTCCATCCAAGATCCAGTCGGTCGTCGCGCTTATGACGCGGCCCCAGGACGAGCGACCGATGATCGCGAATTTCATCAGTGCAAGCGCGCAACTCATGGGCGGATGAGCAAAAATGAAAAACGGCCCGGTTCGCCGATGTTAGCCTGCCGTCGCGCCGTGGTGACGGCGACGGGCCTGGAGACGAAAACGTGCTGGCATTGCAGAAGACCGCGGATGGGCCCGGATTGGAGTTGTGCGACGTTCCCGCGCCCCCTGCGCCGCGAGCCGGCGAAGTCATGGTCGAGGTCGCGGCCACCGGCATCTGCGGAAGCGACGTCGCGATCGACACGTGGGAAGCCTCCTATCGCGGTTTCATGGCGTCCCGCCTGCCTGTCACCCTTGGCCATGAAACAGCGGGCCAGATCACTGCCGTGGGCCCCGATGTCGACCAAGGCTGGATCGGGCGGCGCGTGGCCATCAATCCTTCCGTCGCGTGCGGCAAGTGCGCCGCCTGCCTGCGCGGCGATGAAATCGGCTGCCTCGACCGGCAGGCGATCGGCATGGTGCAGAACGGCGCCTTCGCGCGGCACGTCCTCGCCCCCGTGCGCTACTGCTTCGAGTTGCCGGACCATATGCCCACAGAATTGGGAGCCCTGGTCGAACCGCTGACCACCGGCGCCTACGCCCTTGAGGTCGCCGGGTTCAAGTCGGGTGACCGCGTCGTCGTCTTCGGCCCTGGGCCGATCGGGCAAGGGGCTGCCGTGCTGGCCCGGACCTTCGGCGCCGGCGCGGTGGCCGTCGTCGGGTTGTCCGACGCCCCTCGCTTCGAGGCGCTGCGGGCCGCGGGCGTCACCCAGCTGTTCGACATGGCCGAGGATGGGGCCGCCCAACGGCTGGCGGAAGTCGCCCAGGGCGGCTTCGACATCGCGATCGACGCCACCGGCGTGCCGTCTGTGATCAACCAGGCGCTCGGCCTGCTTCGTCCTCAAGGCGTGCTGGCGGTCGCCGGCATGGGCGAGCAGCCGGCGAAGGTCGACATCCTCAAGCTGGTGAAGAACCGCCTGCAGATCCGCGGGGTTTCGCGCATGCCGCCGGCGATCTGGCCGAAGGTGATCGCTGCGATAGCTTCCGATCCCGCGGCCTTCACGCCGCTGATCTCGCATCGGATGCCGCTTTCGCAGGCGCTGGACGGCTTCGAGCTTTGCCGGACCGGCGCCTCCTCCAAGATTCTGTTGCTGCCCAACTGAGAGGGGCCATCGGCGCGCACCAGACCCTTTCCGCTTCAAGTGGACTCACTCAAAGCGAATAAAAATGGTTCACCTTCAAAAGGTTATGTCGTCATAGGCGCCTGAGCGGCGCCCCTTCAGGCTGTCACGCGCGAGGCGTGCTGCCTGTTGATTTCGAGGCGGACGTCCTCGGCATAGGCGTCCAGGTCTTCCAGGCTCTGGTGGCCCACCGCAAAATCGTTGTCGGGATGGCGATTTTCGCCCGAGACGAGCCAGATCGGCCGGCGTCCGACCTGGGCAGCCTTGTTCCGGCCGCTTCCGTAGGCGACGCCGAAGCTTCGGTCATAGATGTCTTCGGCGGCCATATAGTGGAAGGTCAGGCCGGCGCGCCGACGGCCCGACGTGTTGGCGTTGGCGCCATGCACAACATAGGGATCATGCACCGAGAAATGGCCGGACTTGAGTTCGGCGTCGACGGCCTGGCTTTCGTCGATCTGCTTGGTGTCGACTTCGAAATTCAGCATCTTGCCGGCGTCCTGGTGCGAGCTGTGGCCCAGCGTCCCGGATCGGCCCGACCCGGGAATGAAGCGCAGGCAGCCATTCTCCTTGTCGACATTGTCGACGGCGATCCAGATCATCGCGCTCGCGGCGGAGGAGCGTTCGGGGCCAGGCTTGACGTTGGGTGTGTAGTTGTCCTGGTGCCAGGGCGTCGCCTTGCCGATACTGGGCGGCTTGGCGAAGATTTCGCCCCCCCACATGATTACATTCGGACCGACAAGGCGCCGCGCGACAGAAATCAAGGTGGGGTGCAAGGCGATCTTGAAGAGCTCCTCGCCGCCGATGACTCCTTCGTCTTGCCCGTCCCGCGCCGGGATGTGCGGCATGCGAAGCAGGTTGTGCCAGTCGGGATTGTCGTGAAGTACACGCTCGACCGCCTCCTGCAACATGGCCGTGTCGTCTTCGGACAGGCAGGTCTTCGGCAGGACGAAGCCGTCGCGCCTATAGCGGACTATTTCTGCATCGGTCACAATATTGTCCTGGCGCGTGACCGCGAACCGGATCGCCATGAGTGTTTCCTCCATTCTTAGATGATCACGCTAGCCTTCCCGATTAAGCCTCGTCCAATACATTAAATCGGGTAATTCATATCAATACGGTCTGAATGGCGCTGACGCCCGAAGCCGGCGCCTCATCCGAGATTGGCGAACACGGACTTCACCTCGGTGAAGGCGTCGAGCGACTGGCGGCCCAGCTCGCGGCCAAGGCCCGACTGCTTGCAGCCGCCGAACGGCGAGATCAGGTCGATGTGGAGATAGGTGTTGATCCAGACCGTGCCGGCGCGCAGCGCTCGCGCGGCCCGGTGGGCGGTGGCGAGATCACGGGTCCAGACGGCTGCGGCCAGGCCGAAGGGCGTGTCGTTGGCGATCCGGATCGCCTCGTCTTCATCCCGGAAGGGGATTAGCGTGGTCACCGGCCCGAATATCTCCTCCTGCGCGACGCGCATCTCATTGCGGACGCCGGCGAAGACCGTGGGTTCGACGAAGTAGCCGGCGCGCGCGATCGCCGAGCCGCCCGTCATGACGCGCGCGCCCTCGCGGCGGCCGATGTCGAAATAGCCGGTGACGCGGTCGAGCTGGTCCTTCGAGACTACCGGTCCCAGGGTGGTGCTGGCGTCGAAGGGGTCGCCGATCACCTGGGCGCGGACGGCGGCCGCCAGCTTCTCCGCGAAAGCGTCGTGCACGCTCTCGTGGACCAGGATCCGCGACGCGGCGACGCAGATCTGGCCGGTCATGAAGCAGAACCCCATGGCGCTGCCGGCCACGGCGGCGTCGAGATCGGCGTCCTTGAAGATGATGTTCGGCGACTTCCCGCCCAACTCCAGGGTGACGCGCTTGAGGTTGCCGGTCGACGCGGCCAGGATCTTCTTGCCGACTTCGGTCGATCCGGTGAACCCGACCTTGTCCACCCCGGGGTGGGCGGCGATGGCGGCGCCCGCGGTCTCTCCGAATCCCGTGACCAGGTTGAAGACGCCCTCGGGAAGTCCGGCCTCCAGCAGCAGTTCCGCGAACCGGACGCTGCTGAGCGGCGTTTGTTCGGCCGGCTTGAGAATGACCGTATTTCCGGTCGCCAGCGCTGGCGCGACCTTCCAGGCGGCGCTGGTGATCGGGCCGTTCCAGGGCACGATCTGGCCGCATACGCCGACGGGCTCACGCAGGGTGTAGTTGAGGATGCCGGGCGAGCTGGGATTGGTCTCGCCGTAGATCTTGGTCGCCCAGCCGGCATAGTAGATGAAGGTGTCGACGACGCCCGCCATCGCCAGGCGGGTGTTGGAGAGCGGCACCCCGTTGTTCAGCGATTCAAGCTGCGCCAGCTCTTCCGCATGGGCTTCGATCTGCTCGGCGATGCGAAGCAGAAGCCGGGAGCGCTCGTGCGGCGACATCCCGGCCCAGGCCGGAGCCGAGAAAGCCGCGCGCGCGGCGGTCACGGCGGCGTCGACGTCGGCCTTGTCGCCGGCGGCGGCGTGACCCAGCACGGTTCCCTTGGCGGGGTCTATCGCGGCGAAGGTTTCACCAGAGCGCGCAGGCCTCCATTCGCCGCCGATCAGGAGGCGCTTCGGACTGGCCAGGAAGCGGGAGACCTTCGCGTCGATGGGCGTCGTCGTCGTCGTCGGCGGCGGGGCGGTGGAGATTACGGTGACCATTCGCGGGATCTTTCCTGGGTTATGCCGGGTCGGGGAGGGCGTTCGAGCTCGGCCCGGCGGATTTCCTGGCCGGCCGTCGGGATCGTCCCCAGGCCCTTCATCGTTGGCGCGGTCTCGACGGATGAAGACAGCCCGCCGCGGGCGCATCGCCTGACCTCAACAGGCGCGTTCGTTATCTCATGCGGCCCAGAATCTGGCACGCGACTCCAGGATTGCAATGCGGAATATGTACTGGATTACAGAAAATGAGGGGCGTTGATTTATCGTCGGGTCGGAGCGTCCGCAACCGCCCTCGGCGCCAGCCGCGCTGCGGGAGGTCTCGGGCGATTAAATCTCATTCGGCCTGCCGAAAAATCGGTTTCCCTATTCGTTCCGCAGGCCACCATCGCGGTCCGGGATGGGAGCCATACAGAACCCCGCTGAGACTTGCGCTGCGACGCGCGCGATCTGGGGAAGGCCAGGGTGGCGGTCTTCAATGTCTGTGGGGGAGGGGCTGAGGTTGAATGCGTGCGTTTCCACGATGGCGGCATGTCGGCGGTCCCACAGATCGTCCGCCGGGTGACGCCTGTGCAGCCCTGCCGGACGATATATGTTGCGCCGCGTCGACTCCCGCCCGACTTGGCGGCCAATTCGCTTTGAGCGCCATGGAAAAGCCGCTAGTCACATCGCCTATCATGACCAAAGCGACCCCCAACGACAAAGGGAAGAACAAGTCCGGTGGGCGAATCTTGACAGTATTGTCTGGGTTCGCGTCAGACACGCCCGAATTTGGCATAACAGAGCTGAGCAACTTGCTCGGCATGACCAAAAATATGATCTATCGGGCGCTGACGACACTGGTGGAGCAAGGATACGTCATCAAGACTGCTGGCGGGCAGCGGTATCAGCTTGGTTATCGGATACTGGAGCTGCAGACCAGTGCAGTGCCCGACCCGGACCTGCGGGCGCTGGCGGCCTCCGCGATCCGGCAGATTTTCGAATTGATGGGTGAGACCGTCAGCCTGCTGATCCGCGTGCGCGACTACGCGGTGTTCATCGACGGCATCGATACGCGTCGTGCCGGGACCTATCGACTGGAGATCGGGGCTCTGCGCCCCCTGCACGGGCCTGTTTCTGGTCTGGCCATGCTGGCGTTCGGTCCCGACGAGGAGATCGAAGACTACCTGAAGCGACACCCGAGCCTGGACTATCCAGGGCGCGGCGCGCGCTCGCGCGAGGAACTCTGGTCGGAAGTCCGGGCGATCCGGGCGCGCGGCTATGGCCAGATGTGGCACCCGAGCGCCTTGCCGATGCTTGGCGTCGCCTTTCCCATCTGGAGCGCCGACGACAAGTTGCACGGCGTTCTCGCCACGGGCGGTCCGGAGGAACGCTTCGCCCCGCTGCTGGAGAGCAACCTGCCGAAACTGCAACAGATTATGGACGAACTGTCGAGCCGCACTCGGCTCTATCCGGCTCGCCGGTCTGACTGGGGGTTTGGCTGATGGTCGGATCGAGGCGTCGCCCCGCCATCAATTCGTCGGCGCTGCATGTCTTCGACGTTCTGCGCTTCGTCGCCGCGGCGCCGGAGGCGCTCGGCGTGACCGAGATCAGCCGCCGTCTGAATCTGCCCGCCTCGACGGTGCATCGCGCGCTGTCGAGCCTGGAAGAGACCGATTTCATCCAGCGCTACCAGAACACCCCAAGCTTTGAGCTGGGCATGATGCCCCATCTGCTCAATCGGGCGTTCCTCAATCATTTCGCCCTCCATGATGCGTCCCGCCCGATGCTCCACGTCCTGGCGTCAGAGACAGGGCTTACGGTTTCGCTGTGGCACCGGCTTGGCTGGTACGCCGTTCGCATCGGCGGCGCGTTCGGAAGCCAGGACGTTCATCATCGGGCCCGCTTTGGGGACACCGAGCAGCTGCACGAGGGGCCGGGGCCAAGCGCCATATTGGCCTATCTTCAACCGCAGGAACGCGAGGCCTATGCCCGCTTCGCCGCGGCCCGGTTCACCGATCCGCCCCTTGCCCCGGGCGGCTGGCCTGAGCTCGAGCGAGAGCTCACGCAGGTGCGGGAGCGTGGATATGCGAGCCAGGCCCTGCCGATCGGCCGCGACCACCATGCGGTCGCCCTGCCGGTGCGGGACGCCCAGGAGCGGGTGGTCGCGTCGCTGAGCGTGGAGGGGGCGCACGAGCAGGCCAGACCGACCAAGGCCCTGCTGGAAGCGCGCGAGGCCGTCGAGGCGCGCCTTCGCGCCGATCCGGAACGCTTTGTCTCGCCGTTCGCCCATATGGCGCCGGACGACATCTTCATCCGAATCCCACGCCAGGGTGACGCCGACTAGCCGATCAGGCGACGAGCTTGTCGATGTGTGGGTGGTCGAAGGCGAGTTGGGTGTGGGCGTGGTTCTGGAGTGTGATGGGGCTGGTTGCTGGGCTGGCGTGGTCGTGTGCGGCGAGGGTTTCGACGAGCCAACGCTTGAAGGTTCTGACGTGGGCGACGTCGCGTCGGTGTGAGGGGATGGTGAGGTAATAGCCGAGGTCGCGCTGGAGGACGGGTTCGAAGGGGGCGAAGAGGCGGCCTTCGTCGATCTCGCGCTGGAGGTATCCCTCCTGGGCCATGACGAAGCCGGCGCCGGTGATGGCGGCCTGGTGGACGATGGAGAGTTCGTCGAAGACGAGGTCGTTGCGGGGCCGGATGTTGGCGGCGCCGGCTATGGCGAGCCAGTTGGGCCAGTCGGCGCGCCGCATGGCCTGGTGGAGCAGGACGTGGTGGCGCAGCTCCTGGACGGGGTAGGGGCGCTTGGCGGGATCGAGCAGGGCGGGGCTGCAGAGGGGGCGCAGCTGGTCGCCGAAGAGCAGGGTGCTTTCGACATTCTTCCATTTGCCGCGGCCGTAGCGGATGCGCACGTCTGGGGTGTCGCGGCCGAACTCGATGCTGTCGGAGGCGGCGACGAGGCGGATGCGGATCTCGGGGTGGCGGACCTGGAAGTCGGGCAGGTTGGGGATCAGGAAGCCGATCAGGAAGCTGGTGTAGGTGCGGATGGTCAGGACGGGCTCGGCCTGGATGCCGCGGAACTCGTCGGCGGCCTTTCCGATGCGGATGAAGCCCTCTGAGAGCTGGAGGGCAAGGGTCTCGCTGCGTTCGGTGAGAGCCAGGCCGTTTCCGGAGCGTTCGAAGAGGGGCTCGCCGAGATAGTCCTCGAGGGCTTTGACGGATCGGCTGACGGCGCCCTGGGTGACGCAGAGCTCGTCGGCGGCGTGCGTGAAGCTCAGGTGCCTGGCGGCGACCTCGAAGGCGCGCAAGGGGTTGAGCGGGGGCATTCTCCTGCTGGAACGCGAGATGATGGCTGACATGGCGGCCTCCCTCAATCGCCCGATTCCGGGTCGTCGCCGGCGTTGGGCTTGAGCTTAGCTCATTGGGCCCTGCAGGCAATTTAATTGAAACACATTCCGAAATGCAGCACAACAGGGTTGGCGACGCCGGCTTGATGTTGGCGCAGAGCGTCGCGTGCGCTTGGGCCCGGCTGAGTTCCGGCGTGACATGGAGGGATCTGGAGCGATGAATGACGAAATCGACCCCGAGATCATCGAAGCTCGCAAACTTCGGGCGCCGATCCTCGCCGGCGTCGATCTCGCCAACATGCCCCCGCCGCTGGCGCGGGAGGTGGCCGACCGCTCCCAGATGGTCTTCAACGACGGCAAGCCGGACCTGGACCGGGCGGAGGACCTTTATGCGCCAGGGCCTGGCGGCCCCATTCGCGCCCGCATCTACCAGCCCGCGGATGCGCGAACTGACGCTTCGATCTTCTATGTCCACGGCGGCGGGTGGTTCGCCAGCAATGTCGACACCCACGATCGGCTGCTGAGGTCCCTGGCTCGGGCCAGCGGCATGGCCATATTGGCGTTTGATTTCCGCCTGTCGCCGGAGTGCCCTTATCCCGCGCCGCTGGATGACACCCGGGCGGTGTGGCGCTGGCTCCACGACAACGCGACCGCCCTGCAGATCCCCGTCGGCAAGGTCGTTGCGGCCGGCGACAGCGCCGGCGGCAACCTTGCGCTGGCGCTTGCGATCGACCAGCGCGACGCCGCCGGCCCGACGCCGGTGGGACTCGCCCTGTTCTACGCCCCCTTCGCGCCGGGCCTGAAGACCCGCAGCCGCGAGGCCTATGGCCATCCGCGCTTCGGTCTCACCGGGCGACAG
>Ga0307513_10010126_pt1 | contig 11866 bp, 17 predicted proteins | sample 15_EM_MG_FD_202174 | JGI IMG/M metagenome (GOLD analysis project Ga0307513, IMG submission 202174) | Populus trichocarpa ectomycorrhiza microbial communities from riparian zone in the Pacific Northwest, United States - 15_EM | ecosystem: Host-associated > Plants > Roots > Unclassified | place... | reverse complement strand
GATATCCCTAGAGAGCTAATAGAAACTGAGATGCGTACAAAATTTCAGAGGGAGAGATTGAGAATTGAGGGAGAAAAACCGAATTTTAAACTCCTGGAATTTTCAAACTCCTGGATTGGGATAGTAAATGACAAAGGAAGGATTGGATCGTCGCATGCGCCCCCAGTGATCAGTGATCGCCGATGAGAGGAGTTCCAAATGGGTGGGTCGGATCCGCTCATTTGACAGCTTCGGGAATCGGGACCCCTTGAACCATATGCCTGCAGAACCAAAATACGACAGCCCCTGGGTAATTTTCCATAAGTTTCGTTGAATCTACAGGGGTACATACACCTATAAAGATTCATTGTTGCATGCTGGGACGTTAAAATAAGAGTATTTACCATTTAAAACAATTCACATCTTGATATTGCTGGACCGAGGATCATATGCCAGTGATTCCCGCTCGTTTCCTTTTTCAGACGGTGGGAGCAGCCGAATTCTGGAGGGCACAGACACTGAGACAGTAAAAACGGAACATGTCACACAGTAGTTGAGAACTGAGAACTTATATGTTTTCTGACTGGGAGCGGGCCCTTGGGACATTAAAAAAATGCCAATATGTTTCAGGTCCTGACTATTTAAAAGTCTGTGTTTTTTTCAAGTTTTTTTGGATTCCCATTATTCTTGCTGAGACGCATCAACACCATCTTCCAAGACCATGTTGAGTCAAACAAAAGATATTATTAAGAATACCTGGGGTCTGGCCTTTCCCTGCGATCTCTCCTTGTTGCGCGGAAGCTTGTTCTGGTTCTTGCTGTCAAAAAAGAACCATGTGGTAATGACGTTTACTTCCGACTGGTATGTAGTCACTAGAGACTCCATGCGCCCGTTTATGAATTCTGAGGATATCAGGCGGAAAACGATCAAAGAGGAAGTATCTTCCAAAATAAGCACTGTTACATACTAGATGCTCATTTTTGATAGCCATCCTAAAGTGTTCGCAATTGAGACAGTGACATTCAGGGGGGCGTTGGATGAGGACCCAATTACTACCACAGCATTTACACATAACGATTTATATATCCTATGCATCCTTCGCATCCTTAGACTCTCCACTGCTTGCCTTGAATCATCATAATCCAATGCCTACCATAAGCGTCTATCTATCTCAAATCTCATCTATTTTGAATCAAATGCATGGTAGGACAGCCGTGGAAATGAACAACACTTCCATTGCCCTGCTGCGTGGTGGGCCCTGCACAGGACTCTACATTATTGAAGGAACTCGGTAGGCCATGCAGGGTAGCGCACGGCCACAGCATTTCCAGTTGCCCGCACTTCGAAGCCGCCAAGAGAGTTTGATCTGAACGGACCTGAACTCGTAAGGATTTAGCAGGACCATAGGACCGCCGCTAAGGAAGGCAGAGCACACATGAAGGATTAAGGCTCGCTCGAAAATTTGGATCTCGAACATGGCAGATACGGTAAGGTCCCCAATACGGTCGTATCTAGAAGAATAACAAAGGACTGAGAACTAACTACTCGCTTCGAGGAGTGATTAGAGTGTGCATCTCCAATTGTTTCTTGTTGGGCGACTTGAAGATCAACGTAGATGTCTGCAGAGGCCAGTGGTGCAATACCAGAGAATCAGTCGTTCATTTTTGAGTCCAGGCAGCAATCTTTTATCCCACACACCTTGGTCATCGACGCTCAGCGATCACACCTCTTTGGAGGAGGAGGCCTTGTGGATTTTATGACTGTAGTAGGCCCGTGGTCGCGTTGGCCCCCGGTTGTGCTTTGACTTGAGCAGTTCAACGACAGCCCTTATGGACGATGTCAGGAACTCACCATATGCCTGTGTATTGGGTATTAGAGGTTCTGTGTAGCCAAAAGATCACGAGACACACCCATAGTACAACTCGTTCTGATGCCCAAGTCAAAGAATGAGAAAATGCTCCTTTGCAATGCGTCGATGTAGCGAGAAGAGGAGGCGCGGACTCATGCAGTGGCTTTGGCAGGTGTCAACATTCCTTGGTTAAATGACTAATCAACGTGCGTGACAATACGGCAGGCAAGTATGCGGAATCGCAAACCTGTGCTTTTGTTGGTTTGTGATACACCCAAAGTTAAATCAACACCCGTCAGTAGACACCGTACATGGGATATGGGAGGTTACCGGTTATGCGTTATGAGAGGTCCTTCGGTTTGGTAGCCTCTAAGTACTGATTATAACGAGTCCCTCATTACGCCACCGACCACGCTTACTCTTCGAATCACTTATTTCATTTTCGGCTTATGTTTCTGGAGGAATACATTTTCCGCAGTTCTAGTTAGAAAATAGCAAGGAAAGAAAAAAATGTATGGGGGATCGTATGAATGATGGAAGACTGCCGCTGTTCTTCATTGAGGCAGAATACGCACACCTCCCAAAGTGTATCGGACATATACACTTCATTTCCGTACACATCATGATGGATCAGTGGGCAGGGTTTGGCTGCGGAGGGACAGACCTGGACGAGGGTTACTGTAGCACAAAGCTAGCTTTAAAGCTCCATCTTATCACAAAGAAGTCTGGGTCCAACATCGACCTGCAGGAGGCCCAACCATCTGTCCCCGAGGTTCTCTTATCGTATTTTTCGGACAATTACAATCACAGCGTTATCAAGCGGCGTTTAGCAATACGAACTGAAATTATACCACAAATGCAGTATGTCAGAACAAAGACACTGGAGTATTAGCATTTACTGACCTTTTTTAGTACTGCCAGACCTTTTTTTGACGCCACCTTTGGGGCCACCTTTGGGGCCACGAATGGCGGTAGGAGAGGAGGCTTTCCCTATGTACACAATGACGCTTGCATCAGGTATTCTCTCAAGGTACAGTACCACTCACCCATAACGAATAAGCTCAGCAGAGTGGGAGATGATGATGGATTGGAGGGAAGCCCTGTTATACATTTTGTTATTCCCACGTTACTAGTACGCTACAATCCCAATTCGTCCTTTTCACAGCTTTACTCTGCTTTGTTCCTTTGCCTGGTGCCATGCTCAACACTCATGCTATCCTTCGACTGCTTCAGAGGATTCGTCGTCTAACCTTTATCCTCTCCACAGCTATTTCCAGGAAACTAATTCCATTTCACTGGTGGCATAGCTTGTTGGTGACGCTCCGAGCGCTTCGGGGAATCGATAGAACGGACTCGAATCCAAAACCCCCATCTGTGTCATGCGCTGACAGTGCTCTTGATTTACATGCATCTGCCCCTTCCATTCTCACTGCGAGACTACAAAACGTAATAGGAAGTAACCCCGAGGCACCTCGAGACGAAGTGATCTCCTTTTCCAGCATCCCTGGAGTCGCAAAGCAGACCTCAGCGTTCTCCGGCGAGCCCGGGGAAGATGTGACTACTTCTGCTCGCGGGCAATCGTACAGGTACTCTATGACGGCGGAGATTACCGGCTTGGTAGCCATTACAACAAAGGAGGAATATGAGCGCTACGAGAGAAACAAACCTTAGTATGTCATTATTGTCTGTAACAAGATGTGTATATTGATGGATGGATGCTGAACAAGTGAAAAAGCCGGCGAACAACCGTATATCGTAGAGCCATTCACGCAGTCGTTTTCTGGGTAAGAAAAAATGATTCTCGGAAGATGGCTTTCAAGAAAAACGTTCTCATAATGACCCATCTGTAGCCCAGCTCTGCCCGTTAGCTGGACAACATTCATTCATCCGGAAGGGGTGAGATATTTTCAGAAGCAATGTCAAGTCAGTACGACGCTGGATCTGCTATAGCATGGGAGCTGACCGATCTTTTGGCATAGCCAATGCCTGTACTGACGGAAGCGAACATTTATAGCTCGGATATTTATCTAAGGATCGAAGATTACATCTCTGCGATATCCTCCTATGTCTCGCGTAATGCTATTGTTCTTCCAACCGAATCCTTTCTCGTGTTGGAGCTGAGGCAGACTGGCCGCTGTGGGTACTACTTCGTGAACCATGCCAATAGGTGTTTGTTTTGGTTGGATGCTTTCGACTTCAGCCATCTGCTACTTCCGCTCCAGATCGATTTCACACCCTCACATGTCGGTGGGTGCCTTCCTCGAGCACCGCAATGTCCTTGATGATTCTCAACCGAATGACAGGTCTACTAATGCAGTCGCACTACTGGTGTGCCCCCCTGTGTCCGTACCATCCCTTTCCCCACGCTAATTTCTTCCTTTCGTCCAGGTACCACAATGAACTGTTTCCCCACGTTTATCAACCTACAGACGAAGACCTGATCGAAATCTCGGACATTCTGGCATACAGCATTGGAGGTTCGTAGGCTGACCCTGGATTTTTCATCGATGACTCTTTGACCTGGGAATTGCAGACCTCCTTACAACTGAATTCAATTCAATGGTCAGCTTTGACCTCGATACCCTCAAGGTATCGTTGGACTTGATTCAACATTTCCAGCGGCAAGCTCCTCGCCTTGATGATCCCAAAATGTCGGGTGCATCGAAACAAAATGCAGGCCAGGCCATTCAAAGGCAATGTCCAGGTGGAGCTCGGTTCATATGTATGTTGTTCCATTAATCCTACAACTATTGAATCTTTGACTGTGCTATTCACCCTGAAGATCGAGTTGCATCCTATCTATGTACGTATACCAATGTGAAAGCAGACAGTTATGCCTCTGTATTTACTGGTCGCAGACTACGACAGGTTTCTGAACCTTCATGGCGAACCGGGCGCTCGTCTGGATTCCTGTCAATCGATTTATACACCGGAACCTGAGAAAGATTCTATTCTTATGAAGGTCCTGTCACCGTTGATGATTTATGGTCCGGAGAGTCATCTGCGCAAATTGGAAGAAACAACAGTGGATTACATAGTCAGTAAACGCACTTGGAAAGTATTTTCTGAGAAAATCTTCGAAGAGTGGAAGGAGATGACTCTATATGTAGGTCTTTTCCCGTTTGCGTCCGTTCACAATAATTGTCTGATGGTCGTTCAAATAGGCGACAGTCGTTTTGAACGCCAATGTCGGGTTGTTGGCTATCCAGAGTGTCAACGAGGACGTGAATTCTCATCGGCGGAATGACGCCCAACGAGCCAGTTATTTTTCTATTCTCACGAGCCTCGGTAGCATCATATTTGGGTTGTTGCTCCTCCGTCAGAACAAAGAATCCATGAGTGTAAGTCATGGTATTCCTTTTCAAATAATGGACCCAGTTCAGGAAGCCGACATCCACAGGCGCAATACGTCGTTAACAAGAGCGCGTCTCACATAGGCTTGGAAACACTAGCGATGATGTACAGTTTGCCATACACCTTGCTCATGTGGTCGTAAGTGATCGTTGCTGCCGAACCTCCAGCCCCTAACCCCTGTTGAACGACGTTTCAGGATGATCGCCTTCCTGCTGGCCTTCTTATGCCTCCTCTACCACTCGCAGGATGTATTCGTTCTTGGCCAAACATCGGTGATTTGTGCACTTTATCTGTTCCTTCTACTTTGGACCATTTCTGCGGCTTATGAGAACGACATTTATCATCGGGCATGGGTTTCTCTCAGGACCGTCTTCGATGTTCCTTTCTCAAGGCTCTCTAGGATGTTCAGGCGAGGTAGTGGAGAACTGCAGGATGACACAAACGTTGGAGAGTCAAAAGCATGACTTTACATATCCATAGGTGCGTGGAAGTAGTCGAATTGGAGCAACAGCCTGTGTCAACATGGCGACACGAACAACAGAAAATCGACAGAGAACCGCTTATCCTGGGTACTTCAATACTTCGAATTAAATTTATGTTTACTGTTTTCCACCCAAACCCAATAGTTGTGTTTCTTTCGCCCAGATTTCTGAAAACGAAATCTAGTGAAATTCGAATGCAAATTATTTAAGCGAGAAATTCGAGGTGGGGTCGTGATACTTAGTGATAAATCAAATTTGAACTGCCTTTTCCTTGTGATGAAGAGTGGTTTGTTAATGGTAACAACACAGATAGAATGTTGGAAGGATAATAATACATAACGTTGACGGTTCTTCAAGTTGTTGCACCAAAGATGGTCATGAGCTCCCACCAGAACAAGAACTATACCAGAGAGGCCGTTAGACGTAGTCCAGAGGTAAAACAAGACCTGCTGAAACAATGGATCGCTTATTACAATGTGAATTGGAGATGGTCGTTTGTCGCATTACAGTAGAATAGAGAATCGGACCTTCGAGAGCTGTGAGGTCCATGAGTTTGGTGATTCCTTGAGAACGGTCAGGACCGCGCCGTACGAGGTACTACGAAAAAGACCAAGTTCTCGGCCACTTGGCACTCTAACACGACTGGCATCGAACTCTGCTTGGGATTCAGAGGCTGCTTCCCCTCCAGTGGTAATTCGCGATAGCCGGCCCACAATACAGTTTCTGCGCATGCATAAATGACAAAGGAAGGATTGGATCGCACATCATGATATGCGCACGTTTATGAATCCTGAGGATATCAGGAGGAAAGCGGTCAAAGAAGAAATATCTTCAAGTTCCGAAATGAGTACTGTTACTAGACGCTCATGCTTGCTGGTCTTCCTAGCTATTCGTTATTGAGCCTTTCGGCAGATAGTCACATTCAGGAGACGAGGCGTTGGTTGAGGGCCCAATTGCTACCACAGCATTTACAGATTTTACACATGACGCTTAGCAAATAAGCAAAGCCAGCGGATGGTCCTGAATTTGTCACAAAAAGTCGGAGGCTAGTCAGAAAGTGGAATGATCGACTTATCGACGTTTTAAAAACTGTTCACTGACTTATATAATACAGTCGACCCCTCATAACGCATACCCCTTAGTGGACAGCCCTGGCTATGTGTTATGAGGGGTTATGCGTTATGAGGGAGCCATTTTGGTGTGAAATAAGGGTTTGGTAGCCGCCAAAATTATGCGTTATGAGGGAGTATGTGTTATGAGGGGTATGCGTTATGAGGGAGACGACTGTAGTCATATCGAGGAAAGTCGTTCATGAGGACAGTCAAACTGTAGTCGAACATTGGTCGTTGGCTAGTCATTCCCTTCATATTCTTGAATTCAAATATTGAAAATAGTAGAGAAAACATATATTCAGCATGGTATATATGGTACACATCACTGTAGGTAACTACATAAATCCAACACCGATTCCACCTACTCCCCAGGCCAAGCCTACACAAGCTACTGATCCTCAACCAAAAAAGAATTGGGTGTGTGGATAAGCTGGTGGCATCGTGGGAGGCAACAGCGGTCATCGTTGGGATGTGCAAGGTGGCAGTGCATAAGTAGGTGGGTGAGCTGCAAGACAGTTATCATTGCTGGTGGGGTGTGGATAAGCGGCAATGTACAGGCAAGAAAAGAGGGGACACACCAGTAGTATCGCACTCTTCCTATCTATCATAATATGGCCCAGTAGCCACAGTTCAATTTCGGCACTACATGAATGGATGACGAGACTGAGAAGGTTCAGTATATGCAGAGATACGAAGGGAACGAACACATACAGTCTAACTTGAACATAGCGGTTTCGAAGGGAGGAAGACATGAAAGCTGGAAAAGGACAAAGTTGCAAAGAAGTTGGAAGTTGCGAATTTGAACATTTGTTCACGTGATAGGGTCCTAGGGTGCCGTTCGTTCCTTAAGTTCGCTTCTTGGACACTGCTCGCACGCTGTCGAAATCAAGGAAGTACATATTTCGAAAGTACATATAGGTATGACTACATGACTGAGCTGCATACAACTACAAAATAGCCTATGCCAAGGAAATTGTGTACAAATGCAGGACTTTTTACCTACCTTTCGATGAATTTGTATGACTTTTTATTGACCGTGGATGACTTTGCTTTTTACTGAGTGCATGACGATTCAATGCATCCTTCGTATCCTTAGACTCTCCACCGCCATGCTTACCCTCCAAGCCTAAACCAACACAGTATTATGGGTTCGGCGAATAAACTTCTCAAGGAGACTTGCAGCACGGGCAGGACCGCCTTCCGGCTCGTCGGCTAACCCAGAAGGTTTTTCGAACCACTCCGCATTTTTGCCCCATAATTTGCGGAACTCCGGAAGCTTTGTTGGGTCGGTCAGGAAGAGATAGCTATAAACCGCACGCCAAGCGCTATCCAAGGCACCAACTACCCAACTAGAGTGTTTCAACTTTGTGAGGCTCTGGCTGGACTACGAGTTTGGGCGTTAGAACTTACGCATGACGAATACTGAGAGCCTCCCCGGCAAAGTGGAGCTTGCCGTTGGCAGCAGGGCGGCTAAGGCTCGTGTACATGTCTTGGAAGTCTCCAGGTCCGAAGAACGCAAATGCTCCTGAAAGGAAATGGGAACTGGTCAGTGATCCTTATGATCTGGCGGATGCGTAACACTCACCCATTGTTGAGGGATTATGATTCCAATCCCAAGAATGGATGTCGACGAGCCTCTCCTTCAGATACTTGTAGGTTGTGTTGTGAATGGCAGCGAGATTGCTCAGAACCAGATGTTCGAGTTGTTCCTCGTAATTCTTCTTGCCGGTCCCGATCAACGATCCCAGTCTTTCCGCATCGTTGGTCCAGCAATAACTTGCAATAAGTGTGTTGGAAGGCGTCTCGCTATTCACGCCATACGAAGGGTAAACCACGGTGCGGATTGGAAGGTCGGTGTACGACTGCCCGCCCACAATATTGAATTCCTCGCCCTTTTTGTCCTTACCAGTCGTCCACCAAGGCTCAGTAAAAAGGATGCCAACTTTGATGGAAGGACCATACTGCAACTTGCGAAGGGCGTTACTCTGTAAAATATCGAGCTCGCTGTCCGTCAAATCAATGGTACGAAGCACAGGAAGCGGGAGGGTGCAAATGACGTGGGAATACTTCTTTGTCTCTCCTCCAGCGACAACCACCATCGGAGAATTTTCATTATCGGGTTCCTCGAGACCAATGGAAGTAACAGGTGCATTCATAACGAAAACATCCTTTCCTTCCTTCTCACGGAGGAAAGTCGCGATGGTATCTGGCAAGACGTGCGATCCCCCACTGTGGATAAGATTTAGTCTAAGCATTCGATTTTCCTGACATCCGGGACTTACTCGATGCACCTCCAATCAACCTGTCCGTCGCCAGCTTCACCGAAAGCGATGGCCTCCAAGACAGTTTCCGTCAGCGCCCTGTCGTACCAACCGGTGCTCTTGTCGAACGTTTCCAACCAGTCGATAACTCGAGTCGTCAGGTGCTCGGGCTCCAAGCCAAAGGATGCGCTGGGAATATATTTGAATGAAAAGTAAGCCCGAGTTGAGTATGCATCGTTCCTCATCATGGTGGCCCATCCTGTGTTCGTATGGTTTTGAAGATCATTATAAAGAACACGGGCAAATGGTCCAATCGCATCGTTAACGATGTTGGTTACGCCGATTCGAATCAAGGTTGAGTTGATCCCTAAAGCGGGTGCATCGAAGCTGCTACCTTCACCAATGCGCGCGCGGACACCGTTGAAGTACTGGAAACCGGGTTGTTTGTCAGATTTGAAATAGTAAGGAATAAGCTGCTTGTGAATCCCGAGATAAGTGAACAGCTGTCCGAGCCGTTGCATAACGCCTGGCTCATAATTCCCTTCGTCGTCGCTTTTAGGCAGGGGGTATCGCATAGCGCCAACATCCTGCGATATTGAAAGGTGCGATGAGTGTGGTGGTATATGAAATAAATTGAAAGATCACACATAGTAATCGTATTTTCCACCCTGCGGAAACTTGTATGTAAAGAGGCGTCCTCCGACACGATGGGATGCATCAATTATCTCGAATGGAACACCGAGCGACTGTAGCATGAGGGCAGAGTAAAGGCCTCCCATGCCTGCTCCAATGATACCGACGCGCTCACCACCTGGGGAACGGAAGGGAGCTGGGGCCTGCTTCTCCTTCAAAGTATTCGTATAATTCAAGATCATAGATCGTGCATGATGTTGGAAGATGCTGTTGCGGGATTGGGCATCAAGTTCCAAGGGCGCTGACATTGTTTCGATGGGATATATGAGATTCCAAATAATTGGTGAACTTGGGGGTTTTTCAAAACGCTCTCCAGGTCGTTAAATAACCCGAGGAGTTGTCCTTGTTTTATCAGGACTTCCATGTTGCCGGTTCCAGCTATCTGCAAAACGCTAGGGCGTTCGGAAAATCTTAGGGTGTGCACCTTTGTTTGAATATGACGAATTGTGGAACCAGTGGAGCAATCCGTCGGAATCTGCAGAGGCCACGAGGAGCAAGAAGAGTGGGGAGCATGGAGAGGTGGGGAGGTGTGGAGCCGAAATAGCGACCACGCTCCCGCACTTTACCCAAAACAGATGTTTACACCAGACACGCGCACACAGAAAATTTCAAAACGGCCTAGCGTTTTGTAGATAGCTGTCATTTCATCGTCATTATTGCTCTGTTGGAGCGGTTGTGGAGTCATTCCTGTTCACAGAAGTTCTTCGGCGGAACCAGGTATTGCAAAATATGGGGCACGCACACATTTTGTACCTAGCTGCCGCTTTGGGGGTTTCTACTTTTCCCTTTGTTCTGCCCCTCACACAGAAGAGATTGGCGTCCTCCACATCACCTGCTGTCTTTGACTTCGTGCTCATTTGATAATTTATTGAACTTGATCTGACAGTACTTATTTTCTAACTAGTGCATTATTATTTTTAGATTATTGTTAGACGAATCCCAGATGTATACAAATCTACCTCGGCGTCTGGACTCCCTAATTCAATCGTGGTGTAACCTATTCACCGTAGCCTGCAGCCGTCAACTGAGCTTGCCATGGTTCCGTCCAACATTCAGAAACATGGCATACGGCATAAGGACTTAGGGGAGTAGGAGTTGTTGAGGAGTCGCGGGATTGTCGAGTCGCTATGGATATGACTGAAGACTCCGAAGAAAACCCCCACGAATATGCGCACAGGATAAGAGTTGCACTCTTATCGGGAAAGGCACCAAGGGCTTTGGTTCGTCCCATTGGAAACGAAGACCGAAACAGAAGAAATTTGGAACTAGTAACGGGATCGGGAACAAATAAACTCTAACGGGTGTCCTTATAGTTGGATGGCGCTCATGCCCTTGGTGCTATTTTTTAGAAGAGCATTATGACGGTCGTGTGGTCATGCGCTTGCTTTTACAAGTGTAACAGAGTCGCTGCGTGGATCAATGACACTCACGCGACCTATGCGATAAAATCAAACAGAGCAAACGAGACGGAAACCGTGTCTTAAAATAGGTCCAACATACGAACAGACCACTTCAACTGGTTGGCCAGATCACTAAGCACGGAGCTATAGTTAACCAATCATGTACTGACCCATGTCATAAGAACGTCAAGTACTCATCATCATCGGACCTATATGAAGAAACTCAATATGGCGCCACAGCACGGGATAGAAGTTCGTACCTTTACGAAAAATAAATGTAGGTGTGCTTGTTGAATTGAACCCCATAACCAGGAGAACGCCAGATAAACAACATATTCGACAACTCGTCGAAGCGACAAGACTTTCAATTGAAGTACACATTTGGAAAAGGAAGTGACTGTTTCTCGAGCAAAACTAGACTGAATTAGAAGTTCTCAACGTAGGATCGCCTGGTACGGTCCTCAAGACACCGAAGCCTCTGAGAGGATAACAGACAAAACTAGAAGAAATAAATCGTTCAAAATCGTTTAATGTTTTACTTTTTCAAGGCAACTCAAAGGCAGCTCACAGGCCAAATGGCACTACTTGTGTCTAGTAACCAAATCCTATACCGTCAGCAAGACCAGGCGAGGGTTAATACGTTAAAAGTTTTCCTCACCTTCTGCAATGATCACAGCCATCAAGCGACCTTGTACATGTCTCATGCGGACTCAACGAAGAGCAGGCAGACCCAAAT
>Ga0307513_10010125_pt1 | contig 11867 bp, 10 predicted proteins | sample 15_EM_MG_FD_202174 | JGI IMG/M metagenome (GOLD analysis project Ga0307513, IMG submission 202174) | Populus trichocarpa ectomycorrhiza microbial communities from riparian zone in the Pacific Northwest, United States - 15_EM | ecosystem: Host-associated > Plants > Roots > Unclassified | place... | reverse complement strand
TGCCACACCGCCGCGGCGTCGGCGCCCACCACTTGGGCCAGGAGTTCCTCGGTGGTCAGCCAGGCCAGTGCGCAGATGGCCAGGCCGGCCTGGTGCGCGTCGCTGGGCACGTCACACAGGAACGATTCCAGCAGCGCGGAGATGAGGTCCGGCGCGTCGGCCAGGGTGTCGGGTGTGCGCCCGGACATGGCGAGGTCGGCCAGCAGGGCCATGGTGAGGGGGTGCCCGCGGCCGAGGGCCACGAGATTTGTCCGCTCGGGCGGTGCCACGCCGGCGTGGGCGAGCAGTTCGGTGCTTTCGCCGGGGTTGAAGTGGTCGAGGTGGTGCACCGCGACGAGATGCCGCCATCCGGGGTCGGTGCGCCACGGCGCGGCGGGCGCGTCACGGCCGGCCAGCACGACGATGGTGTCAGCCCGCAGCGCGGGAATGCGCTCGTCGCGCAGCCACCCGTCGATCGGGGTGAGCTGCTCGTAGCCGTCGACCAGCAGGACCGCTCCGGCCGGCAGCCGTTCGATCGGCTGGTTGTCGTCCTGGTTGGCGTCCTGCTGGCCGACGACGACGGTAACGGCCGCGTCCAGCCCTTCCGGTGACGGGTCGACGTCGCGGCCGTCGACGTGCACGACAGTCCGGCCGGCCACGCGGGCCCGGGCGCGGAACTCCTGCAGCAACGTGGTCTTGCCGATGCCGCCGGGGCCGTGCAGGAACAGCACCCGCCGCGGTGAGCGCCCGGAAACCGCGTCGTCGAAACTGGCCAGTTCGCGGTGACGTCCCACCAGGCGCTGCCGCCGTGCGGTGTCCAACAGATCGCCGAGGTGCGTCGACACGCCGACACCTCCAACCGGGGTCGATCCCACTCTCCACCGCCGGGGCGGAATTGGACAGCGTTTAACAACTATCTGACCTGGAGTGTGAGCGCCCGGCCGGACGATCCTCGGCACATCGCTTCACCGAACCCGGAGGTACGCCATGGCACAGGTACTTGTTCTTGGCGGCGGCATGTGCGGCCTGACCACGGCGCTGCTGCTGGCCCGCGACGGTCACCAGATCACAGTCGTGGAACGTGACCCGGCCGAACCGCCGCCGGCCGCGCAGGCGTGGCAGGCGTGGCAGCGGCCCGGGGTCAACCAGTTCCGCCTTTCGCACTTCATGCTCCCCCGGTGGCGGGCCGAGATGGACCGTGAGCTGCCGGAGGTGCTGCACGAATTGGAGGCCGTCGGCGGGTTGCGGATGAACCTCCTGTCGATACTGCCAGCGTCGCAGCGTGGCCCGTGGCGCGACGGCGACGACCGGTTCGAGACCGTCACCGCCCGCCGCCCGGTCCTGGAAGCTGCCCTGGCCATCGCCGCCGCAACCGCGGGTGTCACCATCCGCCGTGGTGTCACCGTCACCGGGCTGCTCACCGACCCGGCCGTGGCTGGGCCGGTTCCCCGGATCACCGGCGTACTCGCCGCCGATGGCCCCACCCTGCGGGCCGATCTCGTGGTCGACTGCGCCGGCCGACGCTCAGCCCTCCCGGCGTGGCTGCATGCCGTCGGCGCCCGCGAGCCGGTCGAAGAGCGGGAAGACTGCGGCTTCGTCTACTACGGGCGGCATTACCAGACCCGCACCGGGACGCTACCGGAGGGCCGCGCGAGTTTACTGCAACGGTATGAGTCGATGTCGATCCTGACGTTGCCCGCCGACAACGGCACCTGGAGCGTCACCCTCGTCACCAGCAGCCGGGACCGGGCGATGCGGGGCCTGCGGGACCCGGCCCGCTGGGACGCCGCCCTCGCGTTGTACCCGCTGGCCGCGCACTGGCGCGACGGCGAACCCATCACCGGCGTCGAGGCGCTCGCCGGCATCGAGGATCGGTACCGCAGTTTCATGGTGGACGGTGACCCGGTCGCGACCGGCATCGTGGCCGTGGGTGATGCGTGGGCCTGCACCAACCCGTCACTCGGCCGCGGCGCCACTCTCGGCCTGCTGCACGCCGGCGGGCTGCGCGACGTCCTACGCGAGACCGGCACTGATGATCACGACAAGCTGGTGCGTCGCTTCCACGAGTGGACCACCACCGCGGTGGAGCCGCTGTACCGGGCCACCCTGTGGTTCGACCGGCACCGGCTGGCCGAACTCGACGCCGACACCGCCGGCAGGCCGTACCAGAGCGACGACCCGGGCTGGGCGTTCAGCCTGGCCATGTTCGCCGCCGGCCGCACCGACCCGGACATCGCCCGGGCCTACCAGTCACTCATGGCAGTGCTGGCCACCCCCGACGAGCTGCTCGCCGAACCGGGACTGGCCGAGAAGGTCATCACACTCGGTGGCCACGCCCCGAACTACCCCCTGCCCGGGCCGCGACGCGGCGAACTGCTCGCCGCCATCGGCGGCTGAGCCCGATCGACGAACGGAGACACGATCATGCTCATCGAACTGGGCGACATCACCCTCGACGTGGGCGACAGCGGCACCGGACCGCCGGTCCTGCTGCTGCACGGCTGGCCGGACACCAAAGACGTGTGGCGCCACCAGGTCCCCGCACTGCTCGCCGACGGGTACCGGGTGATCACTGCCGACCTTCGCGGCTTCGGCGCCTCCAGCCGCCCCACCGCCGTCGACGCCTACACCGCACCCACCATGGTCGGCGACGTGCTCGGGATTCTCGACCACCTGGCCATCGACCGGGTCCACCTGGTCGGCCACGACTGGGGCGCCGCCATCGGCTGGCTGACCGCCGCCCTGGCCCCGCACCGTGTCGCCACCCTCACCGCGCTGTCGGTCGGCCACCCCGCCGCGTTCCGCGCCGCCGGATTGCGGCAGCGGGAGAAATCCTGGTACATGCTGCTGTTCCAATTCCCCGGCATCGCCGAACAATGGCTACGCGCCGACGACTTCCGCAACCTGCGCGAATTCTCCACCCACCCCGACATCGACAGCGTCGTCGACCGGCTGACCGACCCGCAGGCCCTGACCGCGAGTCTCAACCTCTACCGGGCCATCCTGCCACCGACCTCGCTGATCGAACCGCCGGTGGCGGTGCCACCGGTACAGGCACCGGTCATGGGGGTATGGAGCAGCGGCGACCAGGCCCTGACCGAGGAGGCGATGACCGGCTCGACCGCCCACATCGCCGGCCCCTGGCGATACGAACGCCTCGACGGCATCGGCCACTGGATGCAACTGGACGCGCCCCAGGCGCTCAACGCGTTGCTGCTCGACTTCCTCCACGAGCACCGACAGGCAACCGCACTCACCTCGACCACGAGAGAGAAACCTGATGCCTACCGTCGCGGTGAGCCGCCGAGAGTGGTGGCGCCGGCAGCGCCGGCGAGAGTCCCCCGATGAAGCCGTTCATGCGCTGGCGTGAAACCCCACCGGCGGCTGAACACGCGGTCGTCGCCCCCGCGTGGTCCGCCACATTGTCGCGCTCTAACCCGTCCGGAGACGTCACGGCAGAACGAACGTGTCCACCTTGTCGTCGGGGTCCCGTCGAGGACCGCCGCTGCGGCGCGGCCACCGCCGAGGTCGAAGTCGTAGGCATCCTCGGCGGCCTAGTGAGCTTGGATGTGAAGGCGCTCATCGCCGCCCGGGTCTCCGGGGTCAGCAGTTACAGGCGCGTCAGTATCCGTATCCGCGGCCTCGCGACGCCGCCCCTGGGCGGCGTCGGCCGATTCCCGCAGCGCGGCGACGGCGACGGATGAGCCGTGGTCACGGGGCCGGTACCCGACCGCACAGCTACCGACACCCGACGAGCTTCGGCCGGGCGGGGTGGCGGCGCAGGTCTGGTCGGTGGCCAAGCTGGTCCATCCACGCAGCGCCGTCCTTTCCCGGGGCCAGCACGACGCAGCCGGCGTGCACCCACAGCGGCCGCCGACCGGCCTGTTCCAGCAGCACCTTCCACCGTGCGCCGGGCCGCTCGGACTCGGCCACATCGACCGCTGTAGTCTCGCAGCGAACCTCGGCGCCGACGGCGATCGAAACCCACAGCCGCAACAGCATCCCGGAAAACTGGTCGCTGCCCACGTGGCGGATCGGGTAGTGCAGGTACTCCATGCCCAGCGCCGCGGCGCGCCGCCGCAGCGCCGCGGCCGCGGTCTCGTCGGCGCCCTGAAGCGGCGCCGACTCGCCGGAGCGGATCAGCTCGTCAATGGCACGCTGACGCCACTCGACATCCGCAGCGAGGAAACGGTGCGCGACGGTGGAACCGACGCGGCGAGACAGGCACAGCTTGCCATCGGAGAACAGTCCGGCCCCACCGAACCGGTCGTGACCGTCTCCGAGCTATTCCGAACTCGGAATAGCTGGGACAACTGGCACGGCGGGTTCGGGCCGGGGGCCGCTGGAAAAGGACCTGCACCACAGGCACCTCGCCAGCGGCCTACCGGTGCGATGCCGGTCGAGAGGGTCGTAATGCGGTCGCCGCCCACATAGATCACCGTTACGTTGGGCGGCATGGCGTATCGGCATCCTCTCGGCTTCCTACTCGGATACGAAGGTGTAGCGCTGCTTCGGGCGTGGGCCGGGGGAATTCGACTCCATGTTCGTTGAGCACCGGCTTGCCGAGGTAAGAACCATGCTGGCCCAGATCTTTCATGATCTTGGGCGTGACTGCTGTTGATCGACCTTGATCGTTGTGTGGGGCGGGCTTCTGGTTTCGGGCGTGGTGTGGGCCCGGCGGTCGGCCGGGTGTGCCCTGGTGTCCCCGGTGGGCGGGTGGGGCCTCTCGTCTCGCCGGGTCGGGATGTCCGGTTCAGGTGGGTAGGGCGCGGATTTTCTGCCAGGCCTGGGTGAGGTCGTCCGCGAGGGGATGGTCGGCGGGCAGTCGGAGGAGGCGTCGGCGGGCGTGGCGGACCAGGCGGGCGGGGACGTGCAGCAGGTCACGCAGGGTGTTCGGGGTGGCCTTGGTCAGTCTCGGGTGGTGGTCGAGGGTGAGTAGCCGGAGCCAGGCGAGTAGGTCGGAGGCGATCGCGACGGCGATGCACCAGGCCTGGTTGAAGGCGAGGTAGTAGGACGGCAGCCGGGTCAGGCCAAGGTTTTTCGCGTCCTTGATCACGGTTTCCACCGTGGCGTGATTGCGGTGGAACGCATCCAGTTTCGGGTAGTGGTGCCCGGGTAGGTCGGTCGCGACGGCCTGGAAGCGTTGCCCGCGTCGTTTCTCGATCGGGCTCGCTTGTTTCCGGTGTTTCGGGTGCAGCGGTTCGGTGCGGGCCATCGTGCGCATGTCTTCGGGCCAGCCGTCGGCCACCTGCAGGATCTCGGTGAGTTCGGCGACGTGCGCGCCGCGCCGCACTTCGCCTTCCGCGGTCAGCGCGGGCGCCCACACGTCGGCCGGAACCTTCGTGATCGCGGTACGCACGTTCTCGGTGACGTCGAACCCGACGCTGTAATGCCAGGTGTAGCCGTTGCGGGCGGCTTCGGTCTTGATCCACGCGAGGAGGTCTTTGGTCACGCCGGCCCCGTCGGCCCGGAAGATGATCTTCTTGCGGTAACGGGCCGGGATCTGCGCGACCGCCTCGCCCAGCACGGTGATGTGGTCGGCCACGGTGTTGCTGCCCGCGTTGCCCTTGCGCAGCAACACCGTCAGGACCTCGTCGGTGTTCGCGACCGACACCACGATCGGGTGCAGCCCGAAGATGTGCTTCTTGAACGTCGGCTGGGCGCCCTGCTTGTCCGAATGCGACTCGATCAGCGACGCGTCCACATCCAGCACGATCCACCCGTCCCACCGGTGTCCGGCGACCTCCAACCAGGGGAAACCCTCCGGGCGGGCGGCCAGGGCGGCCCACATCTTGCGCCGCTGGACGGCCCGGGCCGCGGCCACTCGCACCAGGGCGGACTCGTCGAGTTCGTCGAAGACCCGCCACACCGTCGCCGACGAGGCGGCCGGCCCGCAGACGATCTGCGCCTGGGCGAGGACCCCGGTCGCGGCGGCCACGTTGCTCGCGCCGTGCGCGAGCGCGACCGCCACATCGGTCACGACCTGCCCCCGGTCATGAACCGGGTGGAAATCCTTACGCTGTAACGCTTTCGACAACCCGGCCCGCAGACCGGACTCCTGCGCGAGCAACCGCAACAGCGGCACCCCCGCCGCGGGGATCAGACCCGCCGTGCTCCCGGCCATGTCCAACGAGGCCGTCCACTTGACGGTCCGGTGCTCGAGTTCCCGACGCCGCCGGAGATCTTTAGCACGCTGGTTCTTTCTCCGCAAACGCGCGGATGTTCTACGCTTCACCCCGAAGGTGCCGTTCTCCTGGACGCTTGTTGATCTCGACAATCACGATCATCCAGGTCAGGACGGCACTTTCCTTACTCCCCAGGGGTATCCCGGACCACCTACCGCAAAGTCCGTGAATTCTTGAGGTTGGTGACCCGCAAACGGCGCCGGCTTTCACGAACCCCCAACCCGACCGCGCGAGGCAAGGCGGGATGCAGCGACGTGCCGGGTACACGGCGGTCAAATGCAGGAGGAGGAAACGGAGCGGACAGGGCGATTGGGACGCCAACCAGGACTGTCAACCCCGCCATCGCCAAGACGGTACCGGTCGGACAAACCGTTCGTGACAACCGCGACCGCCCGACGGCCCAGCGGTGCTACTACGCGATGCGGGCCCATTGGCGCGGCCTGGCGCAGGGGAGACATCGGTTCTCGTTCTCGTTGGCGGATATCCGCGAACGCTTCTGCTCGAGCCGGTCGGGAGCGGCGCGCGCCCGCTACCGCAGAGGCTCCTCCGGGCGCAGGTAGCGGATCGTCTCGAAGGCGGCGCGGGCCAGCAGGGACGCGTCCGAGCCGACGCCGACGAAGCGGAAGCCCAGCGCCGCGTACCCGGCCGCCTGCCGGGCGTCGCCGGCCAGGATGCCGGCGGCGATGCCCGCGTCCTTGGCGGCGGCCAGCACCTGGTCGAGTGCCTGCTCGAAGTCCGGATGGTCGAACTTGCCGGGGCAGCCCAGGTCGGTCGACAGGTCGCGGGGCCCGACGAACAGCACGTCGACGCCGGGGATGGTGGCGATCTCGGTCACCGCCGCGACCGCGCGGCGGCTCTCCACCTGCACGATGCCGACCACGGAGTCGTTCGCCGTGATCAGCCCCTCGGGCCGCAGGCCGAAGTCGTAGACCCGGTTGTAGGTGGCCACGCCGCGGTCGCCCTCGGGCGGGTAACGCAGGTGGCGGACGGCCGTCCGGACGTCCTCGATGGTCTCCAGCCGGGGGAACATCACCCCGGTCACCCCGGCGTCGAGTAGGCGTCCGGTGCGGATCCGCTCGGCCGACTCGACCCGCGCGAACATCGGCGTGCCGTGCGCCTCGCCGGCGATCTGCTGCTGCAGCAGCGCGCGCTCGTCGCCGCCGCCGTGCTCCAGGTCGACCAGCAGCCAGTCGAAGCCGCCCACCGCGCAGGCCTCGGTGGCCAGCGCTGACCCGAGCCCGAGGAACGTCCCGTACAGCGTCTCGCCGCCGGCCAGCCGGCTCCGCACGTCAGACATCGGTTCGTCCGGACAGCCGCTCGACTCCGCGGAGCAGAGCGGTATGGTCCAGGCCGCCGTCGCCCTGCGCCCGTACCGCGGCCATCAGCTGCGCGACCAGCGCGCCCAGCGGGACCACCGCGCCGGCGTCGCGGGCCGCGGCGAGCATGATGCCGAGATCCTTGTGGTGCAGGTCGACCCGGAAGCCGGGGGCGAAACGGCGCTCCAGCATGCCGGCGGCCTTGCGGTTCAGCACCGTACTGCCGGCCAGGCCACCGGCGAGCACCTGCAGGCCGGCGGACGCGTCCACGCCGGTCGCCTCTAGCAGCACGATCGCCTCGGCGACGAGCTCGATGGTGCCGGCCACGACCAGTTGGTTGGCCGCCTTGACGAGCTGGCCCGAGCCCGCCGGCCCGACGTGCACGATGGTCGTGCCGAGCGCGTCGAGCACCGGTTTCGCCGCCGCGAAGGCGTCCGCCGGGCCGCCGACCATGATCGACAGCACGCCCTCGACGGCGCCCTGCTCGCCGCCGGACACCGGCGCGTCCAGTGCCGGGACGCCACGTTCGGCCGCGGCGGCCGCCACCCGTTGGGCGGTCTGTGGGCTGATCGTGCTCATGTCGATGAGCAGCAGGCCAGGGGCGGAGTGCGCCAGCACGCCGCCGTCGCCCAGCACCACCTCGGACACCTCGGGGGTGTCGGGCAGCATGGTGATCACGACATCGGCGCCCCGGGTCGCCTCGGCGACGCTCGTGGCCCGGCGACCGCCCGCGGCGGCCAGTCGATCGACCCCGGAGGCACGGCGGGTGTACCCGACCACGTCGAATCCCGCCTTCACGAGGTTCTCCGCCATCGGTGCGCCCATGACACCGAGACCGATGAAGCCGATCGTCTTCATGTACACCTCGTCTATGGATGTGGACACCCACTCTATGAATGGATGCGGTCCAACGTAGGGGAGGGCTTTCGGGCGGTCAAGTCCATGTATGTGGACAGCATTTACGTACAAGGATGGATGCTATGCTCGGCCCCGATCGGTTGGGAACGTATCTGGAGGCTTCGATGGCGCAGCGCATCCTCATCACCGGCGGGTCGGGAATGGTGGCCACCTCGCTGCGGCCCCGGCTGGCCGCCGAGGGACGCACGCTGAGGTTGCTCGACATCGTGCCGCCGCAGCCGCTCGCGGGTACGGGCGACGAGGAGATCGTGATCGCGTCGCTGGACGACCCGGCCGCGACGCTGGCCGCGTGCGAGGGCGTGGACGCGATCCTCCACCTCGGCGGCCAGAGCAAGGAGGCCGACGCCGAGGAGGTGCTGCGGGTCAACGGGTACGGCACGTACTGCCTGCTCGAAGGCGCCCGGCAGCACGGCATCAAGCGGGTCGTGCTCGCCTCGTCCAGCCATGCGGTCGGCTATCACGAGCGCGATGACGAGGCCTACCCGGACGGGCTGCCGGCCGACCTGCCGCCCCGCCCCGACACCCTGTACGGGATGAGCAAGGTGGCCGTCGAGGCGCTCGGCCGGCTGTACGTGGACCGGTTCGACCTGAACGTGATCTGCCTGCGCATCGGCCTGTGGTTCCCCACCCCGCCGCAGCTGCGCGGGCTGGCGAACTGGCTCTCGCCGGACGACGGTGCCCGCCTCGTCGAGGCCTGCGTCGCCACCGAGCGCCCGGGATTCCATCTGGTCTGGGGCGTGAGCAGGAACACCCGCCGGTGGTGGTCGCTGGCCGAGGGCGAGGCGATCGGCTTCTTCCCCAAGGACGACGCGGAGATCTTTGCGGCCGAGCGGATCGCCGAGTTCGGTGAGCCGGACTTCCTGGGCGACCCGCAACTCAACCGGGTGGGCGGCTGGTGGATCGACCACCCGCTCGGCCTGCGGATGCCCTAGCGAGTTTCCGATTAACCGGCCCGATTCACCTAATGCCTTCGCGCCGCAGGGTGCGGGCGAGGGCCTCGGTGTGCCGGGTGACGGCCTCGGCCACCTTCTCCAGGTGCTCCCCGTGCGCCAGGTGCGCCGGCATCGAGCAGGAGACCGCGTCGGACGCCGGGATGCGGTAACCGACGGCCACCGCGACACAGGCCACGCCCTCGGTGCCCTGCTCCATCTCGTACGCCCAGCCGCGCTTGCGCACCACGTCCAGCTCGGCGTGCAGCGCGGCCCGCTCGGTGATGGTCTGCGGGGTGACCGGGCTCAGCTCGCCCGGCAGCAGCTCGTCGACCTCGGCCTGGGTCAGGTCGGCGAGCAGCGCCTGGCCCAGCGCGGTGACGTGCACCGGCAGCCGGCGGCCCACCCGGGAGACCACCCGGACCGAGTCGCGCGACTCGCGGCTGGCCAGATAGAGCACGTGCGCCTCGTCGCGCCGCGCGTAGTGGATGGTGTACCCGATCTCGGTACGCAGGTCCTCCAGCGTCTCGTACGCGAAGCGCAAGGCCGGGTCCCGGTCCAGGTATGCGGTGCCGGACAGCAGGGCGTGCGGTCCGACGCCGAACGCCGACCCGCTCTCGTCCGCCTCCACCCACTTGAGCTCGCGCAGCGTACGCACCAGCGCGTGCAGGCTGGACCGCGGGTAGCCCATCCGTTCCTGCAGCTCAGACAGCGTCAACCGGGTCGGCGACGCGGCCAGCGTCTCGAGGATCTTCACCGTCCGCTCGGCGGATTTGACCGGCGAGGCGTCGTTGGCGGCGGCGGCCGCGAGGGAGGCGGGCCGAACGGCGCGCGTACGAGCGTGGGGCATGGTTTCCCACCATCACGGTCGATTGTTTCCGGAGTGTTGACGGCCATGGTAGCGGAAGCTAGCTTGTCCGTACTCGTGTGACACAAACGCAGCACGCGTCCACATATATAGACAGGGGGCAGTCACGTGACTGCTAAGAAAGCGTTGGCGACGGCCGCGGCCATCGTCGTCGCGGCGTCCGGCCTCGTGGCGTGTAGTAGCGACGCCGACGATACGAAGACGAACGCGAAGGCGGAGCTGCAGATCTGGGTCCGGAAGCCACCGGGCTCGCCCACCGAGAAGACCGACCAGGATCTGGCTGCCAAGTTCACCGCACAGACCGGCATCCCGTCCAAGGTCACCGCGCTGTTCGACGACTTCGAGACCAAACTGCAGCAGGCCGCGGCGCAGAAGGACCTGCCGGACGTCGTCATCAACGACACCGACCGCCTCGGCGGGCTGGTCAAGCAGGGCCTGGTCCGCGAGGTCGACAAGGGTGCCCTCGTCGGTCAGGCCGACCTCACGCCGGCGTCCTGGCAGGCCGCCACCGGCGCGGACGGCAAGTACTACGGCGTGCCGTTCTCGGCGCAGTCGTTCGCGCTGTTCATCCGCAAGGACTGGCGCGAAAAGGTGGGCCTGCGGCCACCGACGACCTGGGCCGAGTTGGACGCCCTCGCCAAGGCCTTTACCACCAAGGACCCGGACGGCAACGGCAAGGCGGACACCTACGGGTACGTGATCCCGGGGTCGACCAAGCGCGGCTACACCTCCTGGTATTTCGCCAGCTTCCTGTGGTCCGACGGCGGCGACTTCTTCACCGGTGAGCCCGGCAAGTTCACGCCGGCCGTCAACAACGCCCAGTCGCTCGCCGCGGTCGAATTGCTGAAGAAGCAGTTCTGCACCGACAAGACCGTGGTTCCCGGCTCGATCACTGCGGAGACGACCCAAGCCCACCCGCTGTTCGAGTCGGGCAAGGGCGGCATCTACTTCACCGGCCCGTACAACATGGCGCGGTTCGACAAGAACCTCGGCAAGGACAAGTACGAGGTGGTGCAGTTGCCGGCCGGCCCCGACGGCAAGCTCGCCTCGCTGGCCGAGGGCGAGAACGTCTACCTGATGGCCGGTTCCCCCAACCCGGAGGGACAGACCAAGTTCGCCGAGTACGCGGTCTCCGTCGACGGCCAGACCCTCGGCATGGCCGGCGACACCGACGGCAATGTGGTCCGGCTGCCGGTCAACTCCAAGGTGGACATGGCCTCGGTGCGCAAGGACACCCGCTGGAAGCTGTTCGCCGACATTTACCAGAGCGTCGGCCGGTACGTCCCGATCGTGCCCGACTGGACGCCGTTCCGGCAGACCTCCGCGGACACCCTGAACGCGATCGTCTCCAACTGCGCCTCCGACACAAAGGCCGAGCTCGACAAGCTCGCCCAGAAGTTCAACGACGAGCTGACCAAGCAGGGTGCCAAGGCATGAGCGAGCGCACCGAGCGAAGCGAGGGCCACGAGCGCATGCCAAAGGTCGGCACAGCATGACCATGCGCCACGAGGGGATCCTGAGGGTGATGCAGTCGTGACCATGGCTCCGGTCGCGCCGGCACGGAAGGGCGCCGCCACGCCCCCCGTGCCGGTGCGCCGGGCCCGCGCGCGGGTGCGCGCGGCCTTCCGGCGACATCTGAACGCCTGGCTGTTCCTCGCCCCCGCGCTGCTGT
>Ga0307513_10010123_pt1 | contig 11869 bp, 9 predicted proteins | sample 15_EM_MG_FD_202174 | JGI IMG/M metagenome (GOLD analysis project Ga0307513, IMG submission 202174) | Populus trichocarpa ectomycorrhiza microbial communities from riparian zone in the Pacific Northwest, United States - 15_EM | ecosystem: Host-associated > Plants > Roots > Unclassified | place... | reverse complement strand
GGCAAGAACGCGCTGATCGTGCTGGCAGACGCCGATCTCGACGCCGCCGTCGACGCGATCGTGCACGGCGCGTTCGGGCAGAGCGGCCAGCGCTGCAGCGCCACCAGCCGGGTGGTCGTCGACCGGACCGTGGTCGACGACCTGATCGCCCGGCTCGTGCCGAGGGTGCAGGCGATGCGGGTAGGCCCCGGCGACGACGACAGCGCCGACATCGGGCCCGTCGTCAACCAGGATCGCCAACATGCCTGCCTGGAGGCGGTGGCGAAGGCCGCCGCGAACGGCGCCACCGTCGCCTGCGGTGGCGGGGCCGCCACCGTCGACACACCCGGCTGGTTCGTCGAGCCCACCGTGCTCACGAACGTCGCATGGGACGCCGAGATCGCCCAGGAGGAGATCTTCGGCCCCGTGCTCTCCGTCGTCACCTGCGACGGCTACGACGACGCGATGCGGATCTCGAACTCCGTCCGCTACGGGATGTCGGGGACGATCTTCACCCGCGATCCCGCACTGATCTTCCAGGCGCTGCAGGACTTCCAGGCCGGGATGCTGCACGTCAACCGGCCAGGCGTCGGCGCCTACGCGCACCTGCCGCACATGGGGGCCAAGGCCTCCCAACTCGGCGCCCCCGAGTGCTCGCCGGACGTGTGGAACTTCTACACCGACCTGCGCTCGGCCTGCATCGCCTACTGACACCCGTCCCACCGCGGGCACGCTGCGCGGAACGCAGAAGAGAGCTGTGCCATGACCGAGCTCGCTCCGCATCCGTCCGTCACCGACGCCGCCCGGCGCCTCCGGCGCTGGCGGCTGCAGATCTTCGCGATCACCTGGATCGCCTATGCCGGCTACTACTTCACCCGGCAGACGTTCTCCGTGGCGAAGGTCGGCATCCTCGCCGATCCCGTCGCGAGCCTCCAGCTGACCAAGGCGATGCTGGGCAACCTCGACGCGCTCTACCTCGCGGCCTATGCGCTGGGGCAGTTCCTCTGGGGCACGCTGGCCGACCGCTACGGCCCGCGGGTCGTCGTGCTGGGCGGGCTGGCGATGTCCGTCGTGGCCACGGCGCTGCTGGGCATCGTGCCGGCGCTGGTGCTGTTCGCGCCGCTCATGATCGTGCAGGGCCTGGCGCAGTCGACCGGCTGGTCGTCGCTCTGCAAGAACGTGTCCGGCTTCTTCACCGTCGGCGAGCGCGGCCGGGTGCTCGGGATCTGGAGCACCAACTACGCGTTCGGCGGCCTGGCCGCGGCGCCGATCCTCGGATGGGTCGCCTACGGCATCTTCGACAGCTGGCGGGCCGCGTTCTTCACCGGCGCCGCGGTGGTCCTCGTCGTGCTGGTGCTGTTCGCGATCTTCCAGCGCAACGAGCCGGCCGATGTCGGGCTCGCCCCGCTGGACGCCGCCGCCGACGATTCACCGCCGCGCTCGGCCCGGCAGGCGTTCATGGACGCGGTGCGCGACCGCACCGTGCTCACGCTCGGCGCCTCATACTTCCTGCTCAAGCCGGCCCGCTACGCGATCCTGCTGTGGGGCCCGGTGATCGTCGTCGAGCAGCTGCCCCAGGCCGGGATGCTCGGGGCGGTCGTGATCCCGACGGCGTTCGGCGTGGCCGGGCTGGCCGCCCCGATCCTGATCGGGCTGGTCTCCGACCGGTTCTTCGGTGCGCGCCGGATGCCACCCGCGGCCCTGAGCCTGTTCGTGCTCGTCGTCGCGCTCGCCGCGTTCACACCGCTCACCGCGACCGGCAACGTCGCCGTCATGGTGGTGATGCTCGCGCTGATCGGGCTCACGGTGTACGCCGCCGACGCGATGATCTCCTGCGTCGCCGCCGTCGACTTCGGGACAGCGAAGCGCGCCGGATCGGCCGCCGGGTTCGTCAACGGCTGCGGCTCGGTCGGCGCGATCCTCGGCGGCCTCCTGCCCGGATACCTCGGCACCCAGGCGCTGTTCCTCGGGTTCGCCGGCGCCGCGCTGCTCTCCGGGCTCCTGCTGCTGCCCCACTGGAACCGACTGCCCGCGCACTCCTGAGGAGGAACCGCCATGACCAGAACGTGCGACGTCGCCGTCGTCGGCGGCGGGATCGTGGGGATGGCCCACGCGCTCGCCGCGGCTCGTGCCGGCGCCTCGGTGACCCTGTTCGAACGGGACGAGCGGGCAGTCGGCGCCTCGATCCGCAACTTCGGCCTGCTCTGGCCGGTCGGCCAACCCGCGGCACTGCGCGGCCGGGCGCTGCGGTCCCGCGAGGTCTGGCTCGACGTGCTCAAGCGCTCCGGCGCCTGGTACGCGGAGGTCGGCTCGCTGCATCTCGTTCGGCACGCCGACGAGCAGGACGTCGTCGAGGAATTCCTCGCCACGACGCCCGACGCCGTCGAGCACGGGGCGCGGATGCTGACCGCGGCGGAGGTCGCCGAGCGCAGCTCCGTCGCCACCACCGACGGGCTGCGGGGCGCCCTGTGGAGCCCCACCGAGGTCAACGTCGATCCCCGCACCGCGATCCCGGCCGTGGCGCAGGTGCTCGCCGCCGACTTCCGCGTCGACCTGCGCTTCGGGACGGCCGTGCGGCACGTCGAGTCCGGGCGGATCGACACGACCGCCGGCGAGTGGACGGCCGACCGCATCGTCATCTGCAGCGGGAACGAGTTCCAGGCGCTCTACCCGGACGTGTTCGCGGACAGCGGGATCCGCCGCTGCAAGCTGCAGATGATGCGGACCGTGCGCCAGCCCAGCGGGTGGGAGCTCGGACCGACGCTGTGTGCGGGGCTGACGCTGCTGCATTACCGGTCGTTCGCCCACTGCGCGTCGCTGGACGCGCTGCGCGAGCGGTTCGCCGCCGAGCTGCCCGGCCACCTCGCCGACGGGGTGCACGTGCTGGTGTCGCAGACCGCCGACGGCGAGGTGACCATCGGCGACAGCCACCACTACGGGATCACGCACGACCCGTTCCAGCACGAGACCGTCGACCGGGAGATCCTGGACTACTTCGCCACCTTCGCCGGACTCCCGCGTCCGCAGATCGCGGAGCGGTGGCACGGGATCTACCCGTCGCTGCCCACCGCGGACGCCGACCTGGTCGTGTCGCCCGAGCCCGGCGTCACCGTCGTCAACGGGTTGGGCGGGGCGGGCATGACGTTGTCGTTCGGGCTCGCCGAGGAGGTCGTCGGCAGCTGGTCCTGATCAGGCGGGCGGACGCCCAGCCGCCGGGGGGTTGGCGTTGATCACGGGCAAATGGTGGTTCGCGGAGATCAACTAGCCACCATTTGCCCGTGATCAACGAAACATCCGGGCGGCCGTCCATCAGGCGGGCCACGAGGCGATCGCGCGCAGCTGTGCCACGAACAGCTCCTCGGGCGGAGTGAGCGTGCGGTCGGCCCGGCGCACCAGCGACACGGTCCGCGTCGGCGGGGCCGGCTCGACCGTCAGCGCCGCGAGCAGCCCGGACGCGCGTTCCCGCGCGGTGGCGTGCTCAGAGAGCAACGAGATGCCGAGGCCGGCGTGCACGGCCTCCTTGAGCGTGTCGGGGCTCCACAGCTCCCAGCGCTCCGCGCGGTCGAGACCCCAGACCGCGAGCACCGCGTCCTGCTGACGGCGGGTCGCGGAGCCCATCTCCCGCACCAGGAACCGCTGCTCGGCGAGGTCCGCGGGCCGCAGCGCACGGCCACACAGCGGCGAGCCAGCCGCGGCGACGAGCAGCATCTGCTCGTCGAACAGCGGCTCGGCGACCAGCTGCTCCTCCCGCGGCTCCCCCACCCCGACGCCCAGCGCGGCCTCGCCCCGCAGCACCCACGCCTCTACGGCGTCCTCGTTGCCGACCCGGATCTGGCACGTGACGCCGGGGGCGCGGGCGGCGAAGTCGGCGATCATCCTGGGCAGCAGGTAGGTGCCCATCGTCGTGGTGCCCGCCACCACCAGCCGGCCCGCCGTGAGGCCCTGGAAGCCCGCGACGGAGTGCTCCAGCGCGTCCAGCTCGGCGAAGATCCGGCGCGCGTGCTCCACCACGACCTCGCCCGCCGGCGTGCACCGCGCGCCCTGGCTGGTGCGCTGCACGAGTTGCACGCCGAGGGAGCTCTCGAGGTTGCGGACGTGGTTGGAGACCGACGGCTGGCTCATGTACAGCCGCTTCGCCGCGCCGGAGAAGCCGCCCGCCTCCACGACCGCCACGAGCACCTCGAGCTGGTTCAGGCCGATCATCTCGGGCGGCTCCCGCTCTCGAAGGGGCTGCGGTTCCCCCGCAGGTGGGAGGTCTCGGCGAACCGTCGATGTGACCGTACCGGCATGGACTCAACCAAGCTGGTGGCCGGCGCGTGTGGCGTGACGGCAGCCCTCTTCCTCGCCGTGGAACTCACCCACGCACCGGAGTCCGTGCAGATGCCGATCGCGCCGCACGCCGTGACCGTGCTCGCGGCGCTCACGGCCGCGGCCGTCGTGCTCGCCGGCAGCGTGCCGCACCGCGTGCGCGCGGCCGTCGGCGCGGCGTGCGCGGTGGCACTGGCTGCCGGATCCGTCGCGGCCGTGCCGCACTCCGTCCTGACGATCGTGGTGTGGCTCGGCGGTCTGATGACGGGCGGGGTCGGGCCGTTCGACGTGACCCCCGCCTGGCTACCGACCGCGGCCTACCTCGCCGCTGTCGGCGCAGCCGGATCGCTGGTGGCGTGGCTGGTGGTCGACCGCCGGCGGGCACTGGGGCGGTGCCCGGCCTGCGGTCGCCGCGATCCCGCGCCACCGCCCGCGTGGACGAGCCTGCGCATGTGGGCGGGGCTCGCGATCGCGGGCGCCCTGCCGTACGGGCTGCTGAAGCTGAGCTGGGCCGTCGGTGTGCCGATCGGGCTGACCGGGCACGCCTTCGACGACGTCTCGTTCCTCTCGCCGGGGTTCGGCGACACCGTGGTGCTGACCGCGCTCGGGGTGGCCGTCGCGGTCGGCATGGGGCGCCGGACCACCGGCTGGGCGCACCCGGTGCTCGTCACGATCGGGGGCCTCGGCTCGCTGATGCTGCTGCCGGTCGGGAGCATCGCGATGGTCTACATGGCGGAGGTGGCGCTGGGCGCCCGCGCCATCGACGACCAGGAGATCGCGCCGTGGGCGTTCCTGATGGTCTACGCGAGCTTCCTGGTGTGGGGCGTCGCGCTCGCCGCGCTGACCGTCGGCTACGCGCGCAGCACCCGGGTGACGTGCACCCGGCACGCGAGCCCGGTCAGAAGCCCGCGATCCCCACCGTCTCTGCCAGTGCCTGTTGCCCGTCATCGGTGAGCCGCAGAACCCGCCGCCGACGGGTGGGCTCGATCCACCGCCGCTCGGTGAACGTGGCCAGGAGCGTGGCGCCGAGTCGGCCGCCGAGGTGGTGGCGCTGCTCGCTCCAGTCGAGGCAGAAGCGCAGCAGCGGACGGCGGGCCGGCTCGCGGCGGACCTCGTCGAGGTCGATCCCGAGCTGTGCGAAGACGGGGCCCGCCGCAGGTCCGAGCCGGTACGGGTGGGTGGGCAGCGGCGCGGAGATCGGGTCGGCGGCCCGGCGCCGGGTGTCGGGCACGTCGTCGGTCGGTTCGAGCGCGCCGCGCTCGACCAGCGCCGCGGTGACGGCGACGCCGGCCCGTCCGGCGAGGTGGTCGTAGCAGCTGCGGGCGTGCCGCAGCGCCGCCGCGTTGTTGTGCTCGCGCAGCGACCGCACCGGCCGTTGCGGCGCCAGCACCATCAGGGCCTCCAGCGCCGCGGCGACGTGCCCGTTCGCGAGCCGGTGGTAGCGGTGGCGCCCGGACCGCTCGACGGCGATCAGGCCCGCGTCGTGCAGCTGGGCCAGGTGCGCGCTGGCCGACGACGGCGAGACGCCGGCCTCGTCGGCGAGCACCGAGGCGGCGAGGGACCGCCCGTCGGCCAGCGCGGCGAGGATGCGGGCCCGCGCCGGATCGGCGAAGAGCCGCGCGACCGCGGCGACGTCGTGCTCGGTCATGGTCCGAGTGTCGCGCGTCGACACTTCGGCCGCCGGTGAAGCGTCGTCGGGTGACGCTCTGGACCATGCGAAACCGACCAGCAGCCGTGCTCGCCGTGATGTGCACAGGCATGTTCCTGGTGCTGCTCGACGTCACGGTCGTCAACGTCGCGCTGCCCTCGATCGGCGCGGACTCGGGTGCCACGCAGTGGATCGTCGACGCCTATGCCGTCGCGATCGCCGGCCTGCTGCTGACCGGCGGCACGCTCGGCGACCGGGTCGGGCACCGCCGGGTGGTCATGGCCGGACTGGTCGTGTTCGGTGCGGCGTCGGCGGCGTGCGGGCTGGCCCCGTCGACCGGAGTGCTCATCGTCGCCCGGGCGGTGCAGGGCGTGGGTGCGGCGCTGCTGCTGCCGGGCAGCGTCGCTGTCATCACCGACGCGTTCCCGGACCGCGCCGCGCGGGCCCGAGCGCTGGGGATCTGGGCCGGGGTGTCCTCGCTGGCGCTCCCCGCGGGACCGGTACTGGGCGGCGTCCTGGTGAGCACGGGCGGCTGGCGATGGGTGTTCCTGATCAACCTCCCGGTGGTGGTGGCAGCGCTGGTCGCGGTGCCGCGGCTGGTCCCGCCGGGCCCACGCAACCCCGAGCGTCACGGCGACGCACCGGGCGCCGGACTGGCCGCACTCGCGCTGGGCGCCCTCGTGTTCGCCGTGATCGACGCCGGGCACCACGGCCCGCGTCCCGTCGCGGTCGGATCCTTGGCGGTGGCCGTGGCGTGCGCGGTCGGGTTCGTGTGGCGCGAGCAGCGGGCGAGTGCGCCGATGGTGCCGCTGCCGTTGCTTCGCCGGCCCGCGTTCGCCGGTCCGAACATCGCGGCCGGGGCGATGAACCTGGTGCTCAACGGCTTCCTCTTCGTCACCACCATGTTCCTGCAGCAGGTCCGCCACCTCAGCCCGCTCGCCGCCGGGATCGCGCTGGTGCCGATGGCCGTGCCGCTGGCCGTGCTCGGCCCCGTCGCGGGACGGATGACAGCGCGGTGGGGCGCCCGGCCACCGCTGGTCCTCGGCGCCCTGATCGCCGCGTCCGGCGCCGCCTCCTTCGCGTGGCTCGAACCGACCAGCGATTACGTGGTGCTGCTCCCCGCGCTGCTCGGCCTCGGGATCGGTGCCGGGCTGTTCACCGCGCCGGCCGTCACCGCCGCCGTCGCCGCCGCACCCGCCGACCGGTCCGGCCTGGCCGCCGGCATCACCAACACCGCCCGCCAGACCGGCACCGCACTCGGCGTCGCCGTCTTCGGCACGGTGGCCGCCGCGACCGCACCGCCCGCCGAGTTCGTCCACGGCTTGCACGTGCTGGCCGTCGCGGGAGCGGCGGTCTGGCTCGGGGTGGCCGGACTCGTGGCCGTCACGACTCCTGGCTGGGCGAGAACCCGCTAGTCAGCGGCGCGACGAGCGGGACTCTCGTACGCACCTAGCGGACGAGAGTCCCGTTCGTCCGCGGGTGGCGTTGCCGCGGGGATTCGGCGGGTGGGTCGTTATATATCTAGGCCATCGTCAGGCCACCGCTGACGCTGACGGTCTGCCCGGTCAGGAACGCCGCCTCTGCGGAGGCGAGGAACGCGACGGTGTTGGCGATGTCGACGGGCTGCGCCAGCCGCCGCAGCGGGATCGCCCTGGTCAGCGCATCCCGGAGCTTGGGGCTGTCGGCGGCGAGTTCCGCGAACAGCGGGGTGTCGGTGGGGCCGGGGCACACGCAGTTCACGGTGATGCCGTTGCGTGCGACCTCGCGGGCGATCGTCTTCGTGAACGCGATGATGCCGCCCTTCGTCGCCGAGTACACGGCTTCCCCCGACGAGCCGACGCGACCGGCGTCCGAGGCCAGGTTCACGACGGTGCCCGCGCCCTGCTCGATCATCACCGGCAGCACGGCGTGGCACATGTGCAGCACCCCGTAGAGGTTGATGGCGACGACGCGGTCCCAGTCGGCAGGGTCGGAGTCGACGAACGGACCGACCTTGTCGTAGCCCGCGTTGTTGACGAGCACGTCGATCCGGCCGAGCTCGGCCCGTACCTGCGCCACCATCGCGTCGACGGACGCGCGCGAGGTCACGTCGGTGGCGATGCCGAGCCCGCCGACCGCGGTCGCGGTCTCCTCAGCAGTGGTGGCGTCGACGTCGGTTGCCACGACCGTGGCGCCCTCCGCCGCGAGCTTCTCGGCGATGCCGCGCCCGATGCCGCGCCCGGCGCCGGTGACGATCGCGATCCGGTCGTCCAGCCGTCCCATGGGTCCTCCGCTCAGACGATGACGGCCAACGCGATTCCAGCGACACCGCTGTCGTGCTCCGCCGGCCCGAACACCACCTGATCAGCACGGGCGGCGGCCCGCAACGACTCGGCGACGTCGGCGGCGAGCGTCCGAGCCGGATCGGCGGGTGCGTCCAGGACGAGCGTCGTGATCCGCGTGTTGGCCGACAGCCGCTCCCGGGTACGGAGGACGCGCACTGCGTCGAGCATCGTGACCATCTGCTCGATCGCGCTGCGGTCGCCCACCCACTCCGGGTCCGGCTGCGGCCACGGCGACACGTGGACGCTGGCGACGGCTTCGCTCACGGCATAGAACCGCTGGTACATGTGCTCGGTGACGAACGGCGCGAAGGGCGCGAACAGGCCGAGCACCGTGCGGTAGGCCTCCCACAGCGTCCAGCGGGCGCTGGCACGGTCGGCGTCGGTGTGCCGGTCGGGATCGAGGAACCGGTCCTTCACCATCTCGACGTAGCGGTCGCACAGGACCGACCAGAAGAACCGCGACGCGGCCTTGTAGGCACCCGTGCCGTCGAACTCGTCGAACGCGGCCGTGACCTGCTCGACGGTCTCGGCGAGGTGCGACAGCAGCCACCGGTCGACGGCTGTGCGCTCCGCCACCGGCACGAACGGCGTTGTGGCGGCGTCGAAGCCGTCCAGGTTGAGCTGGACGAACCGGCCGACGTTCCACAGCTTGACCGCGAACTTGCGGCCGACGCGCACGTCCTTCTCCGAGTAGCGCAGGTCGTGCCCGACGCGCGCGGACGTGGCCCACAGCCGCAGCGCGTCGGCGCCGTAGCGGTCGATGACCTGCGCGGGGTCGTAGCGGTTGAAGCCGTCAGCGGTCGTGGACTTCTCCAGGTCCCGCTTGGCGATCTTCTTGCCCTGCTCGTTGAGCCCCCAGCCCGAGATCATGACGCTGCGCCACGGGACGCGGCCGAACAGGAACTCCGACTGGACGACGGAGTAGAACAGCCAGGTCCGGATGATCTCGAACGCCTGCACGCGCAGGCTCATCGGCGCGAGCGCCGGATCCGACGTACCCGTCGCCCAGCCGTCGTTGACCTGCGGCGACAGCGACGAGGTCATCCACGTGTCCATGACGTCACGCTCGGGCTGCAGGTCGGCGCCGCCGCAGTGCGGGCACGCGTCCGGCGCGGTGGCCAGCGGATCGACGGGCAGCTGCTCCCGCGACGCGAGGACCACCTCGGAGCAGGCCGCGCAATACCAGACCGGGAACGGGACGCCGTAGTGGCGCTGCCGGCTGATGTTCCAGTCCCACTTGAGGCCGTCGATCCAGTCCTCGAGCCGCCGCTTCATGAACGGCGGGATCCACGTCAGCTCGTCGGCACGGGCGCGGAACCGGTCGCGGTGCTCCTGGACCGAGATGAACCACTGCGGGCGGATCTGGAACTCGATCGGGGTGAGGCAGCGCTCGTGGACCCCGACGACCTGCCGCAACGAGGTGCTCTCCCCCAGCGTGCCGTCGGCCTTCAGCAGCTCGACGACGACGCTGCGCGCGTCCATGACCGGTTTGCCGGCGAGCGGGCCGGCGAGCTCGTTCAGCCGCCCGTCCGGTTCGAGGACGATGCGCAGGTCGAGCTGGTCGCGCCGCCACTTCGCGACGTCCTCTGCGTCGCCGAAGGTGCAGACCATCATCAGGCCGGTGCCGAACTCCGGGTCGACCGACTCGTCGGCGCGGATCGGCACCTCGTGCCCGAAGATCGGGACGCGCGCCGTGGCGCCGACCAGGCCGCGGTAGCGCTCGTCGGACGGGTGGCAGTAGAGCGCGACGCACCCGGGCAGCAGTTCCGGGCGCGTGGTGGCGATGACGAGCGGCGCACCGTCTTCGGCGCCGAACGTCACCCGGTACATGCGGCCCTTGCGCTCGTTGTCCTCGACGTCGGCCTGCGCGAGCGAGGTGCGGCACTCGGGGCACCAGATGATCGGGTCGTTGCGGCGCCGGACCAGACCGGCCTCGTACAGGGTGACGAAGCTGGTCTGCGCGGTGCGTTGGCAGCGCTCCCCGATCGTCGAGTAGAGCAGCGACCAGTCGACCGACAGGCCGACGCGGCGCCACAGGTCCTCGTAGCGGGCCGCCGTGGTGCGGGTCTCCTCCAGGCACAGCCGCACGAACTCCGCGCGGGGCGTGTCGGCGGCCTTGATGCCGTACTTCTGCTCGACGTAGCGCTCGGTGGGCAGGCCGTTGTCGTCGAAGCCCATCGGGTAGAAGATCCGCTCCCCGCGCATCCGCCGGTAGCGGACGACGAAGTCGGGCTGCGAGTAGCTCATCGCGTGGCCGACGTGCAGGTGCGACGCCGAGACGTACGGCGGCGGTGTGTCGACACTGAATACGGGACCCGTGCCAGTCGGGTCGAAGCGGTAGACGTCGCGCTCCTCCCAGAGGAGGCGCGCCTGCGATTCGATCGCGGCGTGGTCGTACTCGGTGGTGTCCATGGTGGCGGCAGGTTAGCGCCGGTGCAGCCTTGCGACGTGCGAATTTCGCCCGTTTCAGCGCTCGCGGGCCGCGCCGTCCGGCCACACCACGACGACGTCCATCCCGACGGCACGGGCCCGCCGCACCGCGTCGGCCGTGCCGCCGCGGCCGTCGGGTGGGGAGCCGTCCCAGACGGCCACGAGCTGCTGTGCGTGCGCGAGCACGTGGTCGTTCGCGGCCTCGTACGCCGCCCGGCACGACGACGCGAACGGCATCGTCACCACCGATCTGGCGGCGGCCACCAGCTCGTCGAACCCGGGCCACTCGTGCGCGTCGACGCGCTCCGCGCGGTAGTCGGAAGCCGGGAGCACCACCTCGATCTCGCCGCCCGCGTCGAGAACCGTGCGGGCGAACACGCGGTCGGCCCCGCGCGCCAGGCAGGTCATGCCGAGCACCGGTGCCGCGATCCCGTCGAGCACAGCGCGGATGGCCGAGGCGATCACCGGCTCGGCGGCCGAGGTGAGGTTCGAGTGTCCGGTGACGCCGATCCGCACGATGGCCCTCCCGTTGTGGGTGAGCCGTCCAGCCTTGACGCACTGACGCGCGCCCACAACACCCATTGGTAGATGTACCTGGACGCTCGTCAAGAGTTGTCGGAAAGCCACTCTCCCGCCACCGATCGGCGGAAAAGTGGCTCTCCTGCCAACCCGGCTGGACGCGCGGCTGGGCGATCCGTCGCACAGGGCGATGTGCCAGGCTCGCGCCCATGACCGCGCCGATGTACGTGCCGCGCTTCTTCGTCCGCCAGAAGATCACGCTGATGGTGAACCGCTACGAGATCACCGCCGCGAACCCGGACGGCACCGAGGGCCGGCTGCTGGCCTTCGCCGAGCAGAAGCGGATGAAGCTGAAGGAGGAGGTGCGGTTCTTCGCCGACACGGCCAAGACCCGCCCGGTGTTCTCCTTCAAGGCCCGCCAACGCCTCGACGTGCGTGCCGAGCACGACGTGCTCGACGAGCACGGGCGGCCGATCGGCTGGTTCAAGAAGGAGTTCGGGGCGAGCCTGCTGCGCTCGACGTGGCACCTGTCGGGGCCGGGCTTCGAGTCGCTGGGCCAGGAGCGGCGGCCGGTCATCGCGATCCTGCGCCGGGTGTGGGACTTCATCCCCTACATCGGCGACATCTGGGTGCCGTTCGTCTTCCACTTCGACTTCGTCGA